>WNFC01011057.1_pt1 | contig 10038 bp, 13 predicted proteins | sample 5400541 | NCBI WGS metagenome assembly WNFC01 (sample SAMN13153342, study PRJNA577476) | soil metagenome | isolation source: 120 cm saprolite under Douglas fir tree site 2 hole 2 replicate 1 | place: USA:California | collected 2015-04-18 | reverse complement strand
GTCCGCTACGCCGAGTTCGGTTGGCGTTGCTTGGCCTGTTTCCAGATACTCGATAGTGACGCCGAGCTTGCCCGCGATTCGTCGTAGCGCCTTCACTGATGGCGTTCGCGCGCCAGCCTCGATCCGCGAGATGTAGGCGTAACTGATGCCTGGAGAGGAAAGGTCGCGCTGCGACATGCCACGCTCAAGCCGAAGGCGTTTCAGCCGTGCGCCAAGATCCTCTCGTCTCGCCACGCTGTGATCTTTCCAATGGCGGGCTATGTCCAATGGTCAACGCCAACGCGCAAGGGTCAACAACTAAACCGAACCTGATCAGCTCGAGGGCAGCACCGATGTTTTCGTTTCAGCGGTAGAGTCTTGCGGGGTTGTCTGCCGCCATGATCAAGTTCGACTTACACGGGCGTGAACTCGCGCTCGATGAGGCCGTCGTCCAAAAGCTGCAGGCGGAAGCGCTCGCTAAAGCCGGTTCCTCGACGACTCTCAACGATCTCGCCATGATCCTCACGCGGGCGCTTTCCGAGCGGAAAACAATCACGCTTCGAAGAGCAGAGTCGCGCGCGCTGGAACAGCTCCTAGCCAAATAAGACAATCGGTCTAGGAACTCGAGCGGCATTTGCCCGCGCATCCAGGCAAGCGTCCGGGCATGCCTACGCCGGCGGCCAAGCCTGTCCTGACTCAAGCACGGCCTCGAACCGCCAACCGAGCGCCGCGCTCGCAAACAACGCGACCACCCCCCACCCGCATAGACCCACAGCCATCAAACACGTCGCCTTTCCGCCAAAACGCGACAGCCACGCACTTCGACACAAGTCGGACCGAACGTCCGCCTGCCGCGGGTCGCTTTCCGGGATCTCGAGCGAGTCCTCTACTCCAGCTGCAGTCTGAACCGGTCCGCCGTTTGGGAGGCTACTTTGGGCGCGGACTGATCAGGGCTTGGGCTGCCAAGCCATCGGGCCGCTTAGTGCAGCGTAGGAAGCTTTCAAGATTTGTTCAGCCGGCGCGCCCGCAGCCGCTGGGACGAGGAGGAGGCGTGCCTCGCCGTCGTTGTACCTGCCGACAATGAACGTTTGCCCGTCCTGTGACGGACCGCTCGTAAACGAGGTATCGAACACCGAGCCGTCGGAGGCGCGCGACAGGTCAACGAGTTGCGGCTGGGATTGGTTCAGTGACACGGCGATCCCGCCGGGACCCGACGAAACGTAAATACGCTGGTCGTTCGCGAACCAGGTGGGCGGTCCGGACAAGGGCGCTGTTCGAGAGGAACCCAGCAATCGCCGGGGATGTGTGCCGTCAGGCCGCATCGTCCAAAGCGCACCGTGAAATAGGTAGGCCACCAGCCGGCCGTTCGCCGACCAAGCGGGGAACGACCCTGAGCGGAGCGCGTGAGCGCGACCACCCCGGGATGGCGAAACAAGCAGTCGACCATTTCGTACGAAGAGAACACGCGAGCCGTCGGTCGATAGCGATGGTTCGATTCCTCGCGTCACTGATCGCGTCTGTGAGCCGTCGGCGTTCATGACCCAGATCCGCTGCGAGCCTCGCTCGGTCTTGACAAACGTGAGCTTCGTTCCGTTCGCCGACCACGAGGGTTGGGTGTGTTCGGCGTCGTCACTGGTGAGCCTGCGAAGTGCCAGCGTCGTCGGATCGAGGGTGAATAACTGTGTGTGTTGGTCCGCCAGCGGCGGCGGAGGCGGTACAGCCAAAGTCAGAAGCAAGCGCGTGCCATCCGGCGACCAGGTGACGTCGCCGACAATGCCGTTCGGCTGCGCCGCGATAACCAGATGGCGGGAGCTGCCATCAGGAGCGACTACAAGGAGCGCGTTGGGTGATTCCGACGTCGCGTAGGCGATCTCCCGTCCGTCGGGCGACCAGCTGAGAGTCAGCCGGCCATCGGTCGCGATCTGCGCAAGAAGCGAACCATCTGGGCGAATCACGTCAATAGGCGAAGGCCCGTAGAAACGCCGCATCACCGCGAGGCGATCGCCCGCCGGAGACCACACGGCCGTCCAACCCGACCCGAGCAGGCGAGCGCTGCTGCCGTCGGCCGCCGCGACGTGGATCGTCGGACCGGCCAAGCCGGCAGGGTCGGCCTCGGTGAAGACGATCTCGCGCCCATTCGGTGCCCACTGCGGAAGAATCGCAGTCTTGGCAACAGTCGCGACGATGCGTGAAGCCTGCGTCGCGACGTCGTAGACGACAAGCTCGTGCCCGTCACCGGCAGCGATCGAGCTGCCATCGGGAGACCAAACAGGATTGACCCCGGACCCGATCGGATGCGCGGCCGAGCCGTCCGGATGCGCGACCCAGATCTCGCCCGGATTCAGACCCCGATGGTAAGCAACCCACAGACCGTCAGCCGACCAAGACGGCCGATCGAGGCTCCCTCCCAGATCGAGCGGCCTATCGGCCGACCCATCCGCCGCCGCGACTCGTACGGCACCATCAACGGTCGAATACGCGACGTGGTGCATGTCCGGCGACCACGAGGCAAAACTCGCGTACTCGATTCCCAGAGTCTCACTCGCCTGACGAAGACCAGAGCCGTCAACAGCGACCGAGTAGACCTGCCAGCCACTCGGTCTCGCCGAAAAGACAACCACGCCATTTCGAACCTGCTTCGCAGCAGACGCGCCGCCGGCCATCAGTATGGCAGGGATTACAGCCAGACAGACAACCACCAGACCCCGAACCACACCGCCACCCTACTCACCATTTGTGAGGATCCCGCAAAGACCGGGAGGACTTCCAATTGCCCGAGCGGTACGACGTTCCTGACGCTAACGCAGGAGGCCGAATCGTTTGAAGATCCGTGCCATCGCACTTTCCTCGCACCCGAACCTCAAAAGAGAAACTGCAACGTCGCTGCTTTGTCGCTCTTCCGCCAAAACGCGACGGCGACCTGCTCTGTTGTGCTGCCAGGAAATTGGGCAGCCGGGTTATCCGCTCCGTTGTCGGTTGCTAGCGCGCCTTTGATCGGCGGCGGCAAGCTTTCGTTTCTCGCGCTCGGCCTTTTTTCGCTTGCGGTCCTTGCGCCAGCGTCTGATCGACTTGGAGCCGCGTCCCATCGAGATGAGCCTAACAACCCACTCGACGACGACCTTCAGGGCCGCAACCCAGTTCCTCGAACCCAATTAGATTGCGCGCTGCTCAAACGTCGCCGAGCCAGAAATGCCAAAGCCCGCTGACCTTGCGGTCCTCGGGCTTCGACCGCACGACTATTTCACGGTTACCCGATCGCTGTCAACCCGAACGACAGTGGCCGCGTGAAACGGAGTCCCCGGGTGGGTGGACGCGCACCCGACCCAGCTCTCTCGCTTTCCAACAAAGCGCGCGACACCCGCGCGCAGACTCGAGCCTGCGGCAACCGAGCGCAGGGTAAGCGTAAGGCTACTCCCGCGCACGCGCATATCACATGCGCTCCTTTCACGTCAATGCTGCCATCGCGGAACCGGTCTCGCCGACGGAACGAAGCAACGCGTCGATGAGGGCGGCAAGCTCTACCCTCAGCGCGTCGAGAAAAAATCAATGGCGACCATCACGCGTGAGCGCGCACTGACGACCGACGAGAGCGCGGACTGATACACGCGGGCCAAGGGTCACATCGCCGGGTGGCCCACAGCCAGACTCCCGCAAGACGACGCAGGGTGCGGCGACTGGGCTCTGCGCCGGAAACCACTTTTTGGTGGATTTTGCAGGGAAATCGGATTCTGCAAAGAGCGGGAAATGGCCTCTCACTGGCCCGGCTCTTGTTAGGTTGAGTCCGAACCGTTATCCGGCCTTGAAAGAGGGTTTTTCAATGGCTACAACGGTCACACCGTCTCTCGTCCAGCAGTTCGCTTCGATGAAGCCGGCTGACTTTGCACGCACGATCGAGCCGAAATGGCAGGTCGCGCAGCGGCTCGTCAAGGAGATTGAAGGCGCCGTCGAGAAGGAGCACCTGACGCCGCTCGACGGAGCGCGCACGATCTCCGCGGTCGCAGCGACGCTGTTTGGCTACGACGAATTCATCCTCCGCGAGATCTCGCCGGAGACGCTGCTCGCGACAGCGCCAAGCAGGCGCTAGTTCCCGGCGGCACTGGAAAAGGGGAAGGGGGAAAGCCCCTTCCCCTTTTCTTCTCGCAGCGATTGGCGATTGCGGGACTTACCCACGGACGCGCCGTCTTTGCTTCACTTCCCAGCCGGAGCGCCGGATGCCAGCAAACGGTCTCAATGCCGCTCCGGTACGCAAATTCCTGGACCGTCCGCGTTGCTCGTGTATGAGTACGAATAACAGGTGTTTTCCGTACTGGCGAACAGCGGGCCGCTTTCCGTCTCTCTGAGCACAGCGATTAGTCCTCGGCAGTAAGTGTCGGGTGAGAGGACGCTCGCGCAGGCAAGGCTCTCCGCTCATGGGTAGAACTGTGCTGGCGGATGCGCGAGCCCTCCTTCAACGAGACGCTCCAAATCGGAATCGTCGTGCGCGACGTCGAAACGGCGATGCGGAGATACGTCGACGATTACGGGGTCGGGCCGTGGGACATCCACGAGTTCAACGCCGGGAACGCGGAAGATCTGCACGAGCACGGACGGCCGGTCGAACGCTCTTGGCGGCTAGCGACCACGATGGTCGGCCGGGTGCAGTGGGAGCTGATCGAGCCGCTCGACGACAAGAGCGACTACGCACGCTTCCTTGCTGAGAAGGGAGAGGGTGTCCACCACATCGCGGTTGCTCCGACGAACTTCGACCAGGCGTTGGCGGACCTGGCCAAGAAAGGGCATGAGGCGGTTCTCACCGGCACGTTCAGCGGGATCAGGGTCGCGTACCTACCGACCGAGCAGGATCTCGGAGTGATCGTCGAGATCTTCAGCCGCGATCCCGCCCCGGAGCAGAAGCCGGACGCGACCTAGCTGCCACGCAGGCACCACCTAGCGGGCGGCCCCGAGTGCCGCACGAAGCATCACCTTCCAGCTCAGGGCGTGGGGTGCACAAACTCAGCCGCCGATCGAATCCGGTCGATTTGCAGGAAGATCGAATAAGTGCACCCCACGCGCAGACGGCCGACGGTCACGGCCGAATCGACGCTTAGCGTCAGATCGGAGTTTTGGCACCCTTCAGGGTCGAAAATCAGGGTCGAAAATCGCGATTCGCGAGGTGCTGGGTCGACTGCTGTCGTGGCGGGTGTGCCGCGTAACCCGGTCGGCTCATCGCTGAGAGGTAGTCATCGCGTTCGTTTGGACTCCGTTGTCGCGGGCTTGTGAACGATGAACCCTCGAATCCGGGGATCAGTCGTAACGGTTTCAAACTGTGGTTTGCCTGGAGGACGAGGGATTCCTGGACGTGAACCAGAATTTTGAAACCCCTTCCATGAGGGACCCGAGAACCACGGAGGGTTCAAAAACTCGGTCCAGCCGTCCAATTCGTCGGCGTCCGAAGATTCCTTACAACCTGTTCCCTCGAGCGCGGCGCAATTTTGGGTAAGCCAAGGCGTCTACATGGAGATGATGGAGCGAGTCGCAGCCGAAGCCGAACCCGCCCTCGCGATCGAGCATGCGCAGGTGCGGCGCTGGAGACATGAACAATTCGTCCTTCTTGGCTTCAGCGATGCGCAAGCGCTGCTGTTGGCCCACTCGGAGGCCGATCTCGGCCAGGCGCGCTACCTCCTCGACTGCGGCTGCGCCTTCACCCTCGCACTCCAGATTCTCCTCTAGCGGCTGGCCGCTCGCGAGCGTTGGAGGGGCGCGAATCGCGGGTCGAGTTGCGCGGCCATCTGTGGAGGACGCGTGCGCACGTCCGTTCACTTCTGCGCGCGGATCGTTTGCTTCCGCCGGGCGCGGGTAGGCAGCCGGTGGAGGTGATCGAGATGGCGAAGAAGGTTCGTGATGCGATGACGGCGGAACCGAGGACGGCAAAACCGACGCTCTCGCTCGTCGAGGCGGCCCGGCTGATGAAGAGCGAGGACGTCGGCTCCTTGCCGATCGTCGAGGAGGGACGGCTGCTGGCCGTGTTCACCGATCGGGATATCGTCGCGCGCGCGGTGGCCGAGGGCGTCGACCTGAAGGCGGTCGTGATCGGCGAAGTCGACTCGCGCGAGCCGGTGACGGTCGAGCCGGAGCAGGACCTGGACGAGGCGTTGATGCTGATGGCCCGCCACCAGGTGCGCCGGCTGCCGGTGGTCGAGAACGATCGTCTGGTCGGCGTTCTCGCTCAAGCCGATGTCGCCGTAGAGGCGAAGGCGAAGCAGACAGGCGAGCTGGTCGAGCAGATCTCGAGGCCGGCCGGAACCGAGCCACGGTGACGCCGCACACAACCCGCATCCGCAGCGTCGTCGAACCGCCGCTTCCGGCTCCCGACCCGGCGCCGGAGCCATCGCCCGAGCCGATGCCCGACCCGGCGCCGGAGCCGCCCGCCGAAGGAAACTGAGACGGCGTTCAGCGACCCCGCTGCAGTCCCATACAGTCGCCTGCTGTGAGAAGAGGGAAAGGGGCGGTTTACCCCTTTCCCTTTACCTCAATGCCTGGAGCTAGCGTCTGCTCGGCGCGGTGGCGAGCAGCGTCTCCGGGGAGATCTCGCGGAGGATGAACTCGTCGTACCAAACAGCGTCGCTGCGACAGCGGAGATCGTGCGCGCTCCGTCGAGCGGTGTCAGGTGCTCCTTCTCGACTGCGCCCTGAATCTCCTTCACCAGCCGCTGCGCGACCTGCCACTTCGGCTCGATCGTGCGTCCAAACTCGGCCGGCTTCATCGAAGCGAACTGTTGGACGAGAGAGTGGGTGACCGTTGCCGCCATTGAAAACCCCCCTTCAAGGTCGACTCACGGTACGGCCACAACCTAACAATCACCGGGCCGGCGAGAGTCATTTCCCCGCTCCTTGCGGAATCCGATTTCCCTGCAAAATCGACCAAAAGCCAAAAGGGACCGGGCTAGGCTTGCGGATCGTGACCTTCGAACTCGCCAGGCGCTCGTCCGTCACGGCCCCGTGGGGTTCAAAAGTTTCTCAGGCCGTCCGATTTCGGCCGATTTGCAGCAGGGGTCGAGTAAAATGAACCCTACGGGGCCGGCAGCGCGAGCGTGAATCACGAGCGGCGAGTGTTCGTCTCTGTCAGCCCACCCGACCAAGCCGCGGATGACCGCAGCGCCGCGCTGGCGACGTGCACGCCAGGACAGCGGGGTGCTGCTTCGCTCGTTCATTCCGACGGCACGAAGACAACCGTCTCGGTCACGCTCGGCGAGTACATGGGTCGAACGTAGGGTCAGCGCTCGAGCCGGCGGCGATCCCGTTCTGCTTCCTGCCGAAGTTTTCGCCGTCTCTTCGCGTGACTTTCTCGCCTCTTCGCGCAACTGTTCCGCATCGGCCTCGGTCAGATCGACGCGTTCCGAGCTCTCCGCTGCTGCAGGTGACGACGGCGTTTCTTCGTTCGGTTCACTTGGGCGGTGGTGGAACCGCGGTCTCGGTGGCAGGGTGCGCGAGCAGATCGTCGAGTGCGATCGCAAGTTCCTCGAGTGCGGCGGCGAGGCCGCGGAACCAGCCGCTGGCGAGGATCGAGAGCCTCGTGTCCGCATCGGGCGTCTTGCAGATCGGCGAGCAGCTTCTCCGCTTCTCTGCTACCGGCCCTGCGATTGCCGGCCGAACACGTTCTCGCATTCCGCTTTGGTCGTTACTCACCGGATGCCGATTCGCTCCCCTCTCCGATCGTTTCCGCGGCTCCCGGTTCGACCCTACCGAGGCCGGCGCGCACGGGTGAGAAACGCACGGGTGAGAAAGCTAAATCGGTAGTCAAAGCTGCCGCAGCGGCGACCGCTCCGAGCACGAGGAGGATGATGATCGCACCGGTTCCGATCTGGTGAGGCTACCCAAGCGCGCCGACAGAACGGGTCGAGCGCACAGCCGCTCTTGAGCCGTCTGCTGGCGTCGTCGGCCGGTCGCCTTGCGCAGCGAGGATTAAGGAGCGCCGGGCCGGCGTGCGATAGCTACACCTTCTCTGGTCGGTAGCCACGCCAATGAAGGCGCGGCCGCCTGAGTGGCGGCCGCGCTTCGTGTTTTCTATTCCGCACCGGCGAGGTCGCCGCGGTTCGGGTTAACGCGTGACGGTCAGCACCTTGCCGATGCCGCTGATGTAGCCGGGCATCGTCTGCGAGGTCGGCATCACCACGCGCAGCCGGTTGCTGCCGGGGTGCAGGCGCACGTGGAAGGTGGCAGAGGAGTTCGAGTCGAGGATCACCTTCTTCAGCGTCAGCGTGCCGGTCGAGGTCAAGCGCTGCACGTTCACGAACTTGCCGGCGAACGAACGCGCCGCCGTCACCTTGGTCGAGAAGCTGCCGGTTGCGAGCTTGACGAGCGTCAGCGTGATCAGTGGCCGCACCTTGACGGTCACCGTCGAGCTGGTCGCGTTCTTCCAGGTCGCCTGGTAGGACGTCTGGATTGTCGGCTTGAAGACGTCCGTCCAGTGGCCGCCGGCGGTCGTGGTGACCGGGGGCCCGAGCGGACTGAAGCTGGTGGCCGGATAGGGCTCGGCCATCACCTGCACGCTCTGGCCGGCCTTGTTGTCGGAGACCTTGCCCGCGAGGGTGACGCTGCCGCCGTAGACGACCGTCGGCCGCGAGAGCGAGATCGTCACCGCTGGTGGCGCCGCCGTCGCCGCAGCGGCCGCGACAAGCAGCATCGCCGCCAAGGCGGGCAGGAGTACAACATTCTTACGCATCGAGAAACACCTCTTTCGGATTGCCTCGGAGCAAGTAACTGCAGCTAAGGAGATCCCAGCCGCTGGCAAAACTCGCGCTGCGAGCGGTAAAGACCCTGTAAATTTTGCCTTTTTGGCCAGGCTCGGAGCCCGCGTCAGCGCTGGACATCGCCAAGCTTGCCGCGTCGGGCGTTGGCCTTGCCAGCGGGCCGGATTGGTGCCGGCACCGGGTTGTCGCTGACGCAGGTTCCTCGGAAGCCGGAGTACGCTTCTCTACCGTGCAGCCCGAAAGCGGCGAGGCGAGCGCTGAGAGCCTGAAGCGGCAGGCGGAGCTCGGTCGCCTGCTCGCCGCCGCCGATGGCTACCGCGTCCTGGCCAGCGACGGCGCAGCAATCGGCTGGCTCGACCACGTTCGCTACGAGCGCTCTGCCGACCACCCGGACGAGATCGTCGTTCGCCGGCACGCGCTGCTGACGAAGCGGCGCCGTGCTTTCCCCTTCAGCGCGGTTGCCGAGGTGCGGCCGCGGCAGAGGGCGGTCGTGCTCCGCGTGGAGCGCAACGCGCGCGCGCGTCCGCCCGCTGCCTGACCGCGCGGTTTTCGCACACCAGCCACTTACTTCGAGATCCCCGGAGCTTTTCCGCTGGGACAGACAAGCTCGGTACCGGAGCATCGCAATAGCCGAGACGCGCGGTAGCGGCTCGCTGACGTCGACGGTTGAGCGCGCTAGCGACGAGCGCGCCCAGGGTATAGGCACTTCGAGGAATCCGTGACCGTTACCAGTCCCGAAGCACGCAGCACCGGAACGATACGCGGCGTCCGTACGGCGCGCTGGCTTGCCGCCACGTCACTGGTGCTCGTCCTCGCGGCCCGCCCTGTTCTCGCCGCCGCCTACGCATCGACATCCGGGCGTGATACGCCGTGCGCGGGGCGCTTGATGCGAGAACCGCCCGGCACAAATGGAAGCCAGTGTGTTGTCTGGCTTGGCATTTTCCGATTGAGTGATTGCGCCAGGGCGTTGGTGATTCGGAGCGGCTCGAGGCGCACCTGAACTGTGCGACGATTCCCAAGCTGATGAGTGGGCGAATCTCGGTGTTTCTCGCGGACGACAACCTGATTGTTCGGGAAGGCGTCCGCGCCCTTCTCGAGCTGGAATCCGACATCAGCGTTGTCGCTGCGGCAGCAGACTACGACGAGCTTGTCGAGGGTGCAGTCGCTGCGGAACCGCATGTCGTGGTGACCGCGTAGGGTTCGTAAACTCACGCGGCCTCGTATTCATGGATGAGTCCGCCGAGGAGATCCCGACGTTGTAGGCGATCGGGCGCGTTCAGCGGCGTCGGGTCGCGGCCGTCGGGCGCGAGCAGGTGGAGCGCCCGATGTGG
>WNFC01012584.1_pt1 | contig 10039 bp, 13 predicted proteins | sample 5400541 | NCBI WGS metagenome assembly WNFC01 (sample SAMN13153342, study PRJNA577476) | soil metagenome | isolation source: 120 cm saprolite under Douglas fir tree site 2 hole 2 replicate 1 | place: USA:California | collected 2015-04-18 | reverse complement strand
GCCGCCTACCAGCTCACCGCCGAAGGCACCGAACTCGCCGGGGCGCTCCGCCTGCTCGCCCACTGGGGGAGCCGGCACACCGACCAGGCCGACTCCCCGCGTCACCTCGCCTGCGGCACTCCCATCGAGGTCCGCTGGTACTGCCCCACCTGCGATCAGCTCGTTGACCACGAGCTGGATCACACCCAGGTGCACTTCGTGTAACCGGCAGCCCGGGCAGGCCGTGCCCCGGGGGACGCGGCCCGGTGGTTCGGCGAGCCGACACCATGACCACCAAGACAAACCCCGCGCACCTCGCACTTGACAGGACCAGTCGGCGGCAGCCCTCGGTTGGGAGCTGCTGGCTGTGGGCGTGGTCTCGGGCGTAGCCCTGTTCATCTTGGACCGGCGAGCCGGTCACGGTAGCGATCAGGGGGTGGCCCGCTACATCGAAAGGTTCTCCCCCAACGCGATCACTGCCGTGCTCGTTGGCGTCGCCGGGCTCACCTTCCTGTTCAAGGCCGGTGGTGGCTTCTACTGGCTGATCCCCGCCACGGTGGCGAGCCTGCTTGGCGGCGTGGTCAAGGCGTGGCTATTCCTCGTCAAGGCGACCAGCTAGCCCTACTGGGCGCTTGCTGAGAAGGTCGTTGAAGAAAGCGGGTTAGAGCGCATCCCGTAACGGCCCAGCACGCCCGAGGCCTGGGAAGGCCAGTAGGCACACGGATCAGGCTGCGTGGAGCGCGCAGCGGAGGAGGCCGAAGGTGAAGTTGTGCGCAGGGGCCGGGCTTGTGCCGGGCACGCCGTCGGCGCGCTGGCGGGTGACATGACAGCCCCGGGGCCGCGGTCCGGCGCCGTCAGCGGGAATCCGGCCGCGCCCGCCCATGTGAACCGGAACACCGCCCGCCGGGTAGTGCCTCTGTTTCGGCCCTACCGGGCCCAGGTGGCCGCCGTCGTCGCTCTGATCGTGGTGACCTCGACGATCGGCATCATCAACCCGCTGCTGATCCAGGCGGTGTTCAACAAGGCACTGTTTGTCCCCGGCGGCCCGAAAATCCGGCTGCTCGTCATACTGGTCTCGATCATGGCCGCTGTCCCGATCGTCAACGGCGCTATCGGCATCCTGCAAACCTACGAGACCACCCGGGTCGGCCAACTGGTCATGCGGGACCTGCGCGACCGCCTCTACTCCCACCTGCAGACGCTCTCGCTCGCGTTCTTCACCGGCACCAAGACCGGCGAGATCCAGTCCCGGCTGGCCAACGACGTGGGCGGTGTCCAGTTGGTGGTCAGCACCACGGCCTCGACCATCCTGGCCAACGTTGTCATCTTCACTTCCACCATCATCGCGATGGTCATCCTTAGCTGGCAGCTGACGATCGTGGCGGTCATCACCGTGCCGGCGTTTTTCTGGCTGACCAAGATGGTCGGCGAGCGACGGCGCCAGGTGGCGCGCTCGACCCAGGAGTCGCTGGCGGCAATGAGCGCACTGAGCGAGGAAACCCTGTCGGTATCCGGGGTGCTGTTGACCAAGGTGTTCGGCAACCAAGCGCGCGACACCGCCCGCTACCACGAGGAGAATCAGCGCCTGGCCGGCCTTGAAGTCCGCCAGCAGATGATCGGCCAGGGCTTCTACGCGATCGTGCAGTCGTTCCTGTCGATCACCCCGGCAGCGGTCTACCTGGTCTCCGGCCTGCTGCTGGCCCACGGCACGACCATCTCCGCAGGCACCGTCGTCGCGTTCACCACGCTGCAGACCCGCCTGTACTTCCCGATCGGGCAGCTGCTGCAGGTCTCAGTGGAGCTGCGATCGTCCCTTGCCCTGTTCGACCGGGTCTTTGAGTACCTGGACGTGATGCCCGATATCGTCGATGCCCCCGACGCGGTAGAGCTGCCCGCGATCGGCGGTGGCGGCAGGGTGGCTCTGCGGGAGGTCAACTTCCGCTATCCCGGCGCGCCAGCAGACGCGCTCGCGGGCGTTAGCCTCAGGGCCGACCCCGGCCAGCTCGTGGCGCTGGTCGGGCCGAGCGGGGCCGGCAAGACCACCATCAGCTACCTGATCCCGCGGCTGTACGACGTTACCGGCGGTTCGGTCCAGATCGACGGCGTCGACGTACGGCACGCCCGCCAGGCATCGCTAGCCGCCGCGATCGGCTTCGTGACCCAGGAGAACTACCTCTTCCACGACAGCATCCTGGCCAATATCCGTTACGGCCGTCCCGCCGCCTCCATGGCCGAGGTCGAACAAGCCGCTCGGGCGGCGTACATCCACGACCGGATCACGGAATTCGCCGACGGCTACGACACCATCGTGGGCGAACGGGGATACCGCCTGTCCGGCGGCGAGAAGCAGCGCCTGGCCATCGCGCGGGTGCTGCTGCACGACCCGCGCATCCTGATCCTGGACGAGGCGACCTCGGCGCTCGACACGGCCAGCGAACGCGAGGTTCAGAATGCCCTCGATGCCCTCATGGGGTCACGGACCACCATCGCCATCGCCCATCGCCTGTCCACCATCGTGAACGCCGACATCATCACCGTCATCGACGCCGGGCGCGTGGTGGAATCCGGTACACACCAAACTCTGCTGGGCCAAGGCGGCCTGTATGCGTCCCTGTACCAGGAACAGTTCGAAGGCGGCAAGATCCAATGGCGATGCCCCGACGGCGACATCCTGGCTGACGGCACCATCCGGCACCGGGAAACGCAGCCTGCGTAGCCGTTGCCCGCCGCGACGCCGGCTGGCCGGCCTGACTCTCGTGCTGCGGCTGCTTGCCAGCGGGTTGACGGCGAGTTGTGAATTATGCTGTGCTTTTGCGCATGCCAGGCTCACCAGTGTGGTTCGACCGGTTCCGGAAGGATGAGCCTCTTTCATCTGGGCACGCCGGCCAGGTCGTCGGGATGGTGTACAACGCCCGCTTCGGTCCGGATGTTGCGTAGGCGACCGTCATGGGCAGGCCGATCGACCGTCGCTCGGTCTTGCGCGCCGCCGGCATCGCAGCGGCGGCCGCTACCGGAGGCTGCGTTTCGGCGACCGCCACCGGGGCCCGCAGCCAGCAGCCCCCGGTTCTGTTCGGCGTGAACCGGCGCTACTGGCACCAGGTCAAACAGGACGTGCCCCGGCTCGGAGCCGTGCGCATCTACCACGACATCGAAAACGATATCCCGGCGCAGTGGCCCCGCGAGCTGCCTGCCTTGGTGACGCTGTCGGTCAGGCCCAACCCGGCGGATCTGCTGTCCGGGGAACTTGACGCGGCGATGAGCGCGTTGATCAGGTCCGCGCCGCCGTATTCGGAGCTGACGTTCTGGCATGAGAACACCTCAGGTAATCCGCTGGGTTATCCCTCCTACGTCAACAATCCCCGCACCGGCGTTGCCATCCAGCTCTACGGCCAGCGCCTGTGCCACGGCAGCAACGTGGGATTCGGCGTCATCACGTGCGGGCCGGCCGTCCAGCAGCATGACTGGGTCGCGGCGGGCCTGGACTGGTACGGCGATGACCTGTACGAGTTTCCCAGGTTGCGCGACAACGGAGAGGTGAGCAAGGCCAGGCTGCTCCACCGGCTGGAAGTGAACCTGGCGTTCTGGCGGCAAAAGTCCGGCAGCCCATGGCCCAGGATCCGGGCCTGCGAGAGCAACAGCCCGTTCGACGAGCAGCGGGTGCGCTGGTTCACCTGGCTGACCACCTGGATGGCGTGGCACAACGGACGCCGCCTGATCACTTACTGGAACCCGGACCAGGGCGCCAAGCAGGGCGGACTGTCCGGCCCGTGGCCTCCGGGCGCGGCAACCAGAACATGCCTTCGTAGGCTTAGCGATATCTACCGGGCCAGGTAGGCGCGGCAACGCGCGGGCGCGATCACCGCCTGCGACGGCGACAGGTTGATGAGCTGCCGCAGCTGGGGCGGAGCCGTGACGCAGAAGTCCAGCAGCGCCTGCTTGCCGCCTCTCAGCAGGCTTTCGCCCAGCGGCCTTCCGGCCGGCATTGCCGGGTTCATCTCGGTCGTCTGCCGGGGGATGATGCTGGTGCCCGCCGCGAGGGCGGCGAGGACGGCGTCCACCTGCCCAGGGTCGGTCCACGCCCGGCGCAGCACGATCGTTCCGTTGCCGTCGATGACGTACTCGCTGTCCTACGCGGTCCCGTCCGCGCGGTGGACGGTTCCTGTGATGTCGTCGATGAGCACGGCCCGGCCGATGGGCTCGTCGGCCAGCAGCCGCCGCACCGCTTCCCTCTTGTCCTGGATGGTCCGGTGCCCGGGGACGATTTCTCCGGGGTGCGCCTCGCGGGTCTAAATCACGAGGAACGCGGCTTCGGGATGACGCCCCGCGATGGCCTCCATGGGCGCGATGTGCCCGCAGAAGATGGGGCAGGTGTAGGAGCCGAACTCCAGCACGACCGGGCGGCCGCGGAACTCGCTCAGGCCGACGGACGTTCCTGTCACCGTCACAAGGCGGAAGCCGGGAGCGGTCTCGCCGGGCTTGGGCCCTTCTGTTAGCCAGTGCTCGAGGCCGACGGGTTGAGGGCGAAGCTGATGGCGGCGTAGTTGTAGGCGTCTGCCGTCCCGGGCCTGTCCTGCGGCCTGCTGGGGAGCTTGCGGATTGTCATCGCCTGCATCTCCTGTGGTCTCAACCCGGAGGCGTAAACCGCAATGGAACGATCCGTACGCACAGATGCCCGGCCCGCGGCCCGATCGTCAGGACTGGCCGCCAGCAGCCGGGATCCGGGGGGGCGGTGACGTAAAGCTGGGCGACGGCGGGATGGGGCCGACAGCCGGCCAAACCAGCCACCGGCTAGCACCGGAACCGGCACTCTGCGTCGCAGATGCCGCCCTCGTGGCTAAGGCATTGATTGCCATCTTTGAGCGGCTCGCCGCCGCGACTCAGGGATAGGTTCTACGATTGCAGCGACTAACAAATTGCGGAAGTGCGGTGAAACAGGTGCATCTTGGACCCGTGGCGTCCCGTCGCGAGGCCATCTCAGCTGGTGGTCTCGTCCTGGCCGGCGCGGTCGGCCTGGCCCCGGCGCCGTCGTCTCCAGGCAGCATCGTCTTCGGCGCGAACCGCAGCGCATACCGAGGACTGCACGCCGCCGCCCCGCTGGCGGTCGGACTTCGATGGTATTTCGACATCGAGAACCAGTTCCCGCGTGCCTGGCCTCGTCCTTTTCCCGGCGCCCACATGACGCTTTCTCTCCGGCCAAATCCCAAGGATCTGCTTTCAGGTAGGCTCGACAGCCATCTGAAAGCTCTCATCGATTCAGCTCCCCCGCATTCCGAGCTAACATTCTGGCATGAGAACACGACGGGGAACCCGCTCCGGTATCCGCCGTCCGTTAACAACGCCCGCACCGCCGTCAGGATGCAGAAATACGGGCATATGCTCTGCCGGGGAACCAGCGTACTATTCGGCGTCATCACGGTCGGGCCTGCCATTTATCAGCTGGGCTGGATGGCGCCGGGCCTGGACTGGTACGGGGATGACCTCTATGAGTTTGCCAGACTGCGCAACCGGGACGGCACGTTCAGCAGGACCAAGGTCATCGCCAGGCTGTACGCCAATCTGCATGCATGGCAGAAAGTGTCTGGCAAAAAAGCACCCGCCATCCGGATCTGTGAGACCAACAGCCGTTACGACTCGCACCGTGCCGAATTGTTCACCACGATCGCGTACTGGATGGCCAGGCACAACGGAAATCGGATCCTGACCTACTGGAATCGGAGGGACCGCGGGCTTTCCGGGCCATGGCCGCCTAGCGAGGCAGTCATCGACCAACTGATCTCGCTGTCCAAGGAATACAACTGGACCTCCTTGGGCGGTCGCTGAAGACCGTCCGCCAGGGCGGCGCCGCGGGCTGGACGCATCGCCACCGCTAGGCGCTCCTCAAGCCGCGTGGAGCGTTCCATCGAACGGGCCGCAAGAAATGCTCTGCCCCTCGGACCCAAACTCGGGGCATGCTCTGGTGTCCGCCTTGTAGCGTCGCGAAGGTGACTACCGAGTTCGAGACCGCGTTTACGAGGCTGGTCGGATGCCGCGTGCCTATCCAGCTTGCGGTCATGGGCGGTGGCACTGGTACGCCGGAGCTTGCGGCGGCCGTGAGCGGGGCCGGCGGGCTAGGGATGCTGTCGTCGACCTTTCCGCTGCCCCTTGGTGAGCAATTGAATTGGGTCCACGCGCGCACCGACTGTCCGGTCGGAGTCGGCTTCTTCGCCTTCGACATGCCGGCGAAGACTGAGGAGCTTGAGCTCGTCGCTCGCCGGGCTCGGGTAGTCGATATGTTCTGGGGCGATCCGGATGCCGCCCTGGTGAAGCGCATCCACGCCGGCGGGGCGCTGGCTTTCTGGCAGACCGGCTCGCTCGGCGAAGCGCTGTCGGCGGTCCAGGCGGGCTGCGATGCGGTTGTCGCCCAGGGGATAGAGGCCGGCGGGCACGTGCGTGGCTCGATACCTCTGCTCAGGCTGCTCGACCAAGTCGCTCCCGCTGTGAACGTGCCCGTCATCGCGGCCGGCGGCATCGCTACCGGCGCCGCCGTGGCAGCCGCGCTTAATGCGGGGGCTGCGGCGGTGCGAGTGGGAACCCGCTTCCTCGTCACCACGGAGTCTGGTGCCCACCCCGACTATGTGGCCGCGCTGCTCTCAGCAGCTGCCGGCGACACCGTTCATACCACCGATTTCGGCGGGGGCTGGCCCGACGCCCCACATCGCGTGCTGCGCCTCGCGAAGGAGCGGGCGGCCGCATCGCCGGATCGCGTCGTGGCGCAGTGCGCTTACGGGGGCCGGCATTGGGAAGTCGTCCGCTGGTCCTCACAGCCACCAACAGTGTTCACCAGCGGCGAGGTGACTGCGATGGCGATGTATGCCGGCTGCGGTGTTGGTGATATCACAGACGTCCCGCCGGCAGCGGAGATAGTGGACCGATTGATCGCCGAGGCTGTGCCACTGCTGTCCTCCTCCCCGCGTTAGCCCCCAGGTCCGGGACGGGCGTCCTTTCCTGATCGGGCCGCCCGGTCCTGGACGCCTGGCTGCTGGCGCCGGTCCGTATGCTGGCGGCGTGATCCGACCTGGCGTGGCCCTGGCAGCCACCGGCAGCGTGGCCGGCCTGGCCTACTACCTGCTGGTCACCGGCAAGCTGACGGTCGATACCGGGTGGGGCCGCCGGGTCCGCCCGCTCGGCCCGTTCGGGATCCAGGTTGCCGCGCCAGTACCCACCGTGTTCGACGTGATCGCGGCGCCGTATCTGGGCCGGACGCCGCGCGCCATGTCCGGCAAGCTGCGGGTGCTCGAGCGCGGCGCGGATATGGTGTTGGCCGAGCATTACACCCCGGTGCACAACGGCTGGCTCACCGCGACCACGCTGGAGACCGTCACGTTCGACCGGCCGCACAGGATCACGTTCCGGCTGGTCCGGGGCCCGGTGCCGTACCTGAGCGAAGAGTTCGCGCTGACCGGGCAAGACGGCATGACCAGGCTCGGCTATTCCGGCGAGCTCGGCACCGACTTCGGCGCGGCCGGCCAGTGGTGGGCGGACCAGGTCGCGGCAGCGTGGGAGGCGGCTGTCCGCTCCTCGTTCACGGCCATCCAGGCCGAAGCCGAGCGCCGCGCCAGCCCCTCACCGCCCGGCAGTAAGGCAGGTAACTGACCGCAGACCACTAAGGTCCGCAAGCCGGACACGCTCCGTGGTCGGCGCAGCGTTCGGGTCTACCTCATCGAGGTCGGACAGCTGGCCCGCACTGCAAAATCACCAGAACCGGGTGACAGCCGATCACCATGATGGCGGCTAGCTTCAACCGGGTCCGAACACTGCCGCCCGAAGGAGACGCTCTCATGACCAGTGCACCCATGCGCGACCCGCTCGCCGACCATCTCATCACTCCGCAGAACGCGGCGTTCCTGCTCATCGACTTCCAGCCCCAACAGCTTGGCGGGGTCCACTCGATGGATCGCGACCTGCTGGTCAAGAACGCCCTCTCGACGGTCCGGACCATCAAGGCCTTCGGGGTCCCGGTTGTGCACTCGACCGTCAACGTCGCCACGGGCCGGGAACAGCCGACGCTTCCCGAACTCGCGGGCCTGCTGAGCGACGACAAACCCCTCGACCGGACCACGATCAACTCCTGGGAGGACATCGAATTCGTCCAGGCCGTCCACGCCACCGGCCGCCGCAAGCTCATCTTCTGCGCCCTGTGGACCGAAATCTGCATGGCCTTCACCGCCCTCGACGCGCTGCGGGAAGGGTATGAAGTCTTCCCCGTCGTCGACGCGATCGGCGGCACCTCGCCCGAGGCCCACCGGGCCGGCCTTGACCGCGTCATGCAAGCCGGCGGCCAGCCAGTCAGCTGGGTCTCGCTCGCCGGTGAGCTTCTGCGGGACTGGGCCCGGCCGGAGGCCGCAGCGATCGCCGAGATCGTCGTCACCGACCGCCTGGCGAAGGAGCAATAGCGGCCCCCTGCGAGCCCGGCTCGCCTGATGCCGATTCGGTCGACAGCGCCCGGGACGGACGCTGGCTGGTCCTGGGCGTGATCGGCCTGGTGCAGCTCATGGTGGTCCTCAACCTGACGGTGATGAATATCGCGCTGCCGTCCGCACAACCCGCGCTGCATTTCACCACCGTGGACCGGCAGTGGGTGGTCGCCGCTTACACACCAGCACGATGCGGGCGGTGTCAGGCAGCAGGGGCGGCTTCGGTGGTGGCGATGAAGTCCGCGAGCACGGCGAGATACCGGTCCGGCTCTTCGATCAGGGCCAGGTGAGCGCTGTCCTCGAACACCACCCAGCGCGAGCCGGCGATGCCGTCGTGGAGTACCTGCATTTGCGCGGGGGTCGCCTCGTCGTATCGCCCCGAGGTGATGAGCGTCGGCACCGCGATCTGGCTCAGGCGCGCCGTGGCGTCCCAGTCCTTCAGGTTGCCGGTAGCGAAGAACTCGCTCGGTCCCCACATGGTCTCGTAGACGCTGCGGTTCATCCCGGACAGCGACCGGAACGCGGACAACGGTACCTGTCCCGGTGTCATCCGGATGACATGCCGCCTGGTGAACTGCGTCCCCACGACCTCATAAGCCGCGCGGCGCAGGAACGGCACCGCTGACGACGATGACGCGAGCCGGACCGCCGCAGGATGATCGATCACGCGGAACGCGAGCCGGGCCGCCCGAGCCGCCTGCCGCAACCTCCGCGGGCGCGGGCCCGGGCGCACCTTGGCGCTGGGGCGGCCCTCCACGGGAACGAAACTGCCTTCGAACCGCCGCATGGCGCGCGTAACGTGGCTGGGCAGGTCGTCACGCAGGCGACAGTCCCGCGTCCTTCGGCCGGTCCGAATACCCGCAGCCGATCTGGTCGTACCGGACCACTGCTCGGCCATCCACGGCCAAGGCCTCGAACGGCTCGAAAACATCGCTTCCCGTCCCCGGGCCGCCGTGCAGCAACAGCAGTGGCACCTTCCCCGAGCCCAGGTCCCCGGTGATGCGATACCACGTCCTCATCCCCCGGAACGGAACGAAACCCTCGGTGACAGCGACCACGACGCCTCCTCGCCAATCACCCGAGGCTATCGCCCAGAGATGCCACAAGACTGTCCGTCGGCCCCGCCCCAGCAGCCGCGAGCTGGCGGGTCCGTGCGTGGCGGCGTCGGCTCACAGAACCGGGCTGTTCGGCGCGAGCGCAGATCATCTCAGTCACTTGAACTCGGCGAGCCAGGGCTGACGGCCCTCTCCGTGTGGGTGGTTTCACCCCCGGCCGGCCCCGGCGGAAGTTGGGCAGATCCGCCCCTGCCCCGGGCGGCCATCCTTCACGCACCCTGGCAGTGGCCCGCGGGGAACGGCCCCGCCGGACCGGACAGACCGGAGAGACCGATGAACATGAACCCAGGCCTCAGCGCACAGCTCGCCCACCAGCGGCAGCGCGAGATGCTGGCGCAGGGCAGCCAGCTGCGCCTGGCACGCCAGGCTCGCAGCGCGTCCGTTGCGGTCCGGCGCGCCGACCGTGCCCAGCCGATGACCGGCCGGCTGTTCCGGCGCGCGCGTCTGGTCATCAACCCGTCATGACGCACTGCGCGGCGACCCCGGGGGGAC
>WNFC01011054.1_pt1 | contig 10040 bp, 10 predicted proteins | sample 5400541 | NCBI WGS metagenome assembly WNFC01 (sample SAMN13153342, study PRJNA577476) | soil metagenome | isolation source: 120 cm saprolite under Douglas fir tree site 2 hole 2 replicate 1 | place: USA:California | collected 2015-04-18 | reverse complement strand
GCACGAGGTGCTTGGTGTCGCCGTGCGACAGCGTGTACGCGAAACCGATGTCGGCCTGCGACGTGCGTGTGGGCAGGCCGGTGGACGGCCCGATGCGCTGGATGTCGAAGATCACGACCGGCACCTCGGCGTAGTAGCCGAGGCCGGCGAACTCCGCCATCAGCGAGATGCCGGGCCCTGAGGTCGAAGTCATAGCTCGCGCCCCGGCCCAACCGGCGCCGATGGCCATCCCGAGGGCGGCGAGCTCGTCCTCCGCCTGCACGACCGCGATCAGCTTCTCGCCGGTCTTGGGGTCGATGCGGAAGCGGTCCGCGTAGGCGATCAGGTTTTCGCAAAGCGACGATGAAGGAGTGATCGGATACCAGGCGGCCACGGTCACACCGCCCATGAGCGCGCCCAGCGCCGCAGCCTGGTTGCCTTCGACGAGCACCTTCCCATCGACGACGCCCGTCATCGGCTCGAGCCGGTACGGGTCCTGTTTCGAGAAGGTGTCCTGCCAGTAGTCGAATCCCACCTTGATGGCGTCGAGGTTGACCTGGACCGCCTTCGGCTTGGAGAGAAACTGGCGCTTGACCGCGTGGTCGAGGGCTTCCCATGGGATGCCGAGCAGGCCGGCGACGACGCCGACATAGATCATGTTCGCCAGCTGCTTGCGCAGGGTGTCGTTCTGGATCTTCGACTTCGCCAACTTCGAGAACGGCACCGGGTAGTACGTCACGTCGGTGCGAGCGTCCGCTGTTGAGAAGGCTTCCTCGTGCACCACGACGCCTCCCGGCCGCACGGTGCGCAGGTCCTGGTGCCAGGTGGCGACGTTGAACGCGATCAGGATGTCGACCTGGTCTCGCCGCGCCATGTGCCCCTGCGGCGTGACCCGAAGCTGGTACCAGGTCGGCAGGCCCTCGATGTTGGAGGGAAAGACGTTCTTGGGGGCGACCGGGATCCCCATGTGGAAGATCGCCCGGGTAAGGACCAGGTTGGCCGTCTGGCTCCCCGAGCCATTGACCGTAGCTGCCTGGATTGTGAGGTCGTTGATGTTCTGGTCGGTCACTTCGGTACTTGGGGATTGTGAATTTTACGCGCACGCACACCGCGAACTCGTGTGGTTCGACCGTTGAATTGGGTACAGTCCTCAGTCTGTGAAGGTCGGAACCCCTAAGGAAACCGCGCCCGACGAACGCCGGGTGGCCCTCGTCCCAGACACCGTCACCAGGCTTGCCGCGGCCAAACTCGAGGTGAATGTCGAGTCCGGGGCAGGTTCCGCCGCTTACCTCGCCGACGCCGTCTACGAGCAAGCGGGTGCCAGGATCGTGAAGGGCGCGGCCGCCCTTTTCGGAGAGGCGGATGCGGTGCTCAAGGTGCAGGCACCGTCGGCCGCCGAGGTCGAGCTCATGAAAAAGGACGCCGTCCTGATCAGCTTCTTGCAGCCGGCGACGCAGGGCGACACCATCCGGGCGCTGGCGGCCCGTGGAGTGACCGCCTTCAGCCTCGAGCTGGTGCCGCGCATCTCTCGCGCGCAGTCGATGGACGCGCTGTCTTCGCAGGCCTCGGCAGCGGGTTACAAAGCGGTGCTGATGGCCGCCGGCCGTCTTGGCAAGTTCTTCCCGATGCTGATGACCGCGGCCGGCACGATTCCCCCCGCGCGGGTGCTCGTCATGGGCGCCGGCGTCGCGGGTCTGCAGGCGATCGCGACGGCACGCCGGCTTGGTGCGGTGGTTTCCGCTTACGACGTGCGTCCCGCTGTGAAGGAAGAGGTGCAGTCCCTCGGTGCGACGTTCATCGAGCTGCCCCTCGAAACGCAGGAGGGAGAGGGCGGCTACGCGCGCGAGCAGTCGGAAGAGTTCCTGCGCAAGCAGCGCGAGCTCATCGGGGAGCATGTGGCGAAATCAGATATCGTCATCACCACCGCCGCCGTGCCGGGACGGCGTGCGCCTCTACTCGTCACTGGCGACATGGTCAAAGGCATGCGGCCGGGGTCGGTCATCGTCGACCTCGCTGCCGAGACTGGTGGCAACGTTGAGCTTACGAAAGCAGGCAAGGACGTCGAGGTCGGCGGGGTCACCATCATCGGCACTCGCAACGTGCCGTCGACGATGCCTCTACACGCGAGCCAGCTTTACGCGCGCAATGTCGCCAACCTGCTGCTGCACTTGGTCAAGGACGGGTCGATCGTTCTCGACTTCGAGGACGAGATCACGAAGGGCAGCTGTGTCACCTATCGCGGCGAGATCGTGAACGAGCGCGCGAAACAAATGGTCACCGCCGCGGCGAAATGACGAGCGAGCTTCTCAACGAGTTCACGTTCTTCGTGCTGGCGGTTTTTGTCGGCATCGAGGTCATCTCCAAGGTGCCGACCATGCTCCACACGCCCCTGATGTCGGGCACCAACGCAATCCACGGCATCATCCTCGTGGGCGCGTTGTTCATCGCGGCGAACGCCAACTCTCCGGTGACCGTCATCCTCGGTTTCCTGGCCGTCGTCCTCGCGACGACGAACGTCGTCGGCGGCTTCGTCGTCACCGACCGGATGCTGGAGATGTTCAAAGGCCGCCAGGCCGCTGCGAAGACGCCGGAAGCAGCCGGCAAATCGAAATGACGACCCTTTACGCCCTGGCGTATCTCCTTGCGGCGGTCCTGTTCATCCTCGGCTTGAAGCAGCTCAGCTCGCCGAGGACGGCCCGCAACGGCAACTACACCGCCGCCGTGGGCATGATCATCGCGCTCGGCGCGACGGTGCCGCAGCTGCGTTTCACGAGCGCGGGCGCGATCATCGTCGTCATCGGGGTGATCGTTGGTGGTGGGGTCGGAACCATCGGAGCGCGCCAGGTCAAGATGACCGCGATACCGCAGATGGTGGCGCTGTTCAACGGCGCGGGCGGCGGCGCGGCCGCGCTGGTGGCGGTGGCCGAGCTTCTCAGGTTCGGTTCTCATTCTCCGATCAACGAAGCCCTTCCCAGCGTGTTCAGTATCGTCATCGGCTCGGTCTCGTTTGCGGGCAGCCTGGTCGCGTTTGCGAAGCTGCAGGAGCTGATGACCGGCACGCCGATCACCTACCCCGGGCAGCAGGTTGTAAACGGCCTCATCGCGGCCGCGATCATCGGTTTCGTCATCGCGGTGCTTGCGATCGCATCGATTCCTTTCTCGTTCCTCTCGCTGATGGTGCTGGCGCTAATCCTGGGGGTCGCGTTCGTCTTGCCCATCGGCGGCGCAGACATGCCGGTCGTGATCTCGCTGCTCAACGCTTTCACAGGCCTGGCGGTCGCAGCCAGCGGTTTCACGCTGAACAACTTCTCCCTCATCGTCGCGGGCACGCTGGTCGGCGCATCCGGCAGCTTGCTGACCAAGCTGATGAGCGATGCCATGGGCCGCTCCCTCGGGAACGTCCTCTTCGGCGCTTTTGGCCAGGTGAGGACGGCTGCTGGGGCAGCCGCCGGGAAGGAGGGACGCAGCGTCCGGACCAGCTCGATCGAGGACCTCGCGACGCTGCTCGCCTATTCGCGGCGGGTGATCATCGTCCCTGGATACGGACTCGCGGTCGCGCAAGCGCAGCACGCGGTGCGCGAGCTCGCTGACCTCCTCGAGAAGAAAGGAGTGGAGGTCAACTACGCGATTCATCCGGTCGCGGGCCGCATGCCTGGTCACATGAACGTGCTCCTTGCCGAGGCGAACGTTCCGTACGAGCAGCTGAAGGAGATGGACGAGATCAACGACGAGTTCAAGGACGCCGACGTCGTGCTCGTGGTCGGCGCGAATGACGTCGTCAATCCGGCGGCGCGCAACACTCCAGGCAGCCCGATCTACGGCATGCCCATCCTCAACGCCGACCAGGCCAAGAACATCGTGTTCATGAAGCGCTCGATGCGACCTGGATTCGCGGGCATCGACAACGATCTCCTGTACGACCCGAAGACCATCATGTTGTTTGGAGACGCCAAGGACTCGCTGACCAAGCTGGTCAACGCAGTCAAAGCAGCCTAAGACACCTGTCCTCCCGCGAAAAAAAGCGAGCCCCCGGCCGCTGACGGCAGGAGGCTCGCGCCGCGAAGAGGGTGTGGTGGTACGCATCCTAAGCGGTCAAGGTGGCTTTGGTTAGTGCACAACCCACAAATCCCGACCCGTTTTCTTGTTGCAGATCTCGATGGTCAAGCGCCCGAATTAGAATCGGGCGGGTGGACAGCGGGGAGGTCGTGTTGCTGGTCACAGTCGCCCTGCTCGTGGTGTACGTGATCGGGATCGGCGGCGCCACCGCGACCGCCATCCGGGTGAGCGAGGCGTGGCGCCGGCGCCCGGTTCAGGTGGCCGGGCTTGGGCCGCGGGCTGGCGGCGAACTCGTGCTGCATGCGCCGGCTTTGCCAGCCGTCTTCCGCCGCGTCCGCGTGGTCGGCTGGGTGGTGTTCCCATTCGCCTTGTTGCTGGCGGTGTTCGCCAACCGCGGGTATATCTGGATTGCCCCGCTGGCCGTGCTGGTCATGGTCGGTTTGAACGCTTTCTACTTCACCGCGATGCAGGGCTTGGGCGAGCCGCTGACCCTGGCCAGGGACGGGTTCCGGTATGGAGCTAAAGGTAAGGAGCGCTCGGTGCGCTGGATCCACGTCACGGACCTGGTCGGCGCTCGCCTCGGAGCCTTCAGTGGCGTGCGGATGTCAGAGGCGGGCGAGTGGCAGGACCCGAGGCTGCGGCCCAACGTGATTTTCTTCCGTCTCAATCGCGCGCTGGTGCACACGCCCAAGACCTTGCTGCAGCGCCTTCGCGGCTTCTCTTACTACGACGGAGCGATCCGCAACGCATTCGGCGTGCCGACCGAGCAGCTGCTGCAGGCGATGCGCGAATGGCAGCGGGTCGCGGTGGACGCGGAGTCTCCACCATTTCGCCGTCCGCGTCCGGGGGAGTCTAGGACCGCTCCTTGAGGATGCGGGCGAGCGCTTTGGTGTCGAAGGGGTAGGCAAGCCTCAGCACGAAATGCTGCAGGCCGGCATCGAGCCACTCCTGAATCTGCTTCGGCGAGCTGACGGGAACGTTGGCCGTGCGCTCGATCTCTTTGGGGTCTCGTCCGATGCGGCGGCACCATTCGTCGAGGATCTTCGACTTGTGCGCGTACGACTCCGGGTCTCCAAGGGCGTTCCACATCTGCGCGTGCTCGGCCACCAGCCGAAGGGTCACCTTCTCGCCCCCGCCGCCGATGAGGATCGGCATCGGGCCGGCCGGACCTGGCCTCAGCTTCTTGATGCGGTCCTTGATTCGCGGCAATGCTTCCTTCAACGTGCGCAGGCGGTCGCGAGCTTCGCCGAAGGCGAATCCGTACTCGTCGTAGTCGCGCTCGAACCAGCCGGCGCCCAATCCCAGCACGAAGCGGCCGCCTGAAAGCTGGTCGATCGTGCCTGCCATGTACGCGATGAGGTCGGGATTGCGGTAACCGATGGAGGTGACCATCGGACCGATCTGCGGCGCCCTCGTGTCGATGGCCGCGGCCGCGAGCACCGACCAGCACTCGAATTGATTTCCGTTGGGGTCGCCGTAGAGTGGAAAGAAATGGTCCCAGAACCAGATGCTGTCGACGCCAAGGTCATCGGCGCGCCGCCACGCGTCGCGCAGCTCCTGGATCGTGCACTGCTGCGGATGGATGGTGACGCCGACTTTGAATCGCTTCGCCTCAGACATTGGTCAGGGATTATCCTCTCCATCCCATGACGAATCGCTGGACACCGGTCGAGGTCGATGCCGCCAAAGCCACCCCGGATTTCTGGGCGCGCTACCACGCATTTCGGCGCCTGCGGCACGCTGAGACGCGGCCCGATGACCCGATCACGCCCGACGATGTCGTCGAGAAAGAGATGATCCGCAAGGACCCCAACGACGTCCACCTCTATTACGAGGTCGTGGGCGACGGTGAGATGTTGAGCTGGTTGACCGCGAGCGCGACCAGGCCTGAGGCGCCTGAGTACGAGTCCAACAAACATCTGCTGTGGGCAGATGGCTCGGTGCACCGCGACCACCGGCGGATGGGGATCGGCCGCAGCTGGATCCCGCTGATCCTCGAGATCATGGATCGAAATTCCTACACGACGGTCGGCTTCGGGACAGAAGAGGAGTCAGGCCACGCGTTCCTCAAGTGGCTTGGCGCGCAGAACAAATTCACCGGCGCGGAGAATCGGCTGAAGCTTGGCAATGTCGACTGGGCGATGATGCGCCGCTGGGTCGAGGACGGGCCCAAACGGTCGCCCAAAACCAGGCTCGAGGTCTACGACGGAACGATGCCCGAGTCGCTCTGGGCCGACTATGCGCCGCAGCTGTCGACCATGCTCAACACGATTCCGATGGAGGAGCTGGACCACGGCGACATCGTGATCACGCCAGCGTCGATGGCGGAGTGGTACAAGCGCAACGAGTTGACGGGTCGAACACCGCACGTGATGTTCACTCGAGAGCCGGACGGCGTCATCTCGGGGATCACGGACATGATCTATGCGCGGTACAGCCCGACCATCGTCTTCCAGGGGTTCACCGGGGTGCGGCCCGATGCTCGCGGGCGCGGAATCGGCAAGTGGCTGAAGGCCGCGATGGCAATCCACGTCCATGAGCTCTATCCCGCCGCCGAGTTCTTCACCACGGAAAACGCAGGCTCGAACGCACCGATGCTGGCGATAAACATGAAGATGGGGTTCAAGCAGTACCGAGTCGGAAGTGAATACCAGATCAGCCGCGATGCCCTCGCGGCGCGTCTGCAGGAGCTTGCGCTTCCTTCTTAGCTGACCCTGCTGCGCTGGATGCTGCGGACGAGCAGCACGATGCCGATCACGATCAGAAGTCCTGGCAGCGCAGCCTTGCCGAACAGACCGTAGTCCGTATCGCTGATCCGGAAGATGGTTCCGAAGATCACGAACGCGATCATGAATATGAGCAGTGCGACGAACATCAAGACGCGGCCCTGCCGGAGCAGCTGCGCATCGTGGTTGCGCAGGCCCTGCAGCCATATCCCGAGTCCGACTCCGCCCGGTGCGACCAGCGGCCAGGCGAATGCCCATGCGGGCCAGTCCTGCGTCGCGTTCATGTAAGCCAGGATCAATCCGATCACGCTCAAGATCGCGCCGGGGATCAGCGCGCCGGTGCCGAGGCTGACGAACCCGACGATCAGAAGGGTCAGGCCGGGGATGACGATGAACAGCGGCCAGCTTCCGCCGGGGTCGAAGCCTGTGAACTGGACGAGAAGCGCGAACAGGCCCAGGACGACGAGGACGACCCCAAGCGCGACGCTCGAACCCGCTCGGCGCTGCGACGGCCCTGGAGCAACGAACGAAGGGGGCCGCGGCCGGTATGAGGGTGGCGGTGGCGGTGGCGGTGGCGGGGTGATAGCCGCCTCTGCAGCGGCCGGCTCAGCCGGCGCTTCGGTCGACTGCGACTCGTCGAAAGCGGAGGCCGCTTCGGCCGCGGGAGCTGGCTCGTCTTCGGGCTTCACGTCGGCGGTCATCTCGGAGCTCTCGGAGCTCTCGACTGGCATGCCCTTACCTGGCGCGAAAACGTCGGGAGAGCCGGCGAGCATGTCTGAGCTGACATGGACCGTGGGGTCGCCTTCGCCGCTCTCCGCCCGGGTGCCCGGCGCCGCTTCCTTCGGATTCGAGCGCTTGCGCTTCGTCATGGGGCCTCCAGCTTATACAGTCAGGCGCGCCATGGAGCGGGGAGGAGATGGGCGAGGATTCGGTACACCTCCGGATTCAAGGCCAGCCCAACGTGGCTGCCATTGACCTCGATCGCATTGACGTCGCGGCGCAGGCAGGCCCTCCAGCTCACGACCCCGTCGGAGCGCGAATAGATGGATGTCGTCGGCACTCGCGGCGGCGCCGCGAGGTCACGGAGAAACCTCATCTCCACTGAGGCCGGATGTCCGTACCGGAAGACGTTGTAGACATGCGCCGCCCGCACGCCTGCCATCGTGAGCGGGTGGATGTCGAAGGGGTCGTTGAGCGGCGACCCGAGCGTGATGACCTGCTCCACCAGCTCGGGATTGCGGTGCGACAGGACCTTGGCCAGCACGCCACCACGGCTGTGGCCGACGAGCGAAACGCGCGCGCCGGTGCGGCGCTGAAGCTGCTGCAGCGCGTCGAGAAGCGGCCTCAGCATCACCTCCGAATACATGACGTTGAAGGCGACGCCTGCCATCTGCGGGCGGTATCCGATTCGCCGCAGCCAGGTGAATGGGGTGCGCAGCGTCCAGTCGCCGGCGAGAAAACCGGGGATGAGGATCACGGGTCGTCCGAGTCCCGGAGGCACGTCGACGCCTCGGAAGACCGGATCCAGGATGAGCTTCAGATATTCGAGGTAGATCCTCCCCTCAAGCCACATGGGAGGCATCGGGTCCCAGCTGCCCAGGTGCCGGAGGTCGGGCAGGATCGAGGCCGCGACCTCCTCCCAGCGCCCGCGGCGCCTGCTGCGATGTTCTGATACCGTTTCCAAGTTAAGTTCTGAGTGCGTCTCCGCTATGAAACCGCAGCGGGCTCGAGGGCGATTCTATCCGCAAGCCACTCGTTTACGACGCTCAGAAATTCCTTGGGGGCCTCCATCATCGGCACGTGCCCGACCCCTTCGAGGACCCGCAGCGTCCAGTCCGGCCGGCGCCGGACCAGCTCTCGCGCCGCAGCCAGCGGAATCACGTTGTCGAGTGCTCCGTGAATCACCAGGGTCGGGGCCTTCACACGCTTCACGCGGTTCCAGAACCGCGGATCGGCCATCCTCAGCGCGATCGAGCGCGAGGCTTGCAGAAACGCGCGGCTATTTTGAGGGCCGAGGGCACCGCGCTCCCGAGTCAGCGCCACGTGAGCCTCAACGACCTTCGGGTCGACTCGGGACGGATCGGCCGAAACCAGCGCCAGCGACTGCTCGACGAGCTTTTCAGGCCCGAGCTCGCGCACCCTTCGATCGAACAAGACCTCGCCCAGCCCCGGGATCGAGATGGCGGCGGCGACGCCGAGCAAACCAGGGGCCGGCCTGCGGACATGCGCGATGGGGATGGGCACCGCAGGATCGACAAGCACGCATTCGGCCACTGAATCGGGATGGTCTGCGCTCACCAGGATTGCGATGTGGCCGCCCATCGAGTTGCCCATCAAGGCGACGGGCTCGCCGATCACCTTCTCGATGAACTTCTCCACCAGGTCCGCATTGGCGCCGACTGTCGCCGACCGGCGGTATAGCGGCGTCTGCCCAAAGCCGGCGAGGTCGATGGCGATGGCGCGGTATCGCTTCGCGAGCTCGGTGCCGACCGCCATCCAGTTCAGGGCATTGCCGCCGAGACCGTGAACCATGAGCATCGCCGGGCCTGCGCCGCCGAAGTCGAGGTAGTGGACCGGCCCGCCCAGGTCGGCGACTTTATGGCGCACTGCGTCAATCCTACGATGCGGGGCTGAGGATGGCGCCTGCCAAACGCATCAATATGTCTGCGACAGCCGCCGACGAGCGCCTGCCGTCCTGGTAGAGACGGTCGAAGACCTCGAACGAGCTCAGCGCACCGATCACGTCTTCGGCTTCTTTGAGCGAGCAGCCGGGACGGAGCTGGTCGGCCGACGCCAGCCTTTCGGCGAGGGCGCGGTCTTTGAGCGCCGCCGGGTCGCCGGCCGAGGTTACCGCCGGCAGAGCCCGAAAGAGCGCGGGGTCGGACGACCAGTTCGCGCAGGCTGAAGCGATCCGATCGCGCAGCTGCTGCCTGGGATCTTCGAAACCTCCGGCCGCGGCCGGCGTTGCCCCTGTCCGCCGGTGAGCCTCGCCGGCGACGGCGCGGAGCAGCTCGGACCGAGACCCGAACCGGTTGTAGATCGTCAGCCTCGATACCCCGGCGCGGCGAGCCACGGCGCCCACGCTGAGGTTCGAACCGCCTCCGGCGGCGACCAGCTCGCGCGCCGCAGTCAGCACCGCCGCCCGGGTGCGGTCGACCCCGGCCTGACGCTTGCCGAGATCGTGACGGGCCTCCACCCCGACAGATTAACAGACTGTATGTTAATCGGGCGATCAAGATCTAAGAGCAGCGGACGACCTACGATCGCTCCTCAATGAGG
>WNFC01011052.1_pt1 | contig 10041 bp, 11 predicted proteins | sample 5400541 | NCBI WGS metagenome assembly WNFC01 (sample SAMN13153342, study PRJNA577476) | soil metagenome | isolation source: 120 cm saprolite under Douglas fir tree site 2 hole 2 replicate 1 | place: USA:California | collected 2015-04-18 | reverse complement strand
TGCTGCTGGTCCGCAACCTGCTCGAGCTCATCCCCAACGCCAGGCCGATCGGCCTGAACGGTTTGTTCAAAGCAGTGGCCAAGCTCACGTTCTGGGCGATGGCCGCCGATTCGAAGGACACCGCGCACATCCTCGTCGAGGGCATTGCAGCCGCCCCTCCCGACTTCGTCGATGCGGCTCTCGACCGGATGGAGGTGATGCAGAACGGACTGTTCTGGGAGGTCAACGAGCGGGTGGTTGCCTTCGACTGGGTCGAGGAGCCGCTGCGCGCGGAGATACCGCGCTTGAGGACAGCTTTGCGGCGCGCCAAGGCTTCCGGACGCGGAACCGCGATCGAGCTCGACAACCCCCGGCCGACCATCCCGATGAATCTCGTTCAGCCGGAGCCGGCTGCGCCCGGCCAATCGAATGGATCACCCGAAGCGAGCAAAACCCCGGCTAAAGCTGACCACCCACGTTGATCATCGCGGTCGAAGTCGTCTCGAAATAGTCGAGCAACGCCTTGCGTACCGCCGGCTGCAGGTCGAGAGATTCAACCGCCGCGGTCATGTGCGCGAGCCACGCATCGCGCTCTGCCTGCCCGATTGCGAAAGGCTGATGCCGCAACCGCAGCCGCGGGTGGCCGCGACGCGCGCTGTAGGTGGTTGGTCCGCCCCAGTATTGAATGAGGAACAGAGTCAAACGCTCGGTGGCCGCGGACAGGTCTTCCTCGGGATAGACACGGCGCAAGACCGGGTCTGACGCGACCCCCGAGTAGAAGCGTTCGACCAGGGTTTTGAAAGTTTCGGCGCCGCCGGCGGCCTCGAACACAGTCACGCAATTGACCATAAACTGATCGCCGCGATGGCCAGCACCAGACAGGTTCGCATCAGTTTCCTTTTTGCACTCGTGATGCTGATCGGCCAGTTCCTGGTCGGCATGGCGGTCAACCTGTTCGTGAAGATCCCCGACCAGCACCCCGGCGCGAACCCACCGGAGTATTTCGGCGGGGTCGCGCAGAGCGTCACGTGGGCCATCCTGCACGGCAACGTGCTGCTGGCGATCCACGCCGGCTTCGGCCTGGTGCTCGTGATCGCCGCGGTCGGAACTCTGGTGCAGACGATCGGCAGCCGGCACCGCGGCCTCATCGTGTCAGCGGTGTTCGGTTTCATCGGGGTGCTCGCGGCCGGCTTCAACGGCGGCAGCTTCCTGAACTACCACCAGGACTTCAGCTCGATGCTCATGGCCACCGGCTTCGCGATCACGGTCGTGGCGTACTCGGTCGGCCTCTACCTCGCCAACGAGACGGCGGTTCCGACCAGCTAGGTTTCGAACTCCCACCGGGTTGGCGAGCCGGTGAAGTCACCTTCCTTCAAGCCAAAGACCCAGAGCGGACGCACGCGAAAGCAGGAGTTCACCACCGGGTCGAGCATGTCGATCTTGTAATCGGTTTCGCACTTCGCGTTCTCGAGCGCGAGGAACAGCACCAGGTCCTCGGCTTTAGTCAGCAGCGCCGCGGCGCCCTCGACGACGACTGGATTCAGCGCGTCCTCGGTCTAGCCCGGCATATAAGGACGCGAGATTCGGATTGGCCGCTCCATCAGGCCGGAGCGGGCGGCGTGACCCCCGCGCCTTCGAGCAGCTCGTCAACCGGCCGCGCGATCGCCTGCGCCGCCTTCAGCCCGGTCGCGGCCAGGTACCGTTCGACAATCCTTCGGCCCACCGCGTAGCCGCCCATGTGTGGGATGCCGACCGGCTCGGTGCCCAGCCTGTGCGCCACCTCGTCGCCGAGCACGTATGGGCTCCACTCGCGGAACGTGGTGCCTGTGCCGAAAGCCGCGATCACCTTGTCCGAGGTGTCGTCAAGAACCTTGCCGGTCACGTTCTTGTACCACGCGCCCGTCGAATCCGGGCCGCAGACCTCGATGGTGAAGACTTCGGCGAGCCCCTCGTGGACGACCCACTCGGCGAGGTTGAACGGCCCCTGAACGTTGGGTGTGCGGATGTGGTGCGCGAGCTCGTGCACCGCACAGGCGCCAATCCTCGTCTCGTTGTAGTCGGTGGGCCATGCGACCATCCAGATGGCGCCTTGCGCGGAACCCATTCCGTAATAGCCAAGCGTGTGCTCGAGGAAAACCGGATCGTCGGGGTTGCCCAGAGTCAGCGAGACCTCGATCCGGTCCGAATGATGGATGCCGGGTAGCGCCACGCTCTGGTATTCCCAGGCTCGGCCGAGGTCGCGCTTGATCTGACCCCACGCATCGGCCTTGATCAGGCGCTTGACCGCCTCGGCGTAGCGTGGATCATCGACTTCGACGCGGAAGCCATCGCCCCGCTGGTGGATCTCCCGCAGCATCTCCATCCCGGCCGTATCGAACGACGAGATGCCTCGCATCGCGGCCAGGGCGTCGAGCCGCGCAGGTAGAGGCTCCTTGAACAGCCGCAGGAGCGCCTCGCCGTCGTCATGGACGGCGAAGTCGATCTGGTCGTCGGTGCTCAGCGCCATTCGATGTTTACGAAACGATGAAGCCTTCCATTGATTGCGCGTGTATCTACTTTGCAATTGTGAGCTTGGGCTCGACCTCGATTGCCGCCCTCACCGATCAGCGCCTGCTGCTGCTCGTCCGGGGCTGGGCGCCCTTTGTGCTGTTGCTGGTCGCGTATGAGCTGATGCGCGACGCAGCCTCGGCTCTCGGCATGCCTGCCCACGACCTGGCTCGGTTCGATCGAACTCTGTTTGCCGGCTACCAGCCGACCCTGGTCCTCCAGGCAGCCATTGGGCGGCTGGCCGACGCCGACCTGTTCGACGACCTCGGCAGCGCCGTCTACGCGACTCATTTCCTGCTGCCTGTGGCTGTCGGGATCTGGCTATGGACGAAAGACCACGACGCGTTTCGTCGCTTCGGCTTGACCCTTGTGGTCCTCTGCGGGCTCGCTTTCATCACGTACGTGATCGCGCCCACGACGCCGCCGTGGCTCGCGCAGCCGGCTTCGGTCAAGCATCTCATCGAAGAGACCATCCAGCGCAGCGGCGTGCCTTCGAGCCTTCTGTGGCTCTACTCACATCACGACTACAACCTCTATGCGGCCTTTCCATCGCTCCATGCCGGCTTCCCGGTAGTCGCAGCCGTCGCCGCCTGGGGCCAGAGCCGCAAGGTGGGCGCGCTGCTCTGGCTGTGGGCGGTGATCGTCTGGGTGGTGGTCGTATTCCTGGGCGAGCACTACGTCACCGACGTGATCGGAGGCATCGTCTATGCCGCCATCGCGATCGCGATCGCGCGAAGCATCAGCACGCGATTCAAGCGCCGTCACGTGGCGATGGCAGGCACGACCGCGGGCGCGACTTCCGAGTAACCCTCCATCTCCCTTTCGGTGGGGAGAAACCACGCAATGCCGATCGTTACCAGCACCAGGATCACATGCGTCGTCAATGATCCCTGCAGGCCGATGACGTCGGCGATTGCCCCGTTGATGGGTATCCCGATGGCCCCCGTGACGAACCCGAGGCCCATGACGAGACCTGAGGCCAGCCCCGCCCGAGATGCCATGAGCTGCTGGGCCATCAACAGCATCAGGGGCGCGGTCGACGCCGCCAGGACGCCGATGAGGATGGCGCTCCCGAATGCCCAGGGTCCGGGGAACCTTGTGAACAGGAGGATGGCAGGGATGCTGAGCACCAGGGTCGCAAGGATCACGGTGCGCCGGCCGTAGCGGTCGGCCAACGATCCGCAGCCGACGGTGCCGACCGCGCTCGCCAGCACGAGGGTGGTCGCGAGCGGGCCGTAGAACTCGGGGCCGTAGCCGAGCTGGCGGTACCAGGTGGGTGTGAAGGCCTGGAAGACGTTGACCGTCCACGCCCGCGACATCATCACGCCGATCACCATCGCCAGCGCGAATACAGGCACCGGGCGCGAGACCGCGATGGCCGCTTTGGCCGCAGTCACGGACGGCCGCAGCTGATCGCGCATTCGCCAAAGCAGGTAAGCGCCGGTTGCGATGCCCGGGACGACCAGCAAACCAGTTCCGTGAATGCCGAACAAGGCGAGCACGCCGATACCGATGAGAGGACCCAGCGCGACGCCGACTGTTCCGGCGGTCACGTAGATCGACATGCCCAGGCTGCGCCGCCACGCCGGCAGGAGGGCTCGCACATCGAGGGCACCGAAGGGGTGGAATGCACCAGACCCGAGGCCTGACGCGCAGGCGAGCACCAGCAGCAGCGGAAAGGTGGGCACGAAACCGACGAGGGCGAACGTGAGTGCAGTCCAGCCGAGGGCCACGCCGGTGAACCGAGTTCCATAGCGGTCGGCGATCACGCCGAACATTGGCTGAGAGATGGCCGCCATCCCGCCGTACGCGAGGCTCACGAGACCGACCGTGCCCAGCGTCAGGTGAAACCGACCGATCAGCAGCGGATACAGGACGGGGATGACGCCGACGTAGCTGTCGACCGTCAGATGCCCGAGCATCAGCGTGACCAGCTTGCCGTTGCGCAGGAAGTCCTTCACGTCTTCTCTCTATGATGCCGGGGCGTGCGAGAGCTTCTCTACCTGAGCCGCGGTGACGTGGAGCGCCTGCTCGACATAGACGCGATGCTGGAGGCCCTCGCCAACGCCCTCATCGCCTTCTCGTCTGGCATCACGGTCGTCCCGCCGCGGGTCGCTGTCCGCGTGCCCGAAGCGGGTCTGTTGGGATCTATGCCCGGATACATCCCTGGCGTCGCGCTCGAGGTGAAGCTCGTCTCGGTCTTTCCTGGCAACCACCACCGCTCACTACCTTCGCACCAGGGCGTGATCGCCCTGTTCGATGAGAGCGACGGCGCGCCGCTCGCGGTCATGGACGGCACCTACATCACCGCGATTCGCACCGGCGGAACGGCGGCGGTGGCAGCCCGCGCTCTGGCCAGACACGACGCCCGGGTCCTGGCAATCCTTGGTGCCGGCGTGCAGGGCGCCTCTCATCTCGAGACTTTTCCTCGAGTGCGCGACTTCGATGAGATTCGCATCGCGTCGAGAGACGCTGACAAAGCTGCAAGTCTTGCCTCGCGTCATCCACGTGCTCGGGTCACCGCAACCTTCGAGGAAGCCGTCCGCGGCGCCGACGTGGTCGCGTGCTGCACAGATGCGCGCGAACCGGTCATCCGACGCGAGTGGCTCAAGACCGGCGCGCACGTGAGCTCGGTCGGTGGCACATTCGGGCCCGAGGTCGATCCGCAGATCATGTCGACCTCGCGCGTCTTCGTGGAGTGGCGCGGAGCAGCCACGAACGCCCCGCCCGCGGGCGCCCACGAGCTGCAGGGCATGGATGTCGACAAGCTGACAGAGGTCGGGGAGGTTCTCGCCGGCACGCGGCCCGGACGCACATCCCAGGACGAGATAACGGTCTACAAGTCGACCGGCCACGCGGTCGAGGACGCCGCCACGGCCCGTCTCGTATACGACCGCGCGCGGGCGGAAGGGGTCGGCGTCACCCTTCCGCTGTAGCGGCTAGTGGTGTGTCTGGGAATTAGGTCGACAAGGCGCGGCCTCGGCGGCCGGAGCCAAGGAGCCACGCTCGCAGGTGAGGGAGCGCAAACCTGCTGGGGCCCCCGCATCGTCGTGCGGGGCTGCTGACCGAGCGCGCGCAGGAGGCGACGCCGGCTTCAGCGAAGCCCGGCCGACTAGGCCGATGCATTGTCGACCGGCTTCCCGGACGGATCACTAAATGTCGATCCAGCGGTGTGGGACCGCGTTGATGATCAGCGTCCCGCCCAATTTCCGCACCGGCTGCGGCATGCCGTAAGGGTGAATGTGGCCGTGCACGTCCAGGCGGGGCTGAAGGTTCTTGATCAATCGATTGAAGGCCGTGAAGCCGCGATGCGCGAGGTCGTCCTCCTTGCCAGAGAAGCCCTCAGGCGGCGCGTGTGTCAGAAGAACGTCGATGCGGCGCCCGCCACGGCCACGACGCAAGTGGGCCAGCAGCTCGATTCGCCACGCGCGCCAGCGCATCTCGGCCTGTGTGTACTGGTTCGGACCTGGCTTGTAGCGCATCGATCCGCCGAGGCCGGCGATGCGAAGCCCGGCCTCCTCCACGACGCGCCCGTCGATGTTCACGCAACCCTGGGGGCCTTTCGAGGGCGACTCGGCTCGCATCGGGCTCCACGTTTCATCGAGCGGCCTCAGGTCCGGGTCATGGTTGCCCGGCACGTACAGCAGAGGCACGTTGAGGCGGCTGACGATGTACTCGAGGTAGTCGAAGGGAAGGTCCCCACAACCAAGCACGATGTCGGCCTGCAGGCGGTTGAGCTTGTCTCCGTAGAGTCCTTCGTCGACCTCGTCCGCGATCGCAAGGATGCGCGTCAGGTTATGCCAGGACCTCTCGGCGCTGTTTGAGGTGCTCGATCTCCGCCGCGCGTACTCCGTCGAAACCGGCGACGAGCCCGTTCTTCAGGATGCGTGCGATCTGCTGGGCGGAATGGAGCCTCGGGATGTAGACGAAGTCGGCGCCGGCCCTATAGAAATGAAGCGCCTGCGGTATGTGGTCGGTCGTGAGCATGACTTTGGCCTTGGGACAGCTGGCGCGTGCGTTACGGAGCAGCCTCAGATTGTCGGTGCCGCGCAGGATGTCGTCGGGAATGCTGCTCACGACGAGCTCGGCGTTCTCGATGCCCGCGTGACGAAGGGTGTCGGCGTGCGCGATGTCGCCGTAGACGATGCTGATCCCTCGCTTCTGCAGCTCTCGCATCACCGTGGGGTTGAAATCGATGACCAGGACCTTGTCGAGCATGACCTGCCCCTCGACCGCTGTGCCTTCGCCCTCGAGCTCCAACAGGATCGAGCTCGCGTCGCGGTAGAACCCGAGAAAGATCATCGTCTCGGGCCTGGCTTGCTCCCGCTGCGGCGCGGCCTCACCCTGGTCGAGATCCCGGACATGAAGAAATCTGAGCCCTCCGCTCAGGATCTTCTGGACGCGGTGACTCGAGTTGATCATGTAGGTCGACACGACGGATGTGATCGCGAAGGTCATGATCACGATCGTCACCACGTCGGGGCTGATCTGGTGATACGTCAACCCGATCGAAGCGATGACGATCGAGAACTCGCTCACCTGAGAGAGGTTGATCGCCGGCAGCAGGCTGGCGCGATGGCCCATGCCGAGGAAATACAGAATCGGCACGACCGAAAGCCGGCTCAGCATGACGAAGGCGGACGCGGCGAGGGCAATCTCGACCACCTGAAGCGTGGGTATTCGAATCTGCATGCCGAGCGCGACGAAGAAGAGGGTGACGAAGAAGTCGCGGATACTGATGGCCTTGGCCATCACGTCGAGGTTGTAGGGGAAGGTTGAAAGGCTCACGCCTGCGATCAGCGCTCCCATCTCGCGCGAGAGCCCGATCACGCTTGCAGCGCTCGCCAGGAAAAAGCACCACGCGAGCGCGCTGACCAGCACGAGCTCGGGCGCTTTGGCGACTGAGCGAAATAGAAATGGAAGGACCCACTTGGCCATGAAAAAGCCACCGGTTACCAGCAGGGCGCCCTTCCATAGCGAGAACGCGAGCGGGAGCAGGTTTGGATTGGTGAGGTTGGGCTGGACCGCGAGCATGCCCACCGCCCAGATGTCCTGGATGACGAGCACCCCGAGCGTGATACGGCCGGGCAGGGTGTCGAGCTCGAACTTGTCGTTGAGCAGCTTGACCACTACCAAGGTGCTCGACAGGCTCATGCAAGCCGCGAGGTAAAGCAGCGCGTAGTTGCCTCCGGAGTTGCGGACGCCGAGCAGGTAGAAGAAGCCAAGGCCCAGGGCGATGCAGATTGGGACCTGAAGACCACCGGTGAGCAGAACGGGCAGGCCGGCGGAAGCCAGTTTCTTGAGATCGATCTCGAGGCCGATGATGAAGAGAAGAAGGATCAGGCCGATCTCGGCGACGGTCTGGATGCTCTCCTTGTTCTGTACCCAGTTGAACCCAACTGGACCGATGACCACACCGGTCACCAGGTAAGCGAGGATCAGCGGCTGGCGCAGCCTCCAGCCGACCACCGCGAGCACCGCCGCCACGGCGATGCTGATTCCGATGCTCGAAAGGAGGTCGCTGGGAACCGTCACGCTTTCGACGCCCGAGTCGGGACGTCCCAACGGGCGCGGAGCGCCTCGGCTTCCGCGGGGTCGCCGGCGATGAGAAACCTGGGATGGTGCAGCCCGTCGATCAGGCTTGCCGCGAGCTGGTCGAAAAGGCGAGCGCCCTCTTCCGCACCCAGGCCGCTGCTCAACCACCGGCCCATTCCACGAGTGCGGGTGTTCTGGCCGATGCGTGGGCTCTGTGCGCCAGGACAGAAGAGCGAAACGACGACGCCGCCGCCGTTGGTTTGCCGCGCGAGAGCTTGAGTGAAAGTGGCCAGCGCCGCGTGCCCGGTGTCGTAGGGGACTGTCATCGGATCGCTGGGAATCAAGCCGCCGTATGAGACCGCGTTGATGATGTGGCCGGAGCCGCGCGCCGCCATGTGCCCAAGAAAAGCAGTGCTTGTCCGCACCGCGCCGAGCAGGTTGGTCTCGAGCATCCAGCTCCAGTCCTTGCTGGAGATGCGATCGAGCTTCCCTTGCAGGAGAACCCCGGCGGCGTTGACAAGGATGTCGACGTGACCCATGGCCTTGATCGAATCGCGCGCAAGGGAGCGAACGGAAGCGTCGCTCCGCACGTCGGTCGACAGCGCGATCGCGGACTCGCTCGTACCGAGCTTCAGGATCTCGCCGACCGTGCGGTCCATGCGTGGCTCGTCGAAATCGGAGACCACGATGTTGGCGCCTTGCCGTGCCATCGCCTTGGCGATCGCGCGACCCACACCGCTGCCGCCGCCGATGACGACGGCCACCTTGTTCCAGAGCGCGCCTCGGGTCGGCCCCTCCATATCAGACAGGGCTGAATACTAGGGATGAGCGCCGCGAAATCAGCTACGTTTTCTTGAAGCGAAGCGCCGTCCAGGCCTCGTCGAGCTTGACGAACGCGACCGGCTTGTAACCGGTCTCACCGGTAATCTCCCCGAGGACGTCCCGTTTCGTCCACCAGGGGGTGGCCGGAAGGTCGGTCGAACCAACTGCAGGACCGCCTTTCGGGTACGCGATCCACAGCAGCGCGTCTGGTTTCACGGCTTTGATCGCAGGCGGTCCGAGCGCTGCAAGCTCCGCGACGTTGTTGACGAAAACCAGCACCACGTCATAGAGGGTCGAGTCCTTCAGCGCCGTGTACAGGTCTGCGGGAGCCGGAGCAAGCGTCATCAGGAAACCGGGGGGCGCGTTGATGACCGCGACATGGTGGTTCGGCGCCAGCCGCAGCTTCTTCGCCAGCGCCGACAGGCCAGGCGAGTCCTTGCCTAGAGAAAGCAGCGACCGCTGCGATTCGAGGTGACGCAATCCGAGGCTACTGTAGCGGGAAGGGCGTCTGCCACCACCAGGGTTGGTCATCGACGTCGATCGCGACGACCCACTTCACCCATGCGAAGCCACGATGGCCCGGCACCACCATGCGAGCTGGGTAGCCATGGCCTGGGTCGAGCTGCGTGCCGGCCATCCGCGTCGCCAGGAGCATCCGCGCGGCGTCCTCGATCGGAAAACGGCGGCTGTAACCGGTGATCGATCTGACGTTCAGGCTCGAGGCGGTGCCGGACAGACGAGGCAGCAACCGCTCGAGCAGCGCCCCCTCCCACACCTGCTCGGAGTACCACCCTCCGGTGCAGTCGATAACGGCCGAGATGCGATCCGTATACCCCGCGAGCTCGTCGTAGCTCAAGGCACTATTTGCCACCAACACACGCCAGGACGCGATGTCCAAAGTGGGCACGCTGTCGAACATCCACGTCGTCGGGATAGGCAGAGCGGACTGGAACGACCCGGTGGGAGCGCGGAGCGCCGAAGGCAGCAAGGCGACCACAAGCCCCGCCGATCCGGCGAGCAGGCCGCCTTTCAGAAAGGTGCGGCGCCCGAAGTCTGTCGCCCTGAGCCTGAGTGGCCGCGCCACCAGATGCCACAGGAGGAATGGGATGACGCAGACAGCGGCGCCGACGTGAAAGTCCATCGCCGTCAGATAGCCGA
>WNFC01023946.1_pt1 | contig 10042 bp, 8 predicted proteins | sample 5400541 | NCBI WGS metagenome assembly WNFC01 (sample SAMN13153342, study PRJNA577476) | soil metagenome | isolation source: 120 cm saprolite under Douglas fir tree site 2 hole 2 replicate 1 | place: USA:California | collected 2015-04-18 | reverse complement strand
AGGTCGGCATAGCCGCGTGCGATTCCGGTGATCAGCCGGTCACGCACCACGCTTACCGACGGCATCGGCGCGCCCGCGCTCTCTGCCTCGGCAAGCGCCAAACGCACATCCTTCAGCGCCAAAGGCATGACGAGTCCGGGCGCGTAGTACTGCCTGACAATCTTGTCGCCATAAATTCTATGCACGCGCCCGCCGAACATCGTGCTTGTCAAGATGTCGATGAAAGGCTTGGGATCGAGCCCTCGCTTGCGCACGACAGCGACGACTTCTCCGAGCATCTCCAGCGTGGTCGCGGTCATCATATTCCCGAGTAACTTGATGAGGTTTGCGTGTCCGGGATCGGCACCGATCACAAACGTCTGTTGTCCGAGACTGTCGATGAGCGGCTTGCAGCGCTCGATATCGGCTGGAACGCCGGCGGCAACGATAAAGAGCTGGCGCGCCTTGGCGGCATCCGGATTCCCGAACACCGGCGCCGCGACGTAGCCTTGCCCGTGGCTCGCATGCTCGTTGGCGAGGTCAGACGCAGCGGCGGTACTGAGCGTGCTCATGGAAAGGTGAATTGCGCCGGGCATCAGTCCCGACGCAAGACCGTCGATGCCGAGATCCTCACGCCCAAAGACGACGTCGCGAACAGCGTCGTCGTCCGGTAGCATGCTGATGACGACCTCGCAGTCGAACAGCTTGGCGATATCCGTCGTGGGCTTGAGACCGAACGCCACGAGCTTGTCCATCTGGTCGGGACGACGAACATATGCGATCACCCGAAAACCGGCGGCGGCAAGGTTTGCGGCCATCGCCGTTCCCATGTGACCAAGACCGACAAAGCCGATTTCACCCTGCACGGGCACTCGGCCGTTCGACCCAGAGGCACCGCTTCGCTCGAGGGGCGCGGCCTCGGATGCTTTGGGGCACGCAAGAGAAACTCTGGCCTCGTCCTTGAACAAAGTCGCCTCCTGACCAAGCGCGGACGTCTCGTGCATTCGGATCCTGCGACCCGGGCTCTCCGCATAACTTAGCGATGCACAGACGCGGCGCTTGTCGGAGTTTGCGGCGCATGGAGCGATCTTGCTCAGAACCCCTCAACTCGCATCGCCACATGCTCAGATACGACTGGTTCGTCCGCACGCCCGGCAGCATGGTGCCGACGCCGCATACCGCACTCGATTCGCCTACTCTATCTGGTAAACCTCAATGCTGCCGGTTCGCCTTTTCATCGGCAGGGTGCCAGCGCTGATTGACGGTATGCGTTGGCTCAGCGATGAGCGCGTTTGGGAACTGACCAGGATCGTGACGTCGGCGTGAGGCTGGTCAAGTTCTTTCCCGAGTGCCTCGCAGCGTTGAGCCACGTTCACCGTGTCGCCAACCACAGTGTAGTTGACCCGTTCCGCAGAACCGATGTTGCCGACGACCGCCGGCCCGGTGTGAATGCCAATGCGCAGCCGGATCGGTCGCTCCCCACGTCGGGTAAGCGCCTCGTTCTCGTTGCGGATTGTTGCCCGGATCGCAAGTGCGGCACGGCACGCTCGATCGGCATGATCGGCCTGCTGCTCCGGCGCATTCCAAAACGCCATCACCGAGTCGCCGATGAATTTGTCGACCGTGCCGCTTTCTGCTTCGATGCAGGGGGTGAGTAGGCCGAAATGACCATTGAGGAATGCTGCTGTATCGGTCGCGGATAGACGTTCAGCCTCGAGTGTAAATCCGACGATGTCCGTAAACATCACGGTCACGGTCTGCTGCACCGGCGGTATTCCCTCTGGCTCGCCCCGGCTGATCAGACGCCGCACCAGCGATCTTGGGATATAGGCCGCAAACCAGAGGAGGCTCACCTCCATGGCGTTGAAGGCTTTGCTCTGTGCGTCAAGTTCACGGATCAGGCTGCGTGGAAGAGGTGCCAGGTCATGGAGGTCGAGGCGGCTGATAGCATCGGCATGAGTGGCGACTTTACGCATGGGATCGGCGATCCGGTGTCCGAGAAAACCTGCTGCGATCAGCGAGAAGAGCAGCACCCCAACGCCTGCGCCTGCAGCCCAGCGCAACCTTTGGATATCGTGCCCGATCGCGGCACTTGGCATGTAGAGGCCGATGGTCAGGTCCGCGGGACCGTAGCTGCTCAGCTTCTTAAGCAGAATCGTCCATTCTTTCCCCGCCGCCGAGGTGATCCGTACATCCACCGCAGGTAGGTCCAGGACGGGACTGTCGAACTGCCTCCATGCGGAAGCCAAGACCGGGTCTCCGACTTCGTCGAGCTTCGGAAGCGGATCTGCCTGCGAGACGTGCAGATGACCTGCAGCCATTGCGGCGTGCGCGAGCACATGATCGCGTCCGTGAAGAATGAAGAAGCAAGTGTCTGGCGACTTGCTATCCAAGATCCGAATGAATTCTGATAACTCGCCGACGGTCACATCCGAGATAAGGACCCCGATCTTATGCCCGTCGCGCACCAAAGGTTGCCGCTGGACAAAGGCCGATCCCAATCGCGTCCCGAGATAGGTCGGCGTGAGCCATGAAGTGCTTGTCTGGTTCGAGGTCGTGACCGCGTCGTCTTGCGCCACAAGTCTCGGGCCGGCGTATCGATCAAGTGGAACCAATTTATCGTCGTGGCGCTCCGCGCCTTCGATCCTGTGATCGGATCCAATAACGATCAAACGCTTGACTTGCGGCGTCGTAGCCATGGCACCGAGAAGAAGCGTCTGCACCGCTTGCCGATTCCCCAGATCAACGGCGCCGGTCGTCAATAACCGCGATACGGAGTCCATCTGCTCGCGTGCCGGTTCGAGTTCGCCTCTGACCTGATTTTCCAGCACTGTAAGCATGAGATTGAACCTCTCCACCAAGAGGTCCTGGGTATTGCTCGATGCAGTAAACCAGCCGATCACCAGGACAAGCACCACCGAAAGCGACACCAGCGCACCGATAGTGGTTCCGAGCACCACAGCCATCGACACAGGTCCAACCCACCGGCGTCTCCGGTGGCGCCTCGGGTCCCATCTGCTACGTACCGCGGCGTTTCGTCCGTCGACCTCAGCCACCTTTGTAGATGTCATTTCGGCGCGGTGGGCCCGCCCGGTGACGTTCGCCAGCATTCTCCAGACAGCCGAAGTCACCGATATCTCGATTCAATGGTACGGCTGATTCGGCAGCGAGCCCGGAATATGGCCCATCCCGCCGGACCCGTAGCCGGTAACCGGGCCGGCATTCAACGCCGCGCCCGTCCGTCCCGATGAGGCATACGTCATGGTTGGCAATACCGACATCTGCAGCTCCTTGGGATAAGGTGCGGAACGATCCCTATAGAAGAGGATTTGGGCATCACTATCCGATGCTTGAAATGCATTCTCGTCACGGATACATGCCTTCAATGAATTGGGGTGCCTTTCGCCGCGGTCGTGCCCGGACGGTTGTTGGTCGTCGCGATATCGGCCGCCGCCCGGGAGTCAAGCCGACCTACGCCCCAGTGGGACAATCTCAAGCGGCCGTCGCGAATTTCGGGGAACATCGGAGCGTCGGCAGGAAGGGCCAAGACACTGATACGCCGAAAAGATGCAGGGAAATATAATTATCTCAAAGGGTTAAACACGGCTTCCCAAGCTCTAGACAGGGTTCGATTCCCGACACCGCGGGCGCTCTGGTGCCGATGCGAGCTGAGCGCCATGTTCGCCATTGCAGGACGTTTACTTCCGGATCTTCCGAGATCCCTGCCGCCGAGGTCTCTCCTTCACGCTCTCGATGACGTCATCGCGTCGCGACACCACCGTCGTTTGTCTGTTGACGTTGGTTTGCACGCAAAGCCCATCGACGAAGACATTCACCAGGCGCAGGACGGTCGCCTGCCAGCCAGGCTGATCGTGCATGTAGCACATGCCGACAAGGGCGCGCAGAAGGTCTTCAGGGCTGATATCGGAGCGTATTTCGCCGGAAGCGACGGCGCGATCCAACAAGGCGCCGACAGCCTTCGTCAGGCGATCGAACGTATAGGCGGAGAGTTCCGACGAGCCATGCACGGCAAGCGCCAGCGCAGCCGCCATGCCCTTCTTGGTGGCGACGAACTCGACATTGGACCGCAGCCAGCGACGCAAGGCGTCGACCGGCGCGGCCTCGCTCTTCAACTGTTCCGCAAGCTCGACGAGCTGTTCCACCTCGCGTCGGTAGACGGCCTCGAACAAGGCCTCGCGCGTTGGGAAGTGACGGTATAGCGTTCCGATACCGACTCCGGCTCGTCTGGCCACGGCTTCGAGACTCGCGTCCGGGCCACCGGCGCTGAACACGGCCTTCGCGGCCTCCAGAACGCGCTCACGATTGCGAACCGCATCGGCACGGGGCCTCCGAGTAGTTTCTGCGGACCGATCTCCCATGTGACTTCTTTTCGGTGTCCCTGCCGCTTGAAAACGGAGGATGCCTCCGTATATATGTCTCGGTGAGCACCAATCAATGGCGCCGCTTCGGCCCGCCAGACCCCGCTACGCGGCTCGTGCGACGGCCGCGATCCAATTCAACGATAGCCCAATTCAACGATAGCACTGATCGGAGCACTGCATGAACCTCTCCATCAGCCTCACCGTGAACGGTGTACGGCAGGACATCGCGCTGGGAGACCCGCGCGTCACGCTCCTCGATCTCCTGCGTGAGCGTCTCGACCTGACGGGAACCAAGAAAGGATGCGACCGCGGCCAATGCGGCGCGTGTACGGTCCTGGTCGACGGACGACGGATCAATTCGTGCCTGGCGCTGGCGGTCAGCCATGACGGCGCCGACATCCTCACGATCGAGGGCGTCGCTCGCGGGGAGGAGCTCCATCCCGTCCAGGCCGCTTTCATCGCTCATGACGGCTTGCAATGCGGGTTCTGTACGCCAGGCCAGATCATGAGCGCGATCGGCCTCATCCAGGAGGGACAGGCCGGTGACGACCCGGAACGCGTACGCGAAGGCATGAGCGGAAATCTCTGCCGGTGCGGGGCTTATTCCGGGATCACGGACGCGGTGCTGGATGCACAGAAAAGCCTCGCCACGGCCAACCGGAGACGCTCTGCATGAAAACCTTCGACTACGTCAGGCCCGCGACCATCTCCGACGCCATCGCGGCCGCGGCCGAGCCAGGTGCCGCATATCTGGCGGCCGGCACGAATCTACTCGACCTGATGAAGGCCGAAATCACCCGTCCGAACCGTCTCGTCGATATCACGCGTCTGCCAGGGCTCGACCGCATCGAAAATCTGCCCGATGGCGGCATCCGCATCGGCGCGCTCGTCCGCAATGCCGATCTCGCGCACGACCCGGATTTCGCCCGCTCCTATCCTGCGATCGCGGAGGCGCTTCTGTCTGGCGCCTCGGCGCAACTTCGCAATGCCGCGACGGTCGGCGGCAATCTGCTTCAGCGGACGCGATGCGGGTATTTCTACGACGTCGCCAGCGCCTGCAACAAGCGCGAACCGGGTGCGGGTTGCGATGCTCGCGACGGCGAGAATCGATTGCACGCCGTGCTGGGCTGGAGCGACGCATGCATCGCCACCAACCCGTCGGATTTATGTGTGCCGCTCGTGGCGCTCGACGCTGTTGTGGAGATCGAGGGCAGAACCGGCCGGCGCGAGGTTGCGGTCGAGGCCCTTCACCGTCTGCCTGGCGTTACGCCTGAGCGAGAAAGCGCGCTTGAGCCGGGTGATTTGATCGTCGCCCTACGGCTGCCGGGCGAGGCCCGCATGTTCTCGGCGCATGCACGCTATCTGAAGATCCGCGAACGCACCTCCTACGCCTTCGCCGTCGTGTCTGCCGCCGCGGCCCTCCGGATCGAGGACGGCACGATCCGGCGTGCGCGGCTCGCGCTCGGCGGAGTTGCCGCCAAACCATGGCGAGCCCGCCCGGCGGAGGAGATCCTGGCAGGCTCCAGTCCCGGTGACGCCGCCTTCCGCCGCGCGGCGAAGGCGGCGCTTGCTGATGCGAAACCCTCCGGAGACAACCGATTCAAGATCGAGCTGGCGCGGCGGATCATCGTGCGCGCCTTGACGCTCGCCGCGGCGGGAACGCCTGAGCGCCTTCCAGCCCTTCCTGCCTCCCCCTTCTCATCCGTTCCCGGAGCGCTCCATGACGCCTGAGATCACCCTCACCCAGACTCCAGCCCATGTCCGGCATGGCTCGAATGTCGGTCAGCCGCTGACCCGCCGCGACGGCGTCCTGAAGGTCACCGGGGGAGCCCGCTACGCGGCGGATAACCACCCGGCCGGAATGCTCTATGCCGTTCTGGCGGTCAGCAGCATCGCGCGCGGTCGCGTGACCTTCCTTGACGTGCAGGCGGCCACAAGCCACCCGGGCGTCGTCGATGTCATGACCCCTGCCAACAGGCCGCCGCTCGCGGAGGACCCGGACGCGAAGACGAACCCCTTCATGTTCCGCCTCGATCTCCTGCAGAACGACCAGGTGCGTTATGCGAACCAGCCGATCGCGGTGGTGATCGCCGAGACGCTGGAAGCTGCGACGGAAGGAGCGGCGCTGCTGTCGCCACAATACGAAGCGCAGCCGGCCCGGGTGGGTCTCGATGCGAGCGAAAGCTTCGTCCCGCCCGCCGTCGGCGTCGGCAATCCGGCTAAGGTGCAGCGGGGCGATGTGGAGGCGGCTCTCGCGACGGCATCGCGTCGGATCGATGCGACCTACGAGACGCCCGCCCAGTACCACAATGCCATGGAGCCCCACGCGATCGTGGCGGCGTGGGACGGCGATGCGCTGTCCATCGATACACCGAGCCAGGGCCTCGCCATGGCGCAGGGGCGGATCGCCGGGCTCTTCGGCATCTCCCCGGAGAAGATCCATATTCGCAGCCCTTTCCTGGGTGGCGGCTTCGGCTCCAAGGGCCTGATCTCCGGGCCGCAAATCCTCGGCATCATGGCGGCCCGACTGGTCGGCAGGCCGGTCAAGCTCGTGCTGCGCCGTGAACAAATGTACGGTCCGGTCGGCCATCGTGCGCCCACCCGCCAGACGCTCCGCATCGGCGCTGACCGCGACGGCAGGCTGAGCGCAATCGATCATCACGCGAAGACGGCAACGAGCACCTTCGACGATTTCTTCGAGCCGGCCGCCGACGCATCGCATACGCTTTACGCCAGCCCTGCCATCGCCACGTCGCACGAGGCGGTCCGGGTTGACACGGGCACGCCATTGTTCATGCGAGCCCCTGGAGAGGCAACGGGATCGATTGCGCTGGAGAGCGCGATCGACGAGGCGGCACAGGCATGCGGGATGGATCCTCTGGCCTTTCGGCTCAAGAACTATGCCGAGGTAGAGCCGATCTCCGGTAAGCCGTTCTCCTCGAAGGCCTTGCGCGAATGCTACGCGCAGGGCGCCGAGCGGTTCGGCTGGGCGCGCCGGCCGCTCGCACCCCGGCAGATGCGTGACCACGACGGATTGCTCGTCGGCTGGGGCGTGGGCACGGCGACGTTTCCGGCGCTGATGTTCCAGGCCGAGGCCAAAGCGGTGCTGCGTCAAGATGGCAGCGGCGTCATGGAGATCGGGGCGCACGACATGGGCCAGGGCGCCTGGACCGCACTGGCTCAGATCGCGGCGGATGGCCTCGGGCTCGACATCGACCAGGTCGAGTTCAGATCCGGGACCTCCGACCTTCCGGATGGCGGTATCGCGGGCGGCTCGGCCCACACCGCGACCGCCGGCATGGCGATACACAACGCCGGTGCCGACGTGGTCGCGCGGCTTGCCGATCTCGCGACCACCGACGATCGCTCGCCGCTGTTCGGCGCCGGAAATGCCGGCGTGATCGCGCGCGGCGGCCGCTTGTTCCGTCGCGACGACGAGAGCCGCAGCGAGAGCTATTCTGATATCCTCGGCCGCGCCGGGCTCGCGGAGATCGAGGGTCAGGGAAAGAGCGCGGCCGATCAGGCCGCGCAATCGACCTACGCCATGCATGCGCACGGGGCCGTGTTCGCCGAGGTCAAGGTCGATCCCGATCTCGGGCAGATGCGCGTCACCCGTGTGGTCGGCGCGTTCGCTGCAGGACGGATCATCAATCCTCGCATGGTGCGCAGCCAGCTCTTTGGCGGCATGATTTGGGGCGTGTCGTTCGCGCTGCACGAGCACGCCGTCATGGACCGGCGCTCCGGACGGACGCTGAACGCCAACCTTGCGGAGTACCACGTCCCGGTGAACGCCGACGTGCCGTCCATGGAAGCCCTGATGATCGACGAGCACGATCCCCACGTGAACGCCCTTGGCATCAAGGGAGTCGGTGAAATCGGCATCACGGGCACGGCCGGCGCCGTTGCAAACGCGGTCTGGCACGCAACTGGGATCCGGGTGCGTCGTTTCCCAATCAAGATCGAGGATCTCGTGATGCCTGCTTCACATTAGATTTTGGGTTCCCTGGGGGCGGCACGCGCAGAATCTTCTCGACCGGACCGGGCTGTTGGTTTTCGGGTTTTCCTTCGGCGCCATGACCGTCGAATCCTCCAAATCGCGGAAGCTGCAAAGGAGAACTTCATGTCGGGAACCGAAGGCAAAGTCGTCGCGATCACGGGCGCAAGCAGCGGAATTGGCGAGGCGACGGCGCTTCTGCTCGCTGAGCGCGGTGCGAAGCTCGTACTCGGCGCGCGCCGATCGGATCGCCTTGAGGCTCTCGCTAACCGTATCGCAGGAGCCGGTGGCGAGGCAGCCTACGCCCGCACGGACGTAAAACGGCGCGACGACCTAACCGGCCTTGTGAAGCTGGCATGTGAGCGCTACGGCAAGCTTGACGTTCTCGTCAACAATGCCGGCATTGGGCCGGTTTCTCCCCTCGACGACCTGCGCGTCGAGGATTGGGAGGAGATGATCGACATTAACATCAAAGGTGTTCTCTACGGCATCGCCGCGGCGCTGCCTGTCTTCCGCAAGCAGGGTTTCGGGCACTTCGTCAACACCGCTTCTACAGCTGGACTTATCACCAAACCGACCATGTCGGTCTATTCCGGCACGAAGTTCGCTGTGCGTGCCATCTCCGAAGGTTTGCGCCAGGAGGCCGGCGACAAGCTGCGCGTGACGATCATTTCGCCTGGCTTCGTTCAGACGAACCTCGCGGATTCCATGACAAATCCGGAGATGAAGGCCCAGATCGTCGACACAATGGACAAGATCGCGATCTCGCCCGTTGCGATCGCCCGTGCCATTGCGTTCGCGATCGCACAGCCGGCCGATGTTGATGTGGGCGAGATCGTTGTCCGGCCCACTGCGCAGGCCTAACCCCCGCCTGTGTGAAGCGGGGTGCAGATGGAAAATGTGTCGTCCAGTGTGGTCGCGTCTCGACCAAGGTCGAGACGGCCTCAACCTCGCGCCGGGAAAGTAGGACTGCTTGCCGGGTGAAAGCAAAAGGTTCGCTGCTGGCAGATAGTGTTGCAAAACGACTTTAAGGCATCGGCGGCGCAAGATTGATTCGCCCGCGACACTCCCCGCCTAACGATGATTCGCGTCGGCTGAATTGCCGACATGAATCTTGCTCAATCCCGGCAAGCTGCGGAGTTTTGGAACAGTATCTGCCTGCCAGGTGCGGCCGCTCGCTGGCCCGCTGCGAAAGGATCCGTCTCGATCCTGAGGCGAATTCCTTGATTTAGAGCTGAATGTCCGGTCCTGAGACAGGGCAAGTATTGCGGAGGTTCAGCGAGCGCTAGTCAGCTCGGCGCCCTTCGCTGTCATTGCCAGGGGCTGCCGCTTTCCACGCACAGGGTGTGCCTCCCAAGGCGACCACGATTCCAGCCGCCGAAATTTTTTCCTCACGGAGGCTCGAACCCGCGAGCGGCGTCGCAAGAGACGCCGAGATAATAAGAGCACCTTTTGAGTCCTCGGGCCAATGCCCGACCGGCTAGCGCTTCACATGCCTGCCGCTGAAGTAACGCCGATTGCGAAAAGGGGTTACCTCCGACGCGACGCAAATCTGACCGAAAGAGCCGTCGCTTGTCCGGAAGATAAACGTAGCCTTGTCGGCTCAACGACTGCGGGTAACGGCGGGATCGGAATCGACCGAAATCAATTTTCCCCGAGGTCAGAGCATTCATCAAAGGTGAATATT
>WNFC01011050.1_pt1 | contig 10042 bp, 12 predicted proteins | sample 5400541 | NCBI WGS metagenome assembly WNFC01 (sample SAMN13153342, study PRJNA577476) | soil metagenome | isolation source: 120 cm saprolite under Douglas fir tree site 2 hole 2 replicate 1 | place: USA:California | collected 2015-04-18 | reverse complement strand
TTCCGCAGGTGGGGCTGACTTCGTGCTCGAAGAGCTACTGGGTGCGGGACGGGAACCCCTGTTGTTGGTGAAGCCGGCTGTTGGTGAAGCCGGCGAAGCATGGATCCACACACTCAGGGCGCTGGCCAGGGCCATGGCGTGGACGTCCCCAGAAGCAGATGGCTCGGCACGATGGCGATCAAGATCCGCCGCTCCACGGGACGCGCCTCGTCCCCCACGGTGGTGCCGGGCCCAGGGGCCGGGATGGTGACCTCCTCCGACAACGGGCGGCCGGGGATTGATCGAATGTCACGGGGTGCTGCCTCGTCACCCTCAGATTCTTGGCCCTTCCTTGCGTAGGGCATTCGAGGAAACGAAGAACCCGAGCATGGAGGCCAACCGATGCGTGAACTGAATTGGGGCGCGCCTCCGGCCTCATCGGCGGCCGCCCCCCCCAAATCGGTGTTGATGGCCAGGCTGCCACGCAAGCCATACCTTGGCCGATTAATCGAAAGATGCTGCGCCGATGAGCATTGAGGTGATTAATCAGGATTCTGTCCTCAAAGGAGCACTCGAGTTGGCCCGCGAGGCCAAGACGCGCATCTTGATCACCTCCCCCTGGATTACCGAGCGAGCGGCGAGGCTCCTGCTGGAAGAAACGCTCCCCAGGGTGCGTTCCGGCACGCTGGACGTCCGAATCGTCTGTCGGGTGAAAGAACCTGGCGATCTGAGGATCACCGACCTCGACGCCTTGGGGAGGCTGAAGGAAGCAGGCTGCCACGTGCGGTACTCGACTCGCCTACACGCCAAGCTGCTGATCGTCGACCGACGCGCCTCAATCGTGTCGTCGGCCAATCTGACCACGACCGCCGGCTACGGCTTAGAGATCTCCGCCGGCTGGCGCAACGAGGAGGTTGGGATCCTCATCCGGGACGAGGGTCAAGTCTTGGAGGACTTGGAGTCGCAGTTTTCTGCCATCTGGGAGGCGGCGACCGCGATCCAGCCGGATCCCGCCCGGGAGGGCGGCTATTGGCAGCCCCTCTGGAGGGGCACCGTCAGCTTCGGACTCGTGACGATCCCCGTCAGGCTCTATCCCGCGGTGCAGGTGAGGGCCCTTCGGTTCCACCAGCTCCACGCTACCGACCGCGCCCCTATCCGTTACCGGCGGGTCTGCTCGGCCTGCCACGAGGAGGTGCCCTCTTGGGAGATCATCCGGGGCTTTGCGTGCGGGCGGGACCGGTATCTGCTCTTTACCAGCGAGGAGCTCAAGGAGCCGCCCCCCGAGTTCAAGGCGATCCATGTCGTCTCCTTCGTGCCACTTTCCGAGATCGATCCGATGTATTTCCGGCGGTCCTACTATGTTGCGCCCGAGCCCGCTGGGCTTAAGGCGTACCGCCTACTCGAGCAAGCCCTGGGAGAATCGGGGCGGGTCGCGATTGCCAAGGTGATCTTGGAGAAGGAGCACCTCGCCACGCTCCGGGCGCGCCGGGGGATCCTTGTCCTGGAGACGATGTACTGGCCCGACGAGGTCCGCCCGCCGGAGTTCGAGGGGCTGAGGAAGGTTGAGATCCTCGAGCAGGAGCTTGCCCTGGCCGGGACGGTGATTGACAACCTAAGCGAGGCGTTCGACCCGACCCGGTTCGTCGATACCTGCAGGCACCGACTGGAGGAGGCAGCCCGGGCCAGGATCGAGGGTCAGCAGATTCCCGTCGCCCCCGCTTCGTCGCCCACTCGTGACTTGCTAGGCGCCCTCAGAGCGAGCGTGGAGGCCACAGCTTGAGGGCCGAGGCCAACGTGGAGCGCCTGGTGCTGCTGGAGGACATCCTCGAGGGTGTCTTGGACCCCGGTCTGGACAACGCGGCGGTCGGTGCAGGGGTCCGCAGCCTCGGCACGGACCGGCTGGAGGGGGCGCGGCGGGGAGACGATGAGGCCCTGACTCGCGACGGCGGGCATCTGGAGCTGATGGAGGCTCGCTTTGCATAACTCATATTGGGGGTATCCCCTTCGTTACAGTGACCCCAAGATGTGGTGTTCCGATCTTCCGGACTTGTCGTCCTGAAGGCTGGAGCCTGGCTCGGGCCACCAGGCAGCGGGATTCCCCTCGAGAGAGCCCTCGACAGCTCGAACAGCACGTCTGCAGCGGCCCCAGACTCGGATTTGGGACCCGGCCGGGCCCAATGCAACTGCCCTTGCCGGCGGCTCGGCCGTCGAGCAGCAACGGAACGAAAAGTCACGATAGCTTCCCGGGCGGTCGACTTCCCAAACTGTGCTTAAAGGGGTCGAGGATTGGAAAGGGAAGTGCCGGGAGCCGACGCCCTCGCGGCCAAGAAATCCGGCCGTGGTGGTGGTGCTAATCGTCGGCCTCGTCACCCGTCGTTGTTCCGGTCTCGCCAGTACGATAATGTCCCCAGTCTTCACGTGAAATCGTATATGGCCAGCCAACTGGCCATTCCGGACGATTCTGGAATATCAGTGGATCAAGGTTCTGCTGGCCAGGCGAGTAGGAGTCCCTATCTGCGGGAGGGTAGGCGTAAATACCCTCTGAGTACGTTCCGCGCTGACCAATCGTGAAATATCCCACTTCAGTCAGACCAGGGGTTCGCCCGGGATCGACCACAGCACTCCCGCGGAGCACAAGGCCCGGATGCCAGGTGGGACTTGGATGTGGATCTCAAGATCCTCAACTTCACCGGGAACGAGGTATCGGTCTTGCTCGAATTTTGTGTACACGGGACCCGTTCGGAATGGAAACGTGAATTGCCCGTGGAGCACGGGTTCGCCCGATCGGAGCGAGGTAGACCTCTAGCGAGGACTGCACCTATCGCGAGCTTCCACCCCTCCAATCCTCTCTCTCGTAAGCCCCTGCCTATCGCCTTGCCTCGTGCGGGCCGTCTGGTCGCGTGAGGCTGCACGGCGGGCAAGAGCTTGCATTCCTTCACTAGGAGGGCCAAAATTACACTGTTGTATTTTTCCAGGAGGGCCCAATGAACTGCGAGGAGTGCCACAGTTTCCTTGAGGAATGCGCCTGCTGCGGGAAGGGGGGCAGAGATTGCCTCTGCGGCTGCGGGGGGCCGCTCTGTGAGGAGTGCGCAGAGGCATTCTGCGATGGCTGGGAGCTGGCCGAGGCGGTAGCGTAGGCGGTCGGGCCTGCTCCTGAAAGTGGTGCCGAGGCGCATCGTCACATGCGTCTCCTTGTGGCCGACCTGCGCTTAAGTCTACGGCGCCTAACTCGTCGGTCGAGCGCACTGCCTACCCCCAGTTCATGAGCGGCCCTCTGCGCTTGTATAACTGTCCGCAGGGGCAGGGTAGGCAGAGATGCTTCCTCCACCGCGGTGACCCCCTTCGAAGCCGCTAACACCTATTAGTAGAACTCTCGCATCGGACCTCCCGCCACAGGGCTCTCTTTGGTCCTCTAACCGCCGTTAGTAGTTCGATTCTTTGCCACTTTGACCGTTACCCCGGAGACCCCGAGCTGCCGCGCTACCTCAATCCCCAAGCCGAGCACCTGATCGACTGGTTCCACATCACGATGCGCCTGACCGTGATGGGACAGATGGCCAAGGGCATCGAAGCGGAGATGGGGGCACGGGCGGCCCAACAGCTCGAGCGGCCCAACAGCTCGAGCGGCTAAAGTGGTCCTCTGGCACGGCATCGTCTTCCGTGCCCTGCAGGTGGCGGGGACCTCGAGATGGACCTCGATGTCGACGACGCCGGTCCAGGCGAGCGCGAGCTGGTGAAGACGCTGGGCGAATTTCGGCCGCTACATCGGGGCCAACGCCAACTGGATCCCGAACTACGGGGAGCGCCACCGCTCTGGCGGGGCGATCTCCAACGCCTTCGTGGAGTCGGCGGCAACCGGGTCGTGAGCAAGCGCATGGTCAAGAAGCAGCAGATGCGCTGGACGCCGAGAGGTGCCCACCTCCTGCTCCAAGTCCGGACACGCGTCCTCAACGACGGGCTGGCCGACGCCTTCCGCCGATGGTACCCGGAGGGCGTGCCCGCCCCCAAGGCAGCGCTGGCGGCATGACCTCCCACGGATTGTTCCGGTCTCCCTCTTCCCCAGTGCGGCACGACGGCGCCCACGGTCGCGTCTGCAGGTGCGACGGATCGTCGCCGTGCGACGCCGTGGTGGAGATTGGTTCCTGGCTCCAGCCTGCCACCGACACCACGCTATCCATGGACCGCCTCGCCGATCCCGACCAGCGACGGCGCTCGGAGGAGCACGCTGCGCAGGGCCTTGTTGAGCTGGCGATGTGGCCGAGGCAGAAGCGTCGCAGGAACCTCCCGGCCGTCTGGGGTGGGGGGACGCCGAATCCCCCGCAACTCCTCCTGAACCCGGTCAACCCGAGCGACCTCCAGATCGTCGAGGCACTTCGCTCCGGCCGCCAGGGCCTCGGCCATGCCGAGGATTGACTCGGCCTCGGACAGACCGCGGTCCCGGACCTTGAGGCGCAGCTGGGCATCAATTGCGGGGCCGAGGCCGATCGCCTGGGCCGTCGCCCGCACCAGGACGGCTCCGGCATGGGCGGTGATCTGCCGCCCGGTGGTGGCAAACTCGACTTTGGGCGCGCCCCGGCATATTCTCACGTCGCGAGTGCCTCCTCGGTAAGGGAAATGGTGAGCTTGGCAGCCGTATTTTCCCTGCTCAGGAGGCCTTTTTCTTGGGATCTCGGAGCCAGAATCCCAGCTTACCGAATGGCTTTGAGTAACTAACGGCCGCAAAGACTGATGCTGGGAGCCTCTCGGATGGAGTCCCTTACGGATCGACCCTACACGGAGGCCGTTCCCGGCTATTACGAAGGCACCCTGTTGGACTACCGGCTCGCGTGGGTGCGCAAGCGTACCCTGGCGCTGCACTTCGGATACTGGGACGAGCACACTCGCACCCATGCTCGGTCTCTGATCAACATGAACAAGGTCATGGCGGATCTGGCCGATCTGCGAGCCCAGCGGGTACTCGACGCAGGGTGCGGCATCGGGGGCCCGGCGATGTGGCTGGCCGAGAACTATCGGGTGGAGGTGGTGGGCGTCACGCTCTCCGGGGTCCAGGCCGCCCGGGCCAACAAGTACGCGAAGAAGCGGGGCCTGGACGAGCTCGCCCGCTTTGAGCAGCAGGATTTCACGGATACCAGCTTCCCCGACGCCAGCTTCGACGTCGTTTGGGCGCAGGAAAGCGTGTGCCATGTCCCCCTCGCCAGCAAGCAGGCCTTCATGAAAGAGGCTCATCGGGTGCTCAGGCCGGGCGGTCAGCTGATCCTGGAGGACTGGGTTCGGCTCCGACGCCCATTCCCTGAGAAGGACGAACGGCTACTCAAGTTCTGGCTTTCCGGCTGGGCAATTTATGACCTTGCCACCATGGACGAGTACGCTCAGTGGGCCGAGGAGGCCGGCCTAAAGGTGATCGGGCGCCGGGATATCACGTCCCATACCCACCGGTCGCTCCGTCACCTCTGGAGGGTTGCTCTTTTCTGCTACGCGCCTGGGCTCCTGATGCGTGCCGTGCGGATTCGCTCGGCTATCGAGCACGGCAACATGCGCAGTGCCCGGCTACAGTGGCCCGCATACAAGAGAGGGCTCTGGGGGATCGGAACCTTGTCGGCACGAAAGTAACAGGAGGCATCAGAGGTGCGCGGAATCATCATGGACGAGGGGGATCTCGGTGGCGAGCTGCCGATTACCAGGGGCAGATTTGGGGGCCAAAGCCCGTCGGTGGCCTCGACAACGCCACGGTGGATCTGGCCTCGTTTACGGAGGCGTCTCACCGGTGACAGCATGGCCTCGCCGGTGTCAGCGGCCTCCTTGATCGGGCCGACCCGGTCCAGCGTGCCCGGCTCTACGCCGACCTTGGCCATCGCCTCGACTTCGACCCTCGTAACCATCGGATCGACGCCAGCGCTGACCTCGCGCGTTGGCTCATCGCGGTGTCGGGGGGAGTCGAACCATAGGCCAACCCATCCGATTACGGGCGTCTGGCTTGCAAATCTGGTCAGCATCAACCCGGAGGCACGGCGGAACCAGTGTGCCGCCAGGCACGGACCTTCGCACGGGCGGCCAGCGCCTGACCCGGGATTCGGGCTTGGATCCGGATCACCCCCGACGGGACCCGGGGCATCGAAGCCGGCCCCCAAGCCCTGCGGCCGGTGGCAGGTCCATGAATTCACGGCGTGACTAGTTCCCTCGAGCTTAACGAATGTGGGACCGGGAACCCAAGGTACATCTCTTACCTGATTGCATCGGTGATCGAGGCTGCGGTTATGCTGGGGGACGTCAAAAGCTGGCGGACCCGGGGTTTTCAGGCCGCGCGTAGCCGGATGCCAAGGAAATTGGCGACCCGTTGGACCGCGGATCCCTCGCGGTCGATCCGAGGAAGGAGCGTCATGGCCGAAACCTTCACATGTGAACGCTGCGGCAATGTCTTTCCCCGCGCGCGGTTGAAGGAAGTGATGTACGAGGAGGGCCGAGCGCGCGTCAAGAAGAACCTCTGCCCCTCCTGTCTGGACGAGGTGATGAATCAGGCCTCCGGGTTTCGTGGAATCGTCGGGGATGAAAATCGGGCCGCCATCCACCTCGACGGCCCTGCCCTCGGGTAGCTGCCCCAGGGGAAGATGGGAAGCTATCAACCCACTCGGAGCGTTCCTTGCGCGAGGCCGGCCCTCGGTTGCCAGCCACTCCACTTCAGCCAGAGCGGGCACGTAGGCGCCGGGGCTCCGCCACGACGAAACAAGGCTGTCCCAGCTCCACCTCTTCCGCATCTACCACCTTGCAACCAGGTGAGCCCGTAGTCTTCACCGACGGCGTTCACCAACCGGTGCGAGAACTCGTGCTCGGCAGATCTACCGCGGCCCCCGCTACCGGTCGGTGGTGAGTCGCTTGCTCGTAGCTCGGCGGTCTGCCTGGCTGGGGAGCGCACAGCGGCGGGCGGTTTCGACGATGTCGGTGCCCTCCCGGGTATGGGTCGTTCCGGCGATGTGGCGCAAGACGTCCGGTGTGAAGTCCACCTCGCGGCCGACGTCGATAGCCGCGTCCTCGGCGACCGCAGCCAGCGTCCCAGAAGCCGGCCGCATGACCAGCCGACGCCCACACCACCTCTGCCACCGGGACTCCGCCCAAGCCCGCTGATCGCATCGCCATTCTGTTCGACATCGACGGGACGGTCATCATCACCGGCCGGGCCGGGGCCACCTCGGCATCCCCGCCGACGTCGGCCAGTTCATCCCAGGCGTTGCAGCGGCTGCTGGGTAAGGAACTCGACCGGCACGGCTTCACTTTCCTTCGTGTGGTGCCGGGGCTCCTCTCTACAAGGGGTGGCCCAGGACTGCGACCAGTCGCTCACGCGGCCCGGCACCCTGGTGGCCGAGCCTCCACCGGTATCGTCCGACTCTTAGCCCCCGTCGGCGTGTCGGGCCCGGATTTGGGACGTAGACGAAGAGGATCGGACGCAGGGCAAGGGTCCCCTCAGGCATGGAGAAGCTCGAGGTGTAGACCGCTCCTACTGCCGCTCCGAGGAGAAGCGCGACCGCAATGGCCGCCGGCTCGCGCTAGGCGCTTCTCCCTCATTGAGCCGACTACGAGGCCCAGGGCAAGGCCCACTCTGAGGGCAGACTGGGTGGGCCTCCGATCACCACCGATGCCGAGGCTGGGAGTGCTGCCCTGGATACCACGTCACGCTCACCCCGATCCGCCCTTGGCCGCGGCCCTTGCCAGGCGCGCGAGATGACGGGCGAAGCGCAGCGGTTCGGGTGTTCTGACCCTGGCGACGAGCTGGAGGACGACCTCGATGGCTACTTCGGGGCTTGTCCGCCAGCTCGCATGCACCACAATGGGCCGGACACCGTTTCGGCTCCGCAGCCAGAACGCAACCAGCTCGCCGTCGAGTCGCAAGGGAGCAATGGCCCCTCTTGCCTGGCCGGGAAGATCCCCTGCGGCCAGCAGGGGCCGCTCGGTGACCCCCACCGTCGGCAGGTCGAGGACCGCCCCGAGGTGCAAGGCCAGCCCGGCACGCCGGGGGTGGTCCCGGCCCGTGCCGTTGACGACCAGCACTTCGGGACGGGTGGGAAGAGAGCGGACGGCCTTCTCCAGCAACGTGCCCTCACGAAGCGCCAGGAAACCCGGAAGGTACCGTCCTCCGGCCTCCCCGGTTGCCAGCGCAGCGGCGTCCAGCCGCCGGCCGCGAGTCAGGGCGGCCGCTGCCCATGCCGGCTCCCGGCCGACACCGCCCGGCTGCGGCCCAAAGCAGATGAAGCAGCCGGCAGCCGACGCTATGCGCCCTCGGGGGCACCAGAGCGAGGGTGCCGCAGTGCCAAGCACTTTTTGGACCTCGACAAGGCCGTCGGCGGTATCAGGCCACGCTCCCACCAAGCGAACGCTACATGCTTGCGGACGGGACACATGCGCATGCTCGGGATCTAAATCTCACCTCCATCGCTGATGGCTCCGCGTGAGCTAGCGGGGTCGCGGCCAGATGAGCGGCCGCCGATCCTCAATGGCTCCGACTATCCGGGGCGATCAGGATCGTCGGGGTCTCGAACGGCCGCCTGCCAGAAGCTGGTGTCGCCGGCGGGGGACGTAGAGATCCGACGGAAGGGTGTCCCCCATGTGATGGTCTGGGGCGGGTCGGGGGGCGGGAAGGAAAGAGCACAGGTCGCAGGCCCACCATGGCGGTGAGGCTACCTGTGCGGCCCAAAACGTGCAAACGGAACGTGGCTCAACGGCCCGGCCCCCGCCCCACCGGCCCCCCAGCCCGCGCCCGCGCCGCAGCCCTAGTGCACCAGCTCTGAAGTTACATGAATGTGATTCAATGACTTCTCCAAGCCTGAGCGTGAGGGGAGGTCGCCATGTGGACGGTGCCGCCGGTGGTGTTGAAGGAAGGGGACCGTGAGAAGCTGGAGCGCCGGGTGAGGGCGCACAAATCGAGCCAACGCCAGGTGCGCCGGGCTCAGATCGTGCTCATGGCCGCTGGCGGCGTGTCCAACCGCCAGATCGCCATGGCGGTCGGGATCGACCAGGTCTACGTCGGGGTGTGGCGCAAACGCTATGTGGCGGAGGGACTGAAGGGCCTCGACGACCTGCCCCGCTCGGGAAGGCCCCGTAGGTTCGGCCCGGCCGAGCGCCTGGCGGTGGCGGCCAAGGCCACCGAGTCCCGCCCGGAGGTGGACTCCCAATGGAGCCACGCCTCCCTGGCGGACGCCCTGGCCGAGGACGGGATCACCATCTCCGCCAGCCATGTCGGGCGGATGCTGGCCAGCTTGGACATCAAGCCGCACCTGGTCAAAGGCTGGTTGAACCGCAAGGACACCCCCGAGTTCTGGGACCGCGCCGCAGACGTCTGCGGGCTCTACCTGAACCCGCCCATCGGGACCCTGGTGCTGTCCATTGACGAGAAGACCGCCATTGCAGCCCGCTCCCGCAAACACCCGACCCAGCCCGTCGAGCCCGGCCGCCCTGAACGCCGGGAGTTCGAGTACCGCCGCCACGGCACCGCCTCCCTGTTGGCAGCACTCGATGTGGCAACCGGAGAGGTCTTCGCCACCGACATCCCCCGGGCGGACTCCCGGCACTTCATCGCCTTCCTGGAGGACATCCACGCCGCCAATCCCCTGGAGCTGATGATCCACCTGGTGATGGACAACGGCTCCTCCCATGTCTCCAAGGCCACCAAGGCGTGGCTGGCGGAGCACCCCCGCTTCGTCGTCCACTACACGCCCAAGCACGCAAGCTGGCTCAACCAGGTGGAGTTGGTCTTCAGCATCCTCACTCGAAGGCTCTTGAAGCGTGGGGAGTTCGCTTCCCGTGACGACCTGGTCGACAAGATCATGGCCTTCATCGACGATCGCAACGGCAAGGCCAAACCATTCGTCTGGAAGTACGATGCCAAGCGTAAGGATGCGGCATGACTCATGTTGATGCTATTTACGCGCGGGTGCACTAGATTTGATAGCCATGATGGATCCGGAGCAGACTCGACAGCCTAGTCAGGACCACTATCCATATCTCACCCGTTGCCTCCTCGACTTGTACGCGGCGGGGACATTGACAAATGTGACCGACGTGCTGGTCGAGCCCG
>WNFC01011049.1_pt1 | contig 10042 bp, 9 predicted proteins | sample 5400541 | NCBI WGS metagenome assembly WNFC01 (sample SAMN13153342, study PRJNA577476) | soil metagenome | isolation source: 120 cm saprolite under Douglas fir tree site 2 hole 2 replicate 1 | place: USA:California | collected 2015-04-18 | reverse complement strand
GCCCGGTCCCGCCGGCCAGCGCGGTAATCAGCGGGTTGGTGATGTTGTTCCGCTCCGGGTCCGTTCCGCCGGTGACCAGGTTCTGGCCGGCGAACTTCGCCGATTCCAGCAGCGGGCCGTGGTAGCGGGCCAGCACCGGCACCGCCCGCGGCCGGCGGTCGCCGACGGTCACGATGACCCCGCCGGAGCGGCGGATCACGTCGGCGCCGCGGACACGGCGCAGGTCGGCGCGGATCAGCCCGGCCCCGGCGCCCAGGCAGACCAGCCCGGCCGCGCGCATCCGCCGCGCCGCGGTGGGCTGCGCGGCCGCCAGCGCCAGGTAGCCGTCGATCTCGGCGGCTGTATAAGGAGACTTGGCCCGCTCGCGGGGCAGCGGCGCATCCGGCGGATCGAGCTGCGGCACGACGCGCCGCGCGATGAACCGCAGGTTCGTGCGCAGCGTCCGCCGGGCCGGGCCGGACAGCCCCGGTGAGCAAGTAGCGAACCGCTCGATCACCGACGGGTGCAGCAGCACCTCCGGGGCCGGCGCCAGCCCGATGCCGATCCCGTACTCGGCGAGCTTGCCCGCGGCCCACAGCAGGTTCTTGGCCCGGTCCCGGCCGTGCGGGCCTGCCTGCGCCACCACCTGCCGGGCGAACGACGCAGCCGGGGCGGACACCGCCGACGGCTGCCAGCGGCCGATGTAGCCGGCGTCACCGCCTGGCCGGGCACCCGTTGTCATACTGTAGATATACAGTAAGACATGACTGAGATCACGGACCCGTGCCACCCTGAGACCGTGCGTGTCGCCGCCAGCCACCAGGCCGAAGCCCGCCAGATCGCCGCCGAGCTGGCCGCCATCGCCGCCACCGGGATGATCCTGCCCGGCTCGATCACCCAGCGTCGCACCCGCTGCGGCCGGCCCGGCTGCGCCTGCCGGGCCGACCCGCCCCGCCTGCACGGCCCGTACTGGCAGTGGACCCGCAAGGTCGCCGCCAGAACCGTCTGCCGCTGGCTCAGCCCTGCTCAGCGCGAGGACTACCAAGCCTGGATCGACAACGACCGGCGGCTCCGCGAGCTACTCGCCCGGCTCGAAGCCCTCGGCGCCGCCGCCCTCGAAACCGACCCCCGCTGGCAGCGCAAACCCGACGCCCCACGCGCAAGCACCGGGCAGATCACCCCATAACACCGTGGCCGCGGCACGCTTAACCTGTGGCCAGCCCCGCGATCAGCCTCCATTCCCGCAGGTCACGGCCAAATGTGAGGACCTGACCATTCAGCTAGCAACCGCCGAGGCTCTGACCAGCGCCAATACTGACTGGACGTTTCCTGCCTCTCACAGCCGAGTGAGCGTGATTGGCCCTACGTGACCGTGGGCGGCCGCTCGCTATCGCACGCGGATCGCACGGCTCGTCATCCGCTCCGATATCCAGTAGCCCACCTGGCGCGGCGGCTCTTAGCATCGGCAGGTGATCTATCAGCACCCCCTGGCTTACCTGCTCGGCCTGCAAGGCGTCGCCCTCCTTCGCGCCTACAACGGCGAGTACGACCGCGAGTTCACCGAGGCCAGGATCGCCGACATCCGCGCGATGCTCGACCATGCCAGCGAGTTCGGCGACGGCGCCACGGTCCGCCCGATCACGGCGACCGAGGCCTACGACGTCTGGGCCGAGTCCTACGACGAGCCGAACGACCTGATTGACCTTGAGGAGCCGATCATCCGGCCGATCATCGACCGCCTGCCGACCGGGCCGGCCCTCGATGCTGCCTGCGGCACCGGCCGCCACGCGGCCTACCTGGCCGCCAAGGGCCACTCGGTGATCGGCGTGGACGTCTCGGCGAAGATGCTCGCCATCGCCAAGGCCAAGGTTCCCGGCGCGGACTTCTGCCAGGGTGACCTGCGCGCGCTGCCGGTCGCGAACGACCAGGTTGATCTCGTGACGATCTCGCTGGCGCTCACCCACGTGCCCGAACTGGCCCCGGTGCTGGCCGAATTCGCGCGGGTGCTGCGGCCGGGCGGGCACCTGGTGATCTCCGACTCACGGATGGACTATCCGATGGTCCAAGCGATGCCCGACGGTAGCTACGGCTACATGCCGCACCACAGCCGGATGACCAGCGAGTACCTCACCGCTGCACTGCCGCTCGGCTTCGAGGTCCGCCACTGCGAAGAGCTGCGCGCTGCGCCGGCGCGGTGTTCCCCTGCGGGGCCGTTGCGGGTCGGCGTCCCGTACCAGGACCCCGCCGACGCGCCGCCGCCCGAGCGGGTGCTGCCCGCGCATCCGTCAGACATCTGGGCATTGCGCGCCTGGTACCCGGCTGCGGCTGCCGCCGCCTACAACGGCGATCCGATGCTGATCTTCTGGGACTTCGAGCTGGGTTAGCCCGGGGGCGTCTCACGGGCCCTGGCACGTCGACTGGTACCTCCGTTTTCCTCGTAGGCGCCAAAGCCAAACGAGTGGGTGCCGGGTCTAGGTTGGCGAAGCCATCGCGCAGCGACGCCCGGAGGGCGACCTAGACGCGGTGCTCGCGAGCTGGACAATCGGGAGCGAGGAAGACGGCTCTGCGCAGCTCATGCAGATTGCGCCGGTGAGCTGCTTGATCTTGCGAGCCATGGCGTGCTGGCGGCGCGCCCGTGCCGGGCGGGCGTCCCGAACGCAGAGCCCGGTGGCGGGCGCGCCAGCGGTGCCGCTCTGCGGCGCCGCCTTGATATAGATACGGCGCAATTCGGCAACGCGTCGCGGTGGCGTCGGCTAGGGCAGTACGCCGAACCGCTCGGCGAGCTGTCCTGGACGAGCGCACCCGATGGCGCAACGCTGTGGCTGAGGCCAGATGCCGCTCCCAGGAACTGACTCTTGATCGCGGCCAGGCGAGGCGGGCCGCATGAGTGGCGAGCGTGCTGAGCGGCTGCTGACTGTCGCCCAGGCGGCCGAACTTCTTGCCACGACTGAGCGTTTCCCGCGCCGCCTGATCGCTGAGCGGCGTATTCGTTTCGTCCGCCTCGGGCGGCACGTGCGCATCCCTGAATCGGCGTTGCGGGAGTTCATCGAATCCGGCTCGGTTGAGCCTGTTCGTATCAGATGGCTCGGCGGCAAGGTCGTGGCGTGATGGGTGGCCGCCGCCGAAGGTTCGGCTACGTGCGGAAGCTGCCGTCCGGCCGATATCAGGCATCGTTCATCGGACCGTCCGGGCTCAGGCAGACCGCGCCGTCGACGTTCCGAACCAAGACAGACGCGGACCGCTGGCTGGCGGCGGCCGAGGCCGATATCGTTCGCGGCGCGTGGCTGAACGAGGGACTGGGCCGACTACCTTTCGGCAACTACGCGCGGGCTTGGCTGCGCGATCACCCGACGATGGGGCCACGCTACCGCGAGACATGCGAGCGGAATCTACGCCTGCACCTCGCTCCGCTGCATGACGTGCCGCTACGGGCATTGACCCCGGCTGTCGTACGAGAATGGCACGCATCCGCGCTGCGTGGTGGCGGTGGTCGGACATCGATCCAGCAGTCGTACCGCTTCCTGCGCGCGGTGATGAACACCGCCGTCAGGGACGGCGCGATCGTTAAGAATCCTTGCCAGATCAGCGGCGCTGGGACCGACCGGGCCAAAGAGCGACCGGTGGCAACCCCGGCTGAGGTCGTCGCTCTGGTCGAGGCCATCACGCCCAGGTACCGAGCCGCGGTGCTCCTGGCTGCCTGGTGCGGGCTGCGCAGGGGAGAGGTCCTTGGCCTGCGGCGGGAGGACATTGATCTGGCGGCCGGGCGCGTGACCGTGCGGCGCAACCGAGTCGAGTTGCTGACATCTGGCTCGGCCTTCGATGCTGAACCCAAGACCGACGCTGGAAAGCGGACCGTGATGATACCCCCGCATGTCCTGCCCGTCCTGGCCGAGCACATGGCGAGCTGGGCGGGGCCGGATCGGGTCTTCGTCGGCCGTGATGGCCGTCCGATGCGGGGCGACGCGATGCGCCAGGCGTTCGACCGGGCGCGGCACAAGGCCGGGATGCCTGGCTTCAGGTTCCATGATCTGCGGCACACCGGGCAGACGATGGCGGCCGCAACCGGCGCGACCATCAAGGACCTGATGCGGCGGCTCGGACACGCATCCCCGGCCGCGTCCTACCGCTACCTGCACGCGGTCGATGGCCGCGACGCCGAGATTGCTGCGGCGCTGTCCGAGTTGGCCGCCCACGGGAACGCGGCCAAGCTGCCTCGTACGATCGTGGTCAAGCACTGATGTCGCACGCCGGTCGCACGGCGATGCCGGACCGGGCAAGTGACCTGCGGCAACGCGAGTCCCTGAAAAGCGGAAGGCCGGCGGTTCGATCCCGCCCCTGACCACGCCCTGACCTGCCATAATGCGCTGGATGATCTTTATGCACCGCCAGAGGCTAGGGACGGGGAGTGAGCAGGCAGGACGACCTGGTTGGCCGCGTCTAGATGGCGATTCTCAATGCCAGAGGCGGAAGGTCGGAGACGCGATCCGGCCCCGGCCACCAGCTCAGAGGGCAATTGATCTTCGGGAAGATCAATTCTGGTCCCAAAATGGTCCCACCGGTGCAGCGGGAGATGTCATATGCCTGAGCTGGCAGGCACCCGTCGCGGTCACGTCGGCCTGCATGATCCGGGCGCTGAGTCCGTCCACGCAGGACATGGCGGGGCCGTCGGCCGGTGGCGGCGACCTGCGGGTTGCGGCAACACGGGGCCAGGCCCGCACCTTCGCCCCTGGCACGGCTGATCTCGGCGAAGAACCCGGTGGGGAGCGAAGGCCCGGCCCGGCAGGACCGACATGCCCGGCTGCAGCTCCTGCGCTGCTGGGCCGCCCTTGGCTGTCAGCTGGCGCGCAACGTCCTCGGTCGGCGTGTCCGGGCCGCGCCGGCAGCCTGCAGGTACTGTGCGAGCAGGCCCATCGCAGTCACGGAGGTCGAGATGGCGACCAGAACAACCATCACGCTCGAAGACGACATCAACGGCGGTCCCGCGCAGGAGACTCTGCAGTTCCGCCTCGGCACCGCGGAATACGAGATAGACCTGAACGCCAAGAACGCCCGCAGGTTCCGCACCCAGATGGCCCCGTTCATCGACCACGCCCGCAAAGCAGGCCGCAGACAGCGTCGGCCGGCACGTCCCGCCTCGGCCCGTGAGCACAGCGCCGACATCCGGGCCTGGGCGAAAGCGCACGACATCCAGGTCAGCGACCGCGGGCGCATCCCGGCCAGCCTCATCGAACAATACGAAACACGCACAGCCGAGCACTGACCGTTTACCGATACCGACTTGACCACGGCATGTAACCGCGCTCTGGTCGACCGGGCGACGGCCGGTGGCTCCTAACGCCGATTCTTTGCTCGCCCACTCTGCGGAGTCCTTCCAAGGGTCAATGCGCAGAATATCCGTTCGCGGGCTTAGGTTGAGGCGCTCGGTTCGGCACAGACGCCGATTTATCTACTTGGGCGATGGAGTCGCCGCGCCGGCGTTGAGTCAAGCCTGTTCGATGACATCGGCCGTGAGGTGTTCGAACTCGTGGCATTCAGCAGGTGCCGTTTGGCATCGTCGCCTGCCAGTTAGGCATGCAGCCGGCTGCCGACTAGGAGCGCGCTGCGCCAGAGGCCGCTGACTTGGCCGCGAGTGTAAACGGCCAGGGCGGGTTACCTGTTCGCGCGTGTCTTGACGAAGCGTGCCTCTGGGACCAGCCGGAATGCCACCTCGGTCAGGAACTCGGCCCGCTCTGGACCCCGCCAGATGGCGGGCAGTGGCGGCATGGAGATCCGGATGTCATCTGCTAGCAGGCTCACCCCCGTGTCGTTATCATGTGCGGCCAGGGCCGCGGCCAGGCGGCGGGCCATCCTTTCCTCCGGGGGCGTTCCGGCCCGGGCGGGCGGTGCCTCGGGTGACGGCGTGTGCTGGCGCAGCGTCGTACGGGCACGGCTCAGCGTCATCGCCACGGCCTCCTCGCTGGAGCCGATGATGTCGGCGGTCTCACGGGCGGTGAAACCGAGCACGTCCCGGAAGATAAGCACGGCTCGAGCGCTCGGCGAGAGCAGCTGCAGCGCTGTGACGAACGCCAGCTACCGGAACCGCGTCCGCAACCTGTCGCCCAGGAACCAGAACCAAGGTGTCAAGCATCTACCGGGATAGCACACACCCCGGCAAGATCATCCACGCCTCGCAGGCCAGAATGTCAGCCCAAATGCCCTGACGTGGGAAACGTGTCTCGGCGCGTGCTTGGTCGCGTTCTTGTGAGTGACCTCTATGACCCGTGTGTGACCGTTGCGCACCGCCCGTTATCGTACGCGGATCATGGTGGAGTTCCCGGGTGGGGTGGTCATGGTGTCCTGGGCCGGATGCGCCGCCATCCGTACAGCTCTGGCTGTGTCGCCGTCTGCCACCAGCCCGGCCCGCGCGGCACGCGGCGAAGTTCAGCCCGGCCCCAGATCCGCCGTCAGCCATCGCTGCGGACGCAGGTAGATTGCGACCTGCTCGCCCAGCTCCGCCTTGGCGAATTCGATGTAGGCCGGGACCTTCTCCGGCGGCAGATAGCGCGCGGCGATCTCCCGCAACAGCTCATCGGTTCCTGGAGCCGTGTGCGTGACCGGCCCCTCCACAGACACGTACCGGATAGTCGGCGCGACCCGCTCAACCATCAGCGAGAAACGCCCGGCTGCGTCGATCAGGCGGGCCTTCCACGACCCGGCCGAGGTCAGCACCCACGCCTCCCCGCCGGGTTCGTACTGGTACCAGATCGGCAAGGTCAGCGGGCCGCGGCCCTGCCCGGCCGACACCGACAAAGCCGCGATGTGCGGCTCGGCCAAGAACAGCTCACCGTCGTGCACCGACAACCTGTTATCCGCCATGGTCCAGAGCCTAGGCACAGGCACCGACAATCTCGCCCGACAGCCGGACACCCTGCCCTCTCACTCCAATCGGCCTTTTCCTGCTCTCTTCCCCGGCCCGACGATCGGGTTGGTCAGTAGCGAGCGCATCGCCTCTCCAGTCCGGTTACCCGGTGGACGGGTCACCACGGGCTGCCGATTTATGTGGCGCAGACATGCCAGTCCGACCCTCGCGACCACATTCACCCAGCGAGCATGGACTGCCGCTCCGATCGGCAGGGACCGAAAGTCAGGCGGTCGGCTTGGCGGACGCAGAGGGCGACGACCATGGCACGGGACGTCGCGTCGTCTCTGGTTGGGGTGGGAGGCGACTCGCGAGACCGAAATTCGGTTGGCAGCCCGCATGGGCTCGCGGCAGGCTGCTGCCCGTGGGCTCGATCACCTGGGGCCGGGAGATAGCCGAGGTCTACGATGCGACCTACGCGGCCAAGTTCGAGCCGCCGGTTCTCGGTCCCATCGTCGATGTGCTCGCCGACCTGGCCGGGGGTCGGCCTGCGCTCGAGTTCGCGGTCGGGACCGGACGAGTGGCGCTTCCGCTGGCCGCACGCGGGATCGCCGTGCACGGCATCGAGCTGTCCCCGCACATGGCCGAACAGCTGCTCGCCAAGCCCGGCGCTGAGGCGGTCCCGGTGACCGTCGGCGACATGACCACCACCCGCGTTCCCGGGATCTTCGCGCTCGTGTACCTGGTGGCGAATACGATCATGAACGTCACCACGCAGGACGATCAGCTGGCGGTCTTCGCCAACGCAGGCGCACACCTGGAGCCCGGCGGGTGCTTCGTGGTGGAGGTGCTCGTACCCCAGCTCCGCCGGGTGCCCCCCGGCGAGGCCGGCTGGGTCTTCACCCTCGACCCGGATCACGTCGGGATCGAGACCTTCGACGACACCGCCGGCCAGATCGCGTGGTCGCATCATTGGATCGAGGCCGGCGGGCGCCTGGTGCGCCACTCCGCGCCCTACCGGTACGTTTGGCCGTCCGAACTGGACCTGATGGCCAAGATCACCGGTTTCCGGCTCCGGTACCGCTGGGCGGGCTGGGACCGGGCGCCGTTCACCTCCGGCAGCCAAAGCCAGCTCGCCGTATTCGAGAAGCTGCCGTAGCTTCCCGGCACGCGCAGAGCGACCAGGTATGCGCGGGGCAACGAGTGCCTGTCACGTCGTGGCGCAGGCCACCACGCCGACCGACAGTCTCCTTATACAGATCGAGCCCGATGAGCGCGTCGAACTCTGGGCACTCAGATCACGGAGGGCGATGCGGTGGGCACCGAGCTGCTCAGCGTTCGGCAATACCGGGCGCTGGCCGCCCAGTATCAGGTCCCGGTTCCCCAGCCGCTCACCGCAGGCAGGCAACGGGGCAGAAAACTGCCGCGCGCACCAGGCTGGCGACAGCGCCACGAGCAGCGGCTGAGCTGAAGGGCGGGAAGATACCTGATCGAGAACTTCGCTCGGGCGGGGCTACGGCGCTGGAATAGCGATCTGCGCATCGGCGCCTTGGCGCGGTTGGCGAAAGCGTGCGGAACGCCGCGCCCCAACCAAGCCCGCCCGCCGCGACCTCATGCAGCTGATCGCCCACCTGCACCGTCATCACGCCATCGAGCACGAAGAACATCTCGTCCTCGTTGGCGTGCACGTGCAGGTTCGGTCTCGGCTTGCGCGGCAGCAGCCGGACCTCCGCCAGCGCGAGCAACCCGTCGGTCTGACCGCTCGCGAACCGGAAGAATGGCCGCTCCAGCGGTGGCGCCCCGGGATGTCTCTGACCCGGAGCCCGGACGAACGGCGCGCTTACGGTTCCTGCCAACGTTCGGCTCGGCCTGTTCCGGCTATCGGCGAAATGACATCGTCGGCGGCCCGACGGCATTATGCCACCCGATACCGAGCTGCCGGCGGAGGCAGCTGTCGCGCCGGGTGACCGCCCTGAGCACCAGGCAGCGGCGGCCCGGGCAACCCGTAGCCTCGCGCACCCGGTGCGTCCACGGCCGCTCGTGTCCCTCCGGGTAGTAGCGGGAGGTGCCCGAGTCCTCCGGCCACGATCCGACCGTGACGTCGAAAAGGTCGACTAGGTCGCTTGCCATGCCAATCAGCTCAAGCATGTCATCGACCTCGATGCCGGGCAGCTCGGTGCGCCCGCCGACACAGATCCTCGTCGCTATGGGGCACTCGCCGCCGACCTCCGCGCGCGCGGCCTCCCAGCGTCTCCAGCCAGAACCTGCCGCGACTGGCCAGGCTGCCACCGTAGCCGTCGGTGCGCCGGTTCGTGACCGCCGACAGGAACTGGGTCAGCAGGTGGCCGTGCGCGCCATACACGTACGCGATGTCGAAGCCCGCGTCGGCCGCCCTGCGCGCCGCCGTGGAACAGCTCGATTCCGGCCAGGGCTCGGTGGGCGCGCACCGCCTGCGCCGTCAGCGCCAGCGCGGCTGCGTCGCGCTCGTCCCAGAAGTCCGCGCTGATTTCAGGAATCTCGTCGGAGTCGCAGGTCACCGCGGCGTACTCGACGCAGACTCCGCCCCAGCCGCCATCGGCCTTGATGGCACGGAACGCCGCTCGTGCACGTGGTCGGCCAGAGCCGAATCCCGATGCGTGCGGGACCTGGTAAAAGCGGGTCGGCAGCGTCCTGGGCCCAATGCGGACCGGCTTGAACAAGATCGCATGTTTGGGGTCCATCGGTCCGTTCTGCAGGCACACTGACGTCATGAAGGCTGACGTAGTCGTAATCGGCGCCGGCGCGCTCGGCCTCAGCACCGCGCTGCACTGCGCGATCGCCGGCCGGTCGGTTGTGGTCGTGGAGCGCGACACGGCAGGGTCGCACGCATCCGGGCGGGCCGCCGGCCTGTTCAAGTCGGTGCAGGCAGACGAGCTCAGGACGGGGCTGGCCAGGCGGAGCATCGCGAAGGCGCTCAGGTTCGGCGACTGGGCTGGCGTCGAGCTCGACGTCACGAGGTCGGGCAGCTACCTGATCGCCAGGACGGCAGCGCACCAGGAATTGCTGCGCACCGAGCAGCGCCAGTCGCGCGAGTGGGGCGTCGATGTCCGGCAGGCCAGCGCGGGCGAGGTGACGGCCAACGTTTCGTATTACCAGGAATCTGGCAGCGAGTTCGCGCTGTGGTGCCCAGAGGACGTCTATATCGCCGAGCCCACCGACCTGATGCGCGCCTATGTCGACGCATGC
>WNFC01022570.1_pt1 | contig 10043 bp, 4 predicted proteins | sample 5400541 | NCBI WGS metagenome assembly WNFC01 (sample SAMN13153342, study PRJNA577476) | soil metagenome | isolation source: 120 cm saprolite under Douglas fir tree site 2 hole 2 replicate 1 | place: USA:California | collected 2015-04-18 | reverse complement strand
CTGCCTGCTCCTTGGCTGCCTGCTCCTTGGCTGCCTGCTCCTTGGCTGCCTGCTCCTTGGCTGCCTGCTCCTTGGCTGCCTGCTCCTTGGCTGCCTGCTCCTTGGCGGCCTGCTGGGGCGGAGCGGGCGGAGCGGGCGTTGGGGGCGGATCGGGGGCCTGTTTTGCGGCAGCACGAGCGGCAGCGGCCCGCTTCGGGGGCGGAGAGGCGGCGTTCGGCTTGGATGCCCCAGGGGCGGCGGGCTCCTTGGCGGCCACGGTCACTCCTCTCGTAGTCTGGTGGGAACTAGTCCGGTGGGAACGGGAACTGGGCTTTCCTGCTAACTATGCGTTGAGGTTGCTAACTTTGTCAACATGGACCGTGGCCCCGGCCCCCGGCCCCCGGCCCCGGGGGCCAACCCTAAACTAGTGGCCGTGGAGCGGAGCACCGACATCTGCGAGGTGGTGATCACCGCCGGGGATGCGGAGACCCTTGCCTCCCTCACCCGCACGCTCGTCGAGGAGAGGCTCGCTGCCTGCGGGCAGAACATCGCTCCCATCCGCTCGATCTACCGCTGGGAGGGCACCGTCCAGGACGACCCCGAGGCCCGGGTCGGGCTCCACACAAGGACGGCCCTCGTCCCCGAACTCGTGGAGCGAGTGAAGGCGCTCCACTCTTACGACGTTCCGTGCGTCATCGCCCTACCGGTCATCGCCGGCAACCCCGCCTACATTGCGTGGGTGCTCGCGGAGACACGAGACCCGGAGACACGAGACCCGCAACCTCGGCTTTCGTAGCCGCCAAGCCATCAGCGGGAGACTGCCCGCATCTCCTCACCGATGGCGGCGACGGCGTCCTCGACCGCGGTGGCAACGTGGAAGATGCCCCCGACCCGGGTCAGGTCCAAGACCTGCTGCACGGGCGACCCCGGGGCAACGACCACCCACATCGCCTGCCGGCGGCGCTCCAATCGTCGCTTGATGTCGAACAGCAGGCGGATGCCGCTGCTGTCGAGGTAGCCGAGCTGCGACATGTCCACGACCATGCCCCACTGCTCCTTGCGGACCGAGCCCGCCAGCGAGGCGGCCACCCGGTCGGCGTTCGAGACATCGATGTCCTCGACGAGGTGGGCCACCACGATGAGGTCGTCGTCGCCCGGTCCCCCACCGGGCCGTACCCCGGCCCCCACCTCGGGCCGCCGAGCCGCCACCTCGGGTGGCGCCCCGGCCCCGTTCGAGTTGGGTTCCATGGGACGCCCCAGGCGACGGTGCAGGCGGACCTCGGTGCCGCCGGGGCCCGCCGCCACGTCGCAGGTCTCGACGAGGGCTCGCATCAGGAGCAGGCCACGCCCTCCCGACGACGTCTCACGGAATCGCCAGTTGCCGGTGTCGCGCACGGTCACGGTCACTCCCTCGCCCTCGCCCCGGGCCTCGACGTCGACCATGCCGTCCTCGTAGCCGTAGGCGTGCACCATGGAGTTCGTGACGGCCTCCGACACCGCAAGGATGATGTCCCGCCGCTCGTCGGGGGACGCACCCACGTGCGACAACCACCGGGACAGCGCCTGCCGCAGCGGGCCGAGGTGGTGAGGATCCGTCGTCACGGAAAGCCGGAACCGATCGGCGAGGGCGGGGCCGCACGCAACGACCAGCAGGGCAACGTCGTCACGCGGCGCCGAGTCCTCGTACATGGCGGCGATGATCGCTTCGCACATCGCATCCGGCGTGGCGCCCGACACACTTTGCGCCGCCTCGGCCAGGTCCCGCATCCCGTCGTCGATCTTGGCCCCCGGCCGCTCGATGAGGCCGTCGGTGTAGAAGACCAGCACCGAGCCCGGCTCCAGGGCGACGATGCCCTCGGACATGGTCACCGCCGGCACCCCGAGCGGCATCACCCGGCCCCCCTCCAGGAACGACGTACCGCCGCCGGGGTGGATGAGCAGGGGCGGAGGATGGCCTGCGCACAGGTACCGGAGCATCCCGGCCTCGGGCTCGTAGACGGCGTAGACGAGCGTGGTCATCTCAGCCTCCGGCAACCCTGTCGCCAGGCCACCGATGCGCTCGAGCACCCGCAGCGGTGAACTGTCCTCCAGGGCGTAGGCCCGGAGCGCCGTTCGGAGCTGGCCCATCGTGACCGCGGCCCGCAGCCCCCTGCCGACGACGTCACCGATGGCCAGCCCGACCGCCCCGGACGGCATGGGGACGACGTCGTACCAGTCCCCGCCTACCTCGAGCCCGGCACTACCGGGCAGGTAGCGGGCCGCCAGGCCGATGCCGGGGATCTCCGGCAACAGCTCGGGAAGGAGGCTGCGCTGCAGGGTCTGCGCAATCTTCTGGGTCTGGCGCAACGCCCGCTCACGCTCGGCGATAGCCGCTGCCGCCTCGTCGACCCTGCGGCGCTCGGTGATGTCGATCAGGCTCCCGCGAGCCAGCTTCCGGCCGGACGCAGGCAACGGAAGGAATCGCACCTCGCACAGCACCGACCTACCCTTGGCGTCCTGAAGCACCCATTCAAACGGATCGGTGCCGCCGCTCAGCGCTCGCTGAATCCATGCCGCGGTGGCATCCCTGGACTGGCTCACCTCGGATGGGCCGATCCCGCAGAGCTCCGCCCGCCCCATGCCGAACAGGCGCTCCGCCTGGGGATTGACGTCCACGAACTGCCCGGCCTCCAGGTCCAGCACGACGATGGCCTCGGGGGCGTGCTCGACGAGGGCCCGGTACCGCTCCTCGCTCTCGGCCAGCAGCATGGCCGCCCGCTTGCGTTCCGTGATGTCGATGGCCACCAGATAGGCCACGCCGTCCTCGGGGACCGGCCGCGCGCTCACCCGGAACCACCGCGGCCGGCCGGCGCGGTCGAGCATCCGCACCTCGCGGTCGGTCAGTTCCTTGCCCGCACGGAGCGCGGCGAACCCAGCGTGAACACCCGCGCGATCCTCCTCGTAAACGAGGTCGAAACAGTTGAGGGACCGGAGTTCCTCCTCGCTCCACCCCAGGAGCCGGCCGAAGGACCGGTTCGCCCGCCGAAGGCTGCCGTCGAGGCCCGCGACGGCCATGAGATCGAGGGAGAGGTTGAAGAACTGGGTGAACTCCTCCTCGGCCCGCTTGCGCTGCGTGATGTCCTGCGCCGCGCCGAACAGCTTGCCCGGACCGGTCTCGCCGGGCACCAGGTGGCCCTGCGCACGGATCCATGCCATCGATCCGTCGGCCCGCACTGCCCGGTGCTCCACGAGGTACGGCTCGCCGGTGCGGACCGCCCGGTGCAGCGCCTCCCGCACCCGCTCCCGGTCGTCGGGGTGGACGAATCCAAGGTAGGTGCCGTCCTCGACGGGAACCGAGCCCGGGGCGAGCCCGAAGATACGGAAGAGCTCGTCCGACCAGTCGACCGCACCCGAGAATGGGTCCTGGTGCCAGGCTCCCACGTGCGCCAGGGACTCGGCCTCGGCGAGCTGGCGCTCCCGCTCGGCGAGTCGCTGCTCGGAGGCGGTGCGCTCGGCCACCTCCCGCTCCAGGCGCTCCCGGACCCCCACCAGCTCCACAAGGGCGGCGACCTTGGCTCGCAGGATCGCCGGCTCGAACGGCTTGTAGACGTAGTCGATGGCCCCGCTGGCATAGCCTTCGAGATGGTGCTCCTCGGCCCCGCTGATGGCCGTGAGGAAGATGATCGGGATATGCCGGGTCTTCTCGCGGAGCTTGATCAGGCGGGCGGTCCCGAACCCGTCCAGCCCGGGCATCTGCACGTCCAGCACAATCAGCGCGAACTCCTCGCCCAGCAGCCGCCGCAGGGCCTCCTCGCCCGAGGTTACGGTCGTGAGGTCCAGGCCCAGCGGCTCGAGCACCGCCTGCAGCGCCATCAGGTTGTCGGGGCGATCATCGACGAGGAGCACCCGGGGGACGGGATCGGCTGTCACCGGTACAGCCATACCCGCATCAGGTTGAGGAGCTTGTCGAGGTCCACCGGCTTCGTGATGTAGTCGGACGCCCCGGCGGCCAGGGTGTTCTCACGGTCCCCCGGCATGGCTTTTGCGGTGAGGGCGATGATGGGCAGTTGCCGGAACGCCTCGATCTCTCGGATGGCCCGCGTCGTCTCGTGGCCGTCCATCTCCGGCATCATGATGTCCATCAGCACCAGGTCGACCGCCGGATGACTCTTGAGCAGCTCGATGCCCTCCTGCCCGCTGGTCGCGCAAAGCACCTCGATACCCCGGTCCTCGAGGGCGCTCGTGAGGGCGTAGACGTTGCGCACGTCGTCATCCACAATCAGCACCCGCCTGCCCGCCACGACCGACAACTCGGCGTCAGGAACCCCGGCATACAGCTCGGCGGGGACATCGCCGCCGGACAGGGGCTCCGCCGCCGGCTCGTTGGCGTCGCCCGGCAGCTCGACCCTGGTCCCGGCCGGGCCGATGGGCAGCAGCAGCGTGAAGGTGCTCCCCCTCCCTGGCACGCTCTCGACCGTGATCTGGCCGCCGAGCAGGGCGGCGATCTCCCGGCTGATCGACAGCCCGAGCCCCGTTCCGCCGTAACGCCGGTTGGTGGTGCCTTCCGCCTGCTGGAACGCCTCGAAGATCATGGCCAGCTTCCCGGACTCGATCCCGATGCCGGTGTCGGTGACCGAGAATGCGCACACGGAGCCCTCCTGTTCGGCCGAGACTCGAAGGGACACCGAGCCCTTCTCGGTGAACTTGAAGGCGTTGGACAGCAGGTTCTTCAGGATCTGCTGGACGCGGTGCTCGTCGGTCGGGATCGTGTCGGGCAACCATTTGTCCACGAGCACCGAGAAGTTGAGCTCCTGCTGGGCTGCGATGGGCCGGAACGTCTGCTCCAGGTCCCGGCAGAGGGCGCTCAGGCGGACCGGCCGGATGGCGATGTCCATCTTGCCCGCCTCGACCTTGGAGAGATCGAGGATGTCGCTGATCAGCGCCAGGAGGTCGTAGCCGGCGTCGCGGATGCTGCTGGCGAACTCGACCTGGCGTGGGGTGAGGGTCCCCTCCGGGTTCTCGGCCAGGAGCTTCGCAAGGATGAGCAGGCTGTTGAGTGGCGTCCGCAGCTCGTGTGACATGTTGGCGAGGAACTCGGACTTGTACTTGGAGGACAGCGCGAGCTGTTCGGCCCGGTCCTCCAGCTCCCGGCGGGCGAGCTCGATCTCGGCGTTCTTGACCTCGATCGCCCGGTTCTGCCGCTCCAGCTGCACCGCCTTCTCCTCGAGTTCGGCGTTGGTGTTCTGCAGCTCCCGCTGGCGGGCCTGCAGCTCGGCGGAGCGGCTCTGCAGCTCCGTCGCCAGGCTCTGCGACTGCTCGAGGAGGACCTCGGTCTGGGTGGTGGCGATGATCGTGTTGAGCACCACCCCGACCGTCTCGACGATCTGGGCGAGGAAGGCCTGGTGGACGTCGGAGAAGGGACGGAACGAGGCCAGCTCGAGGACGGCCAGGACCCGGTCCTCGAAGAGCACAGGGAGCACGACGACGTGGCCGGGCGACGCGGACCCGAGCGCGGAGGTGATCTTCAGGTACCCCTTCGGCACGTCGGACAGCACCACGGTCTTCTTCTCCACCGCGGCCTGCCCGACCAGGCCCTCGCCCAGCTGGTAGGGGGTGCTGCGGCGGAGCTTGACGCCGTAACCGGCCAGCAGGCGGAGGACCGGATCCTGCCCTTCCCTCGTCTCCGCCATGAAGAACGCCCCCAGCTGGGCGTCGACCAGGGGAGTCAGCTCGGACATGATCATCCGGGACACTGCGGCGAGGTCCCGCTGGCCCTGCAGGGCCGCTCCGATCCGGGCGAGGTTGGACTTCAGCCAGTCCTGCTGCTGGTTGGCGGTGGTCGTCTCCCGCAGGTTGGCGATCATCTGGTTGATGTTGTCCTTGAGCTCGCCGACCTCGCCCGGGGCATCGACGGTGATGGTCCGGTCGAGCTTGCCCCGCGTGACCGCCGTCGCCACCTCCGCGATGGCCCGTACCTGCGTCGTGAGGTTGCCCGCAAGCTGGTTCACGTTCTCGGTCAACCGCTTCCACGTGCCCGAGACACCCTCGACCTCCGCCTGGCCGCCGAGGCGGCCCTCCGTGCCGACTTCCCGCGCCACACGGGTGACCTCCCGGGCAAACGCGGAGAGCTGGTCGACCATCTTGTTGATGGTGTTCTTCAGCTGAAGGATCTCCCCCCGCGCATCGACGGTGATCTTCTGGGAGAGGTCGCCCTGGGCCACCGCGGTGGTCACCTGGGCGATGTTGCGGACCTGGTCGGTCAGGTTGTCCGCCATCCAGTTCACCGAGTCGGTGAGGGCACGCCAGGTGCCCGAGACCCCCTTCACCTGGGCCTGACCGCCGAGCTTGCCTTCGGTACCCACCTCGCGGGCCACCCGGGTCACCTCGTCGGCGAAGGCGGAGAGCTGGTCGACCATCGTGTTGATCGTGTTCTTGAGCTCGAGCAGCTCGCCCTGGACGTCGACGGTGATCTTGCGGGTGAGGTCGCCCTTGGCGACGGCGGTGGTGACCTGGGCGATGTTGCGGACCTGGCTCGTGAGGTTGCCGGCGAGCTGGTTGACGTTGTCCGTGAGGTCCTTCCAGGTCCCCGACACGCCCGGCACCATCGCCTGACCACCGAGCTTGCCTTCGATGCCCACCTCGCGGGCCACGCGGGTGACCTCGCCGGAGAACGCCCAGAGCTGGTCGACCATCGTGTTGATCGTGTCCTTCAGCTGGGCCACCTCGCCCCGGGCCTCGACGGTGATCTTCTGGGACAGGTCCCCTCGGGCCACGGCCGTCGTCACCTGGGCGATGTTGCGGACCTGGCCGGTCAGGTTGCCGGCGAGCTGGTTGACGTTGTCGGTGAGGGCCTTCCAGGTCCCCGAGACGCCCGGCACCTCGGCCTGGCCGCCGAGGCGACCCTCGATGCCCACCTCGCGGGCGACCCGCGTCACCTCGTCGGCGAAGGCACGCAGCTGGTCGACCATGGTGTTGATGGTGTTCTTGAGCTCGAGGATCTCGCCACGGACTTCGACGGTGATCTTCGAGGCGGTGATCTTCTGGGACAGGTCCCCTCGGGCAACGGCCGTCGTCACCTGGGCGATGTTGCGGACCTGGCCGGTCAGGTTGCCGGCGAGCTGGTTGACGTTGTCGGTCAGGTCCTTCCAGGTGCCCGAGACGCCCGGCACAACCGCCTGCCCGCCGAGCTTGCCCTCCGTGCCCACTTCGCGGGCGACCCGGGTCACCTCGCGGTGATCTTCTGGGACAGGTCCCCTCGGGCAACGGCCGTCGTCACCTGGGCGATGTTGCGGACCTGGCCGGTCAGGTTGCCGGCGAGCTGGTTGACGTTGTCGGTCAGGTCCTTCCAGGTGCCCGAGACGCCCGGCACCTTCGCCTGCCCGCCGAGCTTGCCCTCCGTCCCCACCTCGCGGGCTACGCGGGTGACCTCGTCGGCGAAGGCCGACAGCTGGTCGACCATCGTGTTGACGGTGCGCTTGAGCTCGAGGATCTCGCCCCGGACCTCCACCAGGATCTTCTGCGAGAGGTCGCCCGTGGCGACGGCGGTGGTCACACGGGCGATGTCACGGACCTGGTCGGTCAGGTTCGATGCCATGAAGTTCACGCTGTCGGTGAGATCCTTCCACGTGCCGGCGACCCCGGGCACCTCGGCCTGGCCGCCGAGCTTGCCCTCGGTTCCGACCTCCCGGGCCACGCGGGTGACCTCGTCGGCGAACGAGCCGAGCTGGTCCACCATCGTGTTGATCGTGTCCTTCAGCTCCAGGATCTCGCCACGCACGTCCACGGTGATCTTCTGGGACAGGTCGCCCTGGGCGACCGCCGTCGTCACCTGGGCGATGTTGCGGACCTGGCTGGTGAGGTTCCCGGCGAGCTGGTTGACGTTGTCGGTCAGGTCCTTCCACGTGCCCGAGACGCCCTCGACCCGGGCCTGGCCCCCCAGCCTGCCTTCGGTGCCGACCTCCCGGGCCACGCGGGTGACCTCGTCGGCGAAGGCCCGCAGGGTGTCGGTCATGGAGTTGATGGTCTCGGCGAGGGCGGCCACCTCGCCCTTGGCCTCGACGGTGATCTTCTGCGACAGGTCGCCCCGGGCGACCGCCGTCGTCACCTGGGCGATGTTGCGGACCTGGCTGGTGAGGTTGGACGCCATGACGTTCACCGAGTCGGTGAGGTCCTTCCATGTGCCCGAGACGCCCTCCACCTCCGCCTGACCGCCGAGGCGCCCCTCGGTGCCGACCTCCCGGGCCACCCGGGTGACCTCGTTGGCGAAGGCCCGCAGGGTGTCGGTCATGGAGTTGATGGTCTCGGCGAGGGCGGCCACCTCGCCCTTGGCCTCGACGGTGATCTTCTGCGACAGGTCGCCGGCGGCGACCGCCGTGGCCATCTGGGCGATGTTGCGGACCTGGCTGGTGAGGTTGGACGCCATGAAGTTGACGCTGTCGGTAAGGTCCTTCCACGTTCCCGAGACGCCCTCGACCCGGGCCTGGCCGCCGAGGCGTCCCTCGGTGCCGACCTCCCGGGCCACCCGGGTGACCTCGTCGGCGAAGGAGCCGAGCTGGTCGACCATCGTGTTGACGGTCTCCTTCAGCTCGGCGACCTCGCCCAGGGCGTCGACTGTGATCTTCTTCGAGAGGTCGCCGTTGGCGACCGCCGTCGTCACCAGGGCGATGTTGCGGACCTGGTCGGTCAGGTTGGACGCCATGAGGTTGACGCTGTGGGTCAGGTCCTTCCAGGTTCCGGACACGCCCTCCACCCGGGCCTGCCCGCCGAGCTTCCCCTCGGTGCCGACCTCCCGGGCCACGCGGCTGACCTCCGAGGAGAACGAGGACAGCTGGTCGACCATGGAGTTCACGACCCTGCCGATGCGCTGGAACTCGCCTTTGACCGGGCGCCCCTCGATGGTGAGCGCCATCTTCTGGCTGAGGTCGCCCTCGGCGACGGCCGAGATGACCCGGGCCACCTCGTTCGTGGGGCGGACCAGATCGTCGACCAGGGAGTTGACCGCCTCCACGGCGACCGTCCAGGCGCCGCCCACCGCGCCGATCCGGACCCGCTCGGTCATCAGGCCGTCCCGGCCGACCACCCGAGCGACCCGCTGCAACTCCCCGGTGAGGCCGGCGTTGAGCTCGATCAGCTCGTTCAGGGCGACGGCCAGCTCACCCGCCACCCCCGGCTGCTCGGTGGAGATCCGCACCGCCTGGTTGCCGGATTGGGCGGCTTTGACTGCGTCGAGCAGGGCTCTGAGGAAAGCGTCAGCGTCCGGCCCCACCTCCGGCGGCTGGGGGCCGCCACCCCCGTTCGGTACGATCTCCTGCGAGAGTTCCACCTTGCTCATCGGACTCCCCACCTCGAGCCGGCCCGGGCTGGCCGGTCAGCACAGCGAATTATGACGGGGGTCCACCGGAAAATTCCTTCGGGAAGAGGTTTGCGAGGGCCATTCTCAGGGGAAATTAATCCTCGCGTCGGGGCTGGCCCAGCCCCCTTCTTGGCATGCCGCCGGACCGCCAATGCTCCGCCACGACTGTCCTTAGAGGTGAACGCCCACGACGTGAGGCTGCTCGTTGATGCCGCCGCCGGCATCAGCGGGGCGTGGCCGCTGGCAACCTTCTGACGTGAGAATCCGGGGGCGGCGGTCGGCCATGGGGGAAGTCGACCACTCTTCGTGGTCACTCGGGATTCGCCATGTTCCCATAACACCCGTTTTCGGTGCCTTGCAGAAGCCACGGACTTCAACTGTGGCTGTTTGACCGCGCCTGGCGCGGCGAGACAGAAAAAGATGCTCCAAGACCCGCCCACAAGGTACGACGGCGACCACAGAACGCGGTGACGCTGGAGCACAGCCGGTCCGAGGCCGCGCAAAGGACCCCATTCTCGTTCGCGGGAGTGGACCCTGACGTATGGTCCCACGATGATCTTTGTGTGAAAAGCATCATATTGAGGCCTAACGACACAAAGATGGCATGTAGAGGGGCCTCCACGGCACAAGCGTGTTAAGCACGCGGTGTCAATGACGGAGCTCGAGGAGGCCCCATGGAAATCGTAAGCGGTTTGGACCTGCACAGGAGTCAGATCACGTTCAGGACTGCGGA
>WNFC01011040.1_pt1 | contig 10044 bp, 10 predicted proteins | sample 5400541 | NCBI WGS metagenome assembly WNFC01 (sample SAMN13153342, study PRJNA577476) | soil metagenome | isolation source: 120 cm saprolite under Douglas fir tree site 2 hole 2 replicate 1 | place: USA:California | collected 2015-04-18 | reverse complement strand
CTCGAGCCGCTCAGCGATCGCCTCGGGCGGGTGGTCATAAGGGAACAGAAACTCGACGGCCTTGAAACCGGCGCGGGCGGCCGAGTCGAACCGGTCGAGAAAGCCGGCGTCCTGAAACATGAAGCTGAGGTTGGCGGCGAATTTCGGCATCGGCGACGCTCCTCTGTTTACCGGCGGCGCAGCGGACGGCTACTGTTGCCGCGGGCTCGGGTCAACGCAAGAGCCGATGCCGTTCAGGGAGGGCGTCGTGAGCGTGCTGCTGGGAGCGATCGCCGACGATTTCACCGGCGCGACCGATCTCTGCAACACGCTGGTGCGGCGCGGCATGCGCACGGTGCAGCTGATCGACGTGCCGGCGGCGGGAAGCGCGGTGCCCGATGCCGAGGCGGTCGTCATCGCGTTGAAGAGCCGCACCATCCCGGTCGCCGATGCGGTGGCGATGAGCCTGGCGGCGCTGGCCTGGCTGCGCACGGCCGGCGCGCGGCAGATCCTGTTCAAATACTGCTCGACCTTCGACTCGACCGACCAGGGCAATATCGGCCCGGTCGCGGAAGGCTTGCTCGATGCGCTGGGCGCAGGCTTCACCCTGTTCTGCCCGGCATTTCCGGAGGCCGGGCGAACGATCTACAAGGGCTACCTGTTCGTCGGCGATGTGCTGCTGTCGGAATCGGGGATGCGCGACCATCCGCTGACGCCGATGCGCGATCCTTCGCTGGTCCGCGTGCTGCAGCGCCAGAGCCGCGGCCGGGTCGGCCTCGTGCAGCACCGGACGGTGGCGCAGGGCGCCGCGGCGATCCACGCCGCCTTCGCCGAACTGCGGCGGCAAGGCTTCCGGCATGCGATCGTCGACGCGATCGCCGACCGTGACCTCGAAGCGATCGGGGAGGCGGCCGCCGATCTGGCGCTGATCACCGGCGGATCGGGGATCGCGCTCGGGCTGCCCGCCAATTTCCGCCGGCGAGGATTGCTCGGTGAGGGCAGCGGCGCCGACACGCTGCCGCCGGTCGGCGGCACGGCGGCGGTGCTGTCCGGTTCCTGTTCGCAGGCGACCCAGGCCCAGGTCGCCTATATGCGCGAGCGCGCGCCGGCGTTTTCGATCGACCCGCTCGCCGCGGCCGACGGGCATGATCTCGCCGAGGAGGCGCTCGCCTGGGCGGCGCCGCGGCTCGGCGAGCGGCCTCTGTTGATCAGCGCGACGGCGCCGCCGGAGACGGTTGCCATGGTGCAAGAGCGCCTCGGCCGCGAGCGCGCCGGCGCGCTCGTCGAAGGCATCCTGGCGAATATCGCGCGCGGCCTGGTCGCGCGCGGCGTCCGGCGCCTCGTCGTCGCCGGATTGCGCATCGGCCGGCAGATCGACCCCGGCGTGCCGTGGACGGTCAGCCTCCCCGGCAGCCTCGACAAGCCGCCGCTCGCGCTGGCCCTCAAATCCGGCAATTTCGGCGCCAAGGATTTCTTCCTGCGCGCCTTCGCCGTGCTGGAGAAGAACCCATGACCCTCTCCCGCACCGCGGGAGAGGGGGGACCGGTCGCGCCAGCGATCGGTGGGTGAGGGTCGGCTGGTGGAGCGCTGCCATGAATGAAGCCAAAGCGCGCGAGGCAATCTGCGAGATCGGCGCGTCGATCTTCAACCGCGGCCTGACCGCCGGGTCGTCGGGCAATATCAGCCTGCGGATCGACAACGGCTGGCTGATGACGCCGACCAACGCCTCGCTCGGTCGGCTCGACCCGGCGCGGCTGTCGCAGCTCGACGATGCCGGCCGGCTCGTCGGCGGCGACCCGCCGACCAAGGAGAGCTTCCTGCACCGGGTCATGTATGAGGAGCGCGGCGATACCGGCGCCGTCGTGCACCTCCATTCGACCCATTCGGTCGCGGTCTCCTGCCTCGCCGAGATCGATCCCGCGGATGTGCTGCCGCCGATCACCGCCTATTACGTGATGCGCGTCGGCCGTCTGCCGCTCGTCCCCTATTTCCGCCCGGGCGACATGGCGCTGGCCGAGGCGGTGCGCGGCTTCGCCGGCAAGCACCACGCGGTCTTGCTGGCCAACCACGGCCCGGTCGTCGCCGGGTCGAGCCTCGACGCGGCGGTCAACGCGATCGAGGAGCTGGAAGAGACGGCGAGGCTCTACCTGCTGCTGCGCGGCGCCAAGACCCGCTTTCTGACCCCGGCCCAGGTGAAGGAGTTGCTGTGATGACGCACATCAGACGCGTGTTTGGCGCGGCGATCGCGGCGGCGCTTTTGCTTTGCAGCGCGGGGGCGCGGGCCGAGGAGCCGATCACGATCGGCTTCAGCATGGAATTGACCGGCCCGTTCGCGGTCGTCGGCAAGACCGGGCTCCTCGCCTTCAAGATCTGGGAGGAGGAGGTGAACGCCAAGGGCGGGCTGCTCGGCCGGCCGGTCAAGCTGGTCTATTAAGACGACCAGAGCAACCCGGCGAACGTACCGGGCATCTACACCAAGCTGATCGACATCGACAAAGTCGATCTGCTGATATCGAGCTACGGCACCAATCTGGTGGTGCCGGCGATGCCTGTGGCGATCCAATACAATCGGCTGTTTTTCGGCTTGTTCTGCCTCGGGGGGAACGCGCAGTTCCATTATCCGAAATACTTCTCGATGCTGACCTTTGGCCCCGAGCCGGTCAAGACCTTCGCGCAGGGCTATTTCGACCTGGCGATGGCGCAAAACCCGAAGCCGAAAACGGTGGCGATCGTCGCCACCGACGCCGAATTCCAGCACAAGGCGGCGGAGAGCGCGCGCAACCACGCCAAGGCCGCCGGGCTGAACATCGTCTACGATCGGGCCTATCCGCCGACAACGGTCGACTTCACGCCGATCGTGCGCGCCGTTCAGGCGGCCCAGCCGGACCTCACCTATGTCGCCTCCTACCCGTCCGACACGGTGGGGTTCCTGCGCTCGGTCGGGGAGGTCGGTCTCACCACGAACATGCTCGGCGGCGGCTTGGCCGGGCTGCAGGCGGCGGCGATCAAGATGCAGCTCGGCGCGACGGCTAACGGTGTCGTCGATGTTGAGCTGTGGGAGCCAGTGCCGACGATGCTATTTCCCGGCGTCATGGATTTCATCAAGAAATACCAGGCGAAGGCGCCGGCCGAGGGGGTCGATCCGCTCGGCTATTTCCTGCCGCCCTTCGCCTATGCCGAATTGCAGATCCTCGAGCAGGCGATCACCGCGACGAAGAGCCTCGATAATGGCAAGCTCGCCGAATACATGCACAGCCACCCGTTTCAGATGATCGAGGGCGAGATCGCCTTCGGCCCGGATGGCGAATGGACCGAGGGTCGGCCGATCTGGGCGCAATATCACGGCATCAAGGGAAGCGACATCGAGCAGTTCCGCGAGCCGAAGACTGTGACGATCCTGTCTCCCGACAAGTACAAGACCGGCGAGATGATCTATCCGTACAGCAAGGCGCGCGGGGAGTAACAGCGCGCGCCATGCCCGGACTGCGGGCGGTCCGGTATAGCCTGTCGCCGCTTCGCCAGAACGCTGTTCCTATTCCTTTCGTGCTGGAATCGTTTGCCCGGTGAAGGGGTTCCGCCAAAGCCCGGTAGCCATGCACTCGGTGTAAAGTTGCCGGCAAACGCCGAGACAGCGCACCCGACCTTCTTGGTTTTCGCAAAAGCGGTTGCAGTAGGCGACCTGCTGGCTGCATGTCCAAGAAGCGGGCTGTTGGCCATAGGCGACTGAGTTCGCCGCCGTCACGGCGATGACGAACAAAAAGAATGCCTTTATCGTGTCCCTCTGACTGGCACTTTTCTTCGGCATGGCAAGGCTGGGGCTGGCGGGACGCCCGCGGTCCGGAAAAATCATATCTGTAGGGTACCCTCGGGCTCACCGCGCCCGGGCGAAGTATTCCTCATACGGGATGTCGTTGCTGATCAGGACGCCGCCATCGACGTCGAGGGCGATGCCGGTGCACATGCGCGAATTGTCGCTCGCCAGAAACAAGACCGCGTCGGCGATGTCCTCGGGCTCGACCATGCGGCCGAGCGGGATTTTCTTGGCCCGCCGCTCCTTCTGCTCCGTCGAGGGCAGCTGGCCGCCGCCGAACCCGGTCGCGGTCGGGCCGGGGCAGACCGCGTTGACCCGGATCCCGTCGGGCGCCAGCTCGTAGGCGGCATGGCGGGTGAAGCCGAGGAGGCCCGCTTTCGGGGCGGAGTAATTGGCGCCGCCGCCGAACGAGATGCGCCGGCCGGCGACCGAGGCGATGTTGACGACCGCGCCGCCGCCGCGCGCCTTCATATGCCGGATCACCGCCTGCACCCCGTTGAACGGGCCGCGCAGATTGACCGCGATGACCCGGTCCCAATCGGCGACCGGCATCGCCGCGATCGTCTGGCGGGTGATCGTCCCGGCGGAATTGACCAGGATGTCGATGCCGCCCGCCTGCGCGGCGATCTCAGCGGCGAGCCGCGCGAAGGCCGCGCCGTCGGCGACATCGAGCGCATGGTCGGTCGCGCCGCCGCCGATCTCGGCCGCGACGCTCTGGGCCGCGGCGCCGTCGCGGTCGATCACCGCGACCCTCGCGCCGCCTTTGGCAAACCCGCGGCAGCTCGCGGCGCCGATGCCGTTGCCGCCGCCGGTGACGAGCACGACCTTGCCCGAAAAATCCGCGGTCATTCCGGTTCTCCTTATCGCGGCGGCAGCGGGCCGCCCGGCTTCAGCCATTGCGCCAGCGTGCCGTAGGGCAGCCGGCATTCGTGCGGACCGGCAACATAGGCTGCGACGGCGTAGGGATCGAACAGGATCTCGACGCCGTCCTTGGCGACCGACCAGTTGTCGCTCTCGCCGACCACCGCGCCGACATCGGCGTTGTCGAACAATTCCCAGCCATCCTTCGCGCCCTCGGCCGCGAGCTGGGCCTTGCATTGCGCGGAAATCTCGGCGACCGCCTGTTTCGGATCGGCCAGCAACTCGGCAAGCCGCAATGCCCGGCTTGCCGTCAGATCGAACAGCAAAGCCACCCGGGCGGTGTTCGGATGCGCGCCGCCGGTAAAGGTCGAGATCGTGAAGACGAGCGAGGCGAGGCGACTGTCGAGATAAGAAACCGCGTAGGCAACGTCATAGAAATTTTCGGCGCCGGCAGCCATCGGCACCTCCATCGCGCGGTACTCCGCGACGGCGTCCTTGCCGAAGGCGATGGCGTGCGCCGCGCGCTCGAAGGCGGTCGCCGCCGGGCCGCGCGGCGTCAGCATCCGCGGGTATTCGATCGAGATCTCGTAGCGCCCCTTGCGCGCCTCGTGGAACAGGCCGGGGACGATGCGCGGCGCCCCGGTGATCGTCCCTGGCGCGCCGTTCGGGCCTTCGCCGGCGAGCAAGCGGCGGCGGGTGTCGGTCTGGGCGAGGAGGCATTGGACGAGCGCGTCGTCCGATTTGTCGCCGCAGGAGGCTTGGCGCCGGGTGATCCAGCGCCGCTGGTCGGCGAGCAGCGCCTTTTGCTGCTCGGGTGGAAGTTCCGCCCGAAAGGCCGCATAGGCTTCTGCCATCCGCTTATCGGCAGCGGCCAACTCGGCATTGCCGCAGATCGCCTTCTCGGCCTCGGTTTTGGCTTGTCGGCACTCCGGCATCGGCTGCGCCGCCGCGCCGGTCGCGAGCAGCAACGCCGCGATGTTACCGAGCAGCACCGCGCAACGCGCCGCCATGACCCTCTCCATCCCGCGGTGCCGCAGGATAGCGCGATGCCCGGCCAGCCGCGATCGGCTATGCTGCGCGCTTCCCCCTGCTGAGAGGCGCCGATGACCTATGCCGCCCCGCTCGCCGACATGCGCTTCACCCTCGACACGATCGCCGGGCTCAAGGGCGAGGCCGCTGAGATCGCCGACGCGATCCTCGACGAGGCGGCGCGCTTCGCCGCGGCCGAGCTGGCGCCGCTCAACCAGCCGGCGGACCGCATCGGCAGTGTCCTGGAAAACGGCGTGGTCCGTACCCCGCCCGGGTTTCGCGACGCCTATCGCCGTTACGCCGCGGGCGGCTGGATGGGGCTCGCCTGCGACCCCGCGCACGGCGGCCAGGGCCTGCCATTGGCGCTGGCGACCCCGGTCGTCGAGATGTGGAACTCGGCCTGCATGGCCTGGGCGCTGTGTCCGCTGCTGACCTTCGGCGCGATCGAATTGTTGCAGGCGCACGGCACGCCGGAGCAGCAGCGGCTCTATCTCGGCAAGCTGGTATCGGGCGAATGGACCGGCACGATGAACCTGACCGAGCCGCAGGCCGGCTCCGATCTCGGCGCCTTGAAGGCCCGCGCGGTGCCGCGTAATGACGAGCGCTGGGGCGAGCATTACCGCATCACCGGCCAGAAGATCTTCATCACCTATGGCGATCACGACCTGACCGACAACATCGTCCATATGGTGCTGGCGCGCACCCCCGACGCGCCGCCCGGCAGCCGCGGCATCTCCTTGTTCCTGGTGCCAAAATTCCTGCCCGACGCCGAGGGACGGCCGGGCGAGCGCAACGATCTGCGCACCCTGCGCCTCGAAGAAAAGCTCGGCATCCACGCCTCGCCGACTTGCGTGATGTCCTATGGCGACGAGGAGGGCGCGGTCGGCTGGCGGATCGGCGAGGAAAACCGCGGTCTGGAATGCATGTTCACGATGATGAACAGCGAGCGGCTATTGGTCGGCGTCCAGGGGGTGGCGATCGCCGAGCGCGCCTATCAGCAGGCGCGCGACTATGCCCGCACCCGGGTCCAGGGCCAGCCCGCCGGCATGCCGCGGGGGGCCAAGGGATCTGACTCGGCCACGCCGCCGATCATCCATCACCCCGATGTGCGCCGCATGCTCTTATCGATGCGGGCGGCGAGCGAGGCGATGCGGGCGCTGACCTGCTACGCCGCGGCGGCGATCGACGCGAGCCGGCAGGCCGAGGACGCCGAGGCGCGCCGGCTCGCGGAACGCCGCGCCGATCTCTTGATCCCGGTGGTCAAGGCGTGGTGCACCGATCTCGGCGTCGAAGTCGCCTCGACCGGCATCCAGGTGCATGGCGGGATGGGCTATATCGAGGAGACCGGCGCGGCGCAGCATCTGCGCGACGCGCGCATCGCGCCGATCTACGAGGGCACCAACGGCATCCAGGCCAACGATCTGGTCGGCCGCAAGCTCGGCCGCGACCAGGGCGAGGCGACGCGCTCGTTGATCGCCGAGATGCGCGCGACAATCGCCGAACTCGGCGACACGAGGCTGGCGCCGATCCGCAGTCACCTGGCCGCCGGGATCGACGCGCTCGAACAGGCGACCACCTATCTCGTCGCCGCCGAACCGGCGACGGCGGCCGCCGGCTCCGCTCCCTATCTCGCGCTGTTCGGTAGCGTGGCCGGCGGTTGGCTGATGGCCCGGCTCGCCGCTGCGGGGCTGCGCCGCGACGCTGACGGGTTCGGCACCATCAAGCTCGCGACGGCGCGCTTCTACGCCGAGCATTTTCTTGCCCGCGCTCCATCCTACCTGCCTGGCGTCATGGGCGGCGCGACAGTCGTCGAGTTCGACCCGGATCAGTTCGGTTGACAGCCTGTCGCACGGCTGTAACGCTTGCAAAAATCGTTAGTCCGCTTCAGGGAGTGCTGCGATGGCCTATCATCTCGAAGGGCGGCTGTTGGAAGTCTGCGATTGCCGCGTGTTGTGTCCGTGCTGGATCGGCGAGGACCCCGACAACGGCACCTGCGACTCGGTGCTGGCCTACCATTTCGACAGGGGCACGATCGAGGGAGTGGATGTCGCGGGCCGGACCCTCGCGTTGGTGGCCCATATTCCCGGCAACGTGCTGAACGGTAATTTCCGGGTTGCCGTCTATCTCGACCAGGGCACCTCGGACGCCCAGCAGGAGGCGCTGCTCAACGTCTATACCGGTAAGCTCGGCGGCCCGGTCGCCGAATTGGCCAAGCTGGTCGGGGAGGTAGTGTCGGTCGAGCGCGCGCCGATCAGGTTCGACGTGAATGAGGGGCGCGGCACCTTGACCGTGGGCGACGTCAGCCATTCCGAGCTCGAACCCTATAAGGGGCCGGACGGATCGACGACGGTGCTCAGCAACACGATTTTTTCGACCGTGCCGGGGGCGCCAGTCTTTGTCGGCAAGGCGAATATCTACCGCTCGAAGCACCCGGCCCTCGGCCATGACATCGAGTTGCACGGCCACAACGCGTTGCAGAGCACCTTCGTCTTCGACGCCTGATCAGGGCCTCGCAGCCCGCAAGCGGAGGCGGAATGGGCACACGGCGCTGGTTCGTGCCGATCGCCGGCATGCTGACCGGCACGGCGTGGCTGGCGCTCTGGCTGTGGGAGCAGAGCCCCTACGGCCGCTATCTCGACCATCCGCGCTGGACCGAGATCGGCATCGCCGCCGCGATCTGCCGCGCATTGCCGGCGGGCGATATCGCGCTGCCGGTTTTGCTTTATGCCGGCGGCTGGCTGCTGATGACGGCGGCGATGATGCTGCCGACCGCATTGCCGCTGCTTCGCCGGTTCGACACGCTGGTACGGCCGCGCGGCGATCGCCGGCGGCTGATCGCGCTGCTGATCGGCGGGTATCTTCTGGTCTGGGCCGGGTTTGGCGTCGCTGCGCATCTGCTCGACGCGGCATTGCACGCTGTCGTTCCGCAATCGGAGTGGCTGCTGCTGAACGGCTGGGCGATCGGCGCGGCGGTGCTCGCCGGCGCCGGGCTGTTCCAGTTCAGCCGGCTCAAATACCATTGCCTCGACAAATGCCGCACGCCCTACGGCTTCATCGTGCAGCACTGGCATGGCCCGCAGCCGCTGCGCAGCGCGTTCCAGCTCGGCCTCGACCACGGCCTCTACTGCGTCGGCTGCTGCTGGGCGATCATGCTGCTGATGTTCGTCGTCGGCACCGGCAATGTCGGCTGGATGCTGGGGCTCGGCGCGGTGATGGCGGTCGAGAAGAACATGCCCTGGGGCCGCCGCCTCAGCCGGCCGCTCGGCGCCGGGCTGCTCGGTGCGGCCGTCCTCGTCGGGGGCGTCAATCTGTGGGGATGAGCGGGAACAGCTCCGGATTGCAATTATCCCAGCGGACAAAAAATATAGGTCCCGGCGCAGGCCGGGATCCATTGCGCAGCCTCCGCGACCCGCCGCTATTGCGGTGACAAAGACAGGTAGAGATCAACCCAATGCGGGTTTTCGGATTCAATCCGGTTGATCTTCCAATCCCGCTTCCAGCGCTTGATTTGCCTCTCGCGGATGAGAGCTGCTTCGAGTGTTTCATGCACTTCAAACCAGACGAGCCGGTCGACGCCATATTTCGCCGTAAAACCGGGAACTGCCCTCGTCTTATGCTCCCATACCCGGCGCGCGAGATAGATCGTAGAGCCGACGTATAAGGTTCCGTAATGCCGGCTCGCCAGCAGATAGACGAAGAACATCGTACGGGCGCGAAAATAGGTCCCGGCCTTCGCCGGGACCTATTCCAGCTGAAGGCCCGTTACTCGGCGGCCTGCGGCATCCGCTTCAGGTCGGTCGAATATTTGAGATGCACCGGGGCGTCGGTTTCGAACGGGTCCTTGAGGCCCAGTTCCTTGCCGATCTCGCGCATCGCCGGCATGACCTCCTGGCCGAGGAGCCGGATGCAGGTCCGGGCATCCTCGTTGCTGACCGTGCCGTCATTGCCCCACAGCCCATAGATGCTGGGCCGGGTCTCTTCCAGCACGCGGCGCAATTTGGGGATCACCGTCTTCGGCGTGCCGTGGATCACCCGGCCATCGGCGACCTGCTGTTCGAAGGTCGGCCGTCCGCGCGGGTTCTCCGCCCGCCCGACCGCGAATTCGACAAAGTTGCGGCGCAGCGAGGGCGAGAAATAGCCCGCCGGGTTGGCCCATACCGGATGCGCCAGACCGGTGAACTCGCCCTGCATCCACAGGAACTGGCGGGCGTTCTTCTCGGCCTTTTCCTCGTTGTCCGAGACGTGGACCTGCTGCAGGTAGCCGCGGTTCTCGGGGCCGGCCTCGTAGCCGGTCTCGAGCGCGACCTTGTCGTACAGCTCCCAGATCTTCTTGGTCGCCTCGATCGAGGTGTTGAGCGCGATGT
>WNFC01011039.1_pt1 | contig 10044 bp, 4 predicted proteins | sample 5400541 | NCBI WGS metagenome assembly WNFC01 (sample SAMN13153342, study PRJNA577476) | soil metagenome | isolation source: 120 cm saprolite under Douglas fir tree site 2 hole 2 replicate 1 | place: USA:California | collected 2015-04-18 | reverse complement strand
GCATCCCTCCCATTCGTGCTAGCTTCAAAAAAAGGGAAAGCTCAACTGAGGGGAATTTGACCAAAGGTTTAGTCATCGTCGAATCGCCTGCCAAGGCGAAAACCATCCAAAAATATCTAGGCAAGGGCTATACCGTCGAGGCTTCGCTCGGCCACGTCAAGGATCTGCCCAAGAGCAATCTGGGTGTGGATGTGGAGAACGATTTCGAGACGGAATACATCGTCATTCCCGGCAAAGAGAAGGTGCTGATCAAGCTGAAAAAGCTGGCTCTCTCCGCCGATATGATCTTCCTCGCGCCCGACCCGGACCGCGAAGGCGAGGCCATCGCTGCACATCTGGCTGAAGAACTAGGCGGCGATAACTTCGACGGCAAGAAGAAGAAAAGAAAAAAGGGCGAGGCCGACGGGGCCGAGCGTATCCGGCGTGTTACGTTTAATGAAATCACCCAACGCGCCGTACGCGACGCCTTTGAACACCCACGCGACATTGATCGAAACCTGGTAGATGCGCAACAGGCGCGGCGCGTGCTCGATCGCCTGGTGGGGTACCAAGTCTCGCCGCTGTTATGGGACAAAGTGCGTCGAGGGCTCTCCGCAGGTCGAGTGCAGACCGTGGCGCTACGGCTGATCGTCGAGCGCGAACGCGAGATAAAAGCCTTCGAGAAGAAGGAGTACTGGACGATTGATGCTCACCTCGCAGCGTCAAAGCCCCCAGCGTTCGACGCCCGCTTCATTGGCAAGGGCGAGGAAAAGATAGAAGTTGGCACCGGCGAGGAAGCAGAGAAGATTCGTGTCGCGCTCGAAAAGGCCGACTGGATCGTACGCTCAGTTGATAAAAAAGAACGCCGGCGCAATGCCGCCCCGCCGTTTACTACCAGCAAGCTACAACAGGATTCCTCCCGCAAGTTGCGCTTCAGCGTCAAGCGCACCATGATGATCGCCCAGCGCCTCTATGAGGGTGTGGAACTAGGCGAAGAGGGACTGGTCGGACTTATCACTTACATGCGTACGGATTCGACACGTGTTTCTAACGACGCGCTGACGGAAGTACGAGAGTTCATCGGTTCACAATACGGTCCCACATATTTGCCGGAAACGCCGAACACGTTCAAATCCAAAAAGGGCGCCCAGGAAGCGCATGAAGCTATCCGGCCAACTTCGGCCTCGCGTAATCCTGACCAGATAAAGCAATACTTAAAAGAAGATGAATACAAAGTCTACAAACTGATCTGGCAGCGTTTCGTCGCGTCGCAGATCAATCCTGCGGTCTTCGACCAAACCACTGTTGATATCGACGCCAAGACTGCGAACGAAACTTTCTGGTTCCGTGTTACCGGTTCGGTGCTTAAGTTCGACGGCTTCCTGAAAGTCTACGAAGAATCCAAAGAAGGAAAAGATGAAGAAGCTGAGGAACTCAAGCACAAGCTGCCACCGCTCGATGCCGGACAAAAACTTACGCTCAAGGAACTGAAACCCGAGCAACACTTCACCGAACCTCCACCGCGTTACAACGAAGCATCGCTAGTCAAGGAACTGGAAGAGCGGGGAATTGGCCGGCCTTCCACTTACTCGGCCATTCTCAGCACCATTCAAGAACGGCAGTACGTGCAGAAACTTGGGGGTAAGTTCGTTCCCACGGAGATAGGCCTGGTGGTTACAGATCTTCTGGTGGAGAACTTCCGCGACATCTTCGATGTGCAGTACACCGCGCGGCTGGAAGAAGAGTTGGACGAGATCGAAGAGGGCAAGGAAAAGTGGGTAGATGCTCTCGCCGAGTTCTACAAGAAATTCGAGAAAGATCTCCATTACGCCGAGAAGCACATGGAAAACATCAAGCGGATGGAGAAGCCGACGGACGAGAAGTGCGAGCGCTGCGGCTCACCGCTGGTAATCAAGTGGGGCAAGCACGGGTCGTTTTTTGCCTGCAGTTCATACGACAAGGAAGATCCCAATACCTGTACGTTCACCAAAGAGAATCCCATCGACCTGCCCGACTTGGATTCCGCCGACATTCAGGAAACTACACAGGAAGAGTATTGCGAAAACTGCGGGCGCGTGATGGTGCTGAAGCGCGGCCGGTTTGGACAGTTCATGGCCTGCACTGGATATCCTGATTGCAAGACCACGCGCCGGCTCGATCAAGGCAAGAAAGTACCCGACATTCCACTCGACGAGCTTTGTCCTAAGTGCGGGCGCAACATGATGATCCGTCACGGGCGCTATGGCGAATTTACGACGTGCAGCGGATATCCGGAATGCAAATACGTGAAACAGAACTTTATCGGGGTGAAGTGCCCGTTGTGCAAAGACGGCGAACTGGTCGAGAAGAGGGCGCGTAAGGGGAACACATTCTATGGATGCGGGAATTATCCCAAATGCAAATTCACCTCGGCTAACAAGCCCATCCCTGAAAAATGTCCCGATTGTGGCCATGAGTATCTGGTGGAAAAATTCCTGAAGGCCGGTCCGGTGATCGCATGTGCTAATAAGGAATGCGACTATGAGCGAGCCGTCGAACCGGCGCCGGTGGGGTAATGGGTAATTTCTAGTTTGTAATTTTGGTCGCTCTCTAGTTCCGCGACGTCCTTTTCGTTGATCTTAAGTTGCAAATTACAAATTACTAAATTGCCAATGTTTTCGGAGGTCGAGATGCCATCGAGCAAACCAACTCCCGCTGATGCGGAACTCATCCTGCGACTTTATGACGTGCGGCGCGAGGCGGAAATGCGCAAAGCTCGCGACTGGTGGGTCGTAAAATTCTGGCCGCAGAACGCCGACCAGTTTATGGAGATCGTAACGAATCTCGGCAGCCAGGAAAACAACTGGTTACGCCAGGTCGCTAGCTATTGGGGAATCGCAGCTTCTTTCGTTCTCAAGGGAGCTTTGAACGAAGATCTCTTTATGGAACTCAGTTTCTGCGGCGAAATGTTTCTGATATTCGCCAAGGTGCATCCGTTTATCGGAGAAGTTCGCGAACGCCTTAAGACGCAGGAATTCATGGCGAACGTCGAAAAGCTGATCAAGGGCTCGGAGAAAGGGCGCGAGCGGTTGAAGCAATTTGAAGAGCGCGTCGCTGCCCGGCGCAAGACCATGGCGGAAGCCGCAGTCGCGAAAGCCAGTTGATGACGCTCGCCAAGTCCAATCGTCTCTGGCAGCAAAACTCCGCCGGGCACTAGCTTAGTCTAACGAGATAAATTCCCGAATGTACTCATCGTTCGTTTTCACCAATTGCTGAACGTCGCCATCGAAGATCACTTTACCGTCTCGCAGCACCATAAAGGCCATGGGGACCTCAGAGTGGGCACCGGGCGGAAGTGGCTGCATGTGGTTTGTCTTGCTATCGAAGTAATGAGTAGCCATAGTGAAAGCGTCCTGCAAGCGATGGGTTACCAGCAAAGCGCTGGTTTTGTAGACGTCCCGTTGTTTTACGATGAGTTCGATGATGGTGTTGGAGGTTACCGGATCCAACCCTCCGGTGGGCGAGTCATAAAGAATGACTTCCGGCTGGGTGATAATCGCGCGAGCGATCGCCACACGCCTTCGCATTCCCCCGGAGAGTTCGGACGGGTACTTGTCAATCGTGTTCTCGAGTTCAACGAATCGGAGGGCCTCGCGCACCCGCTTTTCAGTTTCTTCGTCCGAAACATCACCTTCTTCCAATAGTCGGAAAGCTACATTTTCGCGCACCGTGAGCGAATCAAACAGCGCGCTTTCCTGAAATACCATCCCGATTTTGCGCCGCAATTCGAATAAATCCTCTTCTCGCATTTCACTAACGTTCTCGCCCAGCACGAAAATACGGCCCTGATCCGGTTTTATCAATCCTAAAACCAATTTCAGGATTGTGCTTTTACCCGACCCGGCGACCCCAAATATCGCCTTGGTTTCACCCCGAGGCAGCCGGAACGAGACGTCATCAAGCACAACTTTTTCTTGAAAAGCAATAGACAGGTTCTCGAAAACGACGGCGTCCTGCGCTGGACCCTGGGATAGCGTTTGAGTGGTTTCGAGCGACAGAGTCGGCATAAATCCGTTTCTAGCGATAGCCCAGTAGCACGATGAGAAATCTGGTCAGGAAGAAGTCCACAACCAGGATCAGAACAGATGCAGCCACCACCGCCTGCGTGGTAGCCCGGCCTACTCCCTGGGTTCCTCCGCGAGCTGAAATCCCGTAGTAGCAGCCGATGGTGGCGATGATAAATCCAAAAAAGATAGGCTTCAGCAAACCGGTAAAAACGTCGTTAAACACCAGCACCTGCCAGGCCGAGGTCCAGTATTGGTGAGAATCCAGCCCCAGTAGCATGCTAACCAGATTGCCCCCGACCAGACCTAGAAGATCGGAAATTATCGTCAGAAAAAAAAGCATGAACACCGTCGCCGCCAGTCTCGGCGTCAACAGCTTCTTGGTGGGATCGGTGCCGAGGGCGCGCATGGCATCGATTTGCTCGGTTACGACCATCGAACCGAGTTCACTCGCCATGCCGGAGGCATTCCGCCCCGCGACCATCAGGCCGGTAAGCACAGGCCCGAGCTCACGCACCATGCCAATTGAGACCAACTGACCGATGAGAGAAAGAGAGCCAAATCTGCCCAGGGTTGCAGCGCTGTTGTCGGCCAGAACCGCGCCAGTGAGTAAACCGCTAAGCACTACGATAGGCAGCGAACCGAAGCCAATTAGGTCGGCTTGCTGGATCATGTCGGCCATGTAAAGGGGACGGCGAAACAGGTTGGCAACCGAGCGGCCTGCCAGAAGAGCATAATCCTGAACGGCCAGAACTTTATCTTTGACGAAGTCGGCAGGCGAAATCAGTTCCATGCGATTCAGAAAGATCCGGCTTCGCGAAGCCCTGCCGGTTCTGTCGGAACTATAGCAGAGGCGAAGGCAGCTTTCAGCTGTGCATGCTTAGCTATTAACCTCTGGCGGCTAGCTCGTGGGTTCAGCGCGGCCCAGTTCTCCGACAACTGCGATGATTGATCAGGACGAGGATCAAGGACACAAAAGTGAATGCCGTCGCGATCATTTTATGGAGTGATTTTACTGAAGTGAGCCAAGCAAAATCTTAGAATTCCAGAGAAAACGAAAATCAGGAGACCAAGAGCGGGAAGTTAAAAGCTAATGCTGGTCTTCTTACTCTCGCCCTTTTTTCTTGATTTCAATATTCAGCCGCTTGATCTTTTGATTCAGAGTTGAAAGCGGCACACGGAAGCGCTCGGCGGCCTCCGTCTGGTTCCAGCCACATTTCTCCAGCATATCGGTAATGATTCGCCGCTCGCAGTCTTCCATAATGTCAAAGAGCGACGCGTCAGGACGATGCTCCAACACCGGGAATGGCGTATCTCGGCCCGCAATGTGATCCGGAAGAAGATCCATGCCGACTTCGGGGCTCGAGGAGAGTACAACCGCCCGCTCAATTACATTCTCCAGTTCGCGGACGTTCCCCGGCCAGGAGTATGCCATCAGCGGGCGCAGGCCCTCGGTACTGACCCGCCGGAGTGGGCGCTCGTTTTCCTCTGAATACCTCTTGAGGAAGAAATCCACCAGCAGAGGAATGTCTTCCTTACGCTGCCGCAGTGGTGGCAGATCGACCGTTATTACATTCAGGCGATAGTAGAGATCTTCGCGGAACTTGCCCTCGCGGACCATTTGTTGCAGGTTCACATTGGTGGCCGCAATGATACGAACGTCCACCTGCACTTCATGCACACCGCCCAAGTGCATGAATTTGCGGTCCTGCAGCACACGCAGAATCTTGCTCTGCGTCTCCATGCCCATGGTGCCGATTTCGTCTAAAAATAACGTTCCACGATCGGCGATCTCGAAGAGACCTTTTTTGGAGGCGATGGCGCTGGTGAATGCGCCTTTCACGTGACCAAATAGTGTAGATTCCAGCAGGTCCGGTGGCATTGACCCCGTATTCACCGGAACGAAAGGCCGGTCACGGCGGGGAGAATTCAGGTGAATCGCCTTGGCGATGAGTTCTTTTCCAGTTCCACTCTCACCTTGCAGCATCACCGTGGAGCGGCTGGGCGCTACTTGCGCAACCAGGTCGAAAATCTTGAGCATCGGCTCACTCTTGCCCACAATACTTTCGAAGTTGTAGCGCTGCTTCAGAGCACGCTTGAGCTGGATATTTTCTTCCTCCGCTCGGCGTCGTGCCACAGCCGCTCGCACATCGGCCAGCAGTTTCTCGTTCTCCCAGGGTTTTTGGATAAAATTCGTCGCGCCAAACTGCATCGACTTCACGGCATTATCTACCGTGCCGTAGGCGGTGATCATGATCACAGAAAGATGCGGATCGTGGACGCGTATGTCCCTAAGCACGTCCATGCCATTGCGATCGGGCAGCGCAAGATCGAGCAGCACCAGGTCGAACGGGCGTTCTTCGATGTAGGCTAAGCCTTCCTCGCCGTTAGTGGCGGCCTCTACCTCGTAGCCTTCCAATTCCAGCAGGGTTTGTAATGATTCGCGAATTTCGGCTTCATCGTCGATGATCAGCACAGCCCCTACTGATGATGACGACGGCTCCATGACGCGGCGGCGCGGTACTACAGCAAGTTCAGACATTGACAGCCTTCCTGCTCAAGGGGAAATCCAGGTAAAACGTCGTGCCCTCGCCGGGCCGGCTCTCCACCCGTATCTTGCCCGCATGCTCCTGAATGATGCCGTAGGTGACGGAGAGTCCTAGACCCGTGCCCCGGCTCTGTCCTTCCTTGGGCGCAGTCTTGGTGGTAAAGAAAGGATCGTAAATGCGCTGGATATTTTCCTGAGCGATCCCGGTTCCTGTGTCACAGATAAGAATGCTGACACCCTCTCCATTCGAGGTCACAATCCGGAGCGTACCCCCGTTGGGCATAGCATCCTTCGCATTGAGAAAAAGATTGAGGAATACCTGTTGCAGCCGTCCGGTGTTGCCCTGAATCAGCGGCAGATGCTCAGCCAATTCGTCCTGCACCCGGACCTTACTGGTCTTGAACTGATGCTCTAGAAGCGCCAGTGTGTCCGCGATAACCTTGTTTACGTCCACATCGCTGAATTCCGTCCCGCTGGTCCGTGAAAAATTCATCAGGTTGTTGACGATCTCGGAAGCACGGAATGTTTGCCGCGTGATCTTCTCCAAAACCGAACTCTTCTGCGAGTCCGCCTGCAACTGCTTAGACAGCATCTGCGCATATGACGAAATGACCGCCAGTGGCGTGTTCACCTCATGCGCGACACCTGCGGCCAGCAGACCGATTGAAGAGAGTTTGTCCGACTGTGAAAGCTGGGCTTCCAGTTCCACGCGTTCTGTGATGTCATCCATGATAATCAAGCGGCCAATGACGTGGAACTTCTTCGTCACCAGCGGAGTTATGGCAACATTCACGACGCGAGTTTCACCGGTTGGAGTGTTCAGGCGGAACTTGTAAAGATTGTGGATGCCAGGATTCTGCCGCACCCGGTAGAACTCCTCCACAAACTCCCCGGGAAAAACTTCTGCCAAGGGCCGCGTCAATGCTTGCCAGCGCGGCAGAGCGTACATGACTTCCATCTGCGAGTTCCAGGATTCGATTCGATCCGCCAGGTCAACCGCCAGTACGCCGATATTGATCGACTCAACAATGTTCTCATTGAAGTCCTTGAGGCGTTCGTATTGCGCGACCTTTTGCTCCAGCGAGGCGTACAGCCGCGCATTCTGGATCGCAATCCCGATATAGCCGGCCAGCGTCTCTAACAACTCTACGTCCTCGCTGGAAAGGAAGTCCCCTTCGACCGTCTTTCCCAGTCCCAGCACTGCAACAGTAATGTGCTGCGAGCGGCAGGGGATGTAATAGTTCAAATCCAACCGCGAGATGGCTTCTTGCGCGGCGCGTGCTTCGCGCGGAACCTGATGGGTGTTATCGAAAAACAGGTGGCCCATCTCCATTTCCGGACGCTGCGCCGCCAGGAAGCTCAGGTCAAGCTTGCCGGTTTCGGCCATTCCAAAAGACTTGGCTAGCACAAATTGTTGTTCTGCGGCTTCGCCGGACGCCAGGAAGATTGCCAGGTGGTTGACCAGCAGTGTCCGCGATAAGCGCTCGACCACCGAGGTAAGCATCGCGGCAAGATCGGTTTCGGCGCTAAGCTCGCGGCCGAACTCGATCAGGGTGCGACGATAGTCATATCGTGTGCGATAGAAGAATTGGTCGAGACGGTCCTGAATCCACTTACGCACCGGGTCAAATAACAACGCCGTGATCGCAATCGCCAGGATCAATCCCACCCGGCCGGAACTGGGCACCCGCGTGTTGACGAGTTCGGCAACGACAGCGACGAGCGTGAAATACATTCCCACCACGGCCGCTGCGGCAAGCGTGTAAGCCATCCCGCGCTTGAAGATCAAGTCCACATCCATCAACCGGTAGCGGAAGATGGCGTAACCAAACGTAAGCGGCAGCAGGCCGAGTGACAATACCGACACCTTCATCGCCGTAGTTGGCAGCCATCCCAGCAAATACGGGATTACATAAAGAAGCGTGAAGGGAGTAATCGCAAGAATGGTTCCGCGCGTTACCCACTTTAGTTGCTGACGCAAGATAGGCGTACCGGCTCGACGATAGCTGTCCCAGAGCACCCACGCCGCTGCGACGAAAAACATCGCGAGGTAAGCCATCTGTACCCGGTCCAGGTTCCAACGCAAGCGCTCGCTGGCTCTCACGAACTTAAAGATCAATGCATGACTCACCAGCAAAAGCATTCCGGGCACATAGAGCAGAGGAATCGACCAGCGGTGCTTGCGGACGAAGTCTCTCTTCTCCGGGAAAGTCAACACAAAGTGCAGGAATAGGGCCGGCTGGAGCAGCCATGCCACCGCTTCGCCCCAATAGATCGTCCAGTCAAAATCGTTCAGTTTGCCAGTGTATTTGAACGAATAGAAGACAAACGAAACCAGGCAGAAGATATAGAAGTGGGTAGACCCCGGGGCCGTCCAGCGTCGCAGCAAAACGTACAAACCGATGCCCAGATAGATCAGGGCGATCAGACGCAACCAATTATTAAGAGACCGGTCGGTAGGAGCCAGAATCAATTCCGTGTCCAGCGCCACAGAGTGCCGCACCAGCGAATAAGTTGCCTTGGACCACGCGCCCGCCCGATACAGCTGCCGCATCAATCCGGCCGTGTTCTTGATTTCAAGTTTATCTACAGCCGAGAGCTGGTCGCCCTCCTTGATCCCGGCCTTAGCTCCAGGACCCTCGGCCTCAACCTTTTGGGCAACAAGTATTCCACGATTTTCAACCCACCAGATGCCGTCCGAAGGAACTTGAAATTCGCGTTCCTTCTGGAAATTGATCCAAGCGAGAACCGCCGCACCCACCGTAAAAAGTAACAGCAGGAGGGCAACGGAGCGGGCCTGGAATTCCTTGTTCATGGATGCCATGGGCGTAGCAACAACTAGGGCGCTACGAGTTGAGCTACTCCGCCGGAAATGGAGCAACTTAGCTGCCACGGGTGGGTTTGGTCGCGCTCGAAGTAAGTATCGTCGCAAAAAAGACTTACAGCATTATAGGGGAATTATTGACATGTCGCTATGTATTTTAGAATCGTTATGTGGTTTTCCGTATTAAAGTTAATTGTTGCGACTATGAGAAACAGGCCATTTTGCAGCACCGCGGCAAGGGTTTAGAATTCGCTTCTCTTAAATGACCAGTTTTGAAGAAATTGTCGACCGCGAACATCGTTTTCTTGTTCAAACGTACAACCGCTACCCAGTCGCCTTTGGCCGCGGGAAGGGAGTCTTTCTCTACGATCTGGCGGGGAAGCGTTATCTGGATCTCGTCGCTGGCCTGGGGGTGAATGCTCTTGGCCACGCCCACCCGCGAATCGTGAAGGCTATTCGGGACCAGGCCACGCGCGTCATCCACCTTTCCAACCTCTACTACAACGAGTACCAGGGGCAGTTAGCCGAGCGTCTCTGCAACCTGTCGGGTCTTCAACGCGCCTTCTTTTCAAATAGCGGAACCGAGGCCATCGAGGGTTCCATCAAATTGGCGCGGCTGGCCGGACACAAGACCGGGGGTGAGGCGAAAT
>WNFC01011038.1_pt1 | contig 10044 bp, 9 predicted proteins | sample 5400541 | NCBI WGS metagenome assembly WNFC01 (sample SAMN13153342, study PRJNA577476) | soil metagenome | isolation source: 120 cm saprolite under Douglas fir tree site 2 hole 2 replicate 1 | place: USA:California | collected 2015-04-18 | reverse complement strand
CGGTAGACGTACGCGTGGCCGGGCGGTCCGAACATGGCGGCGTTCCGCGCCGTCTGCCCGCCGTAGCCGTGGCTCGCCGGATCCTCCGGGTCGTACGCCTCGACCTCGACGATCGCGCCCCCGACACCGTTCACCAGCAGCGTGACCCCGATCAACTCCGGAGCGACCTCGTGTACCGAGCGCTCAAAGAACTCTCTCCTCACAATCCTCAAAAAAGAGGAGTGGCGTCCGGCGATCTCGCCGTCTTCTCGAGCACGCGCCGCGCACGCCGCCCGAGATCGCCGAGGTCGACGCGTCCCTCCTCAACCGCCGTTGCCAGCCGCTCGGCGAGATCCAGCGCCTCGTCGAGCACGCCGCTCGTCCCCGAGTCCTGGCCCATCTCCGAGAGGATCGTCCGCTCGGTACGCGACGCGACGACCGGATCCGGCACGCCGTCGATCCAGACGCGCGTCCGCTTGCCGTGGCCGCGATCCGCGCCCTCGAGCGGCTCGAGCGCGTAGATCCGGTCGGCGCGGGCCCACTTGCCGAAGCCCAAGAAGATCATGCGCGGCGCGCGGTCCGCCATACAGTCACCCTCCTTTTGGGGACGCTACTCGAAGAACGTGTCGTCGTGCGAGTACGGCGGCGCGCAGCAGCAGAGGATCCGCAGCTCGCTGGTCCCGTTGTTCTCGAGCGTGTGCCACGCGCCCGGCGGGATCAGGACCGCGTCGCCCGGACGAAGGAAGCGCGTCTCGCCGTCGAGCTCCATCTCGCCCTGACCCTTGAGCACGAAGTAGATCTCTTCGCTGACGCTGTGATAGTGGCGCTCGGTCGCCTGCCCCGGCTCGAGCGTCGCCTCGGCGAGGCTCTGTACGTCCGTGTGCTGCAACTCGCGGATCGTCGACCCGTCCTTCGTCACGAACGGCTCCACGCGCTCGACCGACCGGACGTCCATCAGAGCGCGGCCGCGAGTGCGTCGGCGACCCGCTCCTGCGCGTCACGCTCGAGCCCGGTGAAAAACGGCAGCGCGAGCGATCGGGCGCTCACGTCCTCGGACACGGGGCACAGGCCCTCGGCGAAGCCGTATCGCTCGCGCATGTACGGCTGTAGGTGGATCGACGGCAGGTAGCGGTTGTAGCCGACTCCCTCGCGCTCGAACTGCGCGATGACGCGCTCGCGCGCCTCGTTGTCCGGCAGGAGCACCACGTAGACGAACCACGACCGCCGGTGCTCTGCATCGTCGGCGCACGGCAATTCCACCCCGTCGATGCCGCCGAGCAGCTTGCCGTAGCGCTTCGCGACCCCGTCGCGAAGCTCGAGTATCGTCGAGAGCCGCTCGAGCTGGCCGAGGCCGAGCGCCGCGCGGATGTCGTCGATGCGGTAGTTGAACCCGAGCCGGACGTGCTCGAGCCAGCCGCCCGCGTCGCCGCGACCCTGGTTGCGCAGCGAGCGGAGCAGGCGCCACTCCTCCTCCGAGTGCGTCGTCACCATACCGCCCTCGCCCGTCGTGATCTGCTTGTTGGGATAGAACGCGAAGACCGCGCCGGGGCCGTGCGAGCCGAGCGGCGCGCCCTTGTACTCCGCGCCGAGCGCCTCGCACGAGTCCTGGATGAACGCGAGGCCGTGCTTCGAGGCGATCGCGCGCAACGCATCGAGCTCGCACGGGTAGCCGTAGATGTCGACGGCAACGATCGCCTTCGTCCGCGGCGTCACGGCCGCCTCGACCGCCGCGGGATCGAGGTTCAGCGTGCGCGGATCGATGTCGGCGAACACCGGGACGCCGCCTTCGTAGATGAAGCAGTTCGCGGACGCAGCGAACGAGTAGGGCGAGGTGATCACCTCGTCGCCCGGCTGGATGCCGGCGGTGACGGCGAGCAGGTGCAGCCCGGCGGTGCCCGACGACACGGCGGCCGCGTGCGGCGCGCCGACCCTCGCTGCGAACGCCTCCTCGAAGCGGTCGATCGCCGGCCCGAGTGATAGCCGGCCGGAGCGCAGCACCTCGAGCACGAGCTCTTCCTCGCGCTCACCGAGATACGGCCCCGACAGCGGGACCGGCCGAACCTCCTGCTTCACGCCTGCGTCTTGGTGGCCGGCGCGTACTCCAGCCACTGCGCCCACCGCTCGCTGCGCCCGTGCACCGTGTCGAGGTACGCCTGCTGGATCTCGACGGTGACGGGGCCGGGCGGGCCGACCACGTGGTCGTCGACCTCGCGGATCGGCGTCACCTCCGCCGCCGTCCCGACCATGAACACTTCGTCCGCGAGATAGAGATCGGTGCGGATCAGCGGTTTCTCGACGACGCGGTGGCCGAGATCCTGGGCGATCTGGATGACCGTGTCGCGCGTAATGCCGACGAGGATCGACGCGGCGAGATCGGGCGTGTAGATGACGCCGTTCCTGACGATGAAGATGCTCTCGCCCGAGCCGTCCGCGATGTTGCCCTCGGCCGTAAGGAGAATCGCCTCGTCGTAGCCGGCGCGGTTCGCCTCGCCGACGGCAAGCATCGAGTTGAGGTAGACGCCGGTCGCCTTCGCGGCGTGCGGGATCACGTTCGGTCCGACGCGCTGCCAGCTCGACACCTTGACCCGAACGCCGTTGCGCATTCCGTCCTCGCCGAGGTACGAGCCCCACGGCCACGCCATGATCGCAACGTCCACCGGGTTGTCGCGCGCCGCGACGCCGAGCTGGCCGTAGCCGCTGTACGCGATGGGCCGCAGGTAGCACGACGGCAGCTCGTTGGCGCCGATCAGGTCCCACGTCGCCGCCTTCAGCTCGTCGACCGAGTACGGGAGCTCCATGTAGAGCAGCTTCGCCGAGTCGTGCAGGCGCTGCATGTGCTCCGTCAGGCGGAACACGGCGGTCCCGGCGTCGGTCTCGTAGGCGCGGATCCCTTCGAACACACCCGACCCGTAGTGCAGCCCGTGCGTGCCGACGTGGATCGTCGCGTCGGCCCAGTCCACGAGCTCGCCGTTCATCCAGATCTTGTTGGTCTCCTCCACAGCGTCTCTCCTCGGTCGTCGGGCGGCCACGCGAATGGTACCCAGCGGCCCGCGGTCAGGCTTCCGCGAGATCCACGGGGATCGCGTTCGCCAGCCGGACGAGCTCGAGCGGCGCGAGGCCCGCCATGTGCCGGGAAGAGCCCGCGCCGATCCAGACGATCTCCTCCTGCAGCAGCTCCTGCTCGACGAGGACACGGCTCACGTGGGCGACGGGAAACGGTGCGACCGCTCCGGGCTCGAAGCCGGTGGCGGCGACGACCTCCTCGGCCCGGGCGATTCGGGCCTTCCCTGCGCCCGCCGCCGCGGCGACCTTCGCCGCGTCCGCCCGCCGGTGGCCGGGAACGAGCGCCAGCACGGCGGCGCCGTCGCAGACGAACACGAGCGATTTCGCGATCTGCGACGCCTCGCAGCCGACCGCGCGCGCGGCGGCGGAGGCCGTCGGCGTTCCCTCGGAAAACTCCTCGATGCGCGCGTCCGCGGCCTGCGCGCGCAGGACGGCGGCGACCCTCTCCACGGGCTCGGGCCAGGCTTCCACAGCGCCGAGCGTAGCGCCGCCCGCTGCTTAAGAGGCTCTCACACAATGAGCGATTGTGTCGCCCGGACGAACGTCATTGTGTGAGAGCCTCTTAAACGACCGGGCCGAGCTCGAGAAAGCGCACGTCGTCGAAACCCTCGGCCCGAATGCGCTCCACGAGCTCGGGCGGCGGCGCCGAGTCGACCGACAGCACCATCAGCGCCTTGCCGCCGCGGCGGCTCCGCGAGACCGTCATGTTCGCGATGTTCACGCCGGCCTCGCCGAAGAGCGTGCCGACGCGACCAATCACGCCCGGAACGTCGTCGTAGCGGCAGAGCACGAGGAGCGGTGAGAGCTCGATCTCGAGATCGAAGCCCAGCACGTTGACGAGCCACTGGCGGTTGTCGCTGCCGATCGTCGTGCCCGCGACGCGGATCTGCTCGTCGCCGGTCCTGATCTCGACCCGCAGAAGATTCGTGTAGTCGCGGGCCGACTGCGAGCGCTCCTCGCGCACCTCGATACCGCGCTCGCGCGCGATCGACGGCGCGTTGACGTAGTTGACGGGACGGTCGGCGCGGCCCTGAAATGCGCCGTTGAGCGCCGCGACGGTGAGGAGGCGCGTGTCGTAGTCGGCGAGCCCGCCGTACGACGTGAGCACGATCTCGTCGGCCTTGCCTGCGGCGAGCTCCATTGCCAGCCGGCCGAGCTTCGCCGCGAGCGGGAGATACGGGCCGAGCGCCTCGAGGTCCTCCGCGCCGATCACCGGGATGTTGACGGCGTTCGAGACGAGCCCGCCTTCGAGCGCAGCCGCAACCTGCTCGGCGACGATCACGCCCGCGCGATCCTGTGCCTCATCCGTCGACGCTGCGAGGTGCGGCGTGACGACGACGTTGTCGAGCTCGAGCAGCGGGCCCGTATACGGCTCGGACGAGAAGACGTCGAGCGCGGCGCCGGCGACGTTGCCCGAGCGGAGCGCCTCGAGCAGCGCCTCCTCGTCGACGAGCTCGCCGCGCGCGGCGTTGACGATGCGCACCCCGTCACGCATGCGTGCGAACGCGTCGGCGTTGATCGAGCGGCGCGTCTCCGGAGTCAGCGGCAGATGCAGCGTCAGGAACTCGGAAGCGTCGTACACGTCCTCGGGCGTCTCGACCCGCTCGACGCCGAGCTCCCTGAAGCGCTCCGCTGCGACAAACGGGTCGTACGCGACGACGTGCATGCCGAGGCCGAGCGCGCGACGCGCGACCTGCTGCCCGATGCGACCGAAGCCGAGTACCCCGAGCGTCTTGCCGGCGAGCTCGATCCCACCGTGCTGCTTACGCTCCCAGCGCCCCTGCTTCAGAGCCGCGTGCGCCTGCGGAATGTTGCGCGCGAGCGCGACGAGCAGCCCGATCGTGTGCTCTGCGGCGGAGACGACCGTCGACTCCGGAGCGTTTGCGACGACGATCCCGCGCCTCGTCGCAGCCTCGACATCGACGTTGTCGACACCCACTCCTGCGCGGCCGATGACCTTCAGGTTCACGGCGCGGTCGATGAGCTCTGCGGTCAGCTTCGTCGCGGAGCGGACGACGATCGCGTCGTAGCGGCCGATGATGTCGGCGAGCTCGCTGTCGGCGTCGACGTCGACGTCGAAGCGGGCGCGGAGCAGGTCGACGCCGGCGTCGGCGATCGCTTCGCGGACGAGAACCTTCACGCGACGTTGGCGTGCTCGTAGGCCTCGAGCGCCGCCGTGACCGCAAGGCCGCGCTCGACGTCGGCGCCGAGATCGGCGAGCACGATCTCGACGGCCGCGAGCGACGACGTGATGTCGAACACGTCGAACCAGCCGATGTGCCCGAGCCGGAAGATCTTTCCCTTCAGATCGCCCTGTCCGTTCGCGATCGTCATCCCGAAGCGGTCGCGAAGGCCGGAGACGACGTCGTCGGAGCTGATGCCTTCCGGCGCGCGCACGGCGGTGACGACCGCGCTGCGGTCCTCGTCCGGTGAGAAGAGCTCGAGCCCCAGCGCCTTCGCGCCGGCGCGGGCCGCGCGGCCGAGACGCACGTGCCGGTCCAGCACCGCCTCGAGGCCCTCCTCGAGCAGCAGCCCGAGGGCGACGTCGAGGCCGGCGACGAGCGACACCGGCGGCGTGAACGCGGCATCGAGCTTCGCCTGCGCCTTGCGTGTGCGCTCCCAGTCGAAGTAGTAGCGCGGTGAGGTTCCGGTCGCGGCGAGCGCGGCCTCGGAGACGGCGCAGAGCCCCAACCCGGGCGGCGTCATCAGTGCCTTCTGCGAGCCGGACACGACGACGTCGAGCCCCCAGGCGTCGGTCTCGCAGCACACGGCGCCGAGGCTCGACACGGCGTCGACGACGATGAGCGCGCCCGCTTCCTTGGCGGCCGCGGCGAGCGGTTGCAGGTCACTGACGACGCCGGTCGACGTCTCCGAGTGCACGACCCACACCGCCTTCGCGTCGCGCTCGCGCAGGCGGGCGCGCACGTCCTCGGGATCCGGCGTCTCGCCCCACGCGTAGCGCAGGTGGTCGACCTCCGCCCCATAGGCGGCCGTCATCGCGGCCCAACGCTCGCCGAAGTTCCCGCAGGAGACGACGAGATGCGGGTCCCCGGGCGAGACGAGGTTCGCGACGGCCGACTCGAACGCACCGGTGCCTGACGCGGTGAAGAGGAGCACGTCCCGCTCCGTGCGGCAGACCTCGCGCAGACGGGCGAGGCAGCGCTCGTAGACCGGGCGGAAGTCCGGACTGCGGTGGTGGACGATCGGCTCGGCCGTCGCCGCGAGCACCTGGGGCGGTACCGGCGTCGGGCCGGGCGTGAAGAGGTACTTCTTGCCGGTCATCGCGTCAAACCTAGCGGTGCGAGCCGAAGACCATCACCTGCTGGAACGTCGACCGGTTCGTCCAGCGCATCGTGTCCGAGATGAAGCCCGCGAAAGCGATCCGCTCCTTCGTCGCGTCCGAGCGCCAGGCGGCCGAGTCGGAGCCCTGGGCGGCGGCGAGCGCGTTGCCCGCCTGGTCGAGCGAGTCCCACAGCTCGGCGGCGCACGACGACAGGTCACCCTTGCCGCAGGTGAGCGCTGCGTACTGGCTCTTCACCGGCTTGCCGAGCAGCATCCGCAGCGTCTTGTCGACGTACGAGTACCAGCCCGCGTCGTAGGAGCTGCCTTGTGAGTTCGCATCGTCGCTGATCGTCGCCAGCTGCTTCAGGTCGTCGGTGAGCGGGCCGAGCTGCGTCTGGAGAACGGCAACCGCGAGCTTCGGCCACCAGGCGTCCATGATCGCAGCGCCGGCCGCATCGATCTTCCCGTCGAGGTTCGTATCGAGGCGGCTGCTGTCCCAGCTCTGCAGGAGCTGCAGGAGCTGCGCGTCGCGTGGGCTCGGCGCGGTGCCGTGCGCCATCGCCTCGGCGAGCAGCGGGACGAGCGTCGCGCGCAGATCCTGCGTCGCCGCGGCGTTCATGGCGCCGACGACGCTCGCCGGCGTGTGCATCTTCTTCGCCGCGAGGCCCTTTCTCAGCATCAGGACGCGCTGCACCGAGCCGTACGACCAGTTGTCGTCGGCGGCGGCTAACGCGGCCGCCGGCTTGTTGTTCCAGTTGACGATCTCCCCGCTCGGCGGATCGAGGATGTGCGCGTGCGCCATCGGTGCGAGCCAACCGCGCCACTCGTACGAGCCGTTGCCGTTCGTCGGCAGCCCGCCGTTCACGCCCGGCGCGCGCAGCGGCAGCCGCCCGCTCGAGTACATCGCGATGTGCTTCGAGTCCGCGTAGAACCAGTTGAACGTCAGGTCGAACGCGCTCATCGTCTTGAAGAAGTCCTGCGGCGAGTGCACGGCGCCGGTCGATAGCGCCTGGAACGGCAGCGCACTGAGCAACTCGCGCCCGCGGGTCGAGCGGTCGAGCGAGATCGCGACCGTGGTCCCGTTGCTCGTGGCGTGCGCGACGACGGGTCCGTGCACGGTCGTGTGGTAGACGAGCTCGGTGTCGGGCGTCCCGTTCGATCCTTTGAGGAGCCCGGCGTCGAAGGTTCCCATCGCGACGCACTGGCCCTTGAACAGGTAGTGGACCGCGTCGCCGCCGCAGAGGGTCTCTGCGAACTGGTCGACGACGTCGGAGCTCGCCGAGGTCGCGCTCCACGCGTAGTCCGGCCCGCGTCCGACCTGGAGGTAGAAGCCCAGGCCGGGGAACGAGACGCCGCGCGCGTCGAGACCGCCGCCGTGCAGATCCTCCTCCATCAGGATCTCCGGCGCGAAGTAGCCGACCTGTGGGCCGGCGACGAAGATCGGGTGGCCGTTCGCGGACCGCTTCGCGCCGATGAGCAGCGCGTTCGACATCACATGACGCTGCACGAGCGGCGATTCGCTCGCGACGACGGGGACATAGCTGCCGGCGTCGATCGGCACGTTGCCGGGACCGATGCCCGTCGGCCCGTTCTCGTACGGGAACGCCTGCGCCGCCGTGACCGGCGTCTCCTGGTCCTGCTGCTCGCGCAGGTCGTTCCAGACGCCGAGCCCCTTCGCAGCGCCGAGCCGCTGCTGCAGCGCGGAGAGGAACTCTGCGCTACGCCCCTCGTGTCCGCCGCCTGCGCCGAAGACGGCGCCGAGCAGCGTCCCGATCGCCGTCAGGTCGTTACGCGTCAGCGGCGTCACGAACCCGCCCGCCGCCTTGAAATACGCGTTGATCCCGAGCAAGTACGCGTCGATGTCCTTCAGCAGCTGTCTCCCCTGCGACGTCTTCGCGGCGAGCTTCGCCTGGTGCGCGAGGAATGCCTCGGTCGCCGCGCTCGGCACGAACGTGCGCGCCGAGAGCGCGACGGCGAACGGGTCGTAGCCGGGGACGTCGAGAGCGGCCAGCCGCGCCGGGCCGCGCAGGAGCTGCAGGTCGAGCCCACGGTCCTCGGCCGTCACCCAGCCCGCGCCGAACTCGGTGTCGGCCCGCGTCTTCCCGTAGACGTGCGGGACGTCCTGCACGTCACGGTAGACCGTCACGCCTGCGCGCGGACGCTCGACGCGCACCGCCTTCGCTCCGCCGAGCCCGAGCGTCTCGGGCTTGTAGAACCGCGTCAGGTCGGACGTCGTCACGTTGCCTCGGAGCGGTGTGAGCCCGTCGTAGAGCGGCAGCTGGCTCGTCAGCTCCGGCAGGTTCTGCCCCTCGCCCGGAGGGAGGATGTTCAGCGCGAGCAGCGCGTGGTCGCCGGGCGCCGCCGCGGTGGCGCCGAGCGCGATCGCACCTGCCAGGACGGGAACGAGGAGGAGCGCCTTCGTCGGCACTGCGTGCGAGCCTATAGCGTCGTTCCGATGGATGCTCTCCTCGCCTTCGCGGCAGCGCTGCTCGCCCTCCGGCTCGCCGGCGACCTCGGCCGCCGCTGGCGGCGGACGCGCCGGCCGGAGCTCGCGTGCTGGGCCTGGTCGCTCGCGGCGTACGCCGTCGCGGCGGCCGCGATCGCCTGGGGCGAGGCGGCGGGCTGGGACGCCCGTGCCTTCCGTGTCTATTACGCCGCCGGGGCGCTGCTCACGGCGCCGCTGCTCGGGGCCGGCTCGCTGCTCCTCGCCGGCGTCGGGCGGGCGAAGACGGCCGCGCTGCTCGTCGCCGGGCTCGCAGTGGGAGTCGCGCTCGCGATGCCCGTGCACGGCGCGTTCGCCGCGCACGGGATCCCACCGGCGCAGGACCACCTCGAGGTCCTGCCGGCCCGCGTGCTCGCGATCGCCGCAAACGCGATCGGGACGCTCGCGGTCGTCGCGGTCGCGGTCCGCTCGCTCCGGGCCCGTCCACTCGGCAACGTGCTGATCATCCTCGGCGTGGCGGCGGCCGCGACCGGCAGCGGCCTCGCAGGGCTCGGCGCGGCCGGCACCGCGGTCGGGATCGCCGCCGGCGCGGCGCTGCTCTACGCCGGCTTCGTCGCGCCCGCGTCGCTGCCGCGTCCGCTCGGCAGACGGAGGCACGCGGCCGTCTGACCCCCCGACAGACGTTGAGCTCGCCGCCAGCGGAGCGTAGGGTCGCACCGTGGCGACGCGCCATCTCGTGCTGCTGCTGCCGGGCGGGGTATTGCCGGCCGAGCCGGCGTACGCGGCGCTCCTCGAGGTGCTGGGCGAGCGCGTGCGTGCGGTCGCAAAAGATCTCGAGGTGTACGCGGGCGATGAGCCGCCGCCGAGCTTCAGCCTCGGCACGGAGGTGGAGGGGATTCTGCGTGAGGCTGATGCTCACGGCTTCGACCGTTTCCATCTGGTCGGCTACTCGGGCGGGGGCGCCTCGTCGCTCGCCTTCGCCGCCCTGTACCCCGAGCGGCTCCTCAGCCTCGCTCTCCTGGAGCCTGCGTGGGCGGGGAACGACCGGACGCCGGCGGAGGACGCGCTGATGCCGCACTTCCGAGCCCTCGAGCCGCTGCCGCCCGACCAGTTCATGGCGGGCTTCATGCGCCTGCAGCTCGCCCCCGGCGTCGAGCCACCGCCGCCGCGCGAGGGCCCACCGCCACCGTGGATGGCCAAGCGCCCCGCGGGTGTCCGCGCCTTCATCGCCGCGTTCGACAGCGGCGAGCTCGACGTCAAAGCGCTGCTGGCGTTCG
>WNFC01024917.1_pt1 | contig 10045 bp, 10 predicted proteins | sample 5400541 | NCBI WGS metagenome assembly WNFC01 (sample SAMN13153342, study PRJNA577476) | soil metagenome | isolation source: 120 cm saprolite under Douglas fir tree site 2 hole 2 replicate 1 | place: USA:California | collected 2015-04-18 | reverse complement strand
CGAACAGGCGGACTGCCTTCATTTATTCATCGTCCCCCGTGCAGGTCATAGCGCGTCTCCAGCAGGCCCTTGCACATCACCGCGTTGAAGGTCATGCTGATGCGCTGCCGACGGCCGCGGTGCAGGTATTCCGACAGCTCACTGGCCGCGATGGGCTGGCCGTCGGGGTTGGTGATGAGTCGAGCGCTGCCATCTTCGTCGAGCCGCAGCCGCCGACGCCGCTCGAGATAGGTCCGCGCGAGCGGGGCGCCGCCACGCAACAGCCGCGGTGCGCCGCTCGCGACCTGGAGCCGCAGCCCGGTCGCGTTGCTGGTGTCCAGGACGTCCGCGAGGCGCAGGCCCACCACCTCGTCGGCGGTCAGCCCAGCATCCAGGAGAAAGTTCGCGAGCTGCTCCTGGCGCATGCCGAACGCTTTGCTGTGGAACACGGCCCGCAGCTCGTCGACATCCTCGCCGTCGGCCTGCCCGGCGAACACCTGGTCGAACGGCTGCCCGGCCGAGATACCAGTGCTGATCTCGTCCGAATACATGTGGTCTTTGAGGACCACCCGCACCTGACGCACACCAGGCACCCGCAGCGCCTGCTCGCGTGCGTCAAACGCCATCAGGTAGGCAAAGTTGGGGGCGCACCAGAACGTCGGCAGGCGCAGCACGACCTCGACGCAGCCCTCGTCCTCAATGCGGACGCTGTCCACGAACCCGAGCTCGACGAGCGACTCGTCGAGCTCAGGATCGCTGACCGTGCGCAGTGCAGCCAACACGGCTTGCTCTGAGACGGCTTCAGCCGTCGTCATCATGCAGGCACCGCGACCTGCAGTCCGGCTTTGGCCGGGACTTCCAATTCGTACAACTTGGCCGCGTTCAGCCCCAGGATCTTCTTCTTGTCTTCGAGCGTCAGGGTCACCGCGCGCTTGTCCAGGATGTCCTGGGGAAACTCAAAGGCCATGAACTTGTCGATGATCCACTTCGGACTCCACAGCGCGTAATCCGACGAGAAGAGCAGCCGGTCAGGGCCGAGCCACCACAGCATTTCGGCCAACACCTCGGCGAAGTAGTGTGGGCTGGCGTGGATGAACGGCATCACCACGGCCAGACCACCGTACACGTTGGGCTCCTGGGCCGCGATCCAGCAGAAGTCCTCGACGCGCGGCAGACCGCAGTGCTCGACGATGAAATTCAGACCCGCGTCGCGATACATCGTCGCGGCGTCGTCCACATCGCCGACGTCAAAGGCATCCTTATTGAACGGCCAGATGGTCGGGCCTTTGTGGACATGGATGTTGGTGACGCCGAGGTCGACGCACTTGTCGAAGTATTTGCGCGCCCAGGGGTCGTACAGCTTGTAGCCCCTCGAATCGCCCTTCCATTCGGCGGTATAGAGCTTGACGCCCTTGATGCCGTAGCGTTTGACCTTGTCTTCAAACTCCTTGAGGCCGGCGTCTTCGTCGCGCGGATCCCAGGCGCTGTTCAGGATGAACTTGTCCGGATGCTTGGCCTTCATCACTGCGTCTTGCTCGGTGGTGTTCCAGCCGTTCACAAAGAAGTCGCGCAAATAGGTCGGTTGGAAGATCGCCACGTCGACGTAGCCGTCGTCGAAGAGATCTTTCATCATCTGCGCCTCGGAATACTTCTGATACTGCTCGAGAGGCCAGACGTACTCAGCCGGACTCAAGTTCTTGTGGTAGTTGTAGAAGCACTCGACCCAACCTTCCGCATAGCGGTTGCGCTGGTTGCCCGGGCTACCGTCCCAGAAGTGCACGTGGCCGTCGACGATGAAGATCTCTTCGCCATCCGCGGTGCGGTACATCTCCGACCTCCCTACGTGAAGTGTGATCAGCCTTGTCCCGAAACGCCGCACGCGAACCGTGCCCCGTGCCGGGCCTCACCAGGCTCATGATCGAATGCTCACGCCGGCCGATGCGTCTGCCGGGTGGCCAGATCTTGCACTAGCCACGTGGCCACCTCGCCGCGCCGCGGCATATGCCATGTGGCCAACTTGGCCACGCTCTATTTGCCGCGTAAGATTCATGAAAGGGCGCGACGACATGGCCGGCATGGGAATGGATGATCCCTTACTTGCTGTACTGCGTTACGCCCCAATCGTGTTCGTCGCTTTAGGCGTCGGCTTCGTCGTCTGGCTAGCCCGCCAACGCCTGCCTTTTGAGCTTCAGCCAGACATCCTCGCGGCGCTCTCAGACACTGAAGCATTGCCCGCGGCCACGATCCTCCAACGCCCCCCGCTGGCCTATCAGAACGTCGACCTCAAGACCCTCGCCACGGTGTTGGAGCGCTTGTGCAACGACGGCCTGGTCGTGCGCTGGTATGAAGAAGTCGCCGGCCAGGAGCGCCAGACCGTCTACCGCCGCGTCAGCGCCGAATCAGCGTCAAGCTCGCGAGCGTGACGGCGGGATCAAGTAGCCGAGCTCGACCGCGCGGACCGCGGCCTGCGTCCGGTCCGAGACGCCCAGCTTGTCGATGATCCGCTCGACGTGGACTTTGACCGTCCCAACGCTCACAAACAGAGCTTGCGCGATGTCGTGGTTGGTCTTGCCCTCGGCCACCAGACGCAGCACCTCGAGCTCACGTTGCGTGAGATTGTCGCCATGCCTGGCTGGCTCGTCTTTGGGCGGCGTCTGGCCCGCGAGACGGCGGATGAGCTGCGCGGCGAGTTTGGGATCCAGCGGTGACTCACCGCTCAGGACCTGGCGCACCGCGGCGACTACCTCGCGCCGGCTGGCATCTTTGAGCACGAAGCCAGCCGCGCCGACGCGCAGCGCCTCGAGCAAATAGTCCGGATCCTCGGACAGGGTCACGACCAGGATGCTGGTGCGCGGCAACTCTTCCTTGATTGCCCGGGTGGCCATCAGCCCATCGAGATCGGGCATACGGATGTCCATCAGCACCAGGTCCGGTTGTAGCTGGCTCGACAGGGCCACTGCCTCGCGGCCGGTGGCGGCCTCGCCGATAACCTCGAGATCCGGCTCCGGCTCGAGCATCGTGCGCAGTCCGAGTCGGGCAAGCTCATGGTCGTCAGCGATGATGATCCGCCCGCGGCGGCCTGGCTCCGGGGCCTCAGGCTGCATCCTTACCTCCGGTCCCGACGAGGCGGGCCAGCGGCACCTCGGCGATGACCTGGGTCCCCGCGCCGGGCTGGCTGTTGACATTGCAGTGGCCGCCCAGCAGCGCGACGCGCTCGTGCATGCTGAGTAATCCCACCCGTTCCCCCGGGCGCGGCCGATCCTGTGGCCCAGGCACGCCAAACCCACGCCCCCAGTCCCGCACTTCCAGTCGGACCAGACCCTCGTGTTGCTCGAGCGAGACCGCCACGCGTGCTCGGCCGGCGTGCTTGCGCACGTTGGTCAGCGCCTCCTGCGCGACTCGGAAGAGTGCTGTCTCGAGCTGCGATGCTAGCCGTTGGTCGCCCAGGTCCTCCTCGTAGCTGACCTGCCAGCCCTCGCCGCGGAGTGCCTCGACCTCCAGGCGGATGGCGGTTGCCAGACCAAAATCGTCCAGCACCGTCGGTCTCAAGCCTGCGATCAGCCGGCGTGCCTCGCGCACCGTCCGCTGGACAAGCTCGACGGTGCGGCCGAGCGCCTCGCGCCCGGTTTTCGACTCGGGCGCGTGGTAATCGGCGAACGTTTGCAGGTGCTGGTGCGCGCTGGCCGCCACCTGGGCCAGGCCATCGTGGATCTCATAGGCGACCCGCCGCCGCTCCTCTTCCTGCGCCACCTGCAGGCGGCGCACCAGATCCTGGAGTCGGCCTTCGCGTATGGCGATTTGCTTGGTCGCCGCTTCAGCCGCCAGCCGCGCCTCCTGCTCACGCTGCTGACTCGCCGCGAGCCCGGTGACGTGGCGCTCGACATCCTCGGCCATCTGGTTGAACACGGCGGCGAGGACGGCCGTTTCGCCGCGCCCGTCCGCTCGCGCCCGGCGCGTCAGATCACCTCGGCCGAGCGCCGCCGCGTCGGCGGTCAGCCGTCGCAGTGGGTCCGTGATGCGCCCCGCGAGCAAGAAGGCGACCAGAACCGCCGCCCCCAACGCCAACACGCCAAACCACAAGTTGCGCAGCAGCGCCACCCGCGATGATCCGAGCACGATCTCGCTCGGCAGCCCGACGTAGACGAGCCACGGCGCGCGGGTGGCCATGGTGAATGCCGACAAGCGGGTCACTCCGTCGGCGCTGACCATTTCACCGCTGCCCAACCGACGTTGCAGAGCCTCCTGTACATACGGCAGACCACTCAGGTCACGGCCCACCCAGGCGTCGTAGTCGGGCGTGTGCGCCAGCACCACGCCCCGCTCGTCCAGGATCATGATCATCGAGCCCGCGGGCAGATCACGCGTTTCGAGGCGAGGCAGGCGGTCCAGGCGCGTGGTCACGTTCAGCATCGCCACGACCTTGCCGTCAGGACCGGTGATCGGGCGGCCCAGCATCACGCCCGATGCGATTGAGGGCGAGGCGCCAAAGATCAGTCGGGAGCCGGGGCTTTCCGGCCCTGTCACCGGGCTGAAGTACAGCCCCGTGTAGGACGGCGGGAGATCCCTGAGAACTCCGCGCAGTAACTCCTCGTTGGCGGAGCTAACGGCTGGCGCAGTCCCAACCGCCGTCCCGACGGCGCGCAGCAGCGTGTCGACCGACTGGACGTGCTCGTCGATGAGGTCTGCGTGCAGTTGTGCAACGCGCAGCGCCTCGAGCTGCGCATCCTGGCGCGCCACGGTCAGATCCTGTGAGGCGTTCACCGCGGCCAGGAGCAGCAGCGGCGCGGTCGAGACCAGCGCCAGCGTTACCAGCCGAGTGCGGATGCTCCCGCCCAAGACAAAGAAGCGCTGTCCTGCAGCGAGTACTCGAGCAACTTCGCCGAATACAAGCCCGCTCGCCGGGCGCCACTCCCGGTTTCCAACCAAGTGCACGGACAGCCTGACCGGCCCTATGGTGGCACCGAACGCCTAAAGCGGCAAGTCGCGCCTGAACCTTCAAGGGTGTACCGTGGTCGCCGTGCACCGCGCAGAGTGGCAGACCATCACCTGGATCCTGGTCTCAGCCATCATTTGCGAAGTCCTGATCGGCCCCAACCTGGTCTCGGTAGCCCTGGCCGTGATCGGCGTCCTGGGCGCCTTCGCCAAAGCCGGCGCGGAGCAATACCAGCGCTGGCAGCTCTCGCGCTCGACCCGAGAGCACTCCGCGGGCGGCTAGAAACGCGTGCGCGGGTCGAGCGCATCGCGAATGCCATCGCCGACGAAGTTGAGTGCCAGTACGGTCAGGAACAGCGCGGCGCCAGGTCCGAAGACCATCCACGGCGCCTGCTGCAAATACCCGCGGCCGGCGTTGATCATGCTGCCCCAGGCCGGGTCGGGTGGTTGCACGCCTAGACCGAGGAACGACAGCGACGCTTCGGCCAGGATGGCGAATCCGATGCTCAGTGACGCCTGCACGACGATTGGTGTGGCCGTATTCGGCAGGACGTGCCGCGCCAGGATCCACCAGTCCCGGCCGCCGAGGAGGCGCGCCGCGTGGACGTATTCCCGCGTGCGAATAGTCAGCACCTGGCCACGCATCAGACGGGCAAAGGTGGGCGTGTAGACAACCCCGAGCGCGACCAGCACCCCGCCCAGGCCAGCGCCCAGCACGGCCCCCAGTGCGAGCGCCAGAACTAACGCCGGAAACGAGAGCACCGCGTCGACCATGCGCATCAGCAAATCGTCAATCGGCCCGCCCCAGTAGCCGGCCGCCAATCCGAGCATGCAACCCGCAATCACTCCAATGGCCACCGAGGTCAAACCCGCGATCAGCGAGACGCGCGTGCCCCAGATGACGCGGGTCAGGACGTCCCGGCCATTGTTGTCAGTACCCAGCGGATGAGCCAGGCTCGGCGTCGCCAACGCCGCGCCCAGATCCTGTTTGATCGGGTCGTACGGCGAGATGAGCGGCGCCGACAACGCCATCACCATCACGACAATTACGACGATGCCCCCGAACAGGGCGAAGCGGGCGGTCAATGCTCGGCGCACGAACATCCAGCGTCGCTGAGCGATCATGCGTAGCGGATCCTTGGATCAAGCCAGCCGTAAAGGATGTCGACGAGCAAGTTGCTCGCGATGAACCCCACGGTGATCAGGAGCACCACGCCCTGGACGAGCGGATAGTCCCGCGCGAACACCGCGTCCACCACCAGGCGCCCCACACCGGGCAGGGCAAAGATATACTCGGTAATCACTGCGCCGCCAATGAGCGAGCCGAACTGGAGGCCAACGACCGTCACAACGGGAATGAGCGCGTTCTTGAGCGCGTGGCCGCGCACCACCGCCCACTCACCGAGGCCTTTGGCCCGCGCGGTCCGCACGTAGTCATCCGAAAGCGTCTCCAGGAGGCTTGAGCGCAGCGTCCGGGTGATAACAGCCGACAACGCGAGACCCAGGGTGATGGCTGGCAATGTGAGTGACCGCACGCCGGCCAGCGGGTCGTCGAACGGGTCGGTGAAGCTGGAGATCGGCAGCCAATGCAGTGTCACACCAAAAACGAAAATCAACAGCAACGCAATCACGAAATTGGGCATGCAAATGCCGAAGAGCGCGAAGCTGGTGCCGAAACTGTCAATCGCCGAATTGCGGTGTGTCGCCGTGACAATGCCCAGCGGGGTGGCTACGCACAATGAGATGAGCATGGCGAACACCGCTAGCTCCAGTGTCGGTCGAATCCGGTGGCTGACGTCACTGTCTGGTGGGTGCGCACCGAACGCCCCAGGTCGCCCTGCACGACGCGGCCCATCCAGGTCACGTACTGCACATACAGCGGCTGATCGAATCCAAGCTCGCGGCGAAGTGTTTCCTTGGCTACCGCATCCTGAGATTCACCCAACATCGCCTCGACCGGATCGCCGGGCACGAGGTGAATCAGCAGGAACACGCCGAGGGTGACGAGGACGAGAACAGGGGCCGTTGCCAGCAGCCGACGCAGGATCAGGCGGCCCATCGACTACTTCAGCCAGACGTCCTTGAAGCGCAGCATGCCATCGGGAATCGGCACGTAGCCCTGCAGTTTGGGACTGAGTGCCTTTGGCTCGATCGGGTGAACGACAAAGAGCGCGGGAGTCTCGTCACGCAGAATCTGGATGATCTGGCTGTACAGCTTCTTCCGCTCGGTGTGGTCGCTGACCGTGCGGGTTTGTTCGAGCAATTTGTCCAGCTCGGGGTTCGAGATGCCTGCCCAGTTCAATGAAACCCCCGGTGTCGTGTGGAAGAACTGGTAGGTGTTGCCGTCAGGATCGGGCCGGCCACTCCAGTTGTACGTGGTCATTTCCAGTGATTTCGCGTTGCCGTCGGCCAGCTGGCGGGCGCCGTCGACCGGAATTACGTTGGCGGTGATACCAGCCTCGGCGAGCTGCGCCTTGACGACCTCGGCTTCCTGAACACCGAACGGCGTGTTGATGATTTCGAACGAAAACGTGAAGCCGTTGGGCTGGCCGGCCTGGGCGAGCAGCGCCTTCGCCTTGGCCAGGTCGCGCGGGATGGGCTTGATCATCTCGTCGTACGCCCAACTGGATGGCGAGATCGGTCCGTTGGCCGGCACGCCAACGCCCAGATAGACGCCCTTGACCAGCGCCTCCGTGTCGAGCGCGTAGGCCATTGCCTGCCTTACGGCTTTGTTGTTGAAGGGCGGCTTGGTGGTGTTGAGCACGTACCAGAATGCGGCCAGCGACGGAACGTCGACGACGACCAGCTTGCTGTCGGCTTTGGCTAGCCCGACCGTCCGCGGCGCCAGGTAATCCAGGGCGTCGATCTCGCCGGCCTGCAGGCTTTGCAGCTTGACCGTGTCGTCCGGAATAGGCCGGTAGCGAATCTGATCCAGATACGGCCCGCCCTCCTTGTTCCAGTAAGCGTCGTTGCGCTTGAGCAGGACGTGATCGTCCGGCACCCACTCGACGAACTGGAAGGGCCCAGTACCAGCCCCAGTGGCATCGTGACCGAGATCGGCGCCGAGCTTGGTAAGGGCTGCCGGCGAGATCATCATCCCGGCTCGATCGGTCAGCGTCGCCAGCAATGAGGTATCGGGCTGCTTGAGGTTGACCTTCAGCGTAAGCGGATCGACCACTTCCGTCGAGGCGATGTTGGCGACTTCGCCCTTCCGCACCGACTTTGGCTCGGTGGCCATGCGCTCGAAGTTGATCCGCGCGGCTTCGGCATTGAAGTCGGTGCCATCGTGGAACTTGACTCCTGAGCGGAACTTGAAGATGAGCGTCTTCGGGTCGGGCGTCTGCCACGATTCCGCCAGGTTGGGCTGAATACCGAGTTTATCGTCCAGGACGAGCAGCGGGTCGTACAGGTTGTGGTAGACCTGACGGTCGATCTTGCTGCCGGAGAGGTGCGGGTCAAGCGTAGTGATGTCCACGCCGAATCCAACCCGCATGGTGCCGCCTTTCTTGGGTGCCCCCGAACTGGCGACACTTGCTGCGTTAGCCGGAGCCTGAGCGCCCGCCGCTGCAGTCGGCGCGGCGGGTACGCCTGCTTGCGGCCCGCAGGCGACCGTCAGGGCCACACCGCCCGAGATCAGGACGCTTGTCCGCAAAAACTGACGGCGGGTCACGCTGTGCGCCGCGCGGACCAACTCCGACATTGCCATACGTTCTCCTGATCAAGGATGTTCCCCGCCACGTGAGACGCCAGTGTAGCGGTCGCCCGCGTATGACTACGCTTAACCTTTCCCCCACGTCCAGACGAGTGCGATCGCGGCGGCGAACATCGCGGCGGTGGCGATCCAGCCGAGGATGTTGGTCGGCAGGCTGTTCGTGCGCCGGCCCATGATTTTTCGGTTGTTCGAGATCAACATGATCAGCACCATGAGCGGCGGTGCAACGAAGCCGTTGATCACGGCCGTCCACACCAGCGCGTCGATGGTGTTGATGCCACTGAAGTTGATCAGCATGCCGATCAACGTGGCCGCCGCGATGACGCCGTAGAACTCCTTGGCGCGACCGGGCTGGGTGTCCAGCCCGTGCCGCCAGCCAAATGCCTCAGCCACGCCGTACGCCGCCGACCCACTCAAGATCGGCACCGCCAGAAACCCCGCGCCGATCAATCCCACGGCCAGCAGGATCGTGGCGGCGTCACCTGCCAGCGGACGGAGTGCCTCGGCTGCGTCAGCCGCCGAGCTGATGTTGGTCTCACCAGCCTTGAACAGCGTGGCAGCCGTCGCCAGGATGATGAAGTACATGACGACGTTGCTCAGAAACATGCCGGTGTTGACGTCCCACGCCGCGTACCTCAGCTCCTCGTCGCTGGCGCCGCGGCGCTGCCACAGTCGTTTGCGGCCGATCGCGATTTCCTCTTCGACCACCTGGTTGGACTGCCAGAAAAATAGGTACGGCGAGATGGTCGTCCCCAGGATCGCGACGAGTGTCGTCAGAAACTTCGGGTCCAAGCTGAATGTCGGTACGAACGTGCCGTGCAGCACTTCGCCGAACTCCGGATGGGCGAAGAAGGCCGATCCGATGTACGCAAAGAGAGCCAGTGTCAACCACTTGAAGATGTTGGCGATCAGGCGATACGAGCCAAAAAAAACCAGTGCCAGAATCGCCAGGGCGATCGGCACGATCATCCACGGGATCGGAATGGGCACCAGCAGGTTGATCGCGGCCGCGATGGCGCCAATGTCGGCGCCCACGTTGATCGTGTTGGCGACCACCAGCGCAATCACCGCTGGGTACAACAACCAGCGCGGGTAGTGCCGACGGAGCACTCCGGCCAGACCCTGGCCGCAAACCATGCCCACTTTGGCACAGATGAACTGCACGGAGGCCATGAGCGGAAAGCTGAGCAACGCCGTCCACAACATGCCGGACCCGAAGGACGCGCCAGCGACAGCGTACGTACCGATGCCGGATGGGTCGTCATCGGAAGCGCCCGTGATCAACCCTGGCCCGAGGATCTTCAGGAAACGGACGACCGGATTGCGCTCGCGCTGAGCCGCAACCACGGCAGACTGCGCACCAGCCTCAGGCTGGATCCTGGGAATGGTCGCCGTATTCGCGCGACCGCTGCGCCGCCCGGA
>WNFC01023558.1_pt1 | contig 10046 bp, 7 predicted proteins | sample 5400541 | NCBI WGS metagenome assembly WNFC01 (sample SAMN13153342, study PRJNA577476) | soil metagenome | isolation source: 120 cm saprolite under Douglas fir tree site 2 hole 2 replicate 1 | place: USA:California | collected 2015-04-18 | reverse complement strand
GAGTGCCTGTGGGTGTTTTAGGGCAGATAATACACACCTGAAAGCCGCAATCAGATAACGCCGCTGCTTCGTTCTTGACGCGCTGATCACCAGGCCAGGAAGCATTTTCCACGAGCATCAATATTTTAAGAGTTTTTGCCATTGAAGCTATCCTCTCTTAACTGAAGAGAGCTCCCTTTTGCGCATTAGTTGGGGCGAAGAAAGAAAGCCTGCGTAAGCACGTTTGAGTAAGCATTTGGCATTGAACGGGTAGTACATATCGGTTTCAATCTTTCCCATACGCATAGTTTATAAAAGTCTTTTCGCGCACATTGTTAAGGGTAGAGCCATTTGGATAGTAAGTTGGTTTTTGTCGAAGTTGAGATAATGTTGTAACAACTATCACATGGTATCAATTCCTCCCCTTGTATAATGCTTTAAGGACGTAGTTTAATATCTACCAGGTAGCGAAACGCATACTTTGGGGAGGTAAATAATGACAAATCCATCTTTTTACATTCATCCTACAGCTGAAGTATCACCAGACGCGCAAATTGGAGCAGGCACTCGTATCTGGCGCCAGGCACAGGTACGAGAGTATGCACAGATTGGCGAAACGTGCAATATCGGTAAAGGCGCATACATCGATGCGCATGTGCATATCGGCTCAAACGTTAAAATACAGAATAATGTATCATTATTCGAAGGTGTTACGCTCGAAGATGGTGTTTTTGTTGGTCCACATGTTTGTTTCACGAACGACATGCTGCCCCGAGCTATTACCCCTGAGGGTAAACTCAAAAGCATTGATGATTGGGAAATAACTCCGACATTGGTGAAATATGGCGCGTCAATCGGTGCAGGCTCCATCATCATCTGCGGTCTCACTATAGGTGAGTTTGCCCTGATTGGCGCTGGAGCTGTTGTCACTCGTGATGTTCCTCCACACACACTCGTTTTTGGCAATCCTGCTCGTCAACATGGGTATGTCTGCCGCTGTGCCCGCAGACTCTCAGATGTATACGAGCAGAACGGCCTTTTGATGGGCACGTGTGAGAGATGTGGCAAGATCGAGTTTTCAACAGCTCGTCACATCCGAGGCAAATAAATTTCATCCGAATGCTCGCTCATCATTGACATCACCAAATCTAAAGCGGTAGTATTAACACAAGAAATACAGTGTGAGGGTGCTCACATTAAGTCTTCGCCCCATCAGAAGTAATCACACAAGCACTTCGGAGGATTGAGTGTCATCTATCTACTTTCTCGCACGCAGCGGAAATACCCTGGCCCGCTGGACACCGCAAAGCGCAAGGCATGCCCTGGGGGCATCTATCGGAGCCGCTAGCTACCTGGGTTGGCCTTCCAAACGTCAGGTAACCAGGTTAAACATGGCACAGGTAACAGGACGCCCAGCACAAGATCCATATGTGCAACGCCTTGCCTTGACTTCGTGGCGTAACTATGGTCGCTATGCCTCCGACTTTATCAGTTTTCCACATCTCAATATCGACCAGGTAGTGCGAAATATGCGTGATCTTAGCGAAGGGCAGCATGGTTGGCAAGGTCATGTGCGAACCGCTCTTCAGGCAGGTCAAGGAGCTATACTGACCTCGGCCCATTTTGGCAACTGGGACATGGCAGGTGCTATACTTGCTCGGGAAATCCCCGTCTCCGCTGTGGCAGAAACTTTTAGCGATAAACAGCTTAACCAGCTATTGCAAGATCAGCGCAAGGAGAAGGGCATCGGAATCATTCCGATGGAGGGTTCGGTGCGGCGTATTTTACGTATCCTACAACAAAATGAGCTCGCCGCAATCATTGTCGATCGTCCTGTAACAGAAGATCAAGGCATAGAAGTCACATTCTTCGGTCGCAAGACATATGTGCCGAGTGGCCCGGCTGCTCTGGCGCTCAAAAGCGGGGCCGCAATTGTCCCCGGCTTCGCGTGGTATGGTCATCACAACAAATATTATACACGGATGTTTCCCCCTATTTTTCCTCAGGAGAGCAAGGGAGAGGAACGCGCTAAGGAAATATCGCGTCTGACTCAGCGTATGTATGATGCAATAGAAGTAATGATACGTGAATGGCCTACACAATGGTATATGTTTCGCCAATTCTGGCCTTCGGAATAATAATAGAATGTATTATCTTTATAAAATTGCTTCAGTTGTTTTTCCACGTTTACCACGCTGGTTTGTAATCCTACTCGCTGATGTTACAGGCATAGCGGCCTGCTTCCTTGCAACCAAAGCAAGAAAACAAGCGACTGTCAATATGCTTCATGTACTTGGCAAAGAGGTAGTAGAAACGAGTGCAGGTCGCAGACGCCTTCGACGAACTGTAGTACAAATGTTCCAGAATAATGTCCATAATTATATGAACCTGTTTATCATCCCATCCATACCGCCAGAAAAGATTTTGAACTCGATGGTCATTGAGGGTATCGAACATCTTGAGGACGCATTGGCAAAAGGTAAAGGCTTAATCATGTTTACAGCCCATTTGGGGCCCTTTGATTTTCTGGCTCAATGGCTTTCTCTCAAAGGCTTTAAGACGACCATTCCCGTCGAACGTCTGAAAGATCAACGCATGCTTGATTTAATTACAAAGCTGCGGAATAGCCAGGGAATGCAGTATATACCTCTTGGAGGCAGTGGACCCTTGCGATCAATTATTCAGGCGTTACGAAACAATCAGATTGTGCTATTTACAACCGATCGAGCTGTAGAGGGGAAGAGCGTCGTACAGCCATTTTTTGGTGCGCCTGCGCGTCTTCCAATCGGCCCTGTAGCGCTGTCTCAGCGTACTGGTGCGCCTCTGATTGGCGGGTTTGGCAGTTATGTGTCTTCCAAACACATGGTAGGGGAGATTATCCCACTTTCGCTCGAACTCACAGAAGAGGAGCAGGCTAATACTGACAAATTGATGTGTGGTGTGATCGAAATGATGGAGAGGTTCATCAAAGCACATCCTGAGCAGTGGGTAGTGTTCTCGCCTATATGGATTAGTGATTCCGCAAAGACCTCATGATGCGTCTAGGAGGATCGACAAACCAGCTCCAGGCACACTGAGCAACATACACACCCGCCGGAAGACGTGGTGTCGGTAGTTCTTGTCCTCCAGGACGAACCGTCCGTTCAATGAGCCTCCACTGTTGGTTAGCAGCGCGAACGACAGACCGCATCGAAGCATTTGCTGGAGAGGGATTGTACATTTCTACTCCGTCAATAGCATACCCCTTGTCAAGCAAAGCATCGATCTTCGCGCGGCTCAAACTGGGAACAAGGCGACCTAGAGGATGTGGCACTATGACAATTCCACCTTGCTCTCTAATGTCCTCAATGCTTTCCTCGACTGACCGCATTGCTTTGGGAGCCTTCGTCACAAAGAGGCCGAGTAAATGACCCTGACGTGTCGAAACTTCAACACCCATGATCATCTGTAAAGGGCAATTTTGTTGAGCTATTAACTCCTCTACTCGCTTTGCGCCCTCTACATGATCATGATCGGTAACAGCAATTACGGGCAATCCCCGGCGCGTAGCCTCTTCAACTACTCGCGCCGGGCTTGCCCAGCCATCGCCCAGATTTGTATGTATGTGGATATCGGCACGGCTGTAGCCGTTTGGAGAAGGCAGAGTAACTTCTTCTTTTGAGCCTTTTAATGCACCTTGCGCATCGGTTTTACTAGAGTTCATTGTTAGTTCAAATTCTCTACTCGGTACCTTATATTTTCACTGAGCACGCGACTTTTGTCTCAATAGTCCCCTGTTCCGCTCATCCAACAACTCAAAATAAAACTCCATTATACTCTCTGCTACACGCGACCAGGCATACTGGCGAGCTTTGTGCAGGGAAGCGTGGATGATTTGTTGTCGCAGTAGCTCATGCCCAAGAAGGTGCCCTATAGCCCACGCCAGTTCCTCACTATTGCGAGGAGTCGTCAGTAGTCCGTCTATACCATTTTTTACTACCGTTGCATAGCCACTGATGTTAGATGCGACAATTGGTTTGCCTGAAGCCATTGCCTCTAAGAGCACAACGCCCAGGCTTTCTCCGCCTGTGGCAGGGGAACAAAAGATGTGGGCGCTAGCAAAATAACGCGGCAGATCACTATCTGAGACATAGCCGGTAAAGACAACATCTCGCCAACCCTTGCGCTCAACGAATTGCTGAAAACCGCGTCGCAGTCGGCCTTCGCCAACAAAGATGAAACGCGTTTGTGGAAACTGCTCGCGAATTCGTGGAATAGCTCTCAGCAAGTACTTTGCACCTTTTCGTTTCTCGAAACGACCAACGAAAAGAACATTCTGTTTGCCATCCATAAATTGCGGTAGTGGTGCGATCTGCGGACTGAAGTGCTCTAGATTGACTCCATTGGGAATCACGCGATATTCTGCTGGAAAGTATCTCGAGATAAATTGGAGTGCAGTAGTGGAAACTGCTATGCGACCGGACAGACGCCGAAACAGAGGACGAAGAAATGGGTATGTAGAAGCATATGCCAGGTTCGAAGTAGAGTAGATGCCTGGATATGAAGATGCGTGAAAAGTTCCAACGGTAACTGCGTTCGAACAACGCAACACTGTCTGAGAAAGTCCTGGAACGAGCGGCTCATGCACATGTATCACATCAAAATGCTCACGCTGTAACACCCTACGTACTCGCAGAGCAATGGAAGGATCAAGCATTATACGCGCAATTGAACCATTGATTGGAATAGGGGTAGTCCCACCCATTTTTAAGATGTACTTCTCAGTTAATTTGCCCTTTGGCCCTGATGCGGGTGCCATTATGCGTACATCATGCCCCATTGCAATGAACTCATTAGCGAGATGCCAAACATGATCACGCACACCTCCAGGATAGCTCCAATCATAAGGCGATACAAGGCCAATCTTCATGCACTACTCCCTGCGCTCATCAGTAGAGACACAATCATATTTTTTCTCATAGGTACGTGGACAATGAATCTCCAGGTGAAGTTGAACTTAGACAGCAAAGTGGAATACCTCACTCCCTGTTTAGGAACTTTGTGTAGGATCCCCCAGAACCTACGATCCTAAAACCCTCGCAGATATCAACAGTTTATTCATTCTATCATCTTTAACTCGACTTGTGTACAAACTCTATGAAATAACGCATAGCTTGCGGATTACTCATTGAGTCTACGCTGATCGCTTTCTCCAGGGGAACACCCATGAAGAGTTTCTTGATCGGTACTTCCAGTTTCTTGCCATTCAATGTACGTGGTACTTCAGCAATGGCAAGAATATCATCAGGCACATGATGAGGCGAGAGGCTACCGCGAATCCTACCTCGGATTTTCGCTTTAAGAGCATCGTCTAGTTCAGTGCCAGGTTTCAGTACAACAAAGAGTGGCATGTAGTAGTCACCACCCGCGCGTTCTATACCTACAACCAGGCTATCCTGAATCTCTGGAATATCTTCAACAACACGATAAATTTCACTACTTCCCATACGAATACCTTTGCGGTTAATCGTAGAGTCAGATCGACCATAAATGACAGCGCTACCCCTGGAAGTAATCTTCACCCAATCACCATGCCGCCAAACACCAGGATAGACATCAAAGTAGCTCTCGCGATAACGTTTCTCCTGAGGATCGTTCCAGAAGAAAAGCGGCATTGACGGCAATGCTTCGGTGATGACTAATTCACCCATTTCATCGATCAGAGGCTTACCATTTTCATCAAACGATTCCACCTTAGCTCCTAACGAGCGACACTGAAGCTCTCCGGCACGCACAGGAAGCAAGATAGAACCTCCAAGGAATGCTGAACATACATCGGTGCCACCACTGACGGAAGCCAGCCAGATATCCCGCTTAATCTGATCGTAGACCCACTGAAAGCCTTCTGGAGGCAGCGGAGAGCCAGTTGAGCCAAGACCGCGTAACTTGCTTAAATCAAAGGTTTTGCCTGGTTCTATACCAGCTTTCATACATGCGAGTATAAATCCAGCACTGGTGCCAAAGAATGTCATACCCGATTTTTCAGCGTATTGCCAGAGCGCGTTCATGTCGGGATAAGATGGGCTACCATCGTAGAGTAAAACGGTAGTGCCTATTAACAGCCCACCCAGTAGCAAGTTCCACATCATCCAGCCGGTGGTGGTATACCAGAAAAATCGATCATCTGCTTTGAGGTCGAGACCAAGGTATAAGTTTTTGATATGCTCAAGCAGGATGCCGCCCTGACCCTGAACAATGGCTTTTGGTAAGCCTGTTGTACCGGAAGAATACAGCACCCACAAGGGCTGATCAAATGGTACTTGCTCAAAAGATAACTCTGAAGTTGCAGGATGCATATCTTGCCAGAGCATTGCATCGTTGTATCCTTCCGCGTTCAATTCTGGGAAGAGGTAGGAAACCAGAATTGTTTTTTGCAGTGTAGGAAGCGATTGCTGGAGTTCAGTTATGGTTGTGCGCCTGTCAATGTCTTTCCCGTTATAGCGGTATCCATCGACTGCAAAAAGCACCTTTGGCTCTATCTGCTGGAAGCGATCAATCACACTACGAGTACCAAAGTCTGGGGAACAGCTTGACCAGATTGCTCCAATGCTTGCCGAAGCCAGAAAAGCGATGGCAGATTCTGGAATGTTGGGCATATAACAAACCACCCGATCGCCACGCTGCACTCCCAGAGCGCGTAAAGCCTGTGCAACTGTAGATACTTTCTGGTACAGTTCGTCCCAGGATATTTCGGTTAAAGGTTGCGACTCGGATTGGAACAATAATGCAGGACGGCTGGAGGTCGCATTTCGAAATACTTGCTCGGCGTAATTGAGTTCAGCGCCAGGAAACCACTGCGCCCCAGGCATTTTTCGTTCGGTCAGTACTGCTCTATAAGGCTTCGAGGATTTTATTTGGAAATACTCCCATATCGATGCCCAAAAATCTTCGAGACTGCTGACCGACCACGTCCAAAGATTTTCAGGGTCATCAAAATGTAGCCCCTTCTCGCTTTCAAGCCATTGCATATACTTAGTGATATTGGCCTGCTGTTTCATTTTCTCCGAAGGTTCCCAAAGAAGCGTACCTTCGCTAATTGGAGCCGTCATAAGTATCCCTCCTTTAGCAGCGAGCACTTGTATTGTTAAATGTAGGGGAGATGTTATTCAGCAACAGGTTTGTTAACCTGGCACGAACCATTGTAGCGTGCTAAGGGGAAAAGAGTCAAGCCATGCGCATGTGGATATTTTTGCCTGGAAAATGACACACTAATAAATTAGCACGTGCACGTTTACTGAATGATTGTGCATTCTGCATCCCTACTTATTGTATTTTTAATACATTACATTCGTCGCTTAAGGTTCTTTGTAGTGTTTGTTGGCTTCTGTTCTTAAAAGTGAGGTAGAAAAATGCCACTTGAAGGGCTTCAACTCGGTCGTTATCGCCTTCTGCATCTGATTGGACGAGGTAATATGGGTGAGGTCTATCTTGCAGAAGACCCACGCGTCAGTCGACAGGTGGCTATCAAAGTAGTGAGCTCTGAAGTAGCCCATTACCCTAACGCCGATGTTGCAAAAGAAGCAACACGTCTATTTCAACGCGAGGCAAGGTCCATCGCCCAACTCAATCACCCGCACATTTTACAGCTCTTCGACTTTGGCGAGGAAGTAGTGAGCGGAGCTGTTCTCACCTATATGGTTATGCCATTTTGCCAGGAAGGTTCGCTCGCTAGCTGGCTCCGAAAAAATAGCGAATCTGAATTCCTCTCAATCGAGGACACTGCACATTTTATCAATCAAGCAGCCGATGCTCTCCAACATGCTCATGACCATGAGATCGTTCATCAGGACGTCAAACCTTCTAACTTTCTCATCCTCAGTAGTAGAAATTCGAGTCTACCCGATCTTTTGCTTGCCGATTTTGGCATTGCGAAATTAGGAATCGTAACTTCTAATGCAAGCCAGGCTATTCGTGGCACTCCCATTTACATGGCTCCCGAACAGTGGGAAGGCCTCCCTCAACCTGCCACCGACCAGTATGCGCTTGCCATTATGGCCTACCAGTTCCTGGCGGGCAACCCACCTTTTAGGGGGGGTCCAGCACAATTGATGTACCAGCATCTGCATCTTCAACCACAACCGCCAAGTACATTCAATTCGCATATTTCTTCAGATGTTGACACGCTGCTCTTGCATGCTCTTGCGAAGAGACCCGAAAACCGTTTTGCTACCATTTCCACATTTGCAAGCACTTTCCTGCAAGCGGTACAATCCATGGATGTGGCTACGACTTCCATTGCGAGTACTATAAGCAAAACAAAGGGCAATGATATCCGCGCAACCCTTGCCATCAGTAAAGCAGAAGCATTAGCCGGCTCCTACAGGACGCTAACGCTGCCAGGAGGTCAACGAGTTACTGTGTCTATCCCATCTGGCATACAGGATGGCCAGGTCATTCGGCTAGAAGGTCTAGGTGAACCAGCCAGTAGCGGTAGATCAGCAGGTAGCTTGATTCTTACGATTGTCACCACATCCAAAGATGAAGTTTCTTCTATCTCTACCGGTAGAGATAAAACAAACAATGCAGAATCCTCGACCATCATCTCCAACCTGCCTGGAGTGACCGTGAATGCTGCCCCACCCACCTTCATTAACACTGATAGTCGATTGACTAGCAATAATGACTCGAGTGCTATGCACCAGTCTGATAAGACAGCCAGCGACAGCGACGAGCGCCGCAGGTACTCTAAAGGTAGTGCATTGCTGCTCATTACGCTTATCTTCTTGCTTTTAGCGGGGAGCGCTGGACTCTTCTTTTACACGAGAGGCAATAATCTGAAAGCTGCTACCGGGGTAAGTTACACGAGCACAGCGGTAACCAATGCTAATGGCACGACCATCGCTCAGCATACCGTCTCGGGCACTCCTATACATGCTAATAGCAATACTACTGCTACAGCCAATGCTCAAGCCAATAGCAATGCCACAACCTCCGCAATTACACAGGCTCAGAGCGATGCGACAGCCACGGCGATTGCGCAGGCCAATAGTAACTCTACGGCTACGGCGATTGCGCAGGCCAATAGCGATGCAACTGCACAGGCTATTGCCAATGCTACCGCTACTGCTCTTGCTCAGAGCAATGCTACTGCTACTGCCACAGTTCAAGCGGCAACACAATATACCGGTACCTGGGTTAACGATGATCCAAATACAAGAGGCGACACAAGATTAGTGATTAGCAATGCCGGCCTGATTCTTACTGTCCACGGATATGGTGCATGCTCTCCAACGGACTGTGATTGGGGTACTCGTAGCGGAACGTATACTGGCGCACCGTTCGTCATCCTTTTCGATTTTGGAGGAGGACTAACCCACCAACTCTCAATGACATTGACTACCTCCGATGCTATGCACCTTCAGGTAGTCGATGTAGGCTCACGCAGCGGTACCAATACCTACTTTTTCCATAAAGTTTGATACAGAGTCAGAAATTACCCCGTTGTGATCGTCCCATCGGCATTGACACGGATGGTGACTTTAGGCAAGGGGCTAAGGCCTGATGGGCCTGTCCCTGACACATGGCTGAAGCCGTTCAAGGGATCGAAAACTGCGCCATGCGCCGGACAAACGATTTGACCACTGCCAGAGTTATAATTGACAGGCACCCCAACGTGCGTACAGGCTCTCTCACAGGCCACAAAATTGCCGTTGGACAGGCGCATCAGTAAACTCCCCTGACCATCGGCTGGATTGGTGAAGCTGACCGCGCTATTGTTAGACATATTGGTATGCCCAATCACTGTTCCGGTATGCTGCGGCGGCTGTGGCGTAGGCGGGGGTGGCGCTTGCGTTGGTTTCGGCGTCGGCTGTGGCGGCTGCGTTGCCCCCGGCGTCGTCTGTGGCGTCGCTTGGGTTCCTGTTGTAGGTGATGGTTGCGCTTTGGGTGTCTTAGATACGGTAGGCGTTTGTTGGGTTCCTTGCGTAGCTGCAGGGGTTGCGCCCTGTGATGCCTGCGTTGGCGAGGAAGTTGAGGAGGTATTTGATCCAGCAGACTGAGCACTACCCGGCAGTGATTGCTTCGTGCTT
>WNFC01011035.1_pt1 | contig 10046 bp, 6 predicted proteins | sample 5400541 | NCBI WGS metagenome assembly WNFC01 (sample SAMN13153342, study PRJNA577476) | soil metagenome | isolation source: 120 cm saprolite under Douglas fir tree site 2 hole 2 replicate 1 | place: USA:California | collected 2015-04-18 | reverse complement strand
TTTTGTTCACACGAGCGAGCTGATCCATCGTTTGCGATCAGAGAAACGTGCCCACGTCGAGAATCTGGTATTTCCGGATGAAGCGCATTCCTTTCTGCGACAAGAAACCTGGCGGCGCGCATTTCAGGCAACGGCCGACTTTTTCGATCGATTCCTGTCGAAGCCTAACCACGCGACGAAATGATACCGACGGGCTGAGGGGAAATCAGCATCTGGTACGCCTTCGTTCGCTCCGTCGGCGCGAAGATCGCGAGCCCTGGGGCGATTTCGTCCACCTAGCGATACACCAACACCCCACGGGCTTCGAGGCGCGGTATCCATTCGGGAAGCGGAAGCGAAGGCGTCCATCGCAGATCGAGCTTGTAAATCGCCGGCAGCTCCCTCTGCTGGAGCTCAGTGGTTTCCACGCTACCAGCGTGATCTGGCGGATGTTGTAGACGGTATCGCCCAGAATGCGCGGCGGACCTACCATTTCAAACCGAAGTGTCGCAAGCGCCGGTGTGGATGCTTGCCGATGTGGGAGCCAGCGTCATTGCCGCAGTTGCATTTCACTCCTAGGATCAGCCGACCCAACCGAAAGGCTTTGATGACGGAGTCGCAAAAGAAGGTTGCGCTGCTGATCGGCGCTGCTTTGATTATCGTACCCATCGCGGTGATCCGCACCCGCTCGGCGGTGCGAGGAGACCGCCGCTCGATCAACTGGGAAGAGAAAATGAAGGTTTCAGTCGAGGCAAAGGCGCCCGACTGGTACCACTCGGCAAAGTGCTGTCACCATTACCCCGCGCCACCGTCGTTGCCCAGGATTCGACTCGCGACCATTCGGATGTGGGGCTCGCTTGAAAGCCACGACAACATCATCCGCCAAGAGGATGTGGATTATCGGCCGATCCGCCTCGCGCTGTATGAAATGGGCGCCAACGGCTCGGTGATCGAGGGAGTGGATGATCGGGTGCCTGGGATCGAGCCAGGCCACGGAGAAATCATTCAAGCTGCGTACATGATTCACGCGGGCAAAGTTCCGGCGTCTTATGTCCGGGGTCCCCGACCCGAGTTCTGCCTCGTCCAGGACACCATCCCCGGATCCGCCGCCGAAGAGGGTGGTCTGCGGGCAGGCGATCTGTTCTGGGACGTCGATCACAGGAGTGTTCTCCGTGAGAACACCGGGGATTGCGAGGCGATCCTGGCGGCGTTGGGCCGTGTTTCGGTCGGGTCGACCGTCACGGTTTCGGTGCTCCGCGACGGCTCGCCTCTCGATCTCACGCTGAAGCGCCGGGACGGTCTTTACGGCTATCACTACCTCGCCGTGCCGTTGCTCGACTCGGAGAAGATCTGACTCGAATCAAGGCAATTTCCCCCCAGCTTGCGGCCCTCTCCGGCCCGGCGGCGATCGGGATCCTCGTCATCGCGCTCGGTGGCCTGATTGGGTTGGCCACCTATGGCGCGATCCAGGAGCCCAAAGTTCAAAGCGTCATGGCCCTGGACGCTCGAGGCGGTCACGTCGCGTTCAGCGTCGGGCACGAGGTGCTGGTCGCAGACGAAGACGGACGGTTGCTTTTCACTCTGGAAAAAGCACCTGGACAGCCGTGGGCGTTTGCCGAAGTCTCGAGTGTTTCGCTCGACGATGAGGGACGGATCACGGTCGCCGATGCGAATCGGCGAAGCCTTGTCCGGTTTGAGGCCGACGGGCGGCTCGGGGCGCCTGTTCCGCTCGACGACCTCCCTCGCCTCTCGTTCGAGTCCGCCACGTCGGGCGCCAGGCTCGTCGTCGCCGACACGATGGCCCACCAATTGAGGCTGGTGGACAGCTCCGGACGCACGCTCAAGTCGCGCCGCATCCGCTATCCGAACGGGATCACCGCGCTGCAGTCATCGGAAGGATTCCGGTGGATCGTCGCGGAAACGGGAATGGTGCGGGCGCGGGCTTTCGATGCCGAGCTGGAACCGGTGGACTACGGGCCGGTCAAGACGCTCAATACGATCCTGGCCCGCGAATCAGGTGCCAGCGCCCTGCTCGGCGCGCCGGTCCCGCGCTGGAAGGAGCTGCTCGACGTGGCCGCCACCCCCAGCGCATTCGCCGCCGCGACTTGCCGAGACGATTCCGGGGACTGCTCGGTCGTGCGCGTCGACCCACGGACAAACAAAGCAGACATCGTGGCCGACATCGGATTCATCAGCGCCGCCGGGGCCGAAGACAGCGATGGCATCCTGCAGCTCTCGGAAATTGCCCTCACCTCGTCCGGCCGCGTGCTGGTCGCCTCGCCACGGTTGTCGACCATCCTTTCATTTGAAGGACCCGGCGGGCCGCCAACGGGCGGTTTCTGTCGCGAGTGCACCCCTGAGGAGCTCGGTCAGGCGCCGGCAACCCTCGATCAGCTGGAGGCGGGCGTGAGCTGGCGCAATGGGACGCGCGTGTCTGTCTTTGGCGATCCCGCGGTCCGGCAGCGATTTCAGCAGAAAAGAGCGGCGCGAAATTTCTACGTGAGGTTGCAGCGGTGGGGCCAACGCGGAACGGTCGCGATTGCGATTCTACTTTTGATCGCCTTTGGGTTGATCCGTCAGATGGGCGTAGATCAGCGGGGCAGCAACGTCGGCTACAAACAACTCATCCGGGGCGACGGCCGGGCCCTGACGTCCGCGCTGGCGATCATCCTCGCCGCCGCGGGCGTCGGTTCCCTCCTGGGGTATGAATTCGTTGGATGGGGAGGCGCAGTCGGAGGCGCCGCCGCTTTCGGAGGGCTCGCCAGCCGCTATCTCGTCGTGCCCCTGCTCGTTCGCCGGCGGCGGCAGGACGCAGCCGCCGTGGCCTACGAAATGTTCCTCGGTGCCAATGCAAAGCATCCGCTCCCGACGAATCCCGGAGAGAGCCTTTATTGGGTACGGTTCGCATCTGCCGAGGTCCAGCTCCGTCAATTGATCGGCGATTTCCGCGAGTCATTCCAGATCGAGGATCCCCTCGAAGCGCTGGAGCGACTCGCGCCCCGGCTGGTTTTGGCGGCAGCGACAAACAAGCGTTTGATCATCACCAACACTTCGCTGCTCGGAACCCCCATCGGCACGGTCGTCTCGCGCGAGTGGGATCCGCAAAGCGGACCGCCCCCGGTTCCGCCCTCATCGCTCACCCTCTTCCAGAAAGGGGAAGGTGAGCGGCGCTTCAACCTGGGGGGAAAGGGGGGGTCGGGTGAAGCTCGGGTGCGCACGCTCGCTCCGGTCTACCTCTGCCAACGGTGCCGGCGCGCGCTGGGGACGTGCGAGCATCGTCCGGTTGGGCGCTGGATAACCGGTGTGCTGGCGCTTCTTCTCCCCGGGCTTGCCCAGCTTGTCCAGGGACGATTCCGGGGAGCGAGGGTCGCCGGCATGGCGGGGATGGGGCTGCTGTCACAGGCGTTTCACGAATTTGGGCCCCAGCATTGGGGAATCATCCCCGCCAATCCGAGCGCGTACCAAAAACCGATGGTGGCCTATGCCGTGTTGGTCATGACAGCCCTGGTCGAAGCGGTGATCGTGGCGAACCGGGAGCATGGGCGCTGCGAGTCAAATCGGCGGGAGCTGGCGCGCGCTCCGCGAAGAGCGGCATAGACTCCGGTCTAAGGACGCTTAACCCCGGCGCCGGTTGGCCGCAAACACCAGAAGAACGATCAGCCCAGCCACCCCAGTTGCGGAGCTGCCCGTCGAGTTGCAGCCAGAATCGTTCGCCACCAGTGTGTTTACCGTAGCGGTGTTGTTGTTGGAGATCGGATCGTCAATGTTTGATCTGACGTTGACGGTGTTGGGATCCGACGTGCGCCTGAGCTCCTTAGGCACCTGGTCGATGATGTATGTACTGGTGACGTTCTTGGTGTCTCCAGGATTCATCGTGCCCAAAGCGCAGGGGAAGTCCGTGGCGCAATCTCCGGAATTAGACTGGAAAATAATGACGCCGTTGGGGTCGATGGTGGGTCTCCCGCTGGCGTCGGGGGGGATTCTCAAGGAGGCGCCCGGCGCAGGACAGGGCCCTTTGTTCGTCACCACGGCCTGGTAGGTGACCGTCTCGCCTTGCCTCGCACTCGACGGGCCGCTGAGCGTCACCGCCATATCCGCATAGGGTCTCGCCGTATTGGTAACGCTGGCGGTGTTGTCGCCAGGGGTCGGATCAATTGACGTTGAAGTAACCGCGACCGAGGTGTTCCCAAGCGACGTAGAAGCCGGGCAGATGGTCGGATATGGAGTTGGAACAGGCAGCGAAATAACGAAGCTGACGGTCACCGAGGCGCCGTCGTCGATAACTCCAACGCTGCACGGAAATGTGACGACGTTGTTCACCGGCGGATTCACTGGCGGGCAGTTAGACCCGATGCTTGAAAGCCTTGTCCCGGCGGGAAGTGTCGCGTTCAGCTGCACTCCGGTTGCGTTGCTGGGACCGGCGTTGGTGATCACCACCGTATACGTGGCAGTGCCTCCCATAGTGAGCCCGACCGGTGGAGTCGCTTGACCGGGTCCGGCGAGGGTCACCGACAAGTCCGCAATGGCCTGGGAAAAAGCGGGGCTCGCAGCGAGGGTACTGAACAAGACAATCGCTCCTGCGAAACTCAGGGCGGCGCACTTAAGACTGCTTCTAAAGCCGTTTGGTCTTTCCAAGTGCGCCTCGCTTCCAAGAATACACAGGCACCGCTCCCCTCTTCCCTGGAACATCGGCCTCTGGAACATCGGCCTCTCGCTGCAGAGAGCGGAGCGCAGTCTGCCCAGAGGCATGGTGGCCGTCAAGCAAGATTTTCTCGCTTCAAGGCTGCGATTATTCGCGCGCAATGTGTCTTGTCTTGTGAGAAGGCCAGTGCTATTCGCCGACCAGCCGGAGGGAAAATGCCGATCGGATCTGAGCCCGCCCTTTGCCGAGCCTTTGCCTTTGCAAGGCAGCCGTCGAGCCGTACCGCCACTTTGGCCGCAGCGCTGATCTCCCAACTCTGGATCGCGGGAATGGCCATCGCGCAAGGGACACCGAGCACCGCCCAACCCGCCACCACCACGCCCACCGAGCAATCCGCGGCCGACGCCGCGCAGGCTCCAGAGCCCGCAGTCGCTGAATCGGACCAACCCCGGAGAGGGAGGAAGGGCGGAGAAGAGATCATCGTCACCGGCAGCCGGATTCGCCGCAAGGACCTGACCACGCCGGCGCCGATTACCGTGATCAGCAAAGAGCAGATGCAGGCGAGCGGCAAGGTTTCGATTGGCGACTTCCTCCAGAGCCTGCCGGAACAAGGCAACGCCACGAATACATCCGTCAACAATGGCGGCAATGGAAGCACGCGGATCAGTCTGCGAGGACTGGGCGCCGCGCGTACGCTGGTGCTTCTCAATGGCCGGCGCTTCGTGTCATCGGCACCGGTTCCCCCGGAGTCGGTTGACCTCAATTCAATCCCCACCGCGGCGATCGAGAGAATCGAGGTGCTCAAAGACGGAGCATCGGCCGTCTACGGATCGGACGCAATCGGCGGGGTCGTCAATCTGATTACGCGCAAGAGATTCAATGGCGCAGAGATCTCGGGTTACGCAGGCACCTCGACGCACAATGATGGGCAGACCTACGACATCAACTTTACTGCTGGAACCAGCGGCGAGAAGGGTAGCCTGCTCTTCTCCGGTGGCTTCTACACTCAGCAGCCGGTATGGGCGGGAGACCGCGGTTTCAGCAAGATCCCGCTGTCCTATGATGCCGTTGGACAGCTGACGATTTCCCGCAAGGCAGGCCCCTACACGCAGGGCAGCACGACCGTTCCCGCCGGCACCATCGTCATTCCCAGCGGCCAAGCCGGCCGCGCTCTGCCGAACCCGACCAACGATCCGAGGATTGCGTTCTACAACCAACTCGTCACCCAGAATCCAACGACGACGGTGTTCGTCCGCGATCCGAACGCCGCGACTTGCCTGGCGGACAACTGTTGGCGCCCGTTCAGGAGCGCGCTCCTCCCCCCGGACGGAGATGGCTACAACTTCCAGCCCGACAATTACCTGGTGACGCCGCAGCAGCGCATTTCCCTCTACTCCATCGGCGACGCCCGACTCGGCGAGGGAGCGCGCGCCTATTTCGAGGGTTCCTACGTGAATCGGCAATCGGCGATAAAGCTCGCCGCCGAGCCATTCCTCACCGACTCGGAAAACTTATCGGTTTCGAGGGACAACATCTACAATCCTTTCGGCCGCGACTTCACGGCTGGCCCCGGCACTCCTGCATCAACGTCGGGAGCAGTTCGCAAACGCCTTCTTGAGTTCGGCTTCCGTGACACCAAACAGGACATCGATACCTTCCGAATCATCGCTGGTTTGGACGGTTCACTTCCCGAAAGCGCCGGACCCTTGAAGAGCTGGTTTTGGGATGTCTCGCTCAATTACGGCCGCACCGAGGGCACCACGGTCAAGCAGGGCAACCTGAAACGGACCGGGCTCAGGAACGCCCTTGGGCCAAGCTTCACGGATGCGACCGGACCACACTGCGGCACGCCGGGAAACGTCATTGCGGACTGCGTCCCGCTTAACCTCTTCGGTGGGCCTGGATCGATCACCCAGGATCAGATTTCCGGTTTGACCTTTACCGGCACCTTGCGCGGCATCAACCAGTTGACCGCGGCGCAGTTCAACACCAGCGGCGAGCTGTTTAGGCTATTTGCTAGTCGACCGGTAGGTCTGGCGCTCGGCTACGAATATCGGATCGTCGCTGGAGAGAACATTCCGGATCCGATCACCGTGGCAGGCGAGACCACCGGCAACAAGGGAGACATCACCCGGGGTCACTACTATGTCAACGAAGGCTACGGCGAATTGTCGATTCCTTTGATCGGCGGAATTCCGTTCATCGAGGATCTGGAGGTGACCGCGGCTGCGCGCGTCTTCAGCTACAGCACGTTCGGCACCGACGCCACCTACAAGATTGGCGGCCGGTGGCGGGTCGTCCCGGATTTCACCTTTCGAGGAACCTACTCAACCGGATTCCGCGCTCCCTCCATCGCCGAGCTCTACCAGGGCCAGGCGGATGCGTTTCCCAATGTCCAGGATCCGTGCCGCGGAGCGGGCGTCGCGGGCGGCAGTGCACCTCCGGCGAGCTGTGGCGACGCGGCAAACAACGGGGATGCTCAGACCCAGCTGCGCTCGCGAGTCGGCGGCCAAACCGGCCTTCAACCGGAGACCGCCAAGATTTTCACCACCGGCGTCGTTCTCGAGCCGCGCTACGTCAGAAACCTCACCGTCACCGTCGACTACTACAACATCACCATCGACAAGACGCTGGCGCCGATCGGGGCATCTACCATTCTCAACGCGTGTTATTTCGGAGACCCCGCCTCAGCTCCGAGGTATTGCGCCCTCATTCAGCGCGACGAGACGACCCACCGCATCTTGAACATTATCAATCTGACGACCAATGCTGGTCAGGACAAGACGGACGGCATCGATGTCGCAATCCGGTACGATCTTCCAACCGAGCTCGGCCGTTGGGGATTCCTTTTCGACGGGACCTGGCTACATCAGTACAACCGCACGCTGGCCGACGGGACCGTGGTCAGGGCCCGAGGCAGATTCGACCTCGCGACCACCGGCGGAGTCTATCCAGCATTCAAGTTCAACTCCGGTTTGAGATGGGCTCTCAGTGGTTTGGGCGCCGGTGTCACCAGCCGCTTTACCGGGTCATTCACCGAGTGCGGAACGGCCTCAGGAAATTTTGCCGGAAGCGGTCTTTGCTACGTGAATTCCACCTACCAGCGCCACGTGGACGCGTACAACACCTGGGATGTCTATTTGAGCTACGCGTTCAACACCAGCTTTGGCAAGACTTCGCTCGCCGCCGGCGTGAACAACGTTTTCAACAAAGATCCGGCGATCATCTACAACGGTTTCACCGCGGCCTCGGATCCAACGCAGTACGCCGACGGATTCATGGGGCGCTTCGGATACCTGAGGATCGGGCACGCCTTCTGAAGCAGGCGCAAGGTCAGCCGATGACGACCGTCCGCGTGGGCCGGTCCCGGCGGGTTAAGGAGCGCTCGCGGGCGGCCTTCGGCGCGGGCGCGAGGAGGATGGGCATGCCTCGATTTCTCGCAGGGCGCCGCCGCTGTCAATCCGCGATCACGCCACGCCGCACTTCTTGAACCAGGCGTGCATGCGCTTCCAGCCATCCTCGGCCGAGGCCTTGTGATAGCTCGGCCGGTAGTCGGCATTGAATGCATGGCCGGCATCCGGGTAGACGACGATCTCCGCTGGCTTCGAGGCGGCCTTCAATGCTTTGCGCATCTGCTCGATGCTCTCCAGCGGAATGCCCTGATCTTTTCCGCCATAGAGACCGAGCACGGGCGCCTTGAGCTCAGGGACGACATCGATCGGGTTTTTCGGATGAAGCTCATCCGTCGTACCGACCAGCCGACCATACCAGGCCACGCCCGCTTTCAACTTCGAACTGTGGGCCGCATACAGCCAGACGATCCGACCGCCCCAGCAAAAGCCGGTGATCCCCAGCTTCGAGACATTTCCCTGCCCCGACTTCTCGACCCACGAGACGCAGGCGTCGAGATCGGACATCACCTGCGCGTCCGGAACCTTCGCCACGATCTTCTGGATCTCCTTCATGTCGGTGATCTTCGAAACATCACCCTGTCGGGCATACAGCTCGGAAGCGACCGCCAGATATCCAAGCTTGGCCAATCGGCGGCAGATGTCCTTGATGTGCTCGTGCACGCCGAAGATCTCCTGCACCACGAGCACCACCGGGAATGCCTTGCCCGTCTGCGGCATGGCGCGGTAGGCAGGCATCTCACCGTCGGAGGTTGGGATCTTCACCTCCCCGGCGGTCAATCCCTGGGCGTCGGTCGCAATCGTCTGGGCCGAAACGGGCTGAACCGCCAACGCGAAGCCGGCGGCCAGCGTGGTCACCACGAACTCTCTTCTTGAAAAATCGCTCGACGGCATCCAGCTGCGAAAGTCCTCTTGCATCGGCGCTCCTTCCTCAAGGCTTGGTCGCCCTTCTCGCACATCGCCCCGGTTGACGCACGCGACATATCCGGCCTATCAGCGATGGGAACGCGAGAAATATCCATCAATCAACCCGGAGGTGAAACATCGTGCCCCCCGCCGCCATTTCGGATCGCCCCTCGCCGCGCCTCAAGGCTGTCTTGGAACACGTGCGCCTCGAAAACGCGCACGACCTCGACGGTCTGATGAAGCACGTTCGGGAGCACCGGCTTCTACGATGATGCCCCCTGGGGCGAGCACCACGATGGTCTGGACGCGGTGCGCGCTTACTACGCGTCGCTTTTACGCGCGGCGCCGGATTTTCAGATCGAAGTGCTCTCCTCGCGCGCCGCGGAGGACGCGGTGGTACTCGAGGTTCGGCTCACCGGCACGCACCTCGGGAGCTGGCGCGGCCTGCCCGCCACCGGTCGCCGGATCGACATTCCGATTTGCGCGATCTTCACCTTCGATGCAGGCGACCGCCTCGCCGGCGAGCGGATCTATTACGACCGCGCGACGGTGCTGCGACAGCTGGGTGTCTTCTTCGAGCCCGACACGTTGCTCGGCAAGCTGGTCACCCCGCTGATGCACCCGGTCACCATGCTGCGGGCGCTGGGTCGAGTCGCGGTGCGGCGCCAGTCTTCGTAGGATGTTGCAAACCCATTGGCGGGCTACCCCTGCCGCGTGAGAGGCTGCTCTTCAAGATGACGGCGGACCACGCAAGCGCAGTGCCCCTCAGGGCTGACTTCGAAGTGATCTCGCTGGTGGGCTTCGCCCACGGCACGTCCCACTTCTTCCACCTCATGATCCCGTCGCTGTTCCCATGGCTGATGCGCGACTTCGGGCTCAATTTTACCCAAGCGGGTTCGCTGACCGCGGCGTTCTTCGTCGCTTCCGGCATCGGACAGGCGCTGGCGGGGTTCGCGGTGGATCGGTTCGGTGCCCAGCGCGCGCTGCGGGCGGGGATCGCGCTCTTTTCGATCGCCGCGGTCGTGCTGGGCTTGGCGAGCAGCTACGCCATGCTGCTTGCTGCGGCCCTGTTGGCGGGAATCGGCAACTGCGTGTTTCACCCGGCCGAC
>WNFC01027008.1_pt1 | contig 10047 bp, 7 predicted proteins | sample 5400541 | NCBI WGS metagenome assembly WNFC01 (sample SAMN13153342, study PRJNA577476) | soil metagenome | isolation source: 120 cm saprolite under Douglas fir tree site 2 hole 2 replicate 1 | place: USA:California | collected 2015-04-18 | reverse complement strand
ACGGTTGCGGATGATCGAGGCGTCCTCCAACAGCCGGTCGACGTCATGCTCGGTCATCGCGGCGACCTTGGCGACGTCGAAGCCCCGGAATGCCGTCCGGAACGCTGCCTGTTTGCCGAACACGATCGACCAGCTCAGCCCGACCTCGAACACGCCCAGAGTGAGCGCCTCGAACATCGCGGACTCGTCGTAGGTGCGGGTACCCCAGACCTCGTCGTGGTAACGGCCGAACGCGGTATCGCCGGCGCCGGCCCAGGCGCAGCGTGGCTTCCCGTGGTACCCGATGATCACGTCGTTGCTCATCCGGCCCTCCAGCGTCCCGCTCCGCCCACACCCGAGACTCTCCGGTTACCTCTGTCTCTGGGGCAATGCTAAGGCGCTTGTCACCATCAGCCCACGCAGAGAGGAGGCATTGGCCGCGCCCGGCGCGTGCCTGATGACGTGGTGAAACTGGGCGACTCGCGGTCACTCGCGGACAGGCCGTGCCGCCGCCTCGATTTCAGCAGAATGGCGAGCCTCCGGGCGGTCTACGTCGGATCGGCCTTCGCGCTCAGCTCCGCAAGCTGCGCACGGGCGTCGGCGACCAGTTCTGCATTTGTGTTCGCATGGCTGCTCAGCCCCAGCCGCTGTCCGGCGCCTCGGTAAGCAGGACCCAGGTCCGGCCAGCCAGCCCCGGATCGCCGCCGGTGTCGGCCGCGATTCCGGTCAGTTGCGCCACTACCGCCAGCTGCTTGTCGCGATCGAGGCGCCCGCATTGGTCACGACCTGAATCCGCACATACCTGCCTTCGCCGTGGACGTTGGAAAGGCTGCCCGCAGGAAGCTCGTGAACGAAGGCCGCCGTGTTCTGCCGGAACATCGGGATGTCCGGCACCTGCTCGATGATCATGAGCGCGGCGGCGAGGTCAACGGGGAGCTGATGCTGATCCGCGAACGTTCCTGCCGCGGCGTAGACGTCGATCATGGGCATGAAGATGCTCCTGCCTGCCGGTTACGCCGCAGCCGCAGCGCAGGTTTCGGCCGCCGCCTTGATCAGGTCCGTCACCTCTGCCGGATGCGAGGCCATCGCGACGTGGCTGGACGGGACCTCGATGGTGGTCGCGCCCATCCTGGCGGCGAACTGGCGCTCGGCCTCCGGCGGGATGGCCTGGTCCTGCGTGGCGACCAGGTACCAGGTTGGCAGCGACTTCCACGCGGGGACGCCCGTCACATCGGCGAACGTTGAGCCCGCCAGGGCCGCTAGGGCACGATGATCGTGGCCCCGGCTGCCAGTAGCCGGTCGAGGACGCCGACCAGCGTAGCCACGTCGAGCGGGTGCAGGCCAGTAGATGGCTCGTCGAAGACGTACAGCGTGGCGCGCTGGCTGCTGCGCAGCCGGGAGGCGATCCGCAGCCGCTGCGACTCGCCGCCCGACAGGGACGGCGTTGGCTCGCCAAGCCGCAGGTATCCGAGGCCCACCTCTTCGACGGGGCGCAGCGCCGCGGCGACCGGGGGCTGATCAGCGAAGTGCTCGAGGGCCTCGTGGACGCTCAGGCCGAGCACGTCCGCAATGGTCAGGCCGCCGATCCGCACGGCCAGGGTGGCGTCGTTGAACCGGGCGCCGCGGCAGGCGGGGCACGCGACACTGATGTCAGGCAGGTACTGGACGTCGAGGTCGATGTGGCCGAGGCCGCGGCAGGTCGGGCACTGGCCCTCGCGGGTGTTGAACGAGAAGTGCCCGGGCTTCCACCTCCGGCGCCGGGCATAGCCTGAGTCGGCGAAGAGGCGGCGGATCTGGTCGAACGCCCCGGAGTAGGTCGCCGGTGTCGAGCGGGTGTTCTGGCCGATCGGCGAGGCGTCGATCTGGACGACCTGGCGGATGCCGCCGAGGTTGAGGCGGCGGACATGCCCAGGCAGCGCGGACCCGCTGAGCAGCGCCCGCGCGGCCGGGATGAGGCTGTCTAGGACGAGCGCGGTCTTCCCAGCCCCGGATGGCCCGGCCACTGCGGTCAGCCGGTGCACCGGGAACGTTGCGGTGAGATCGTGCAGGTTGTACAGGTCGCCGATCTCGACGGCTATCTGAGCACTAGCATCAGCACGCGCGGGACGGTCACGCGGCACGGCGAGGGCGCCGGCCAGGAAAGGTCCGATGATCGAGCGCGGGTCGGTTTCCAGCTGAGCGGGTGTGCCCTGGGCGATTACCGTGCCGCCCATGGCGCCGGCTCCGGGGCCCAGCTCGATAACCCAATCCGCGGAGCGGATGAGCTCCTGCTCGTGTTCCACGACGACCACGGAATTGCCATTCGCGGCCAGGGCGGTGATCGTCTTGCGCAGTCCCTGGACGTTACTCGGGTGCAATCCGATGGACGGCTCGTCGAGCACGTAGAGCATGCCCGTCGTGCTGGAACGCACCGTGGAAGTCAGCTCGATCCGCTGCCGCTCGCCGGACGATAGCGAGGCGCCGGGGCGGTCCAGGGTCAGGTAGCCGAGCCCCACGTCGAGCAGTGGCGTGAGCGTCCCGTTCAACTCGTTAAGCAAACCAGTCGTCATCCGGCTGAGCTCGGCGGGCAGCCGGGTGGGCAGCCCGGCCGCGAATCCGCGCAGTTCGTCCAGGCCGAGCGCGCTGATCTCGGCGATGTTGCGGCCGCCGAGCCGTGACGTCAGCGCCTCGGGCCGCAGCCGGGTGCCGTGGCACACCGAGCAGACACGGGTGATGAGGAACCGCTGCACCAGCCGGCGGGTGCGCTCGTTGTCGCTGCGCAGCGAGCGTTCCACGGCGGCGGCGGCGTTGTCGTAGTTGACCGACAGCTGCACGGTCCGCCCGTTCCGGCCCGAGAGCGTCACCTGCCGCCGGGCCGGTTCACCGTGCAGAACGATGTCGCGCTCGCGGTCGGTCAGTGACCGGTACGGCACGTCGAGCCGGACCCCGAGCTCACGCGCGGCATACATCGACAGCCGCCGCCCGCCGGAGTTCCACGGCAGCACCGCGCCTTCCTCGATCGTCTTGCCCGGGTCGGGAACCAGGGTGGCGACGTCTACTTCGGACCGCACGCCCAGGCCGTGGCAGGCCGGGCATGCGCCATAGGAGTTGAAGGCGAAGAATTCAGCACTGGGCGGCTCGAAACGGGCCCCGCAGACGGGGCAGACGATCTCCATCGCTTGCGTGGCGACCGACGGCTCGACGTGGTGGCCGTTCGGGCAGAGGTGCGTGCCAAGCCGGGACATCATCAGGCGCAGCACGTTAAGTACCTCGGACATCGTGCCGACCGTGCTGCGCGGCCCCGGAATGGGCGGCCGCTGTCTTAGTGCTAGCGCGGGCGGCAGGTGCTCAATCCTGTCCACGTCGGGCCGCTGGGCCTGAGTCAGCCGTCGGCGGCTGTAGGTGCTCAGGCTCTCCAGGAACCGGTGCAAGCCCTCGGCGTATAGCGTGCCGATCGCCAGCGACGTCTTGCCCGAGCCTGACACGCCGACAACCGCGACCGCTCGCCAGAGCGGCACGTCGACGTCGATACCCCGAAGGTTGTTGTGCCGGGCCCCGCGCACGCCGATGACCGTGGGCAAAGTGCCCGGCAGCCGAGTATCACGAGTCGCCATCATGGCAACCTAGCCGCCTGGAGCGGTCATGGGTGGATCGCGCCGTGGTCCGCCCTGGACCTCGGGCAGGTCTGCGGCGTTGTTGGCGCCGGAGGCAGATGATGTCACGGTATCTCCCCTGTGAATCGCGGGCACGTCCCTAGCGGCCGTGCGACCTTCGCGTCGAATCCAGGCTCGCCAGCAGGCAGGTGAGCGGCCATCGCCGGATCATGGTGATTCGCGCGCCGTTGACACCGGGCTTGCCGGCCTGATACCGAGAGTTCTGTGTCGGACAACTCGCGGCTGATTGACCGGGCTGATCTTCTGGCTGCCCTCAACCGCGCGGCGGCGGGGAAGGTCACGGTCATCTCGGCTCCGGCCGGCAGCGGGAAGACGTCCCTGTTGCGGGCCTGGGCAGATCGTAGGGGTCAGCAGCATCGGCTCGCCATCCTCCAGGTGCGACGGGACCAGCACGATGCTCAGGCTTTCTGGCTTGCCCTGCTCGACGCAGTCCGGCAGACCTCCGGCACGGGCAGTCACGCGGAACCGGCGGCGGCGACACCGGGTTTCAACGGCCGGGCCATGGTCGACCGGGTACTTGCCGAGCTCGCCGGCCAACGCGGGCCCGTCATCCTGATCATCGACGATCTGCACGAACTGAGATCGTCGGAGGCTCTCGATCAGCTCACCCGGCTGCTGACGAACCTGCCACCGCATGTCCACGCGGTACTGGCCACGCGCCGCGACCTCCAGCTGGGCCTGCATCAGCTTCGCCTCACGGGCGAACTAGCCGAGATCCGCGCGGCAGATCTGCGCTTCACCGAGCGCGAAACCCGCGAGCTGCTCGACGCCTCGGGGATCGCGCTGTCGGACGCCGGAGCAGCGCTCCTGTGCGAGCGAACCGAAGGTTGGGCTGCCGGGCTGCGGCTCGCGGCGATCTCCCTGGCCGGCCACGCCGACCCCGAGCGTTTTGTTGCGCAATTTTCCGGGAGCAACCGCGCCGTCGCGGAGTACCTGATCGCCGAAATGCTGGACCGCCAGCCGGCCGACGTGCAGCAGTTGCTGCTGCGGACCTGTTTGCTCGATCGCGTCAACGGTGAGCTCGCTGACCTGCTGACCGGGTGCCCGGGGTCGGAACGCATCCTGCTGCAGCTCGAGGACGCCAACGCGTTCGTCATGTCGCTCGATCCCGAGCGAACGTGGTTTCGCTACCACCACCTGTTCGGGGACCTGCTCAGGCTGGAGCTGCGCCGGACGCTGCCCGAGGAAGTGCCGGCGCTGCACCGGCTGGCCGCCGCCTGGTTCACCGACCATGGCCAGGTTGTCGACGCCATCCGGCACACGCAGGCGGCGGGCGACTGGCCCGCCGCGGCGCAGCTGATCGCTGACCATGCCTTCAGCCTGACGCTCGATGGGCAAGCGCAGACGATCCAGGCGCTCTTGCGGGTCTTCCCGCCCGGTGCGGAATACCCCGAGCTGGCGCTGGTGCGCGCAGGGGGCGACCTCGTGCAGGGACGCCTGGACGAGGCGGCCGCCTATCTGGCCGTTGCCGAGTCGTACGTCCAGACGGCCCCCACTGATCGCCAGCGCCGCCTCCGGATTGGCATCGCGTCGCTGAAACTGTCACTGGCCAGGCGGCGCGGGGACCTCGGCGGGCTTGTGGAGCAGGCCGAATTCCTCGCGTCACCGGTCGCCGGGGAATCTGACGAGGACATCGCGCTCGGCAGCGATCTGCGAGCTGTGGCGCTGATGAACCTTGGCGTCACGGAGGCGTGGTCACTGGGGAATCCGGACGGTGAACGCCACCTGCAGGAGGGCGCCGATCTTGCCAGGAAGATCGGACGGCCCTATCTCGAAGTCAGCTGCCTCGCGCAGCTGGGTTTCGCCTCGAAATTCCGCTCGTTTGCCACGGTCCGGCAGCGTTGCGAGGAGGCGATAGCGCTCGCCGAGAGGCATGGCTGGGGCGCGGACCAGATGATCTCGCCTGCCCTGATAACGCTTGCCAGCACGATGATCTGGACGGGCGAGTTCGAGGACGCCGAGCGATGGCTGCGGCGCGCAGCCGGGGTCCTGCAAGCCGACGCCGGACCTGGCATCGGGTTGCTGCTGCACCTCGCGACCGGGATGCTGCACGCTGGCCGGGGTCGCCGCGACGAGGCGCTCGAAGAGTTCACCGCTGCTGAACGCCTCCAACTGCAGCTGGTGGGATCGCACGCGCTCGCGGCCCAGGTCAGCAGCTGGTTGCTGGCCACGCAAGCCCGCCTCGGGATGCCGGGCCAAGCCCGCGAAGCGCTCAAGGCGCTTCCCGCCGAGCAGGCTGGCTCCGGCGAAGTTCGCACTGCCTGCGCGGTGATGTTCCTCGCGGAAGGCGATCCGGCCGGGGCTCTTGGTGAACTGGCGGGTGTTCTCGATGGCGCGGTTCCGCTTATCTGCGACGTGACACGCATTGAATCGTTGCTGGTGGGCGCTCTGGCGCACGATGAGCTTGGTGACCGGCGCGCGGCGAGCCAGGCCACGGAACGCGCGCTTGCCCTCGCCGAGCCGGAGAGGGTGATCCTGCCGTTCGCGATGACCGGTTCGCGGCAGCTGCTCAAGGCTCTGCCGCGGCATGAGACAGCGCACGCCGCGCTGCTGGCCGACGTCCTGGACGTCCTGCACGGCTCGTCCCTGACGGCCAAAGAGCAGGCCGCATCGCCACAAACCGCCGCGCTAAGTCCCAGCGAGCTCAGGGTGCTGCGTTTTCTGCCGACGAACCTCTCCAGGCCTGAGATCGCAAGCGAGCTGTCCGTCTCCGTGAACACGGTCAACACGCACATCCGAAACATCTACACCAAACTGCAGTCCAGCGATCGGTCATCCGCGGTGCAACGCGCGCGAGAGCTGCGGCTTCTGTCGGCCGGTCTCACGCGTTAGAGCCTGCGGTCACAAGATCCTGGTGATGATGGTTCACTTGATCTCGCTCAACCATGGCTTCATGAATGGCTTGATGGATCCAGTGCCCGCCCGCTACGCCATCCGCGTCAACGGTTACCTCGGGTGACAGCCGCTCACCTTGATAGTCACTAAGTTTCGGGCGCAACCCGGCTCAATTGTCACAGTCCAGCAGGACGATGGTCTCATGCGTACCCGACCATAGGCAGGCACCGTGACTGAGGATGCCAACCGCGCCGTGTGGCTGCAGCAGGCGCGTTCCCACCTTCGCAACGCTGATCCCGTGCTGGCACGGCTCGTCGACGAACGGCCCGAGTTCGACCCGCGGGCATGGATTGCTGAGCTACCGCCGATGGATCTATACGGCGCCCTGCTGTTCCAGGTCACCGGCCAGCAGCTTTCCGTCGCCGCGACCCGCCGCACACTAACCAGGATCGAGGCCCTCTTCGCGGGCCATCTCCCGTCGCCCGGCGAACTGCTGGGAGTAGATCCCGGCAAGCTCCGCGAGGCCGGGCTCTCGTGGCGGAAGATCGACACGCTCCGCGACCTCGCTGATCGGCTGTCGGACGGCCGGCTGAACCAGGATGTCCTGCGGAGCCTGCCAGACGATGAGCTCATGGAGGTGCTCACCGCAATCCCGGGAATAGGTCCCTGGACGGTCCAAGGGGCTCTGATCATCGCGCTCCAGCGAGAGGATGTCGTCCTGCCGGGCGACCTTGCGCTGCGCAAGGCCGTTCAGTCCGCCTATCAACTCGACCACCTGCCAGCCCAGCAGGAGGTCCTCGCCATCGCCGAGAAATGGCGGCCCTACCGCAGCCTGGCGACCAGCTACCTGTTTTCAGCCGCCTTCGAGTCCCCTCAGGCGGCGCCGGTCGCCCCGGTTGAGGCGTGACGCGATACCCGCCAGCGCGAAATCACTATGATCCGGTGACGGCTTTTCACCTGGATGGCGGCAACCCTGGGCCGGTCGCAAAGATTCGCACGGCCGAATGGAGCACACAGTGACTACTGCGATCATCGGCGTCGGGAACATCGGCGGAGCACTGGCGCGGCATCTGGTGCGCGGCGGTGAAAATGTAGTGCTGGCAGCCAAGGACGAGTCGAAGGCGGCCGCGCTCGCGGGCGAACTAGGCCCCCTCGCCAGCGCCGCATCCGTCCGCGAGGCGGTCGAGGCGGCGGAGGTGGTCGTGCTGGCGGTGTGGTTCGACGTGCTGAGGACGCTGATCGCCGAATACGCCGATCTGCTTGACGGCAAGGTCGTCGCCGACCCGTCGAACCCGATCGGCTTCGGCGCTGACGGCACGCCGGTCCGAACCCTGCCGGACGACCAATCTCAGGGCTCCCTGGTGGCCGCGATGCTGCCTCCCGGCGCTCACTACGTCAAGGCGTTCGGAACCCTCGGCGCGGACTCCCTCGCTAACAGCGCGAACCGGGCGCCCCGCCGCGCGGTCCTATTCTTTGCCACTGACGACGACCACGCTGGCGTGGCGATCGAGCGCCTCATCACCGTCTGCGGGTTCGACCCGGTCATGGTCGGCGGCATGGACGCTGTAGGGCGGATCGAGGCGCCAGGTGGTGACCTGCACCAAGGCGGCGGGCTCGGCGGAAAGCTCCTTGACGCCGAGCAGGCACACGCCGCTCTCGCGTCCTCATTACCCTGATCCTTTCGAGCGCGTGCGCCGTGCCGCTCGCGGTTATCGGCTCCGTTCGGTTCCGCTGCGCTTGTATATGGTCTCTTGGAACTTCGCGGCCTGGCCGCGCTGGCGGAAGCGGTGTCACATAGGGAGCCGAACTGGATGTGTCGAACTGGATGGCGGATGAGTCGGACCGGCGCGGCGAGGCTGCTGGCCTAGCCGGGGAATCTGGTGCACCCCGGCGAGGCAACGGCCCAACCAGCCGCCGAGAGCGCTGGGCTCGCCTGCGCCGCTTGCTGTGGCAGCCGCCTCGCGCGCACGGCGAGCAGCCGCACCAGCGCGTGGTTGGCCCTCTCGAGCTCTTCTATGACCTCGCCGTTGTCGTGCTGGTTGCCCAGGACGCCCACCATTTTGCCGGGCACCTGACCTGGCGCGGACTCGGCGAGTTCGCCGCGATATTCACGCTGGTCTGGATCGCCTGGGCCAATGGCAGCCTCCATCATGAGCTGCACGGCCACGACGACGCCCGCGGCCGCAGCACCTTCTTGCTGCAGATCCTCGTGCTCGCGGCGATCGGCGCCTTCATCCCCGAGGCAGGCGGCACGCGCGGAGCAGCGTTCGCCGTCGCCGCGAGCGTGCTGTTCGCAGTGCTCGCCGTTCTGTGGCTGTTCGCCGCGCGCGGCGACCGCCCCGAATACCGCCGGCCGAGCCGGCTATTCGTCACAGGGACAGCCGCCTGTTCGCTCCTGCTCGCCGGAACCGCCTTGCTGCCTGCCAGCGCCCGCGTTGCTGCCTGGGGCCTGCTCGACGCCGCCTACCTCGCCGGGTTCGCAGCCGTGATCCTCACCGCCGGCCCCGCACAAGCCGCAGCGCTGACTATCACAGACGCGCTCATCGAACGATTCGGTCTGCTCATCATCATCGTGCTCGGCGAAACCCTGACCGGTGTTGTCGCCGGACTGGCCCGCGTGCATGTCACCGCGCTCATCCTCAGCGTCGGGCTCGTCGCCGTCGTCGTCGGCTTCGGCGCTTGGTGGACCTACTTCGACTTTGCTGGACACCGCCACCCCAGACCGGGACAGACGGCCACCGTCCAGTGGATGCTCAGCCATCTGCCGATCACGGGCGCCATCGCCGCGATGGGCGCCGCGATGGTCAGTCTCGTCGCCCACGCCGATGACGGCCGCACCCCTGCGGCCACGGCGTGGATACTGTGCGCCGGCGCCGCGGTCGTGCTATGCGCGACGATGCTGGTATCCGCGAGCCTGCAAGACTGGCAACGCGAGCGCGGGTTGTACCGGCCGCTCGCCTGCACCTGCGCCGCCGCAGCCCTGGCGTGCCTCGGCCTCGGCGCCGCGCAGCCGGCGCCGCTCCTCATCGGCGTCGCACTCGTTGTCCTGCTTGGCATCCCCTGGATACTTGCCGTCGCCCGGCGCCTGGCGATCGGATCCGACTCACCCATCGAGTAACCCGCCCGCACGTCTCGGCGACCCCGACCCCCACCGCATGTTCCCCGATCACCAGGAGATCTCTATGCCAGAGTCTCGTCAGCGCCGACGCGCGGACTCGAGCCTGAGTGCAGACATGATGTCCACCTTCGCACTTGGCCGACTGCAGGTCAGACGGTCCGGGTACGGTGCGATGCAACTCGCTGGCCCATTCGCCTTCGGGACGCCTCCTGACCGGGCATCGGCCATCGGCGTGCTCAAGGCCGCGGTAGCCGCTGGAGTTGATCACATCGACACGGCCCTTTACTACGGCCCTGGCGTCGTCAACGATCTGATCCGAGAGGCGCTCGACCCCTATCCCGACGGGCTGGCGATCGTCAGCAAGGTCGCGGTCCGCGCGGACAACGGCGGTGCCGGGCGCCCGTTCGACGATACGCACCAACTGCGCGCAGGCATCGAAGACAACCTTCGCAGCCTGCGGGT
>WNFC01018954.1_pt1 | contig 10047 bp, 9 predicted proteins | sample 5400541 | NCBI WGS metagenome assembly WNFC01 (sample SAMN13153342, study PRJNA577476) | soil metagenome | isolation source: 120 cm saprolite under Douglas fir tree site 2 hole 2 replicate 1 | place: USA:California | collected 2015-04-18 | reverse complement strand
GCATCAGATTCGCGCCGACCGAAAAATTCGCCGCTTCATTCGCGATCACCATGGCGTCAAAATCCGTGGTCAGTCGCTTCAAGCCCTTGTGCAGCATCGCGATCAAGTCCGCGCCGATGGCATTCATCTTCGAGTGGAACTCGCAGCACACCACGCCATCGCCCAAATCGATCAAGCTTGCGCCAGCATTGCGCTCGACTTCGCGTCCCGCTTCTTTCAGCGACTTGAGCGCCAGCACTCCGGCCGGTTCCTCGACTCTCTTCGCAGCGCCGGTCGCGATATCGAAAACGGTCTTCGTGCCTTTGGCCGCTTCGTAAAATCCGGCTCTGCCGCTCGCCAAGAGCTTCTCGAGCACCGGCGACAGCGCCCGCCCCTCCTTCTGCACCTGCGCCGCGAAGGCTTTCACGCCGATCGCGTCCATCACCTCAAACGGTCCCAACTCCCAACCAAATCCCCAGCGCAGGGCGCGGTCCACGTCCACCACGCTGTCTGAAATCTCCGGAACGCGCCGCGCCGCGTACAAACAACTCTCCGAGATAGAGCCCCACAAAAACTGTTGTGCCTTGTCACCTTTCTGCCCTTCCAGAAGCGGGCCCAGCAGCGCGCGCAATCGCTCCGGCGTGTCCTCGATGGTTTTCGCCGCCTCCAGTGAGCCGAATCGCGCCTTCTGCCGCGGCCGGTACTCCATGGTGTGTACGTCTAGCGTCAGAATTTCTTTTTCGCCATCACCCTTAACGCGTTTATAAAAACCCTGTCCGCTCTTGTCCCCCAGCCAGCCCCGCCGCGCCATCTCTTCGATCAGCACCGGCACCTTGTACATCTCCCGCGACTCGTCATTCGGCACCGACTCATAAATGTTTTTCACCACGTGCACCAGAACATCGAGTCCCACGATGTCCGCGGTGCGAAACGTTGCCGATTTCGGCTGCCCGATCGCCGGTCCCGTACAGGCATCCACTTCTTCCACGCTCATCCCCAACGTGCCCATCAATCGCAACACGTTCAACATCGAGAATGTCCCAATGCGATTCGCGATAAAATTTGGCGTGTCTTTGGCGATCACCACTCCTTTCCCCAATCGTCGGTCGCAAAAATCGCTTAGCGTATCGAGGACTTCCGCCGAAGTTTTCGGCCCCGGAATCACTTCCACCAATTTCAAATACCGCGGCGGATTGAAGAAATGCGTCCCTGCCCAATGCTGCTGGAATTCTTCGCTCATTCCTTCCGCGATGGAATGCACCGGCAATCCCGACGTATTCGTGGTGACGATCGCGCCGGGCTTGCGAAATTCCGCGACGCGCGACAGCAGCTTTCTCTTGATCTCCAGATTCTCCGCGACGACCTCGATGATCCAGTCCGCCTCCGCGCAGCGCGCCAGGTCATCCTCGAAATTCCCTATCGCAACCCGTTCCGCGAGCGCCGCAGTAAAAAATGCCGCAGGCTTGGACTTCTTCGCTGCCTCCAGCCCTGCCCGCACGATTTTGTTCCGTTCCGCCCCGGAAGCATTCGGCTGCAGATTGGCAGGCACAATATCCAGCAAAATGCACGGCAAACCGGCATTCGCAAAATGCGCGGCAATCCGCGCGCCCATCGTTCCTGCGCCCAACACAACTGCCTTTTCAATCCGGCGTCTCATCGTTATCCTTTTCGGGAGAGGACAGGTTACAAAACCAGCATTCCAGGGTCAAACCAGGTGCCGCGACGCGTCCACGCGCATTAAGATAGAGCAAGCGTGGCATCGCGCACATCGGTGCCCTTCGCGGCCTGACCAGTGCCGGTATTCCTATTGATTGTGTCTCGGGAACCAGCGTCGGCGCGCTGATCGGCGCTTGCTATTGCGCCGGTGTCCCACTCGACGACATGCAGCGCATCGCCAGCGCCACCAGCTTTGCGGACTTCGGCCGCTGGACTCCTTCCTGGCTCGGTCTGGCCACTAACCAGCGCATGGAAACGTACCTGGCGCGTTTCACGCACCTGAAAACATTTGAACAGCTAAAGACGCCCCTGGCCATCGCTGCTACCGACATCAACGCCGGCGTCAGCGTCTACTATACGCGCGGCCCCCTCGCGCCGCCCCTGCGCGGTTCCTGCGCGTATCCTGGCCTGTTCGTTCCCATTCAATTCGAGGATCGCACGCTGGTGGACGGCTTTCTGACAGCGCCCGTGCCCGTGGAAGGAGCGCTGCTTCTCGGCGCCGACATCGTCATCGCCATCTATCTTGAAGCGGGAAACTTGGAGAATCCCCGCACCGCCGCCGACGTGATCAGCCGCTCGTTCAACATCATCCAGCGCCACGGCGATATCGCGTGGCGCCGCCGCTCGTTCAACATCATCCAGCGCCACGGCGATATCGCGTGGCGCCAGCAAGCCGACGTCATCATCGAGCCCGACGTCAAGCCCTTTGTCTGGGACGACTTCACGCGCACCAATGAACTCGTCGCGGTCGGCGAAGCTGCCGTCCAAGCGGCCCTTCCGGAAATCCGCGCACTCCTGGATAGAGAGAAGCGCGATTCCGCCGCCTAAGCAACTTTCAGGAAGAAACATGCGACCGGTGTCTAAGACACCGGGGAAACTTCCACCTGCACCGGCTTCCCTTCACCTTTGCCCCGCTGCGTGAGCCATGCGCTCAGGCTTTCAGCAAATCGCGCCGGCGTGACGCGAAAACTGGCTTCTACTCGACCCTCGCCCAGCGGCAAGGTGTCATCAAACTCCGCGGCATTGGTGAAGTTGCGCATGCAGAATTGATCCAGCCATTCCAGCGGACAAGCTTTCCGCTCGCCGCCAACCAGCAACTCCACTTTGAATTTCTGCGCGTACACTCGCTCATCATATCATCGCGTCTCTGCGCCACTATTGTCGGGCTTCCTTAAGCCTACGCCGGCGATATCCAATCGCCCTTGCAGGCGTACAACTGCAACCCGACCGCAAACAGCCCGCTTTCCGCCGGCACGCAATACACCACGCGCGCCCGCGAACGGAAGGTTCCCGGCATCGATCGCAAATTCAAGCACTCGTTGGGCTTCCATGGCAGGCTCGTCAGCACCCGCGCTCCACGCATGCTAACGTTGTCGGTCACGCCAGAATGCGCTGGAGTACGCACATTCACGCTGCTCAAGTCCACTCCCACCTTGATGGCCTTGCGTTCCTCGGCTCGCCTCCCCTTGGCTGCAGCTTGCATGCGGCACCGCCAGAGCTGTAGCGGGGCTGGTCGTCATAGAGATGTTTTGGGAAATCGAGGGCGGGACAGCTAAAACCGGGCAATCATACTCCCTCTCTTGTTGAAAAGCTCCGAATTTGCTGGAAGCCTCCTAGCCCATGTCCGGCAGCGCAACAGCCCATCCCACGAGCGGACATCTTGCACACTTTCCCGCCTAGTCCGAATCTACCTTAAGCCTTTCGTTATCAATGCGTTTGCTCTACGCTTACCAAGGCACAGGAATTGCTTTTCCTCACAGCGGGTGAGTGTCTACTTCTCCGTTCACAACGCGAGTGGGTCATTCAGGGAGACGCCATATGAAGAAAATCGAATGGATGCGTGAAGCTCTTTCCGCCTGGCCCAGCCCCGAGTATCTGCAACAAAGAGAAAGCGCGGGCTGGCGCCTCGTGGCCGTGGAGTGGGAGCGCGAAGTCCAAGTCGAGCCCGAAACCCCGCACCCGGCGGATCTCGCCGGCGAGGAAATTCCCTACGGCACCCGCGTGGCTGGCGACTGCCTACACCTGGAAGAAAACCCCACCGAGACGCAGGTTCTCAACCTGCTCGCGGAAATGATCGTCCAGGACCTCTCCTACAATCAAATGGCGGAACGCCTGAACGACCGCGCCTTCCGCACGCGCGACGGCAAACCCTGGACCGCCCTCGCCGTTTTTAAGCTGACCCCGCGGCTCATCGAAGTCGCCCCGCGCATTCTTTCCGGCGCCGAATGGGAAAACCGCAAGCGCCAGCTTTCGCGCGTCGCCTGGAATTCCTGACGACCCGGCGCATTCACCACGCCGGCGCTGACCTGCTCGAATTGTCGAACGTCTTGCTGTGCTGGCTCGTGCCGCGGCTCTACCGCACCAGGCTCCACGGATAGACGCCCACGTTGATCTTCATAATCATGTAGCTGAATCCGCCCGCATCCGGCTTCGGCTGGTGCGGCGTGTCCGGAGGAATCAACAGCCAGTCCCCGGCCTTCACCTTGAACGTTTGCCCGCCTTCAATCGGCTGCCCGCGATATTCGCCGGGAATAATTCCGTCCTTATCCCGCAGGTTTTGCCGGTTGGCGATTTTCCCTCCCACGATCATCTCTCCCGTCCCGCCGGTGATCACGTAAAAGTCGTACGCTCCGGCGTGCATCTCCGCGTCATCCCAAACGCTGTTCACTTTCGTCAGACTCAACACCGGCTGCTCGCGGTGCGCGCGATACAGCATAAAAATGCTGAAGTTCCGCGTCTGCACGTGCACCGGCCCGCCGCCAAACGACTGCGAACTCCCGCTGCCTGCCTGCGTCAGCGCCTTCTGCGCCTTCTCCGCCAATTCCGTGTGCGCCTTGCGAATGTCGTCGATATTCCAATACGTGACCGGCGGCGCGTCCGGCGCCAGCGTCGGCTGTCGCGGCGAGTTGTAGCCGAACGGCATCACTTCGCCTTTCTCCTGCGCCACCGCGCTCGGAATCATCGAAAGCTCATCGAAATGTCCGCTAAGCACCGCCTCGGGCTTCAGCCTCGTCGCCTGTCCCGCCGCGAAACCAATCAACGCCGCCCCCAGCACCATCACCGGAACCATCTTCTTCATCGCTCTTTCTCCTTCGAGACCAAACTCGCACCGAACCTTTTCTATCCGCCACGCCGCCGGCAACTTCTCACTTCGAATCCGGCTTCGTGGCCTCAAATCGAATCTCTTTCAAAAACTCCACCTGCTTCTGCAACTCCGTCTTCCCCGCCGGAAATTTGTTGAAGCTCAGCAGATACGCCAATACGTCCGCGTCCTGCTGTTTCGTCAGCTTTCCTAGCGACCCTTGCGGCATGGTCTTGCGAATGCGGTCAAACAAATCCCCAACCGTCAGCCCATTCCAGTTCGACAAAAACGTTCCGCCGGTCAGCGGCGACGCGCCTCCGCCGCCCACCAGCGTGTCGCCATGACACGAAGCACATTCCTTCCGATACATCTCCTCGCCGCGTTTCGCCTGCTCCTCCGTGTACACCCCATCCCACACCGACCGCGATGTCGCCGTCGCTTGACCCTGCACTACTCTCCTCGTCGAGTTCGTTCCCATCCCGACACAGAGAGTTCCCATCACCGTTCCGAGAATCGCGAGCCGAATTCTGTTCAAGGCAATCTTCTCCGCATCTCTTGCCTCTGCGATGCTCAGCGCTCTCTGCGTCTCTTTACCCTGAGCCTCGAAGGGTGCGTTATCTTTTTTGGCTCACTCCCCTGACGGCAAACTGAACGCAATATATTCCCCCGAGTACGCCCCGCCGCTAACCGCCACCACAATGTACTGCTTCCCATTCGCCATATACGTCATCGGCGAACCGCTCTGCGGCGCCGGCATGTACACCGCGCCCACTTCCTTCCCGGTCTTCTTGTCGTACGCCCGCAGCATCGCGCCCCGCGGATGATCCGCGGTCGTGGTGATCTGCCCATCTCCGGCAATCACCAACGTTTTCGTCACCAACGTCCCGATGTTGTACGTCTCCTGCCCCGTCCGCGGAATGTTCATGCCCTTCAGCGCCGGATGATTGCGCACCACGTCGGGTGTCTCCCCATGCGCGATCTGCCAAACAATTTCGCCCTTATCGAGATTGATCGCGCTGATGGTCCCATACGGCGGCTTCAGCAGCGGCACCCCGTCCACATTCAGTGCCACGTACCCGCTACCCGACCTCTTCTTCGGCGGCATCGGCGAATCCGCGCCGGCGTTCTCGCCCGGCCCGCGCAGAATCTTCACTTCTTCGCCCGCGGTGCCCGCGATGTAATTCATGTCGGAAACTTCTTTCGGCGCGCGTACCAACCCGATGGGCTCCGCGCACGCGTTGCACGCAAACGCATAAACCATATGCGTCTCCGGATCGTAAGACCCTCCCGGCCAGTTCGTTCCTCCCGATGCCGTGCCCACCGTCAACGTCCCCAGTGTCCCATCGACCTTGCTTTCCGAGGGCGGCGTGTACACCGGGCCTAGGTGATACTTCGACGCAATGGCTCTCGCTCGCGCGTTGATCTCCGGCGTAAAGTCCGCCAAATCGTCCAGCGAAACGCCGTTGCGGCTGTAGGCCGGCGGTTTGCTCGGAATCGGCTGCGTCGGTGAATACCATTCGCCCGGCACCGTCCCCACTTCCGCGGGCTTCTCCGCGAACGGCCACACCGGCTTCCCGGTCACGCGATCGAACACATACAGAAATCCCTGCTTGCTCGGCTGCGCCACCGCTTTCACCTGTTTCCCATCCACGGTGATGTCCGCAAGAATCGGCGCCGAAGAAATGTCCATGTCCCACAGAGGGTGATGCACCAGCTGGTAGTGCCACTTCCGCTCGCCGGTCTTCAAATCCACGCACACCAGCGTCTCGCCAAACAAATTGTTTCCCGGCCGGTGCCCTCCGTAAAAATCGTTCGTCGGCGATTCCACCGGCAGGTACACCAGCCCCAATTGCTCGTCCACGGTAATCTGCGTCCACACCCCGGTATTTCCGGTGTACTCCGCCGAGTCCCTCAGCCATGTGTCGCTCCCGAACTCGCCCTTTTTCGGAATGGTGTGAAAAATCCACAGCCGCTTCCCCGTGCGCACGTCGAATCCCCGCACGTATCCCTTATTGTTGCGCATGCTTTTCGGCGTCATTCCCTCGCGAAACGCCGCGCCGATAATCACCGTGTCCTTCGCCACCACCGGCGCCGACTGAATTCCGATCTCGCCCGTCGTCAGGTCCGGCAAAATCTCTTGATCGTCATTCAGCTTCAAATCCACCGCGCCCTTATTTCCGAATCCCGGCACGCGCATTCCCGTCTTCGCATCCAGGCAGATCAATTGATAGCCAGGCGTCACATACAAGATGCGCTCTTCTTTTCCGTCCGACCAATACGCCAGCCCGCGCCCGGAAAGCTGCCGCGGCGCCGCTCCTCCGCGCGCGCCTTCATGTTCGCCGTGAATCCACAACAACTCACCCGTCACCGCGTCCAGTGCAATTACCGCGCGTCGCGAACCCGCCGTCGCGTACAACACGCCATTCACCATCAGCGGCGTGCCTTCCAGCTTGTACTCCGGCCGGTTCCCAAAATTGTCGGTCTTGATTCGCCACGCAATCTCTAAATCATTGAAGTTCGCAGCGTTAATCTGGTCCAGCGGCCGGTACCGCGTCGCAGCCAAATCCGCCGCATAGCTAGCCCACTCCGTATCCTTAGCTTTCCACTGCCCCGCCGCCACCATGGGCAGCGCCGCCAACGCCCCCGCAACAACAAACAGGTATCCAGTGATCCTTCTCGTTCGCTGAAACATTCCGCCCCTCCCCCAAATCCCCCGTCAAGCGAACCAAACCACCACGGTGTCATCCTGAGGCTACCCGATGAGGGTAGCCGATCGCAGATTCCGGCTTCCGCCGGAAAGGACCTCAACCCATCCCCGCTAAAAGCGTGAGCCAACAGCAACCCAGGCAATCTCTTCGAACTCTTCACTAAAAACCAACAACTAAAAACTCAGAACACCAAGTCCACGCACAACCCCAGCAAGCAAGTAAACCGATCGCCCGCAAACAAAGTACCGTTCGAGCAAACACACCCCTCATCCCATCCTCTTAATCTCTTCCAACGCCTCCTTAATGTTCCCCTTCTGCTCCTCGGTCACATCCGAGTTCGGCGGCCGCTGGTAGAACTGCCGCGTCCCCATCTGCAAGCTCAGCGCATACTTCATCGGCCCATACTCATCCACGCCGCCCTCGCGCAACAGCTTCGTGGCGGCACTCAGCTTCGCAATCGGCTCATCGATATCCTTGCCCGCGCGCTTGGCCGCAAACACTGCCGCGATCTGCTTCGTGAAATTGTTCCCTTCCGCCAAAATCGCGCCCATGCCATGCTCCAGCGCATACTTCAGGTTCGCATCCGTTCCCGTACGCATATTGAGCTTCGGGAACTCACTCACAAAGCGGTGGTACACCTCAGGATCGCTCACCGAATCCTTGATTCCTGCGAGATTCGGATAGTGCTCCAGACTGTGCAGCAGCTCATGCGAAATCGGCACGCCGCTCGCGAACGGGATGTGGTACAGGTTGATGGGAATTTTCACCTGCTCGAAGATCATCGAGTAATACTTCGTTAGCGGTTCGACCCGCACGCGCTTGTAATAAAAGGGTGGGACAATCAGCAAACCATCCGCTCCGTTTTCCTCCGCATGCTTCGACAGCTCGACGGTCTCCGGAAAATTTGACGTTCCCGGTCCCACGATGATGTTCAAACCGTTCCGGTTCTTGAGCGCCGTCTCCGCGATCTTCTTCCGCTCCGCAAACGAAAACGACGGAAATTCCCCGGTGGTGCCCAGCACAACCACGCCATCGGCGCCCTGCGTCTTCAAATACGCCAGCAAATCCTTGTACTGCTCGGGATCAAAATTCAGGTTCCTGTCGCAAGGCGTGGACACCGCCACCCAAAACAGCATCTTCTCGCCCGAAGCCGCCGCATCTGCGCTGCCGCGTTCGATGTCGTCCCTGTTCTTCGCACCCGTCTCAGTTGTTATCGCCTCTCCGCCAAATGCCGCCCGCCCGGCCGCACCCAAAGCCGCCGCCGCTCCCACCGACCCCAGGAACCTCCGACGTGTCTGCATCTTCCCCTCCCAATTTCGCCCGAAGTCTAAGCCACTCACCTCCAATTCACAATCCTTCGTTGCCCACCCCGACTCCCACACTGCTGCAATCGGCGGTCCGCATTCACAATCAGAGAAAGACTGACAAGACGGACGGAAATAGTCAGATCGTCTGAGGGTCGGAGCGACGCCTTGCTAGCTTTTGCAGTTCTAACTGAAAACGAGGCGCTGACCGTCTAAACCTTTTTACGCTGTGTCCATTACTTCCGAATACGCCGTCACTCGGGCACCGTCGCTAAGGTGACAAGGCAGACCACGCCTCCGGTTCGCCAACTACGTGGCCAATTGAATGCGCGTTTCCCGGACAGAATCCGGCGAAGCGGGGGAATGATGGCGTTGTGCCAGAAACCTGCCCGGATTCAGATCGCTAAGTCATCGCGTTTTATTTGCCGCTTCTGGCCGAACTTGCCGTTCCCAAACCACAACGCGTTTTGCCGGCGGCGCATGCCAAAAAGTTCTAAGCCAGAATCGACTTATTTCCTAATCGGCGCTTGGGAGACTCGAACGGGCATCGAGTAGAGCGTCTTGACTTGTTGGATTTGATGCTTTAGCTTTGTGGACAGTAATAAGGTTATACAAGCGGTTTTTGTCTTCGGCCTTCTAGGCAAGCAAAAAAAACTACACTTGGGAGGTTTCGATGAGAAGCCCCTGTCGGCCCGCCACGCTTGGCGCATTTCTCGCCCTTGTTGTGACGTCTTTGAGTCCGCTTCCAGCACAAGGTCAGCAAACTCGCGCTTCGACTCAACACCTGCGCTTCGTGCACCATGACGTTTCTCCTCAGCTACGCGACATGCCGCCCATCCCCCCGAGAGAGGAACGGCGGGTCATTCCTCGGCGCCTGATCTACCGCGGCAATCCCTCCGGCCAAGCCGACCCGGTCGTCCAGTCGTCAGCCGTCAGCCCGCTCGTCTCGACCACCAGCGGGCTGAATTTCGACGGGGTCGGCCAGGGAGCCTACGGCTACACTGTCCGCGCCGCGCCGCCGGATACAAACGGCTCTGTCGGGGCCACGCAATTCGTCCAGTGGGTGAACCTGTCGTTTGCGGTTTTTGATAAAAGCACCGGAGGGCTGCTCTACGGTCCCGCGACGGGAAATACCTTGTGGCAGGGGTTTGGCATCGCTGCTTGCGCCAATAACAATGACGGCGACCCGATCGCCCAATACGACAAAGCGGCCAATCGCTGGGTGATGACGCAGCTTTCGTTTAAAGGTGGCCCTCCG
>WNFC01019989.1_pt1 | contig 10048 bp, 13 predicted proteins | sample 5400541 | NCBI WGS metagenome assembly WNFC01 (sample SAMN13153342, study PRJNA577476) | soil metagenome | isolation source: 120 cm saprolite under Douglas fir tree site 2 hole 2 replicate 1 | place: USA:California | collected 2015-04-18 | reverse complement strand
GGCGATCCCCGTGGTCGGGCAGAGCATCGTCACCTGGCTGTGGGGCGGCTTCGCCATCGACAACCCGACCCTGAACCGCTTCTACTCGCTGCACTACCTGCTGCCCTTCGTGATCGTCGCGGTGGTCGGGCTCCATCTCGTCGCGCTGCACCAGCACGGCTCGAACAACCCGCTCGGCATCGACCGCAAGGGGCCGCAGGACAGCATTCCCTTCCATCCCTACTACACCGTCAAGGACACGTTCGGGCTGGGCGTGTTCCTGATCGTCTTCGCCATCTTCGTCTTCTTCATGCCCAACCTGCTGGGCGATCCGCAGAACTACGTCCGCGCCAACCCGCTGCAGACGCCGCCCGAGATCGTGCCCGAATGGTACTACCTGCCGTTCTACGCCATGCTGCGCTCGGTGCCGGACATCCTGTTCATCCCGGCGAAGCTGGCCGGCGTCATCGCCATGTTCTCGTCGATCTTCATCCTGTTCTTCCTGCCGTGGATCGACAGATCGAAGGTGCGCAGCGCGCGCTTCCGGCCGATCTATAAATGGGTCTTCTGGCTGCTGGTCATCGACTGCCTCGTGCTGGGCTATGTCGGCGCGCACCGGCCCGAGGGCTGGTACGTGATCGTCGGCCGCGTCGCCACCCTCTATTACTTCCTGCATTTCTTCCTGATGTGGCTCATCGGCAAGATCGAGCGGCCGCTGCCGCTGCCGACCAGCATCAGCGCCGCCGTCACCGCGAAAGGGGGCGGGCGCATGGCGCCCGCCGGCTCGCGGCCGATGGAGAAGCCATGATGCGCAAGCTCGCTTTCGTCGCCGCCGGCATCGCCGGCCTGTTGCTGGGCGGTGCGGCCGCGAGCGCCGCCGACGAGGAGGAGCCGGCGCTGCCCAAGGTGCACTGGTCCTTCGAGGGCCCGCTCGGCACCTTCGACCGCGCCGCGGCGCAGCGCGGCTTTCAGATCTACGAGGAGATGTTCCAGCGCCCGGGCCGGGCGTCCGACAAGTTCGTGGCGCCCTTCGCCAACGAGCAGGCGGCGCGCGCCGCGCTCAACGGCGCGCTGCCGCCCGATCTCTCGCTCATCGTCAAGGCGCTCGAGGGCGGGCCCAGCCAGGTCTTCGGCATCCTCACCGGCTACCGCGACCCGCCGCCGCCCGGCTTCAAGCTCGGCGACGGCATGTACTACGATCTCTATTTCCCCGGCCACCAGATCGCCATGCCGCAGCCGCTCGCCGGCAGCGACGTGACCTATGCCGACGGCGCCAAGCCGACGCTCGAGCAGGAGGCGCAGGACGTCGTCACGTTCCTCGCCTGGGCGGCCGAGCCCACCATGGAAGAGCGCAAATACACGGGCACCAAGGTGCTCATCTTCCTGGTGTTCATGACCGGCCTGCTGTTCGGCGCCAAGCGCAAGATCTGGGCCGACGTACACTGAATTCCGCGGCGCTCCCTCGCCGAAGGAGATTCCCGGCATGGCAATGGCGACGCCCGTCATCGGCATCATCGGCGGCAGCGGGCTTTACCAGATCGACGGGTTGACCGATGTGGCCTGGCGTCGCGTCGCGTCGCCCTTCGGCGAGGCGTCGGACGAGCTCTGTTTCGGCACGCTCGCGGGCACGCGCGTCGTCTTCCTGCCGCGCCACGGTCGCGGCCATCGCGTGCCGCCGTCGGAGATCAATTACCGCGCCAACATCGATGCGCTGAAGCGCGCCGGCGTCACCGACCTCATCTCGCTCTCCGCCGTGGGCAGCCTGAAGCCGGATCTGCCGCCCGGCGCCTTCGTGCTCGTCGACCAGTTCATCGACCGCACCTTCGCGCGCAACAAGAGCTTCTTCGGCACCGGCCTCGTCGCGCATGTGGCGTTCGGCCATCCCGTCTGCGCGCGGCTCGGCGACGCGCTGGCCGCGGCCGGCAAGGCGGCCGGCATCGTCGCCCATCGCGGCGGCACTTACGTGTGCATGGAAGGGCCGCAATTCTCGACGCTGGCCGAGAGCAACCTGCACCGGAGCTGGGGCTGCGCCGTGGTCGGCATGACCAACATGCCCGAGGCCAAGCTCGCGCGCGAGGCCGAGCTCTGCTACGCCACCGTCGCCATGGTCACCGATTTCGACTGCTGGCACCCCGACCACGACCATGTCTCGGTCGAGATGATCATCGGCGTGCTGCTCGCCAATGCCGACCGGGCGCGCGCCCTGGTGAAGGCCGTGGTGCCGTTGCTCGGCGAGCCGCGCGGAGCGTGCCCCAAGGGCTGTGACCACGCGCTCGACAACGCGCTCATCACCGCGCCGGAGGCGCGCGACGCCGCCATCATCGCCAATCTCGACGCGGTGGCCGGCCGCGTCCTCGGCAGGCCCTAGGGAAGCCCGCCTGTCGCAGAAAAGGACGCCCGGGACGAGCCGGGCGTAACGAAACAAAGAACGCGTCACGCCGCCGGCTGAGCGACGCGGTCGAAGAAGCCGGTGATCGCCTGCAGGCGTTCGCCGCCGGCGACCACGCCGAAATCGGTGCCGATCACCACGGGATCGCCGCCTTCGGGGCCGAGCTCCCAGCCGAAGCGCACGCGGTCGTGATGCACGTCGACCGCACTGGTGCGGCGGAACTTGTGCCCGGGAAAGCGCTCCTGCACCGATTTCACCATGGCGTCGATCTCGGCCTGGCCTTCGCCCTGCAGCACCGGATCGACATAGCTGGCGTTGCGCGTCCACACCCGCGCGATGATCTCGCGCCGGCGCTCGCTGTCGGTCTCGTTCCACATGGCGATGTAGCGATCGATCAGGTCGGTGAGATGGTTCATGTGTGTCTCCGCTGTATCAGGGCATCGCCCTCTGCGCTGCCTCGGACGAACCATCGTCGATAGCCCGCCCGCGGTCGATTACGTCGCAGGTAAGAACGCGCTTACCCCCGAGGTAATTGGAAGTGCGCGCCGCTCCGCGCTATCGTCACGGTCATGACAAGTGCGGTGCGCGCGGTCGGCGATCATCTGCGCGAGTGGCGCCAGCGCCGGCGCCTGAGCCAGCTCGATCTCGCCTGCGCGGCCGACATCTCCACCAAGCATCTGAGCTTCCTCGAGACGGGCCGGTCGCAGCCGAGCCGCGATATGGTGCTCCACCTCGCAGACCGGCTCGAGATTCCCTTGCGCGACCGCAACATTCTGCTGGTGGCGGCGGGCTATGCGCCGGTCTTTCCCGAGCGCCCGCTCGGTGATCCCGCGCTCGGCGCCGCGCGCAAGGCGATCGACCTGGTGCTGGCGGGACACGAGCCCTATCCGGCGCTTGCCGTCGACCGCCACTGGAACATGGTCGCCGCCAACGCGACCGTGGCGCGGCTCATGGCCGGTGTCGATGCCGTGCTGCTCAAGCCGCCCGTCAACGTGCTGCGCCTGAGCCTCCATTCCAAGGGGCTCGCGCCGCGCGTCGCCAACCTCGCCGAATGGCGCGCCCATCTCCTGGCCCGGCTGCGCCGGCAGGTCGACCTGTCCGCCGATCCCGTGCTTGCGGCGCTCTTGACCGAGCTGCGCGGCTATCCGGCGCCGCTGAGCGTCGCGCCCGCCGCGGCCCCGGAATATGGTGACATGGTCGTGCCGTTCCGCCTGACGAGCCCCGCGGGCGTGCTCTCGTTCTTCACCACCACCACCGTCTTCGGCACCCCCGTCGACATCACCTTGGCGGAACTCGCGCTCGAATCCTTCTTCCCCGCCGATGCCCCGACGGCGGATAGCCTGCGCCGCCTCGCCGAGGGAGAAACCGCCGCCGCCCTGCCGCGCCGCTCGGCAGCATCTTGATCCCACCGGCGCGACCAGCGAGGCGACAGGCTGCCTCGCTCATCGGCCCTGTTAGGCGACGGTCAGTCTCGATCGCGATCGCGGTCATGCCGGGCGATTTGGCGCTTGCGGTCGACATGGTCCTCGATCCATTCGAGGATGATGTCGGCCACCTGCAGGTTGTTCAGGTCCTGCATCATCATATGGCTATTGCCGTGCAGGCCGAGGGCCGGCAGCAGGTCGAAGGTCATGTCGCCGCCGGCGCCGTTGACCTGCGCCATCATCTGCAATGCAGGAGGCCGGCGGTTGCGGCGTCGCCATGTGGTCGGCGACCATGACGAGGATCGGAATCTTCGCGAGGATGGCGATCTGGTCCGCCGCGAGCGTGGTGAGGCAGCCGGTCTCGATTCCTCTTTTGACCAGGGCTCAACCTGTGCATGGTTTTTTCGACAAGCGTTCTACTAAAAGATAATATATATGAAAAATCAAGCGGCGTTCGGGATCGGCGGCACCCGGGCTCGCTTGGCCGGTGATTTGAGCGGACGAGGAGCCGCGTCCGGCGTAAGCTTGGTTCTCTCTGGCGAGGTCGCGGCTGTCGCGTGACCGGTCGCCTGATTGGGCGTCCGGCCACGCGCTTTCGCGGCTTCTCGAACCGGCGGTTCGGGAGGACGAGCATGCAAATCCGCAATCCCATCGAATGGGGCTACGATCAGATCAGGCTCACCGCTCAGGCGGTGGGCTCGGTGGGCCGCGCCGTGCGCGGCGCTGCGGAGGAGGGGCGCGCGCCACCGGCAGTCCGCCGCATCGCCGTCGCCGATCTCCGCGATGTCCTCGCCCGGGGCTTCGACGATTTCGGCGCGTACCGGGCCGATGTCATCTTCCTCTGCGTCATCTATCCGATCGTCGGCCTGCTCCTGGCGCGGCTGGTCGTGGGCTATGAGGTGCTGCCGCTGCTCTTCCCGATCGCTTCCGGCTTCGCGCTCATCGGTCCGGTTGCGGCGGTCGGCCTCTACGAGATGAGCCGGCGGCGCGAGCAGGGCATTGCCGTCACCTGGGCGGACGCGTTCGGCGCGGCGCGCTCGCCCGCCTACGGCGCGATCGCGCTGCTGGGCCTGGTGCTGCTGGTGATCTTCCTGCTCTGGCTCGGCGCCGCGTGGGCGATCTACGCGCTCACCCTCGGCCCGGCGCCGCCGACCTCGATCGCCGGCTTCCTCCGCGAGGTGCTGACCACGCCGGCCGGCTGGGCGATGATCGCCGTCGGCGTCGGCGTCGGCTTTGTCTTCGCCGTCCTGGTGCTGGCGATCAGCGTCGTGTCGTTCCCGCTGCTGCTCGACCGCAATGTCGGGCTCGTCACGGCGGTGCAGACCTCGATCCGCGCCGTCGCGGCGAACCACGCCGCGATGGCGGTGTGGGGAATGATCGTCGCCGGTGCGCTAGTGCTGGGGTCGCTGCCGGCGTTCCTTGGTCTCGTCATCGTCATGCCCGTGCTCGGGCACGCCACCTGGCACCTCTACCGCAAGGTGGTGCCGCGCTGAGAGGCTCGATTTTGTCGCGGGAGGGAGTCTGCGCAAGCTACGTCTCGCCAGGCGGCGCAAGCACTGGGGCTCGCCGAAGGATAGGCGGGCGGAACCGAAGCGGAGTTGCCGTGTTGTCGCGGTGATGGCTTGGCGCGTTCAACCCGTCTCGGCACCCATCCGATCGGAACTCGCTCGGTATCTCCGCCAGCAAGCGGAGGAATGCCTGCGGCTGTCCAACAGCGTCGGCGACCAGAATGCCGCAGCGGCCAGCGAGCTGATCGTCATGGCCGCCTCGCTCCACGAGCGCGCCTTGAAGCTCGACGGGAAGTCACCGCCGCGAGCCGCCGCCGACGAGACGGTACAGTTGCCGCTCCAGGCTTGCCGTTGGCCCGCGGGCGCGCGACGATGTCCTCGTAATGTCCGGCTTCGTCGCGATCATCCTGATCTGCCAGATGTCGCTGCCGTCCGACGCCTGCACCGAGGCGAGCGCGCGCGACGTGATGTCGATCCGCGTCGACAACGAGATCGGCTGCACCACCGGCTGGCAGGATGTGGTGGCGCGCTCGCCCTTGGCCGATGACATCGGCAAGGGCAGCTATGTCAGGACGCTGTGCCGCCGGGGCAACGCCCCCGCCGCGCGAGCCGCAGTGAGAACGAGCGGCAAACCAAAGCGTTGATCAGGAAAGCGCCGTAGGTGACGAACCGTCCTAGACGGCGGAAATGGCGCGATCATGCGACGCCCCGATGCCTAGCAGGCCGGCTCGTCAGAAGAAGAAGCGGTCGCCTCCCCGCCACGCCCTCGTGGTCGACCGCGAAGAGGCGATCTGCCAGTTCATCCGCGCCGTGCTCGAGGCTATCGGCGTCACCGTGACTTGCGCCGGGGGCGGCGCGGCGGCGCGGGCGTTGCTGCTTCGGCACCGGCGCTTTCACCTCGCCTTCGTCGCGGTCATCCTGCCTGACGAGACGGGCGAGGCGCTGGCGGCCGAGCTCGCCGCGCGAGGCGTTCCCGTGGTGCTCATGAGCGGTCATCCCGAGGGAATCCGGCGCGGGCCCACCAGCGGCTTTCCCTTCTTGCGCAAGCCGTTTCGGCCGAAGGACCTGCTCCGCCTGGCGCTCGACAACCTCGCTGCCGGCGCGGCCATCCCCGACCCGACGCGGTGACGCAAAGCCTCGCGTTGCCTCGGCACGTGCGATATGTTGCAATGCGGGAAAAGCGGGTGCCGATGCCGCGTTTACCGGAGAATGAGTGACGATGAAGGAGGCGGACCACTTCCGCGCCCAAGCGGCGCGCTGCCTGACGCTGCGGCGCGGAGCGAAGCGCACCGACGTCCAGGAGGCGCTGCAAAGCCTGGCGCGCGAATACGCCGCCGAGGCCCGCGCTGTGGAGCAACGGCGCGGTGCGTTGGCGGCGGCCCGCCTGCCGCTGGCCTGGCCGGTGCTGGCGGTGCAGCGCCATATGGCCGCGCTGCTGCGCGTGAGCTTCGCCTTTTGGGTGTCGCTCTAGCTCGGGCGCGGCACAAGCGCCCCGCGTGAGACCGACCGGCCTTTTCAACGCGGCGATTTTCTCGCTGCTGCTGTGGCTCGCCCTGGCGACGGTGGTTGCGTTGCTCGCCTACGCGCTCGCCCGGTGCGTTACGACTACTCGCGGCGGTTCTCGCTGCCCGGCTTGGCGCCGGCAGCGCTGAGCACCGCGTGCTCGCCGCGGCGCACTCGCTCGCCGGCGGTTTCCGCGGCCTCGCCCGCCCACATCATGGCGCGCCGCTGATATTGCAGTGCGAGCGAGGTCAGCGCCTGGAAGTCGGCGGCGAGACGCTGCCATGAGCCCGCCAGCCATTCCTGTTGCACGCGCATCACGTCGGCGAGGTCGCGCGCGCGCTGCATCTCCGCGATCGATTGCCGCGTCGCGTCGATCGCCTCGCGCTGGCTCTGCATCCAGCGTTGCGACATCTGATCGACCTGCTCGAGCAACTCGGCCTGGCCCTCCATCCACGCGTCGCCACCCGTGGCCATGGCTGAGACGACCTTGTTGGTTGTCTCCGCCGCCTCGGCCGAATTTGCCGCCATCTCCTGTTGCGCGCGCCGCCGCTCTGGCTGTGCCATCTCGTGCCTCCTGTGCGATTGCTTTAGGCCTTGCGAACGCCGCACCGGGCCGAAGGGATCGGGTTGGGTATCGCCGAGAGATCAGGCAGGCCGGGCTGCCGCTCCCGGTTTTGCGGTAACGCGCACCGCTCGTATTGCCGCCGCGGCCATCGTCAGAATGGCGGCGCGTTTGCCGCAGCCATTGCGCGACGCGAAGCGTCGCGAGCGGACGCAGTGCGAGAGGCGGCTGCTTTGGCGCTCGATCGCTCGCCCGCGTAAAGGACGCTAGAAGCCCCAGACAATGCTGGCGATGGCGAAGACAAGTGCCCACAGCGCCATCGTCAGCGCCAGCACCAGGGCGAGCGTTCCGGCGCGGTTGCGGAACAGATCAGACACGGGCGGCCGGCGGTTCGCGCGCCTTTGTGCCGCCTTGTTCCCCGAGGGTCAGCATCGCGCACTCCTTTCGCGTGGAATGCGCCTCCCGAACGTTCTTTGCAGCTCAGGGTAGACCTGTCTCCCGCGCGTCGCTATGCCGCTGCGGCGGCCGGGCCGCGCCATTTTGTCGCGTGACGGCGCGACGTCCAGGACGCGCCCCACGAGAGCGAGACCGGCGGCGCCTCGGGAACGCCGCCGCCGCCAGCCGGGCGCCTCCTCTCGGCGCCGGGCCAGCACCCTGAGCAAATTGCGATATCGCCGTTTTGGCGAGTGTCGCTAGAATGGCGGGGCCGACGCTTCCGGGAGGATGAGCATGAGCGCCGACGTGGACGCGGAGCGCGATCCGTCGAGCTGGCAGAACGAGCTCTACGATCTGCTGCGCCGACACCGCGTCACCCAGTTCGCCTATGTCCCCGATGCCGGCCACCGCGTCCTGATCGACCGCTCGCTGGCGGATCCCGAAGCGCGCTCGGTGGCGCTCACCACCGAGGAGGAGGGGGTGGCGCTGCTCGCCGGCGCCGACCTCGGCGGCGAGCGAGCCGCGCTGTTGATGCAAAGCAGCGGCGTCGGCAATTGCATCAACATGCTGTCGCTGGTCAAGGGCGGGCGCTTTCCGATGCTCATGCTCGTCAGCATGCGCGGCGATTTCGGGGTCGGCGCTGCCCTCACCATGGTGTTCCAGTCCGGTCACGCCGTCGCCGTGCTGCTGACGCAGCGGCTGATCGGCGCCAAGCCATTCTGAGGAAGCATCCGCATGGCGACACCACACGATCGGCGAGGCACGGCAGCGGCCGTCGCGCCCGACTTCGTCCTCGATCGCACCCAGGCCGTGCCGGCGCTGATCGGCCGGCATGAGGATTTCCTCATCATCGCCGGCCTCGCCGGCACGGCGCGCGACGTCGCCGCGCTGACCAGGGACGGCGCGCACACCTACGCGCTGGCGGGCGTCATGGGCGCGGCATGCGCGATGGGGCTCGGCCTGGCGTTGGCGCGGCCCGATCGGCGCGTGCTGGTGGTGACGGGCGACGGCGAGCTGCTGATGAATGTCGGGACGCTGGCGACCATCGCGGTGATCAACCCGCCCAATCTCTCGATCGTCTGCGTCGACAACGGTCATTACGGCGAAACCGGCTATCAGAAAAGCCACACCAGCCTCGGCGTCGATCTGGAGAAGATGGCTGTAGGCGCCGGGCTCAAGATCACTCGCACGGTCCGCAGCGAGGCCGATCTCGCCGACGGCGCACGTCTCATCCGCAACGGCAACGGCACCGCCTTCGTCCTGCTGCGCGTCAAGCCGACCGATCCGCCGAGCTACAAGCGCAGCCTCGATCCCGCGATGGGGCGGCTGCGCTTTCGCCAATCGCTGCTCGGCCGACCGTAACGGCAGCGGCGCCGCCGCTCGCGACGTGCTTCGTCGCGGTCGAGGAGATGAACCTTGGAGAGCTCGCTCTACCTTCCCGTCAAGCGGTTCCTTGAAAGGCGCGGCTTCTCGGTCAAGGGCGAGGTCTGTGGCTGCGACGTCGTGGCGCTGCATGGCGACGGGACGCCGCTCGTCGTCATCGGCGAGCTGAAACTCGCCTTCAATCTCGAGCTGGTCCTGCAAGCCGTCGATCGCGCGCCGGCCTGCGACGAAGTGTGGCTCGCCATCCGCACTTCGGCGCGCGGCCGTGGTCGCGACAGCGACCCGCGCGTGCGCAAGCTCTGCCGCCTCCTCGGTTTCGGCCTGCTTGGCGTTTCCGTTCAGGGCCGCGTGGACATTCTGGTCGAGCCCGGTCCGTGGCAGCCGCGCCGCGACAAGCGGCGCCGCTCGCGCCTTGTCGACGAACATCAGCGTCGCCGGGGCGACCCGGCGCTGGGCGGCAGTACGCGGTTGCCGATCATGACCGCCTACCGCCAGCAGGCGCTCGCCTGCGCGACGGCACTGGCGGCCGGACCGCGGCGGACCCGCGAGCTAAGGACGGAAATTCCGGCAGCGTCGAAGATCCTGCTGCACAATTACTATGGCTGGTTCACCCGCGTCGAGCGCGGCGTCTACGCGCTCACCGCCGAGGGCCAGGCCGCGCTCACCCGCTGGCCGGCCCATTAGCGGCGCAGCGGCCCATAGTTAGGGCCGCGCGTAATGATCGGTTAACATGACCTCGCCGATCCTGGGCGCGATCGCCCGATGACAGGGGAGGTTCGCCATGAGCGCCACCGCCGTTTCGACGACGCCGAGCCGCGCCGATTGCGCTGATCTCCTGCGCCGCTTCGGCGTCCCCGAAACCGCG
>WNFC01022927.1_pt1 | contig 10049 bp, 11 predicted proteins | sample 5400541 | NCBI WGS metagenome assembly WNFC01 (sample SAMN13153342, study PRJNA577476) | soil metagenome | isolation source: 120 cm saprolite under Douglas fir tree site 2 hole 2 replicate 1 | place: USA:California | collected 2015-04-18 | reverse complement strand
CTTAAATAACTAAAAAAAAATCCCTTTTTGGCCAGTCAACAACGATATTCGCGGGCTGATCCACTCGGTCAACGACGCATCCACGAGCGCATTCATGTGGGAATGGTTCACCACCAAGCCGTTTGTCGACGCCGGCCAGGCGCGATTCGTACGTCGTGACGTCTCTCGTTCTTCCCTTCAGTCACACCCAAAACTGCCTCCTCGCATGGGCATCGTGCACCCGACGCGGTCGTGACGTCGCGACGGGATAGATCGGCTCGGTCCCCACACCGTGGCCATCGTGGCTGATCGCCGCTCATCCATCGCGAGACCGCGCGCCATCGCACGAGTTGCGCGCTTTCCTGCAAGTTCTCTCGATGCATGTGGTTGCATTCGATGCGCCGGAGAACCGGGCAGGGCCGAACATTGAGTTCATCAAGGAGACGTTCGGGTACCCTGAGGAAGACATCGGCGTTGAGTTTATCCGTAGACGTGACATTTCGCTCGTGTTGACTAGTGGCATGCACGAACTCTAGGCGTGGCTCGACACTGTTGCCTACCCTAAGGATTGTTCCGTCATCCCGGAGAAGGTTATTATCGAAACGTTAGCGTAAGCGCTAGGTGCAGAAGCCTCGTGAACCCGTTGACATGGTCCTCATGGATAGCACGCTTAAGAAGGCGGGTGTCGTGAAAGTGCCCGAGGGGCATCAATTTGATTTAAAAGCCTTCATTGATACGATGGTGGTAACGTTGACATGATATCCGATGCTGAAAATTACACATGATCCATTCCTATGTATGTCCGTATATCCTTGCGGTCCTAGAGCAATTCATGAAGTATGAAGGTACCAAGGGCTGACAGCCGTACTCTACAATATGCAGCGCTATGTGATTTAGTTCGGGGATCCAGGCAGGTATTGCGTCAAGGAAAGGAATTGGACGCCAATGGTCCTGTTGTCTGCGAGTGCGATGTCCGTGCGAACATAATTAGTATAAGGGATGAAAAGGCCAGGGAACGTTGATGATGAATATAAGCAGGAAAATGGCAAATTTCAAGATTCGGGATAAGGGGTGTATGCAACCTAGCTGGCGAGTAGAGAACCAATGGCACGTGAATCCCACCGCAGACCGGAAGGCGAAACCTTGATTCAAAGAGATTTTAAAAAATACGCATGGTTGATATGGGCCTGCGACGAAGACGTAGACGTTCGGTTAGCTCCGGAATTGACCCGGTTTCCCAAGGTGAAGCAAGGACGTACCTGAGCCAGATTCGAGTCGCGGTACACCTTTCCAGGACTAATTCCCATTCCCATTCGGCGCTGGCATTGCCACTCAGGACACCCAGAAGAGACTGACGCCCTTCTTTTGTACCCTCGCCTTCTAGAACCCACTCACAGTGCCATCTCTCGCCGAGACCAGGACGCACGTGCGGTCGTAAACGTGCAAGCCACAGGTACTTTCTGACACGCACGAAGCCGTAGGGGGAATGTAGGCTGCGTACGTTCACCGGAAGGAAGGCGAGGGAAAGCTCCGGTTCCTCATGGGGAAGGGCTGAAATGCCCAGGTTGCAAACGATGTCCCCAACAGAAAGATGCTGCCACAGCCCGGCATCATCTACCTGCGCTTCGCATGCGGCTATTGTGTGGTCATCCACCTCCGAACAAGGAAAGTAGACACGTAAGATCGGCGCGCGTAAGCGTGATACCGCAGCGCGAATGTCATGTGGGGCAGACGAGCTGACAGGATTCGGGCGAAACTCGGCTGGGCCAGTGGAATGCCGCGAAGGACTACCCCGACTATTATCTGTCGATGAGCCACTGGAATCTGTCGTAGGTCCGAAGTTGAGCTTTGGTCGCCGAAAGGGTGTCCGGTCATCGTCGGACGTTGGACTGGGTAATGTGGGCGTACGCCTCCGACTCCTCCAGCTGCCGGAGTAAATTTTCAAGCTAAGGGGATCTGCGGACGGAGGTGGGGGGGGGACCTTGTTTCTCCCCAACATGGATGCACGAGAGGGGCTTCGTCTGGGGGGGTCCCTTCCCATGCGATGCAGACGTCCTCTGGTATGTCCCCTGCTCATCTGCTGTGGGGCATGGTTTTTACTGGCCCCGTCGCCCGAGACGAAAGACAAGGGTGCCGGAAACACGAGCTCCCGTACGCCTTGCTGTGCATTACGGTATAGTAACGAAGGATCCTCCCATTCCTCCGAAACTGGTGATAAGGAGCTATGGATAAGGGCCTGCAAGTGTAGAACCATACGTGAATGGGCTTGACAAAGTATAACGTATCTTTGTATCTTCTGTTCCAGGTCTGTAATCCCGCACTCGGCCGAAAAAGTCGCAAGGGCATGAGCGGAGTAGTGGTGCAAAGGTAACCGCTGCGAGATCACTGATTGATACCTTGTCATTCATCTCACGAAGACGTTAGATGCTATGCTCACTGAAATTTCCGAGATCGCTGAATTGGATGGCGATACTCGGGAGTATGTCAACATCGGCGTGGCGAAGACAATACGAGTAGCCGGGGACGAAAGCAGATAGGACGACATCTCGGAGTTTGGGGCGCTCGAAAACGTAGCTACATGCCGTGCAGGTCAGGGCAAGCGAGTGGAAGTCATCCCAGTGGACGTAGCGAAGAAAGTTGGCAAGGATACGAGGCTCCTGAAGCAGGCTGCCTAAGGCGACAAGGGACGAAGTATACCTATACATGGCAGAGAGGGGTGCTGAGGACGAGCGCGATGTCGATGGCCCTGATTTTGAGGTAGCATGATGATAGTGATTTTGTAGCAAGGGACGGGCCTTTGAAGATGCGAATAGCTGGGACGTCGGAATGGAAGGTAATGGGTGGGAAGAAGGACGATCAGCGACGGGGCATGGGAGAACGACGGGTGACATGGCAAGGAGAGATGGGAGGTCGGAAACGAAACGAAAGGGGGCCCCCTATTGCAAAGGACCCATGGATGAGGGAGTCAGGAAGCATTTGGGTAGGCTAAATAAATAACCAATTATGAATTTCCACACCGCACGGTGGCCGTGTAATGTACGGCTAGAGCGATGATTACACTAACACGTGAGGTGCCGAACACCGGCACGACCGTATACTCCTCTCCAAGCTCCTCTCAATTGCTTCCTCCATGTGCTGTGCTGTATCGTTGCATTCAATCCAATGCCATTTTCGTGCCGGCATTTATAAAAGTGGGCGCAATATCGGTTCAGCATCATTGGCGATGCCTTACAATTTACCCGCAAGCGGCGTGGCACCCATTGTCCCAATACCAATGATCACGAGCTCCTTAGACAGTCTGGCCCCTGTCAAAATATATTATATCGTTTCCAATAAGATTAAGCTCGACATCTTGATCCTCACTTAGGAAGAGGTGGTTTGTCCACTTGCAAACAAAACCCATGCGTTGTATGACTTACGTAACACAACGGGTTAAGGTATCCGAGTTCTCCAGGCCTGGCTCACTTCATATCCTGGTCGTACCTGTCTTCTCTGTCACATTTTCTCATTTTACGCTGATATATTTCTTATTTAGATTTCGTTCTTAGTCTGGCTGGACAGTTGTAACAAGAAGCAAGTAACGCCCGGAATCGGACTTCCATGAAAAGACAGAAGTTGTTCAAGTTGAGTCTTGACTATACAGAAAGTAGAAAGAATATTTTTCACTAGGGACAATCTCTCTTCCTCCCTTTGCGCAAAGCTTGAGCTTGATTACCCATTCCAGCACACGCCGTGGATGTAGGCGCCTAATTTCGGGGCGACTCGCACGCGCGTTCCATCCCCGGGACCTTGACTTACCAATGGCATCGACCTTTCACATCTTAGCCATTTAGAAGATGGCATAGTGGGGCTTCTGCGCCACGTGGTGTTGTAGTATCCAGCCCGCTGATTCGGCGACCATTGGAACGGAGTGCTCTTCGGGGCATCCACTATGTTCCTTTTCCTGCTCACCTGGCGCTCGAGGCAGACATACTGCCGCTGGGTGTGCGGAATTCCGTCGGTACGCGGCTGGTTGTTGGTTGCCACGTCCGCAATTCTTCTCCGGTGAATAGCATTGCGCAGCTGTTCTGGCCTATTGGCTGCGCACTGCGCAGATATTTTGGTAATTTTTCTCTGTAACCCCAAATGTACACACCCCTTTGAACGCCATGATAATTAATCGCCATCTAGAATGGCGTCGGCTTGGCCTTGTCCTCGCTGAATCGCAAAGGTTTGGTCTGCAATTCCACCTTCACATGAAATGATTTCATCCTGTATGTGCAGGATCGTCGATGCAACCGAAGACAACTAGCGTTGGCTGCTGCAGCATGGACTCATCTCGTTTGTCGCCTTTGGGGACTGAAGCGCTCATCAAGAACCCGGACCTGTGACGATCAGTTTGATTGTTATACTGTACTCTGGAAGTCCGGAAGTGCCCTTCGCGTTTGGCATTGTTGATGTATGTATCTCAGCGCATATGCTTATTGTTGTTTCTGACTCATCTACAAAAGCTCGTGGTCGCGTCCCTCATTTGTAAGGATGCGTTTTTAGATTTTGTCGTCATCCAGCTTACCCTCGGGTGTCAGTACGTCAGGGACCCCGGTCTTGGGTCGGAACTCGATCCGATCAGACGCCAAGGCATAAGAATAGACGAGATACGGACAAAAAGATTTATTTCGTGGTTGATGCCCGAAGCAACGTGTAGTCAACTACAGTTCAACTACCTAAGCCCAGCGGGATATTAATACCACACAGTTTTGTCGGGTCGATGCCGTGATGCCGTGAAGCTTTCGTGCCGTTTTTATTCGTGGGTTGGGAGATTGCACCAGACCTACCCATATATCCGACTTGATTGGCACAGCAACCATAATCGAGCTGTTGGACGGCGTCATAATTCAACGGGAATCTGAGGTGTGACCTCGTAGCCTTCGGGTTTCGTCCCTGCCACGGCCACGGGTATCGGAACGCATCGCCGTTCTCCCTACTATCACGGTCGCTCCTTTATTCAAGGGCACGCCGCGTACGGTTGGCACACGAACCCACTGGTATTCAATGAAGAATGTTCTACCTTACGCCCTGTAATTTTCTCAGGTTCAAGTGCTGTGCAACTGCTGGTTCTCTCCCTAATGACAGACAGAAGCCCGAAACTTCGAACCTTGATTCGAACGAGTGTGAAGTGGAGGGATCAAGTCTCGTCTCCAAGGGTCATATGTATAGGACTTGAACCTGCGAATACAGCGGAATTATTCTTTATACGAAAATCCACTATGCATGCAATACGAGTAGCAAGAAGGGCCCATGCATAGTCAACGATGAAATCATGTTTTCTGCCAATATTAATGTGGTGGACGGCGGTGGTTGAAATTGATTGTCACGTGTTCGATCACGCACCCGTGAGAACCTGCTATTCAAAGGAGGGGAAAGGGTCAGCTAGGCGGGGGGATATCCTCAACCTTTCATTGTACCACCATCATGTCTGACGACGAAGAACGATACAACGTATTTTTAGTTTCCAGTTCTCATTTGATGAGGCTAAGTCAGTTTTGAAGGCGCATGCTGGGCCTCAGCAACGGTATCTTGCAAAGGACATTTTCGGTAGCGACTCTGAGCTATCCGACGCTCCCGATGCAGATGGTACGCAGTTCCACCTCGACCAAAGCCATATGTGTCACAACATTTTGTTCTTCAGAGGAAAATCTTCCACCACGCTCACGCCCGACATCGGCACCACCAGAGGGGGGAGAGGAGTCTACTGATGACTCAGTAGACGAATACAAACAGTCACGCGCGATACCTCAGAAGCGGCGGCGGCAAAGGCGACGTGAACGCGCGGAGGATGACAGCCAGGTTGTGCGCGTAGGCAAGGCGCAACGCAAGCGCAAGGTAAAAGTGAAGAAGGGCCCCACTGAGGAGGACCTGATGAATCTCCCGCCTGAAGAAGGTGCGCTTACATTGCCCTGTGTCATTTTTGTTGGTCGTGGATTAGGCTGACGAGATATCCTGGCTGGTCAACGTCGGTGCGACATGAACAGCGAAGAAGCTCCGGCTTGATATGGAGATTGACACAATTCTGAAGAGCAACAAGGCGTCTCGGCCAAAGAAGCGCAAGAAAGAGGATGACCTGGATCAGTTTGCAGATGCGGAGGTGTCACAGCTGCGGGAAGAGATGTTGAACGCAGCCGAGCTCGACGAACAAGCTAACCGTGAGAAGTTGCCAGCAACATTGAAGCTGAAGTTATTACCCAAGGTCATGGGCGCACTTCGAAAGTACGTGCTTTATTTGGAGATCTTTATGATGGCACTCATTCTTCGGCAACGCTGTGCATTCACAGGAGCTCACTTTGGCAGTCTATCGTCGACAATAACCTCTTGGAGGGTGTCCGGCGGTGGCTGGAGCCATTGCCAGACAAGTCGCTACCAGCCCTGAACATACAAAAGGAAATCTTTGGCATCCTGCCTACATTGGACATCGATACAGCGGTTCTCAAGGAGTCCAAACTCGGCCGTATTGTGTTATTCTACACCAAGTGCAAACGGGTTACGCCAGATATCACACGGACGTCCGACGCACTCGTGTCTGCATGGTCACGTCCAATTATCAAAAGATCTGCGTCATACCGCGACCGGGCGATACCGATGGCGGATATGTCCGCGGCCGATGGTGGTGCTACACATGAACGCCTGAACGTGATCCTCGCGCGGGCAAAAGAGGGCGAGAGGAATCGCGTGCGGAAGAATGCGGTGATGATTCCTCAACGGGAACTCGGATCGTATACCGTGGCGCCGCGGTCGAACGCTGGTGTGCTAAAGAACAACGTCAGCGTAGATATGGATATTGAGAGAAGGAAGCGGAATGCGGAGAGATTGAAGAGTTTAACGCGGAAGATGGGGTCGCAGAAGATGTAACGTTCGGTCATGTGATCTGGGAATAAAGTGGCTGAAATTGGCTGAGATTGAAAACAATACGTTCGGGCGCCAAATTGAGTTTGAACATGTCAAATGGAATTTGTTGGTTTCCTTTCGGTCTCATCTCAGCTTTTGGCTCTTGCTCTATCTCATCTCTAACTAACTATCCCTCTCTTTTCGTCCATCTATGCCTCCTACTTCAATCACTCCTCTCCCTATTATTATGCCTAATCCACCCCTCACAAGGCGCAGATCTGCCCTGTTATCCCGCGCTCCTTCTCCAAGGACTCCATCTATGCGCTCCCCCGTTCAAGAACCCCTTCACATATCATCAACTGACAATAGGAAGAGCTCGGATAGCTGGAATAGTTCAAATTATGACCCAGCAGATGATCCCGACCTCGAGTGGAAACACGAACACGTCCTTCTCCTTACAAGGGTATCCCCTCCCATTCTTTTTCCTCTCCTCATCCACTCACAGTATCTCTCTCTCTACACCCTTTAGACTCTCGACGCTCTTCCAGCTCACGTACTCACTCCCTTCATTGGTCCTGTTCCTCCTTCGAACTTGCTCGACAAAATTGCCCGCAATGTAGCTCAGGCGAAGGGTCCCAGTGAATGGCCTTATTCACTTCGCGCTACCCGCGCCAAACTTGTCGAGCTTTGTCGTGCCCGTGCAAAGGAAGTCTCCGCCGAGCAAAAACGATACAACACCATCGAAGAAGAAGACATGGACCAGGATCTCGAACAGTTCCGTGAGGTCCTCAAACGCACCACTAACATCAGGCGCCCCCTCTACCGCCAAAACAGTATGGACTTCATGCAGTCTGCCAAATCCGAGTTACGCAGTTCGGATGCATTTACTAGGTATATCACTTATCCCTCTCTCCTATCTCGTTTGTTTTGATCTTTTCGCAATCCTCCTTTGATATAGGACCTCTCATCATCTTCACCACGCTGACCGCTTGTTCCCTAACCCGGCCTACCACCCTTATTCACGCCCTTCATCTGTCGATTCTCAAACTCTCAACGTCTCGTCACCTTCCTCCACTACGCTGATTTCTTGTGGTACGGCGGAGTCTCAGTGGAAAACGCAGCCGTCGTGTTCATCTGTCCGCCGCTCGTTGTCTACTATGTCCACAACTTCATCATCTTCCCTGCGGTCCCTCCCTCGTGCTCCTGTGCGGCGCACGGATTCATTCGGCGAGGCTCGCAAGTCAATGAAGCGCGCTCCTTCGTTTAGCGTTGCCGCAAAGAACTCAGACGTGAGTTCTGACGAAGAGGAGAATCTTCGCACGAAACAGACGAAGAAGGCGCGCCGTGGTGCTGAGCATCGAACTAATAAGACGCCATCGACCCAGGATGAAAGCCCTGCTCGTCGCCCTCGCATGAACCTCCAGAGAAATCCGTCTATATTTGGCCCTGAGCTCCCTCAGCGGTCTCCACAGCCTACTACGTGTCCAAAGCCTGCACCTGCTGACCTGCTAGGACAAATTCCAGTTTTGGGCGCTCATCCACCACCTACTCATTCTCCCCGCACTCCTTGTACCCAGAGAACGCTTCGCCGCATGCGCCCTTTCCCCTCGCGCGCTGCACGCCGTATCAGTTTTAGCAGTCTGGGTGAGAACGACGTTGTGTCCGATCCTGTGGACATCATTTCTACTGAAGGTCTCGGCAATGGGCTTGATAGCGCCTTCCAGTTGCGCTGACTTCCACGCTCCCACCCCCGACTTTTCACTTTCGAGCGCCAATTTTAGGCCTTACTTTTAAACACGGCAAACAGCCTGCCTTCAAACACTATCTCACTCCTTCGGCTCACTAACTTGATCCCTGACGTCACAATCCTTCACACGCTCATTCATCGATATCATTGCTTCGGGATCGTCACACTCATTGCCTTCAGCTTCGTTCTACGTCATGTTATCCACAAATCGTAGTGCTTTTACCGCCGTCAAGGTTGTACTTTCTCCGCGACCAAGCGTCGCCTGGCACACTCTGTTTCACCCGGATCCGCTCCCATGCGTTCACAGCACATTTCCCACACCCCTACTTGCACATATCCCTTCATTGGCCATATCACCTGTACAACACTGTGCATTATATAAAAAATCATTATGTTGCCATGTACAAGTTGCTCCGGTCACACATACACCATCTGCCCACTTAATACTGTTGTCTGCTCATGGCTCCTGGCGTGTGTGGCTGTCCATACTTTGGCTTGTAACTACCATCATCAATCTTTGGCCGTGCCTCCTCCGCTCCTTCACAAATCTCGCTGTATATTCTTTCCTTCGAATATCTCTTTCTGGTCTTTCGCTATTAGTCTGTCTTTTCTTGATAGGGCCGAGGCAGAGGGGCATTTGCAGCGCTGGTCCTGCGACGCCAATATACAAGTAACAGTTCTGTGAATTGTGAGAGGTGACACTCGCATACCATCTACTTCATGGTCCACGCGAAACTCGCGCGGCTCAAGCAGTTCGTAAGGGAGAATTACGACGACCGGATACTCGATGTTATGCCGACCTCTGGCAAGTACAGCTAGAATTTGCACAGTATCACGAAGAGTCTGGTGTGAGCGCCTCATCGATGAGGATAAGCTCGCCGTCGGCTAGCCCAAACTCGACCTTCGTGCCCGCGATGATGAGTCCCCGCGTAGCCGCGTACTCCGCTGCGGCTGCGTAACAGCTCCACGGCGACGGTGGAAATCCTATCGTATAGTTCCTGGCCGATGAGCGCGGCGGCCGCTATGGGGCGGTTGAGTTATGGGTGACAGCGGGAAACGATGATTTGATAGATCTGGAGGGGGCATGTACGGCACCTCGTTTTAGGGGAGATGTTCTCGTCATGCGCTCCCTGTTCTGCCTTTGTGGAGGGGGTGAAGAGCGGGAAGGGGATATTTCTCGGATTCGAGCAGGCCCTCAGGCAGCGGGATGCCATGCACCGTACGAGACTTTTTGTACTCGGCCCACGCAGAGCCTAAAAAAGGACAGTGATAGGTGTCGTGGCGTGGATTTGACCTGATTTACTGAATTCTCACCTGTGATGTACCCACGCACGATCGCCTCCAGGGGTATTACCTCTGCCTCCTTAACGAGGATGGAACGCCCCTCTAGCTGCTCCCTATGGTGATGCACCTCCTCCGGCATCTCGTCGACGCGCGAAGTGACGACGTGATTCGGGACGAT
>WNFC01033033.1_pt1 | contig 10052 bp, 12 predicted proteins | sample 5400541 | NCBI WGS metagenome assembly WNFC01 (sample SAMN13153342, study PRJNA577476) | soil metagenome | isolation source: 120 cm saprolite under Douglas fir tree site 2 hole 2 replicate 1 | place: USA:California | collected 2015-04-18 | reverse complement strand
TGGCAGTGACGGCAAGTTGACCGCAAAAGGTCAGCTCGGCGGCGGCGTGTCGTTCGAGGACGGGCAGAAAGCGGCGCGCGCCTGCGCCGTGAACTTGCTGGCGCACCTCAAGGCCGCGCTTGGCGATCTCGACAAGGTGACGCGTGTGATACGGCTGGGCGGTTTCATCAATTCGGCGCCCGGATTTACTGATGGCCCAAAGGTTATGAACGGGGCATCCGACCTGATGGTGGAGGTATTCGGTGAAAAGGGCCGTCATGCGCGGAGCACCGTTGGGGTGTCGGCACTGCCGGCGGATTCCGCCGTTGAAGTCGAGGGTCTCTTCGAGATTTCCAACACGTGATCCCGAAAAGCGGGCACTGATTTTCAAAAAAGCGTGCTCAAACCGACATAAGCCCCAATGCCTGCACTCGAATGGCTCACCGCGCGTCCGATTGCCCATCGCGGCCTCCATGACGCGCCGAGTGGCGCCATCGAGAACACGGCCACGGCCTTTTCTGCCGCAATTGCTGGCGGTTATGGCATGGAAACCGATCTGCAAATCAGTGCCGACGGTGAAGCCATGGTGCATCACGACGATGCGCTCGGACGACTGACGGAAGGCAGCGGCCGTCTCGCAGAGATGACCGCGGCGGACATCAAGGCGGTGCGTTTCAAAGCAAGCGCTGCCCGCATCCTCACGCTCGGCGAACTATGCGACCTCGTTGCCGGCCAGGCGCCGCTTCTCCTTGAACTCAAGAGCCGTTTCGATGGCGATCTGCGGGTGGCGAAACGTACGGTGGAGGTGCTCTCGGGTTATTCGGGCCCGGCGGCGGTGATGTCGTTCGACCCGGATTTAATCGAGGCCGTGCGACTTGCTGCGCCGATTGTAACGCGCGGTATCGTCGCCGAACGGCGCTATTCTGATTCTGAATGGGACAGTCTGTCGATCGCGCAAAGACGAAGCCTGACTTGGCTGCTGCATGCACCGAAGAGCCGTCCGCAATTTCTCGCTTATTCGGTCAAAGATTTGCCGGCTGCTCCCCCGCTCCTGGCACGCACATTTTTCGGCTTGCCGTTGCTGACCTGGACGGTGCGCACCGAAGATGACCGGAACCTCGCTACGCGCTGGGCGGACCAGATCATATTCGAGGGCTGGAGGCCGTAAGGTCGCGTTTGGGGAGGGAAAGAACCCAATCACAGACCGCTGCGCGGCATGCGTCCGGCGCAGCTAAGCTCGGCTGAAATTCTGACGAAATCAGGCTTAAAGTCGGGGTAGGATAGCGTTGCCCCCATGAGCAACACTGAAATTCAAATTCGCATTGCGCAATCGCTCGCCGGGATCCCGCCTGCGGCGTGGAACCTCTGCGCGGCCGGCTCCGACGCAGCTCAATTAGGGGACGAAATTAAACTAACACATGAGGATAACACGTCCCCAAAGTTATCGACACGAGGACAATGCAGTAACCCTTTTATTTCGCACGAATTTTTGTCGTCACTTGAGGAGACGGCCTCGGTTGGCGGCCGCACAGGCTGGCAACCTCGGCACCTGCTGGCGCAAGACCGCGAAGGCAACCTTCTAGGGGTCGCGCCCTGCTATGTGAAAGCCCACTCGCGTGGCGAATATGTCTTTGACCATGGCTGGGCTGAAGCCTTCGAGCAGGCTGGCGGCGACTATTATCCAAAGCTCCAGGTCGCCGTGCCATTCACACCGGTGACCGGGCCTCGGCTCCTTGCAGCGCCCGGCCGGCTGGCGCAGGCCGTCCACGGCGGCCTGGCCGACGCCCTCATTGAAATCACGACTGCGAGTGAGCTGTCCTCCGCACACGTGACGTTCCTCACCGAGCCGGAATGGCGCGAACTGGGCAAGCGGGGCTTCCTGCAACGCACAGACCAGCAGTTCCATTGGGAAAATGACGGCTATGCCTCGTTCGAGGACTTCTTGGCGGCGCTCGCCTCCCGCAAGCGCAAAACAATCCGCCGCGAACGAAAGGAGGCGCTCAGCGCCGCCGGCGTCGAGGTGCTCTGGCTCACCGGTCAGGATCTGACGGAATCTGTCTGGGACGCTTTCTTCGCTTTCTATATGGAAACCGGCTCTCGCAAATGGGGCCGTCCCTATCTGACCCGTGAATTTTTTTCCGTCGTCGCGACGAAAATGCGCGACCGTATCCTGCTCGTCATGGCACGCCGCGCCGGCCGCTGGATTGCGGGGGCTATCAATTTCATCGGCGCGGATACGCTTTACGGCCGCAACTGGGGTTCAATCGAGCACCACCCCTTTCTGCATTTCGAGGTCTGCTATTATCAGGCCATCGACTACGCGATCGCACATGGGCTGAAGCGGGTCGAAGCTGGCGCGCAAGGCGAGCATAAGCTCTCGCGCGGCTACACGCCCCACACCACCTATTCCGCCCATTTCATTGCAAATCCGGCGTTGCGCCGCGCCGTTGCAGACTATCTTTCGCGCGAGCGCCTTTATGTACAGGCCACAGCGGAAGAGCTTGCGGCGGCCGCGCCATTCCGCAAGGATTTGGTCGAACAGGAATAAGCACAATCTCGAAAACCGGAAACCGGTTTTTGGCCAGCGTTGTGTGCCGCTGAAATGATTTGGGGGAGCCGATGCCGAATTACGACCCAAACAATATCTTCGCCAAAATTCTGCGTGGCGAGCTGCCCTGCTACAAGGTCTATGAAGACGACAAAACGCTCGCGTTCCTCGACATCATGCCGCGCTCGCCAGGCCACACGCTGGTTCTCCCGAAAGCGCCTGCCCGCAACATCCTCGACGTCGGCGCAGACGACCTCGCGCATGTTGCAATGGTCGCGCAAAAAGTCGCCAAGGCGGCCATCAAGGCGTTTTCGGCAGATGGCATTACCATCCAGCAATTCAACGAGGGGGCCGGAGGACAAGTCGTATTCCACTTGCACCTGCACGTTATTCCACGCAAAGCCGGCGTCACCATGAAGCCGCCGGCAAGCGAGAAAGAGAAACCCGATGTCCTGGCCGAAAACGCCAAGAAGCTTGCCGCGGCCATGGCTGCCGGTTGAATCAGGCAGAGAACAAAAAACCGCCTAGCAGTAGCACTGCCTCCCCGACCAGAACGCCGGCAAAAACCGATCGCCGAATGCCGACAAAGGCGAGGAAGCCGCACACCGCCGCGGTCACGCGTACACCGAGCGGAATAGTAGCAAGCGCACCAGTTGAAAAGAGAATCAGTTTGGCGATCACGCCGGCAAGGATTGCGGTCGCCACGGCCCGCGACCACACCACGACTTCGGAATCTTCGTTAAGCCCGCGAGCCAGCACCAGCCCCAATACGCGCCAGATTTCGTTCGGCAAAAAGCCGACCAATATCAGCACCAGATATGGCGACAATTCTGCCATGGCGCTCAAACGGCTGCCTCGCGCAGACGGTGTGCGGCATAAGCAAGAGAGCCGCCGACCACACCGGTCCACATCAGGTCGAGACCGACGTGAAAGAACGCCAGCGCCGGCCCGAGCAAGAGTCCGAACACGAGCGCCAGCCGGTCGACCAACATCTGGGCGTTGCGCGCAGTCGAAATCAGGAACGACAGCGGGGTGAGAAACAGGAGCGTGCCCGCATACAGCGGCGGCAATCCTGCGGCGAGGTAATAGCCGACGAACCCGAACGCAGCCGCCGTACCGTTATAGCCAGCTGACAAGCCATTGCAGAAAGCGATGCGGTGCTCATACGGCACCGTCGGCAGCAGCCGCAAGGATTCAACCCACATGCTCACCGCTGTGAAGTGCGTCGGCAGGAGCAGATCGCGCAAACGCGTGTTCGGCCCGCGCAGCAGGGGAAGCAATGCAACAACCATCGGAAACAATCGGATCGCACTCAAGGTGACCGCAACCGCGGCTTCGATGAGCGCCGATCCCGCGCCCAGCGCCGAAAGCAGAATCACCTGCGCCGGTGCAGCCCAAACCAATATGGTCGATAATACCAACCACCAGGACGAAAAGCCAAAGTCGTGTGCAAGTGCCCCCATGCCCACATAGGTGCCTGCGAGCACCAGGAAGAACACTGACGTCAGTGCGGATTTCACGCCGCCGAAAAAAGCGTTCCTCGAGGATGAAAATGACATAGGTGCTGGCATGGACGCCTCACACCTGTCTCATAGCGTAGAGGCGCCCGCAACTATCTCGCATGGCATGCGGCATCTGCGAAATACGAAGGCCGGGCATAAAGCCCGGCCTTGCAGATGTTTGTCGCGAATGGCTTAGACTTTGGCCAGCGGCACCTTCGGCACCGAGCCTCGCTTCGGTTTTGGACGCGGCGAAGCACGCCGCTTAGCCTTTGGCCGCGCCACCGGCAATTTCTCCGGCTTGGGCGTGACCGGACCGTCAAGGAACTGGAATCCGAGCTTGTCCCGGCCCTGTTCGTCCTTGTCGACGACCACACGCACGTGCCCACCGGCCTTCAGATGGCCGAACAGCACCTCGTCTGCAAGCGGCTTCTTGATGTGCTCCTGGATCACGCGCGCCATCGGCCGCGCACCCATCAGCTCATCGTAACCATTGGCGATCAGCCAGCGGCTCGCCTCGTCCGAAAGCTCGATTGTGACGTTGCGGTCGCCGAGCTGAGCCTCAAGCTGCAGCACGAACTTTTCGACCACCTTGGCGATAACCTCCTGCGAAAGATGCGCAAAGGTGATGGTCGCATCGAGCCGATTACGGAATTCAGGCGCGAACATCTTGCTGATCGCTTCCTGGTCGTCGCCTTCCCGCTTGGTGCGAGTAAAGCCGTAGGCCTGCTTGGCAAGGTCGGAAGCGCCCGCATTGGTCGTCATAATCAGGATGACATTGCGGAAGTCGACCTGCTTGCCGTTGTGGTCGGTCAGCTTGCGGTGATGCATGACCTGCAACAGAACGTTGAACAGATCGGGATGCGCTTTCTCAATCTCGTCGAGCAACAGCACGCAATGCGGATGCTGATCGACACCATCCGTGAGCAGGCCACCTTGGTCGAAACCGACATAGCCCGGAGGCGCGCCGATCAACCGTGAAACGGTGTGCCGCTCCATGTATTCCGACATATCGAAGCGGATCAGCTCAACGCCGAGAGAGACGGCAAGCTGCTTTGCGACCTCGGTCTTGCCGACACCGGTCGGACCAGAGAACAGATAGCAGCCGATCGGCTTTTCGGGCTCCCGCAATCCTGCGCGCGCGAGTTTAATCGAAGCCGAGAGAGCCTCGATCGCCTTGTCCTGCCCATAAACGACCGTCTTCAGTGTGTTCTCGAGATGCTGCAGTACTGCGGCGTCATCCTTGGACACGGTCTTCGGCGGAATGCGCGCCATGGTCGAGATCGTCGTTTCGATCTCCTTGATCCCGATGGTCTTCTTGCGCCGGTTTTCCGGCAACAACATCTGCGCCGCTCCGGATTCATCGATCACGTCAATCGCCTTGTCGGGCAGTTTGCGATCGTGGATGTAGCGCGACGATAATTCCACCGCGGCCTTGATGGCCTCGCTTGTGTATTTGAGCTTGTGATATTCCTCGAAATAGGGCTTTAGCCCCTTCAGGATTTTTGGAATCGCCGCACCAGGGCGCGATCCTTCTCGAAATACTGACGGTATTCCTTGTAGGTCGTCGAGCCGATGCAGCGGATCGTGCCGGACGCAAGCGCCGGCTTGAGCAAGTTGGACGCGTCCATTGCGCCGCCGGAGGTGGCGCCGGCGCCGATCACCGTGTGGATTTCATCGATGAACATGATCGCGCCGGGATAGGCTTCGATCTCCTTGATGACTTGCTTGAGACGCTCTTCGAAATCGCCGCGATAGCGTGTGCCGGCGAGCAGCGTGCCCATATCGAGCGCAAACACCGTCGCACCCTTGAGCACGTCCGGCACTTCGCCATGCACAATTCGCCGCGCCAGCCCTTCGGCGATGGCGGTCTTGCCGACGCCGGCCTCGCCCACGAAGAGCGGATTGTTCTTCTGGCGCCTGCAAAGGACCTGGATCGTGCGGTTGATCTCGGAATCGCGGCCGATCAACGGATCGATCTTTCCGTCCTTGGCCTTCTTGTTGAGATTGACGCAATAGGCTTCGAGCGCGTCACCTTTTTTCTTCGGCTCGTCTCCGCCTTTGGTATCGGCTTCTTCCTCGACGCCGCGGACCGGACGTGACTCAGAAAGGCCAGGCCGTTTGGCAATGCCATGGCTGATATAATTGACCGCGTCGTAGCGCGTCATGTCCTGCTCTTGCAGGAAATAGGCGGCATGGCTTTCGCGCTCAGCGAAGATCGCCACCAGCACATTGGCGCCGGTGACCTCCTCACGTCCCGAGGATTGCACATGAATGACTGCGCGTTGGATCACGCGCTGGAAGCCGGCCGTCGGCTTGGAATCCTCGGCCCCATCGGTAATCAGATTTTCGAGTTCTGACTCAAGATACGCGGTCAGACTGCGCCGTAGCTTGTCGAGATCGACATTGCACGCGCGCATCACCGCGGAAGCATCCTGGTCGTCGATCAGCGCCAGCAACAGGTGCTCAAGCGTCGCGTATTCGTGGTGGCGCTCGTTTGCGAGCGCGAGCGCGCGGTGCAACGATTGTTCGAGGCTGCGGGAGAATGTCGGCATTTACAGATCCAGTCCCATTTGTATTGAACGTCCCTCCCGGAGACTCACTTTTTTTCCATCACGCATTGCAAAGGATGCTGATGTTTGCGCGCAAAGTCCATCACCTGCGTGACCTTGGTTTCTGCGACTTCATACGTATAGACACCGCATTCACCGATCCCGTGGTGGTGCACATGCAACATAATTCTTGTGGCGGCTTCGTGGTCCCTGCCGAAGAAACGCTCCACCACGTGCACGACGAATTCCATTGGCGTGTAGTCATCGTTGAGGATGAGCACGCGATACATGTTCGGTCGCTTGGTCTGCGGTTTGGCCTTGGTAATAACCGCAGTGCTGGGGCCGCCCTGCTCGTTCCGGCGCTTCCGATCATCGTCGGCCATCCGCGGTGCGTCGCCGGGGGGCAAGCCCACGTGAACTTCGCGACTCTTTCTGACTGGGGGCGTCATCGTAAGGCCAAGCAATTAGCATTCCTGGATATTGTACCAAGGCCGCGCCGGCGCGTAGCCGAACGCCATCATAAAGACCCGGGCACAGGTATTCCAAGTCGCCAATTCGCCTAAGGCTGCCCCGTTCCGGTACAAATGACCGATTTTCTGAGGTTTTCTCCGCACTAATCCAGATAGCTATTGCTTAAACGATCGCAACCCGTTTGCAGGCAAATTGAAGCAAGTTTCCCCCAAATTCGCGGAGTACCTCGCTTTTTCGGGTACCCCATATGGCGGAACTCTTGCTGGAAGGTCATTTCCACAACAATCGGTAAGGCCGCATGCTAGCCCGGTTTGTGCCCGGGGCGGCATCGCCCCACTCATGGCGGTCGTTGCCATCCCTGTCATGGCCGCCGTCGGCATGGTCTTCCATCCGCAATTTCCGCAATGGAAAGATTGGCACCGCACCGGCAAAATTGCGCATGCCGACAAACAACGGACAAACAAAAAGCCCGGCCAATTGAGCCGGGCTTTGCACTTCAGAACGCTACGCAACGAAACGCAACAAACGCTACTGACGCGACGCGAATTACTTCGCTTTCGCCATCATGGTTTCGAACGGCTTGTAGGTCTCCTTTGCCAGATCGGCATAGAGCTCGCCGATCTTGGAGGCCTTCGCCACGAAACCTTCGTAGGCGGTCTTGGCATATTCAGTCTGCACTTCAATCGCCTTGTCGAGCGACTTCACGCCGAACAGCTTTTCGAGCGCGGCAGTGCCGTCCTCAAATGCCTTCTTCGAATAGTCCGCAACCTCGACCGCGATCGCCTGGGTGCCTTTAGAGAGCGCGCCCATGGCTTTCAGTGTGACGTCGACGTTGTCTTTACTGACTTGCTGGAAATCCTCGAGATTCTTGACCATGACATCCCTTCCTTTCCCGGCCCGCAATGCGGCGCCAATGTGCTGATTTCTACCCGGCCTCGCCCGGGATTAAGGACGGTTTATACTGCACTGCACAATAAAGTCAAGCGGAAATATTGCAGTGCGATAATACCTATAGAATCCGGGGGATTGCCTTCATTATTTGTAAACCGCGTTCTCCTACGGTCGTAAATTGCCGCGCTGCCGACGCGCTACAAAACGGCCACGATGGCGCCCTAGGGGATCGCCACCAGAAAATGGGGTTTGGGGAGAGCGCATGTTGCGTGGGGGAGCTTTTGGGCATCGCGCTGTGCGCTGGGGCACCCTGGGCCTGACTGCTTTTATTGCTATCGCCGCCCTAACCGACAACGCGGAGGCACGCCGGGGACATCGCGCCCGGTCCGAAGCGGGCGAAAGCTACCAACCCTCCTATGCCTCCATCGTCGTGGACGCCAATTCTGGCGCGGTGATGCAGGCGACGAATGCCGACAGCCCCCGCCATCCAGCATCGCTGACCAAGATTATGACGCTCTACCTGCTGTTCGAGCGGCTGGAGCAAGGCAAGATGAGGCAAGCTTCGCCAAAATGATGACAGCAAAGGCGCAGGCGCTCGGTATGACGCAGACGGTCTATCGTAACGCGTCGGGCTTGCCCGAGGATCAGCAGATTACGACGGCACGCGATCAAGCCGTTCTCGGGCGCGCCATTCAGGATCGTTTTCCGACGTACTACACCTATTTTTCGACTCGCACTTTCGAGTACCGCGGCGCCTCGATCCGAAATCACAATCACCTGCTTGGCGCCATCGAGGGCGTCGATGGCATCAAGACTGGGTACATTCACGAGTCCGGATTCAACATCGTCACATCAGTTCGCCGCGCCAATCGTCATATTCTGGCGGTGGTGTTCGGCGGCCGTACCGCCGAGGCGCGAGACGCGCGCGTGCGCAGCCTGATTGACAACAATATCAACATCGCCGCGGTCAAACGAACGGCTCCGTCTGTGATCGAAGGTCGGGAAACAGCACAAGCGCGTAAGGACATCAAAGATGGCAAGGACGATGATCGTACTGGTTCCGCACCTGTCGTGCGCGTTGCGTCGGTTGAATCAGTAGCGTCGCCGGCGTCGGATGCACCAGCTCCCGGTTCGACTGATCCGATCAAGCCAAATACGGTGAAGACCGTCACCGTGCATCCCGCCACCATGCACGTGGCTTCGCTGTCGCCGTTGCCGTCGGATAACCGTCAACTCACGCCGGCGCCCGCCGTCTCTAACCCGGCAAACATCACAACGATTACGACAGTCCGCAGCGAGCCGCCGACGACTGCAGCACCTCCGCCGGCTCCACCTGTGGTCGCTACAGCCGTGGTCGCTGCGGCCCCGCCAGTTTCACCACCACCTGCTTCACCTCCACCCGCTTCGCCGCCCGGTGCAAAACCCGGCGTGCTCGGCACACTGCCTGCAAAAATCGCATCTGCTGGAAACGCGATGCCGGTCCCAGCGCCAGTTGCCAACGCAGACGCCGCAATCAAAGCGCGTGGTGGCTGGCTCATTCAGGTGGGTGCTTTCGACGACGAGAAAGACGCCAAACAACGACTTGAAGCGGCGCAAAGCAAAGCCAAAGACCTTCTTGGGCGCGCTGATCCTTTCACCGAGCGGATCGCAAAGGGCGACAAAACGATGTTCCGCGCCCGCTTCGCGGGGCTAGAGAAAGACCAGGCGGAGGCCGCCTGCAAACATCTTAAACGCAGCGAAATTCCGTGCATGCTAATGAAGAATTGAGAAGCAAAAAAATAACAGGGATGCGCCAATACGCAGGAGCCGCTGATGGTCGAGTTAGTGGAGTACCTCAGCGATGGCGGCGAAGAAGAATTTCCTTAGCTTCATTGATGCGGGCGGCGAGATACGTCGAGCCCCCTTGGTCGGGATGCAGTTTCTTCATCAGCGTGCGATGCGCGCGGCTGATGTCATCGGCGTTCGCGCCAGCCTCCAGGCCAAGGATCTGATAGGCCTCCTGTTCCGACATTTTTCCGCTGCTCGACCCACGCCGCCCCGCTGTCGCGTCCGCTTGCGCGTGCTCACTCCAAGTGGGATCCCGGCGGTCAAGATACGCCACAAGTAAAGCGC
>WNFC01030019.1_pt1 | contig 10052 bp, 5 predicted proteins | sample 5400541 | NCBI WGS metagenome assembly WNFC01 (sample SAMN13153342, study PRJNA577476) | soil metagenome | isolation source: 120 cm saprolite under Douglas fir tree site 2 hole 2 replicate 1 | place: USA:California | collected 2015-04-18 | reverse complement strand
GTCCAGAGCGGGTTTGCGCGATCTGCTGGAGGCGATCCCGGCGCTCCTGTTCCCCGAGCGCTGCGGGGCGTGCGAGGCGCTGTGCGACGGGCCGTTCTGCGCGCCGTGCTCGGAGACGCTCCTCCCGGTACCCGCGGGCTGCCCTCTGTGCGGCGAGCCCGGGGACGAGGCCCTCCTGCCCGCGCTGCGGCCGCGGCGCTGCGGCCGGTGCCGGAAGGATCCGCCTCCCTACGCCCGGGCGCAGGCGCCGTTCCTCCACGGCGGGGCGTTGTCCGAGGCCATCCACCGGCTCAAGTACGAAGGACGCGAGGAGCTGGCGCGCCCGCTGGGCGCCCTCTTCGCCGGATGCGACCCGCCGCGGGCCGACGTGGTGTCCCCGATCCCGCTGCACGCGTCCCGCCTGCGCGAGCGTGGCTACGACCAGGCGGCGCTGCTCGCGCGCGAGGCAGGGCGGCGCTTCGGGCTGCCCATGCGGCCCCTGCTGGTGCGGGTGCGCCCGACGCGGCAGCAGGTCGGACTCGATCGGACGCGGCGCGACCACAACGTGCGCGCCGCGTTCCGCGCGTTGCGCGGCGCCGCAGGCCTTCGCGTCTGCCTGGTCGACGACGTGCTCACGACCGGCGCGACGGCTGCGGAGGCCGCCCGCGCGCTGCTCTTGGCCGGGGCCATCCGCGTGGAAGTGCGGACGCTTGCGCGCGCGGCATAGCGGGGCGCTGTCCGCCCGGCTCGCGGGCGAGCTGGGGTCGGCGCGCGCGCTGCCCGACCTGTTCCGGCTCTACGAGCTGCGCGACGACGTGGCCGACCTGCCGGCCCTCGCGCGCCTGTTCGACCGGATCGCTTCCGACCGCAAGGCGCGCGCCGACGTGCGCGCGGCGGCGCTCGAGCTGCGCGCCCAGCTCGCCGTGGCCCAGGGCCAGTTCCCGCAGGCGAGGTCGATCATCGAGCGCGCCGCCCCGGTGCGCACCTGGGCGGTGATCGGTCCTTTCGACAACGACGGGCGCACGGGGCTGCGCGCCGTCTACAGTCCCGAGACGGACGGCTACGACCCGGCGGCGAAGTATCCGGGGAAGGACCACGACGTCTCCTGGCGGACGCTCCCACCGCAGATGTTCCCGCTCGGATACGTGGACCTGTCCTCGGCGGTGTGGCCGGCGCAGGACTCGGCCGTGTACGCCGCCACCGTGCTGCGCTCGCCGCGGGCGAGGACCGCGGTGCTGCACCTGGGCGCCAGCGGCGCCACCCGCCTGTGGGTGAACGGGAAGCTGGTGCGGGAGGACCCGGCCGTGCATCCCTCGCGCTGGGACCAGGCCGCCTTCGCCGTCGAGCTGCGCGCCGGCGACAACGCCGTGCTGCTGAAGGTCGCGCACGGGATCGGCAAGCCCGGCTTCTCGCTGCGGATCTGCGACGGGCGCGACGAGCCTCTGCGGGAGCTGGCGCGGTCCGCGCGGGCGCCGGACGGCGAGGGCGCGCGGGCCGCCGTGCAGGAGACCCCTGGCCGGAAGCCTTCGGTCCGCGTCCCCGACGCGCTGGGCGAGCTGCGCGAGGCTGCCCGGCAGGACCCCAAGGACGCGCGAGCCCAGGAAGACCTGGCGATCGTGCTCGCCTGGCGCAGGCCGGACGACGAAGGAGAGCGCCTGGCGCTGCACGCGCAGGAGCGCGCCTCCGAAGCCTCGCCGGGCGATCCGCAGATCGAGCTGCGGCTCTCCCGCTACGAGGACCGCGACGGGAACCGCCGCCGCGCGGCGCTGGAGCGGGCGCTGGCTCGCGATCCCCAGGATTCCGCGGTGCTGGACGCGCTCGCCGGGCAGCGCCTCGAGCACGGCGATCCGTGGGGCGCGGTGCGGCTCGCGGCGAAGGCACGCGCGGCCGCGCCCGGTGCGCTGCAGCCGGCCCTGACGCTCGCGCGCGCGCTCGAGGCGGTGGGCCTCACCGCGCGCGCTTCGCTGCTGCGGCTCGAGGCCGCGCGGCAGCATCCCGCCCTCCCGGCCGCGCGCCGGGCAGCCGCGAACGCGCAGCGGCGCTTGGGCCGCGCGGCCGAGTCCGAGGCCGAGCTGCGGGCGGCGCTCGCGGCGCGGTTCGACGACGCGGAGGCTCGCGGAGACCTGGCCGCGCTCCTGCTCGACCGGGGCGATCTCGACGGCGCGCTGCGCCTTTTGGGCGAGTCCATCTCGCTCGACCCCGCCTCGCCGTACACGCGCCTGCGCGCCGCCGAGTTGCTCTCGCAGAACGGTCGCGCCGCCGAGGCCGACCGCGCCTACGCCGAGCTGCTCGACCTCGCGCCGGACCGTCCCGACGTGCACGAGGCGATGGGGCGTCACCGCCTGCGCCAGCGCGACGACGCGGGCGCCCTGGCCGCGTTCACCCAGGCGCTGGCGCTCAAGCCGCAGAACCCTGCCCTGCGCGAGCTGATGCGCACCGTGCGTCCCGAGGAGCAGTACGCCGCGCCGTACCTCTACGACGCAGCCGCCCTCGCCAGGGCGCCCAGCGCGGCGGGCGGCGACGACGTGGAGATCCTGGCGGACCTCACCGTCACGCGGGTCTTCGCCAACGGCCTCTCCTCGCGGACGCGCCAGCTGGTGCTGCGCGCGCTCACCCAGCGCGGCGTGGACCAGTCGCGCTGGCAGTCGGTGCAGTACTCGCCGGACCGGCAGGTGGTGCGCATCGAGCGCGCCCGGATCGTGCGCAAGGACGGCACGGTGGTGGAGAGCCGGAGCGACGGCGAGCGCACCGTGAGCGAGCCCTGGTACGCGATGTACTACGACCTGCGCTCGCGCGTGGTGGGGTTCCCCCAGCTCGAGCCGGGCGACACGCTCGAGCTGGTGCAGCGGATCGACGACTCCGGCACCAACTTCTTCGCCGACTACTTCGGCGACTTCCAATACCTGCAAGGGTATTCGCGCAAGGGCATCGCGGACTACGTGCTCCTGGGCCCGCCCGGGCGCAGCTTCTACGCCGCGGCCACGCCGCTGCCCGGCCTCACCCACAAAGAGGGCACGCTCCCCGACGGCGGCACCTGGCAGCGCTGGACCGCGCGCGACGTGCCCCGGGTGGTGCCCGAGCCGTCGATGCCGGGCGCCAGCGACCTGCTCGCGTACGTGCACGTGTCCACCTACAAGGACTGGGAGAGCGTCGCGCGCTTCTACTGGGGCCTGGTGAAGGACCAGCTGCGCGTCACCGGGGAGGTCCGCGCCGCCGCCGAGGAAGCGGTGCGCGGCGTCCGGCAGGACGACGAGCAGGCGCGCATCCGCGCCGTGTACGACTACGTGGTCTCGCGGACGCGCTACGTGGCGCTCGAGTTCGGCATCCACAGCTTCAAGCCGTACCCGGTGGAGACCGTGCTCACCCGCCGCTTCGGCGACTGCAAGGACAAGGCGTCGCTCATGCACGCCATGCTCGAGGCGCTGGGGATCGATTCGCGGCTGGTCCTCCTGCGCACCCGCCGGATGGGCAATCTCGAAGAGGCGCCGGCCTCGCTCGCCGTGTTCGACCACGCCATCCTCTACGTCCCCAAGTACGAGCTGTACCTGGACGGAACCGCCGAGTTCCATGGCTCGGCCGAGCTGCCTCCCGACGACCGCGGCGCCGAGGCCCTGGTCATCGAGCCGGACGGCACCGGGTCGCGGATCCGGCGCACGCCCGACGCGCGCCCGGCCGACAACGTCGACGAGACGCGCGCCCGGCTCTCGCTGAGCGCGGACGGCAGCGCCACTCTCGACCTGACGGCGAGCGCGCGCGGCCCCTGGACGGCCGAGCTGCGCCGGACGTTCGAGTCGCCCGACGAGCGCCGCGCGCGCGCCGAGGAGCAGCTGGCGCGGGCGGCGTTCCCCGGCGTCAAGGTCACCGAGGTCGAGGTCTCGGACCCGCACGACATCGAGCGGCCGTTCACCGCGCGCTTCAAGGCGGACGCCCCGGCATTCGCCACGCTGTCCGCCGGCGCGCTGCGCTTCTCACCGTTCGGGCAGCAGCGCAGCTACGTCGAATCGTACGCGCAGCTCTCGCGGCGCGCGCTGCCGCAGCGCCTGCCCGCTCCGCAGCGCCTGACGGTGTCGGCGGAGGTCGAGCTGCCGCGCGGGTTCCGCGCCGCCCTGCCGCAGGACGCCTCGGAGGAAGCTCCCCAGGGGAGCTGGTCGATCAAGTACGCGGGCGGCGAGGGCAAGGTGACCGCGAGCCTCACGCTGGAGCTGAAGGGAGGCATGGTGGCGCCGCAGGAGTACGCGGCGTTCCGCGCGTTCCTGGGCAGGCTCGACCGGGCCCTGCTGCGCAAGGTCGAGGCGGCACCGCCCGCGCAGACCGCGGTGAACGAGGGCCGCTGATCGTGCATCGGCTCTCGCGTCCGGCCGCGCTGCTGGCCATCTCCGCGCTCGCGCTCGCCTGCGGGCACGCGGGCCGCGGCGCGGCGCCTCCGGCGAACGCGGAAGAGGAGGCGCATCGCCGCCTCGACGAGGCCGAGCGCGCGGCGCTCGCCGATCCGATCGCGGCGGCGCGGGCCGGCTGGCTCCGCTACCTGGTCGCCTCGGACGCTCCCGGGGCGGAGCAGCGGCTGCGCGCGGCCGCGCGGGACGGGAAGGACCGCGCGCGGGCGCTGGCCCTCTGCGGGCTGGCGGAGATCCTCGAGGACCGCCTCGACACGCAGCCGGCGGTCCGGGCGTGGATCGATGCGCTGCGGGCGGCACCGTCCGATCCCGTGGCGGAGCTCGCAGCGTCGAGGCTGCTCGACGTGCAGGGCGATTCGCGGGCGGTCGACGATGCCATCGTGGAAGCGGCGGAGCGCGCGCCGGACGGCCTTTTGCCGCGGGCGGCGCGCCTCCTGCGCGAGGCGGCGGCGCGATCGGCCTCTGCCCGCGTGGCCGAGGTGGGTCCGCGGGTCGAGGCGGAGGCGTGGCGACGGATGGGCGTGGTGCGCAACTGGCGCGTGGCCGGGCCCTTCGGGGCGCTGCGGCTGTTCGACCTTTCGCGCACGCTGCCGCTGGACGGGCCGGCTCCCGCCACGGCGCCGGCGCAGGGTCCTGCGGGGCCCACGGGCTCGCGCGCGCTCGACTTCCCGGACGGGGACGTCGGCCTCGACCTGGAACCGTCCGACGGCGACGTCTTCTATGCCGCCAGCGATCTGCGCGTGGAGCGCGGCGGCGACTACCTCGCCTGGATCGAGGGTGCAGCCGCGCTCGAGCTGCGATTCGACGGCGTGGTCGCCCTCTCCCGCGTGCCCTATCCCCGCGAGATGCCGCGTGCGCAGACGGTCGCGGTGAGGCTCGCGCCGGGCACGCACCAGGCGCTGGTGCGGTGGAGCCGCGCCGAGGGGGCGCGGTTCCGGCTCACGCTGGTGCGCGCGGACGGCGCTCCCGCGGACTTCATCAGCGCCGCGCCCGCGGAGCTCGCCGGCGCGCGCCTCGAGGCGCCCTGCCCGCTGGGCCGAAGCTGCTTGGCCGTAGCAGCGTGGGCGGAACCCCCTTCGCTTCGGCGCATGGCGGAGGAGCGCCTGCGCGAGGACGGCGGCGACCCGCTCGCGGCGTGGCTCCTCGCGCGGGCGGTGATCGGCGACGAGCGCGCGCCGGCGCGGGTGGCAGTGGATCGGGCCGTGGCGCTGAGCGCCTCCGGCGCGCCGGCCTTGCTGCTGCGCGCCCAGGAGGTGCTGCGCGACCCCGAGGTGCCGGATCGGCTCGGCCGGTCGCGCGCGCTGGTCGATCTGGCGCAAGCGGCGCGGAAGGACCCGCTGCTCTTGCGCGCCCGGCTCACCGCCGCGGCGTTGCAGCGCGACGCGGAACGGTACGACGACGCGGCGCAGGAGCTGCAGCAGGCCGAGGCGGCGCTGCGGCACCTGCACGATGCGCCGGCGGGGCCCGCCGGCGTGAAAACCGCTGCGTTCGCGGCAGGTCCGTCACCCGCCGCCGCGGTGCCCGCGCGGTTGCAGCTCGCCCGCGCCCGGCTGCTCGACGCGCAGGGGAACGCCTCCGCGGCGCGCGCCGGCGTCGAATCGGCGCTGCGGGCCGACCCGGGCCGCTGCGACGCGCGATCGCTGCGCTACGAGCTGGCTCGGCGCGACGGCGGCCTTCCCGACCAGCAGAAGGCCGCCGAAGGGCTCCTCTCCTGCGGCGACGGGGCGTCCACCCTGGCCGGCCTGCTGCGCGACCGGCGGAACCTCCAGCGCGCGGAGGAATTGCTCGCGCTGCTCGCCGCCGCCCACCCGGCCCAGCCGTCGCGCCTGCACGCGCTCGCCGAGGTGCAGGGCGCGCGCAAGGAGGTGGGCGCCGCCGGGCGCACGCTGCGGCTGGCCGCCGCGCTGGTGCCGCGCAGCGCGGATCCGCTGCGCCGGCTCGCCGGCCTGCTCGAGGCGAGCGGAGATGCCCGCGGAGCGGACGAGGTGCGCGCGCGCGCCGTGGCGCTCGCGCCCGGGGACCTGGGCCTGCGGCGCCAGATCGCGCTCTCCCACGGCGAGAACGTGATGTCCTGGGCGGACCGCGACGGCCTGTCGCTGGCCCGCGATGCGAAGGTGCGACGCCGAGGTGCTGCACCTGCGCACCATCAAGCGGGACGGCCGCACGCTCGAGCCGGAGTCCATCCCGGAGAAGGAGGGCGTGACGCTGCCGGGCCTGGAGCCGGGCGACGCGATCGAGATCGACTACCTGCGCCCGATCGCTCCGCGGGGGCCGGAGCTGCCGGGGATCGCGCCGGGCGGGTTCTTCTTCCGCGACGAGCAGACGCCGATGCTCGAGAGCACCTACGAGGTGCGCGCGCCGGCGCGGCTGCCGCTGGAGGTGGACGCGCACAACACGGCCGCGCCGCCCATCGAGACCGTCGCGGGCGAGCAGCGCTTCCGGATGACGGCGCGCGACGTCGCGCCGCAGGAGCCCGAGCCGCACGAGCCGCTGGAGGCGGAGACGATGCCCTGGATCCAGCTGGGCTCGGGCGCCGGCCAGCGCGAGCTGGTGCGCTCGATCGCCGACTGGGCGCTCCTGCGCGGCCGGGCGGGCGGGGCCTCCGACGAGCTGGCCCGCGCCGCCGGGGGCGCGACGCCGCGCGAGCGTGCCCTTCGCATCCACGCCGCCGTGGCGCAGGCGGTGCGCGGGCGCTCGCAGGGATCGGACTTCTCGCTGCCCGCCGCGCACGTCCTCGCCCAGGGGCGCGGGAACCGCCTGCTGCCCCTCAAGGCAGCGCTGGCCTCCGCCGGCATCCCGAGCCACATCGTGCTGGTGCGCGGGTTCACCCAGGACCAGGCGCCCTACCGCTTCCCGCGGGGCGACGCGTACGGCTGGGCGTTGCTGCGCATCGACCTGCCCGACGGAGCGGCCTGGGTGGATCCGACGTACCGCCTGGGCCCCTTCGATCGGCTGCCCGCCTTCCTGCGGGGGCAGGACGCGTGGGTGGTGCCGGAGCCCGGCGAGGAGCCCCAGCAGATCCGCACGCCGATAGGGCCTGCGGACGACGACCGCGAGGTGGCGCTGCAGCTTTCGCTCGACACGGCCGGGGCGGCGACGGGCAGCGGCCGGGACACGCACCTGGGCTTCGAGGCCGCCGGGCTGAAGGACGCGCTGGAGCGGTACGACGACACCCAGCGCAAGCAGGCCGTCGAGTCGATGCTCGGTCGCGGGCTGCGCGGCGTGGAGCTGACCTCGCTCGCGGCCGAGGGCGAGGCGGACGTGGGAGGGGCGACTACGCTCGTGTACGGCCTCCGGGTGCAGCTGGCGCGGCGCGACGGAGCGCAGCTCTTCGTGCCGGCGTCGCTCTCGCCCCAGCGGCTGTCGCGCCGCTGGGTGCAGAAGGCGGAACGCGCGTTGCCGCTCCTGGTCGACTCGGTCGAGAAGCAGACCACGCGCGCCGAGATCGCGCTCCCCGCAGGCTTCCACCTGCGCGCGCCGCCCGCGCCCGTCGCGCTACGCACCGCGTACGGAGAGTTCTCCTGGAGCGCGCGCGAGGAGCGCGGCAAGCTCGTCGTCGAGGAGTCGTTCGCCCTGCCGCAGCAGCGCGTCCCGCCCGCCCGCTACCGGGAGTTCGCCGACTTCGCCCGCCGCGTCGACGAGGCGGAGGAGCAAGAGCTGGTGCTGGCGCCCTAATGGACGCCGCGGCGCGGCCCGCACAGGCTTCCGCTTAAGCCCTTGATGTAGCCCTCCTCGGCCACTGCTTTGCGCAAGAACTCCACCTTGTCGCACACTGGATCGGAGCGGAGTATCTCGTGGATGACCGAGCGCTTCCAATTCCGACCGGTGAGCGGCGGGAGCTGCGGCCGCGATGGTCGCGGTGCGAAGCGATGAGTCCGCTCGCCCGCGAGAGCCCGCTTGGATCGCCGGCGTGAGCCTCTTCCCGCGCCTTCCCTGGTCGGACGATGCACGCGTCGCGCTGCGCCCGGCGGCGGTCTACGACGAGCTTTCGCGAGGGCCCGCACGCACCGCGTTCCTCGAGAGGCCGCTGCTGTTCTCCTTTCTGCTCGGGCTCGTTCTCGCCCTCACGACCGCGGGACGTCCGACGCTCCGCCTCGTCCTCGGAGGCGCCCTGGCCTTCGGCTTCATCCCGGCGCTGCAGATCGCATCGATCGCACTGTCGGGGGCCGCGTTCGGGCGGAGCGGAATCCCGCTGCTGCGGGCGATCGACCTCCACTTCCTGGGATATCTCCCCTGGACCGTCTGGCTCCTCTTCGTCGCCGCGTTCGCTTCCTTCACTTCGCCGGAGCGGGAACACCTCCTCTGGGCGGTGATCCTCTGGAGCGTGGCGGTGCCGATCCTCTGGTCCAGGGTCATCGGCTGGCACTTCTTCCGCCGCGTCCTCGGCATGGGCGTGCCCGGCGCTCTCGCCGCGCTCCTCGTGCAGATCGCGATCGTCTGGGGGTCGATCCTCGTCTTCTTCCTCTTCTCCGGCCAGCTCGAGCCGCGCATCTTGAGTGGACATTGATCTCGCTCCGGCTGGCATCGGCCGCGCTGCTCGGCGCAGGGATCGCGGCGGGCACCATCGCCGACGTCATTCCCGTCCGGCGGCCTCTGTTGCGCGGCGGATACGTGGTGCTGGAAGCCGATCTGCACGCCCACAGCTTCCTGGGCGACGGGGCGCTCTGGCCCTGGGACCTTGCCTTCGAGGCCCGTCGCAAGGGGCTCGACGCGATCGCCATCACGAACCACAACCAGGTCCTCGCGGCGCGCATCGGACGCGGGCTCTCGCGCCGGATCGGGGGACCGCTCGTGCTGGTCGGCGAGGAGATTACTGCGCCCGCCTATCACCTCATCGCCGTAGGCATCGAGGAAACAGTCGGGTGGAGAGGCACGGCGGCGCAGGCCATCGAAGAGGTGCACGCGCAAGGGGGAGCGGCCATCGCAGCGCACCCGACCCGGTCGTACCAAGGCGCGTACGACGCACCCGCCTTGCGTGTCCTCGACGGCGCCGAAGTGGCGCATCCGTTCGCTTATTCCGCCGGGGTGCAGGAGCTGCGCGACTTCTTCAGTCGCCTCGAGCTCGCCCGCGCCCGGCCTGCCCCGATCGGCTCCTCGGACTATCACGTCTTTTCGAGCCTTGGCCTCTGCCGGACGTACGTCTTCGCGCGCGAAGCCGGCGAGCGGGCCCTGGTCGAGGCGCTGCGGCAGGGGCAAACGGTCGCCTATGACCTCGGCGGCATCCCGCACGGCGATCCAGAGCTGATCCGCCTCCTGGGAACGCCGCCTGCGCCTCCCGCGGACCCTCCTTCGATCGCCGTGCTCGCGAGGCTCGGCTGGATCTGCTCCTGGTTCGGCGCGCTCGGCCTGCTCCTCTTCCGGGGAGCCGGCGATCGTTCCATCTCGACGCCGACCGCGAAGACGAACCTGCGGGCTTGAAGCAGGCTTTTAGAAGAAGCGGAGCGCCACTTCGCTGTGCAGGTCGAGGCCGGCCTCGGTGAGGCGCAGGGTCGATCCGTCCACCTCGGCGAGACCTTCGCGGCGCAGCCGATCGATCTGGGGCGCGAACCGGGAGCGCACCGGGAGCCCCAGATCGTCCTCCAGGGCGCCCAGGTCCAGCCCGGCCGCGAGCCGCAGGCCGGTGAAGAGGCGCTCGCGCAAGTGCTCCTCGGCGCCCAGCTCCTCCGACTGGGCCTCTCC
>WNFC01027297.1_pt1 | contig 10052 bp, 12 predicted proteins | sample 5400541 | NCBI WGS metagenome assembly WNFC01 (sample SAMN13153342, study PRJNA577476) | soil metagenome | isolation source: 120 cm saprolite under Douglas fir tree site 2 hole 2 replicate 1 | place: USA:California | collected 2015-04-18 | reverse complement strand
TCGCGCTTTGACAGCCGCCCGCAGTGTCCAGGCGACGGCTTCAACTGTCGGGATGTCACCTGGGACTGGCAGGCCCGTGATGATGGCGTTGACAATTTCGAAATACGCTTCCGCGACACGCTTTGTCGGCTTCTTCAAATTATGAAACTGGACACCCTTAGAACTCCAACGACCCGTATGGGCCGAATGATAAAGAAACGCATATCGCAGCCTGTCTTCACGAGTCCAGGCTTCGATGACAGGCAGCTTCTTGAAAGCGATGCCGCCGAGTTCTTGCTTGAGGTTGAGAAGATTGATGACAGCGTCACTCAGTTCGAGTTGACTCGCGTTCTTCAATGCTTCAGCGACAAATTCTTTTCCGAGACCCTGATACGGATAATTCTTGTCAGCAAGCCATGTCTTCAATTGTTCAGGCGAGTTAGGATTCTCGCAGCCTGTAATTGTCTTCATCTCATAGAGCAAAGCCTCTCTCGCATTCTCTGCGTACTTCATACTCTTACCGCAGAAATCGAGATCAATTGGAATACCACGGGCATTGATCTTCTGATCAATGACCCAGACTTTCTGTTCTTGTTCTTGAAACGGGCAGAGCGCATTCAATGAGAAACTTATCGCCCGTTCCGCGACGACGTCTTGCTTGCAATACTCGACAAACTTATTCCATTCTTCGGGGTGAGTCTCATAACTATTGAATGTCGACGGGATACCTGCAGGATTTTTCTTTGTCGCTTTCTTCGCCTTTGTCGGCTCGGAAAAAAGTTTGATAAGGGCTTTACCGTCTTTGCTCTTCTCATGTTCTGTGCTAATACTAAAGACGTCACCACAATCAGCGAGGTTTGCAGGATATCCGAGAGATCGGGCATGGGCCGCAGGGTCGAACCACTGCGCGATATCAAGTATAATGCCGAGTTTAGCCGATAACAAATTGAACTCGAAATTGACGTTCCAAGACGATTTGATGACAGACGGGTCTAGGAGCGCGTCTAAGAATTCCTGGGGTATTGGTGCCACTTCACCCGAGATCGTGTCTCTACGGGCGTCCCAAGAGGCTAGCGGGTCATTGTCGAAGGCATAGGCGAGGACAATTATCTCGGTTGAGGGATGGTGGGCGTAGACATCGACCCCGACTTTCTTCAGATTGACCCGACTCCGAGTTTCTAGATCTATGTGTAAATTTCTCATCTCGTCCTTTTAAATATATAAAATAAATCAAAAGTGCGTCTCTTTTGACACGTTTCGCACGATAGTGTAAGAATTACATACTAAGTGTCCATTTTCGGACACTCAATTGTATGACAATTGGCATTTTAAGCCCTTTGTTTGCGTCGCTGGCAAGATGCTATAGGACATATATACGCAGTAAAGCTAATCATATATTACTAGTCCTATATACATATAAGAGCCCTAGATGAATTTTGTCTCATTTTGACACAAGAATATTGCCGTTCTTTGTCTGTTGAGATACCATGCCTGCAGGTTCGTAAGCCCAACGAAGTGTCCTGTCGGGGATACCTGCTGCTTTAGCCATCTCCCGCGCCTTGGTGACCGTGCAACTTGGCTTGAGGCTATTGAGGATCGCGATGGCTCGTTCTTGTTGGGTCAGATTTGTGACCTCGACGAGGCAGGGTTCGTCTTCGAGATAAACCGTCCCGTGTCCCGACCAATTGAATTTCTTGCCCTCTCGTTCTTCGAGCCATGCCTTCGTCCCTTTCCAAGATCGCAATTCCTGGCAATGCGCGTGTTGGCAGCAAAAGCCGAGTTCACCTGATAGTCTGACGAACGCGACGCATTCCATGTCTCCGCCGTTCATCGTGTGGTTTATAGTATTGGGGCATACGCAAGGGATGACGACGTCACTATCTGTCAGTTTTGGTTCATGATGTTCGATTTCGTAGAAGTCGAGAAATTCTTGCATATGCATGACTTGGTCTTTCAAATCGCCTTCAGGAAGCGGGCCTGTTTCAAGCCAGTCGTTTCCGGTCGCGAGAGTTGATGTCGCCGCGATTTCTTCGATCAATGATCGATTTGCGAAACGCTTTGACGCGACTTCAATAATACGAGACCGACGACGTGGTCTGTCTTCTGTCCCCGGCCCTTTGAACACAATTGTGCCATATGCTTTTGTAATTCGACCTGCATTGAACATGCCCTGATCGACCATGGCTTTTCCGAATTTTCCGTCGAACTCTTTTGCGACAGCATTGAGGAAGCGGCGGATGAGACTCATAGTGTCTTTGTCATTCGGAAGTTCAACCCGCACCAGCACATGATGTCCGTTGCCGGAGTCTGCCAGTGCTGGTGCAGGGAAGCCGTGTGCCTGAAGATACTGCATCACGGCTTTTGCCATGGTGAGGGTCGCCTCGTGTTCTGCGTGTGTCGAATTTGTATCGACAGGCTGCCCTGCATCAATGTCAATCAATATCCATTGGCGTTGGGCGATGTCGCCATCTTCCGCCGTCTTCATGACCCAGAATTGTTTTCCTGATTCCCACGATGTCTGGGACTGCATTCGTGGAGAGAGAGGGATTCCTGCTTTATCGAGATGCGTTCTGAGGACACTCGACCCATTATAAGCGGTGTCGTCAACACCCATCCACGTCGGATTGACAGGATTGAGTGTGACATAAATCGTGTTCTGTGTTTTTTCATTAATAAAATAAAGCGCCCTCGCGAGACGTTCTTTGTCCTTGAAGAACCCTGAGACGGTCTTGCTGAATTCGACACCATGTCGGCGTGGACTGCGTAATTCGATAACGTCGTTTTTGTAGAACATCATAGAGATCGATTTGCGGATTTCAGCTAATGCTTGTTCCATATTTTCTCCATAAAGAAAACCGCCCATAAATCGTCTGGCGACGTTATGGGCGGCGTACTGACTGCCGACTAGATGGTTGTGACGGCAGGAGCGGCAAGTGTACTCTTAGAACGAATACGTGCAGCCGATTCGATGTTGGCATAGGTTTTGTCGCCAACTACAGCGTAGACTATGTTGACGTTGATCTTGAGACCAACGAGTTCAGCCAGATTGAGTTTTTCGCCCTGAGAAGGGATAGTGGCTCCGATCTGACGCAGGAAGGAACCGAGGCGGGACTTGGCTCCGAGACTTTCCATAGAAGCATTGACGAAGACATACATCGTTTCGCCTTTTGTAGTTTTTTCGTCGTCAATACGGACGTGGATCTTGACACGACGTTGGTCGCCGAATTTGTCACTCTTTTTAATGCCGAGATTTTCGGCCCGAGTGATCGTGGCATCGTGCATGCCGACTTCTGGCAATTCGTAAACTTTTGCTTCAACGAATACGTCTTCTTGTACCTGCTGTGCTACGGGTGAGGTGGACATTGTGTTTTCCTTGCTCTTGTTGCTCATGAGAAGCCTGTGCTGCACTTCCACTGTAACCATTGTACGCTTTAACCCCTCGTTTGTCAAGGGTTTATTTGGTTGACTTTATGGAGATTAAGGTGTATAATGGGTTTGATGGGAAAGGGTTTATGTCTCGTAAGACTGATGAAGAGATACGTCGGAGTTATACGCCTGAATTGTGGGCGTTTCTTAAAAAGCACGTAATGAAAAATTTTAGACGCTTGCCGCCTGAGCCGCTTTTTGTACAGCCGAAAGAGTCTCATAAACGAGAGTATGTAAAATCGTCTGTTGACAATATAGATATTAATATCGCGTATCTTGAAACAGAGTTTGGCGGGCAGGGGTTAGGGCGGCAAATGCCAGAAACGCAAGGATTTAGTTATGGGTGGGCAGGTGGTGGAGGTTGGGGCAGCTGGATATCGGCGCGAGAACGGTTTGAGGAATGCAAGATTATGGTTTCATATTTTGTTCGGTGTGGGGACTTTGTAAAGATAGGACGAACGAATAGGGTGGGTCAGCGAATGGGGGCATTACAAATAAGTAATCCAGAACCTTTGGAACTATTGTTGTGTCTGCCTAATCGCGTTGGTTTTCGTGAAGAAGATTTGCATTATCGATTTCGTAATCAGCGAAAGGAGGGGGAATGGTTCTCCTATGATGGTGATTTGTTTTGGTTTGTTCGTGAGAAGGTTTCGCTTTGTAAAAAGCCTATGGATTTGAGCCTCGTGCCCACAGCTTGGGATTTAAAACAAGCAGGTTGTGGCGATGGAACTTAATGATCGCCAACTAAGGCGGATTAAACGGGTTGCCGCCGCTGAAAAACGATTACAAGAAAAATGGAGTAAGATGTTGACAGATAAGGGGTTGTCTATGAATCGCGGATTGTCCAAACGAATATCCTATGTGGGTAGTTCTTTCGATCTAGCAGTTATCGAGAATCTAAACACAAAATGATTTTGTTTACTAATTGTGCAATAGTAAAAAATATCAGTTTCGTGAATTGAGTGATATTTATTTTTGCTTTGTTTTCAAAGAGTTACGGTTCTTTTTTACGAAAAGCGGGGGCTTAGGGGGTAGATAAGTCTTGATTATAGAGGAGTTATAAAAGTTTTATGAGTTTGTTTTGGGCACGGACGAAGCCTCCTTTGGGTTTCATCTCACAGAAATTCGTCACACATACTAGATACACCTCATTGGTTTGTATGCAGTATAACGAGAAACACGCCACGACCTCCTCCCTTATGCCAAAAGCATAAGCGTGGCGTGACCTAGGGCCGAAAATCGTCGCCAGACGATGAGTAGGCCCATATATTTTATAGGAGGAATTATGGGATTGAATAAAGGCGAAAATCCTTACGACAGAGAAGCCGCTGAAAAGCGCGTCAAGCAGATGACTGCAGATTTCGTAACGGCTAAGACTGCGCCGCCAATGTATCTGTCTGAGACTGCTCGTAATTTGTTACGGGTCGCCAGCGGAAAAGATAACGATCCGAAGATTGTTGAGCGGGCGACACGAGAACTTCAGCGGTTTCGCGAAGAGCCAGCCGTCACGGCCTTCTTTGCAGAACTCGCGAGAGCGGAAGCGATCAGATTGACCGAGGCACGAATCCTTGCATTGAAGCGAGGCGGTTTTTTGCGAAAGATCGGAGGAGAAAATGTCGTGGGCAGTTAATGAAATACCTAGTCCAGTTCCCGCGCCGAAACGCGGCCCTGAGCCGATTGAAGAAATTAAAGACGCTCCGTATTTCTCCGCAGTAGCAATACAGGCGGCCATTGTCAATAAGCCAGAACCGATTGAAGAAGTGAAGACATTGATTGCGGATGCAGTAGCAGCCGTGCCATCGTTTGCGCCTCTGTTGAAAGAAGTTATTGTTAGTAAGCCTGAGCCACTTGACACTGATGTTCTTTTGAAGATCGCTAATAATTCAGAACTTGCCGAAGCGTTGGCTGCGGAAGGATTGGTCATCGATCAGGATGAAGTCGCTCGCGTCATTGACGAGAATAAGAAACGCGCAGACCTAGAAGCAGCCCTCGCGCCGACGACGCCTATTGAAGTTTTGAATAAGGTTTTTGTTGAGGAGCCTGCAGCATCAGAGCCGATGACTGAGTTGGATGAGTTGAGAAGCGGAATAAATAGCTCTTTTGAAGAAGTAGCGTCTTTGCTACTGGAACATCAGCGACAGATTGACGAGATTGAAGCGAGATTAACTAACCACAACGCCCGTGGGGGGCACAAGATTTAATTGGAGGAGTCATGGAGCCGTGTCCTGATTGTGGAGAGTTCCGTAAGTTTCGAAATACCCGCGACACAATTTGGCGAGTGAATTGCGCATGTCAGGATTGGGCTGATTATACGCCGCAAGAACGCGCTACAATTGTAGTTCCATCAAAATTTCCAGATATTTTTTCTGATTGTCGTCAATCAATTGACAAGTACGCGTCTAAGGAGAAAAAAGTCCTTGTTCGCGACGGTGACGCCATTCAAGCGCCAGCGAATTGGATAACTGTCCAAGGTTCGCCTGGTAAGTTCGTTTACAGTAGGAACATTAATTTAGGGATTGCAAAATCAACAGGTGATGTCCTACTGTGCAACGACGATGTCCGTTTTCTTCATTCGGGGACACTTGAAATTCTCCAAAACATTTTGGACAAACATCCAGAAGTCGGCATTCTTTCTCCGTTGACGAAGGGGGATGTTGGTGAATATCATCAGGGGCATTGTACTCGGACGCTAGAATATACTGATGTTCGTCTTTGCTTTGTGTGTGTCTTGATACGGCGTGAAGTCATAGATAAAGTCGGGCTACTTGATGAAGGTTTTGTCGGGTATGGTGGGGATGACGTCGACTATTGTCTGAACAAAAATGGGGAGATCGTTCCATTGCTAACTTTCACTAAATCCAAATTGTTGATTGGGATTTTGGCCTGTCATCATCGGGCACCGCATCTTCAAGCGATTCGTGAGACATGGGTTCCTGATATCAAAGGCCGATGCGAGTATAGATTTTTCTTTGGTCGAGGTAGTCATGGTGATGTCAAACAAGATGAAGTTGTACTTGGGACTGATGATGCATATAGAGGTTTGGCTCACAAAGTGCAAGAAGCGTGTCGATGGGCTTTTGATAAAGGCTATGATGCGTTTTTCAAAATAGATGACGATGGTTATGTGAGACCAGATCGTCTTTGGTTTGCGGTTAATGGAGTTTGGGCCGCGCATGACTGGGTTGGAGTAAAACTTGGCGCGACAGATCAGTATCACACTAATGAATACGCCCGTGGTGGGCCAGGATATTATTTGAGCCGCCGTGCTATGCAAATTCTTGCGTCTGCTCCTACGCCTAATCCTAATATCCCAAGTGAGTATGCCGAAGATTCTTTTGTTGGTAAGATTTTGACAAGCGCGGGCCTACGAGTAGTTCATGATGATCGCCTCCGCTGTGCCGATTTGAGCGGCCCAGGTCGTAAGCCGAGACCTGCAGGGTTTGAAGCGTGGAAGAGAGACGCTCCGTCACAGGGAAATGCGTTTATAACAACGTGCGAATTTCTTGGTAGTGAGATGTACCCCGTTCATCAGCATTGGCTTGATTCACGGCAGCAACATACGAATTTGATGAATAAGTTGAGAATTAAGTAGGAGATGATGCCGACCCCGAACGAAGTCATTGCAGGAGATGTTCATCACGATATCGACGTTCATGTTCCTTGGTTGAAGTCAATCGCCAGGGGAAATATTTTTGAGATCGGTGTTCGCACTGGAATCTCAACAGCAGCATTTCTAATCGGCCTCGAACAAAACGGCGGTCACCTCTACAGCATTGACATTGAAGCACAGTGCGGTCAAGTTGTCGCTAGTCCCGACTGGACATTCATTCATGACAGCAGTCGTAATGTCGATGTCATCAAGAAGCAGATTCCGCCAGTACTCGACATTCTTTTTGTTGACGGAGATCACACGTACGAAGGCACGCGAGATGATTTTACGAACTATGCATCTCTGGTCCGCAGTGGCGGTCTCGTAATTTGTCACGATGTCTGTTCTGGGTATGATCCTGGGGTTCAGCAAGCGTTTTACGAATTTTTTGCAAGCATGCCGCAGAAGATTGAATGCACGATGACAGTTGTCAAATCGTGGGTCGGGTTAGGATATATTACAATTCCCGCCTGAAGAGACCGCTAAGGTTTTGGCATACATGCAGGAGAACATGAAATGCACAACTACGACATAGACCCGATTGAAGTGCCCGTCTTCATCGTCAACAGAAATAATTTTGATCGTGGCTTCAAACGACTCGTCGACTGGCTTTTATCAGTTGGCATGAAGCACGTCAATGTTGTCGACAATCAGTCGTCTTATCCTCCATTGCTCGATTATTATAACGAGATGGTGGGTAAGATCACTGTTGATGTTCAAGCGATGAATATCGGCCCCCGAGGTTGGTGGGCGCTTGGCAATCATATGAAGATCGATACGCCGTATATTTACACCGACTGCGATGTCGTTCCATCACCAGAATGTCCGAAAGATGTCATTAACACTTTGCTCGGCATCCTACGAACACAAGAGCCGCCGATAGGCGACGTCCATGGCGGTCGTAAGATTGGCGTCAGTCTTCGCACAGATAATCTTCCTGATTCTTTTACGAAAAAAGACATGGTCGTCAAATGGGAATCTGGATTTTGGAATCCTGACAGACGAGTTGATCCGACGTTGACTAATGGTGTCCTTGCGTTTAGCGCAGATGTCGATACGACGTTTGCGATGTATCACCCGCAACAGCCGTTTACATATACGGCATTGAGGACAGACGCTCCGTATTCTTTTGAACACATTCCGTGGTATAACGACGAGGCCAACCCGACAGACGAAGATAAATTTTATCGTGAGCATTATGAAACGGCTCATGAGGGTGGCGAGTTGTGGAAAACTGATCAAGGGGGATACGCGCTTTACGGATGGAATGTTCGCAGTAAAGCCAGTATGGAAGAAACGTTCAAGGTCAGGGGTATTGAACTCGACGGGAAGCCGAGGTGGTGATGAAGACACTTTTTATCGCGCCCCATAACGACGACGAGGCTCTTTTTGGAGCCTACATAATTCAAATTTATAAACCACTTGTTGTCGTTCTTACAGATAGTTACATTCAGTATGAGCGTGGTGAAAAACAATGTCACAAAGACATTCGGACGGCAGAGTCAGTCGGGGCGATGAAAGTTCTTGGGGCAGAAGTTGAATTTTGCCACGTTCCCGACAAAAATTTTAATGTCACTCTTTGTGAGATGGCGCTTTTGAAATATGCTACAAAACTTTCGATTCCGCAATCAGCTGGTGAAGGTTATGACATGGTCTTTTCGCCGTCCCCGATTGAGGGCGGTAATTGGATGCACGATATTACGGGTCAGGTAGCAGATAAACTGTTCCCTGGCGTCTCTTATCACTATTCGACGTATACGAAGACCCGTGAGTATCCAGAGGGGCACACTCTCATCTGTCCGACTGAAGAGATGAAACAGAAAAAGTTGGCGGCGATCAATTGTTATCAGAGTCAGATGACTAATGTCTGTAGGCAATATCTTGTAACCCCCCATAAAGACGAATTTTTATGCAAATAAATCGAGCGATCTATATTCGGGGGTGGATGAATGAAGTCGAACTTATTTGGCTTGCTCAGCAGGCTGAGACTCATATGAGGATCGTAGAGATTGGTTCTTTTTGTGGGCGGTCATGTCGAGCCCTTGCGGATAATACGAAAGGCATAGTTACAGCCGTTGATACTTGGGGTATTGAGCATCCGGCGTACGGTGACACGACCGGACTATTTGACCAATTTAAGAATAACATGATCGGCTGCGACAATCTCAGAATTGTCAAGAAGATGTCACTTGATGCCGCGCAAGAATTGGCAGGCGAGCAATTTGACATGGTCTTCATCGATGCCGACCACAGATATGAAGCGGTCAAAGCGGATATTAGAGCATGGTTGCCGTTGATTAGTCCTGGCGGATTGATTTGCGGGCACGACTATGATGATCACGATGAAGTACGACGGGCAGTCAATGAAGTTTTACCAGACGCGAAATTGGAGGCGGGTTCGATATGGGCATTAAACTTAATCTAGGTTGTGGAAATTTGATTAAAGAGGGTTGGGTCAATATCGATAATCGACCACTTCCTGGTGTCAATCTCGTACGTGACTTGATGCATGGATTGCCATATAGCGACGAGACGGTTGAAGAAATTTACAGTGAGAATTTTCTTGAACACATCCCGTCAAACGAGTGCGTATGGTTTATGAATGAAATGCATCGGGTCTTGATACCCGGCGGTAAGATGACTCATCTTGTACCGTTGGCAGGTTCCGAAAATTTCTACCAAGATTTTGATCACAAGTCAGCATGGTGTTCGAATACATGGACGTATTTTACGAAAGATCATCACAGGAATTTGTATTACGGCGGAACACATAAGCCGTGGCTTCTCGATAGTTATGAAGTCAATTGTAACAAAGTTCAGTTCGTCACGATGACGAAAGTATGATGAAAAAAGTATTTGTCTGCCCTTGGTTTGGTGATCCGACACCGTGGCATAGTCAGTACATGGCCAACATAAAGCCGTTAGTGGAAAAGTACGGCTATGATTTCTTGATGCCGAGTAGCATTGAAGAATTTAAGCAGCGGGTCAAGACTAAACT
>WNFC01015430.1_pt1 | contig 10052 bp, 7 predicted proteins | sample 5400541 | NCBI WGS metagenome assembly WNFC01 (sample SAMN13153342, study PRJNA577476) | soil metagenome | isolation source: 120 cm saprolite under Douglas fir tree site 2 hole 2 replicate 1 | place: USA:California | collected 2015-04-18 | reverse complement strand
GAGAGAATTCGGCGCCTGCATCTGTTGTCGCTACACGACAGCGCCGGTGTGTGGGGAGAGCGCGTAGCAAGGAAGAAATCGAACGAAGCGAACCCAACCCACCCTCGGTGACGAATCCGATGGTGGGTTTGTTATTTTTTTGGCAGAGTACGGCGGACACAAACGTGGGACAAAGGGGCGGGGGCAACAAGGTGCGTCACCCAGCTGCGGAATTGGCCGCCTTGGGATGGAGGCAAACCATGAAAGTTTCGAATTCACTCTGGGCAGAACAGCTCTCCGGGAAAATGCCGGAGCCTTTGGCCCGCGAAATTGACATCTTCGAAACGGAAATCGCGCTGCGGAAGCAGGCTAAGCTCGACGAGCGCCTATTCGCCGAAACGCGGCTTCGAAGAGGGATCTACGGCCAGCGTTACGACAACGGACAGAGACACGATGGGAGAAAGGTTCAGGAAATTGCGTATCCCTCCGGCGAGCTAACCAAGGGCCCGAATACGATGTGGGATGCCCCGGGCATGCAAAGAATTAAGATTCCCGGTGGGGGGCTTAACGCCGGGCAGCTCGAGACGATGGCGGATTTGGCCGAGGAGTACTCCGACGGCATCGCGCACGTGACAACTCGTCAGGATTTTCAGCTCCACTATGTGCACATCGACGATACACCCAGTTTGATGCGCCGCCTGGCGGCTGCGGGAATCACGACCCGGGAGGCCTGCGGGAATTCTGTCCGTAACGTCACAGCTTGCCCGTATGCGGGCGTCTGCCCGGATGAAGTCTTCGATGTCACTCCTTATTCCAAGGCCCTCTCGAAATTCCTGTTGGGCCATCCTGACTGCCAGAATTTCGGCAGAAAGTTCAAGCCGGCCTTCAGCGGTTGCTCGCAACATGCTTGCGGCCTGACGAGCATGCACGACTTGGGCATGATCGCCGTCACGCGAACCGAGAACGGGAAAGTAGAACGTGGTTTTGAAACGTACGTCGGTGGCGGGCTTGGCGCGGTCCCCTACCAGGCGAAATTGTTCGACACGTTTGTCCCGCCCGAGGAATTGTTGCCCCTGGCGCAGGCGATCGCCCGCGTTTTCGCTGCCCGCGGTGAGAAGAAAAATCGCAGCCGGGCGCGTATCAAGTTTTTGATTCAGGATTTAGGGATTGAGAAGTTCAAGGAATTGGTTCTGGAGGAACGCAAGAATCTGCCTCCCGATCCGAGATGGACGGAATACGTAAAGGGCGCCGAGCAGTTCCAAGAGGCGCCACTTCGGCCTGCAGGGAAACCACCATTGTTGGGTTCGGAATCCTTCCAGCGCTGGATGAAGTACAATACGCGGCCACAGAAGCAGGAAGGCTATGTAGTCGTTACCATCGCCCTTCCATTGGGCGACATCACTGCCACCCAGCTTCGAGCATTGGCGGACATCGCTCGCCGCTTTACGAAAGAAACCGTCCGGACGACAGTCGAACAAAACTTCGTCATCCGCTGGGTAAGCCAGAGCGACTTATCCGAACTGCACAAGGAACTGGGGATCTCCTCGTCGCGTGGACTGGCGGCGGAGCTGCGCAATAGACTCGCCGAGAAGAGTTTTCAATTGGACGAGTCCGTTCAAAATCTGCACATCAAGATCAGTGGCTGCTTCAACAGTTGCGGCCAGCATCATGTGGCGGACCTTGGCTTTTACGGTGTCAGCCGCAAGATGTCGGGATACGCGGTTCCTCACTTCCAGGTCGTTCTGGGAGGAGAGTGGGATCATAACGGGGGTTCCTACGGCCTCCCGGTGATCGCGATTCCGTCGAAGAACATTCCCGAAGTGGTGACTCGCTTGACGGGCCAGTATGCGGCCAATCGCAAGAACGGCGAGAAATTCAAGGATTTCATCAAGCGGATGGGAAAGGTGGAACTGAAAAAGATCCTGGAAGATCTTGCACGCCCGCCTGCTGATCCTTCGGATCGTACTTTCTTCAGCGATTGGGGCGATCCTAGGGAATATAGTTTGTCGGACATGGGAGTGGGCGAGTGCGCCGGAGAAGTCGTGTCGGCCGTCGAGTTCGACCTCGCCGCTGCCGAAAGGGAGCTATTTGAGGCCCAGGTGAAATGGGATAGCGGTCAAGTCGAGCAGGCGGGGGCTACGGCCTATCGATCCATGCTCCGTGCCGCCAAGGCGCTTGTGAAGCTCGAATCCGCAAACGTCACGGACGATCCGGGACAGATCGTTGGCGAATTTCGGACGCGGTACTACGACACGCAGAAATTCTTTGATCCCTTTGCCGGAGGGAAATTCGCTAATTACCTGTTTGCCGCCCACGAGAAATCAAACGAGCCCTACACGTTTGACTCAACCCGCTACCTCATCGATGAGGCTCAGCTTTTCATCGACGCTGCGCACAGTTGCTACAACCGGGTCGGCACACCGGCGAGCGCCTGACCGATGGAGAGCCGCCGGATCGAACTTCAGCACGTCAATGTGAAACTCTTCGTGGGGAATCCCGAGGAAGTCGACCTCGAGCCGTTGATCCCGATTTTTCACGACTGGATTCAGAACCAGGTAGGCGAAGGGCTATTGCTGGACGTCGCCGATTACCGGCACGTGGACGCAGGCCCCGGAGTGGTCCTGATCGGCCACGAAGGCAACTACAGCGTGGACAACACGGATAACCGTCTGGGAGTTCGCTACAATCGCAAGGCGGCGCTCGATGGCAGCAATCAGGACCGCTTGAAGCAAGCGGTTCGCGCGGCGCTCACAGCCTGCCAACGTTTGGAGGCGGACCCCCGCCTGGGGGGAGAGCTTCGCTTTAACCGTCAAGAGATCGAAATCTTCGTCAATGATCGCATGGTGGCCCCGAATTGCGACGCGACCCGCGAAGCAGCCGGCCCGGATTTCCAGATTTTCTTTCAAAATTTTTTTCAGGGAAGTAAATATTCGATGTCGTACGGTAGCGACCCTCGCAAGCTCTTTGCTGTTTCCGTGAAGGCCACTCAGCCTTTTTCCGTGGCGGAATTATTGGAAAACTTGAGCTGAATCCGATCGCTTTGGGAATTTCCGTGCCCGCCACGCGAGCTGCGAACTCGTTCCAGTTATTTGCAAGAATTGGGGTTATCATCTTTCCTGTCGATGTGGGAGATAGTTTTCTGGTCATTACGAATGATTCAAGCGAAGGAGCCCCAATGGCTAAATTACTGCATACCTCGAAAGTCAAAATCCAAAAGGAACCCGGCAATAGCAAGATCAAAAGGGCGCAAGTGGAGGGATTCCCGGATGTTCTGCGAATGGGAATTCACGGTGGAATCGCGCAGTACTTCAAGCTTTCGCCGGACGAGCCCATGCCCGCGACGCTGGACTACATCGTGGCGGCTGTCGGCGGCTGCATGACGGGGACAGTTGCAGGCGCGCTTGAGGCGCGCGGCGTGCGGGCCGACCCAGAAAAGCTGCAGGTGGAAGCCGAAGGGAAAATCGAGGAAGTGGACGGCAAGATGATTCTAACGGGGATCAAATTGCGCTATCACCTGAAAGTACCCAAGGATAAACGCGCCACTGTCGAGAGAGCCCTGGAACACCACGAAGGACTCTGCGCTGCGTCGGAAAGCGTGCGCCGGGGAATCACGGTCGAATGGCAGAGCGAAATCGAAGAGGAATCCGAGAGCGATTCCGGACAGACGGCTGCGGCCACAGCTGCCGCCTCTCACGGAAAAGAGTAATTTTTGCGAGAGTGGTGGTTTAGTTTGCCCGCTGACAGGTTTTAGTAGGACAGGCACTCCTGCCTTTCCATTTGTGTTGTGATGATCTCGTACGGGACAGACAAGGGTGTCTGTCCTACCTGTCAAACTGACTCTCCATCCCATGTGCGATTTCCTTGCAGCCTCGATCACTTGAGGTGTAAGCTCACGCGCGAATTGGCCCGACGCAGTCTTGCCATCCCAGCGAGGAGGAGGAAATTGTGAGGAACCATCGCTCGTTCTTGGATGGCAGCGAGGCCCTGAATCGTCGGTCCGATGGGCGCGGCCCTTCTCGACGCGAGGTCATTGCCATGCTATCCGCGGTGGGCGCGGGCATGATGCTGGATTCCCGCGCCTCCATCGCCCAGACTCCCGCGCAGGGGCCTCGTATCATCGACACGCATCACCATATCTATCCGCCGGAATACACGAAAAGGAACTTGAAGCGGATTGTGGATGACGCACCTACCACTGCCGCCGCTCTCTATACGAACTGGACGCCTCGCAGCTCTCTCGACCAGATGGATCAGAACGGCGTTGCGACCGCCATTGCATCCATGACAAGCCCCGCCATGTGGCTCGGAAACAATGAAGAAGGGCGCAGAAATGCGCGCGAATGCAACGAATACGGCGCGCAGTTGATCAAGGATTCCCCCGGGCGCTTCGGAATGTTTGCCACCCTGCCGCTGCCGGATGTAGACGGGTGTCTGAGCGAGATCCAGCATGCGTTTGACGTATTGAAGCTGGACGGAATCGGGCTTTTGACCAGCTATGACGGCGGTAAATTGCTCGGCCACAAACAGTTCGCACCCGTATTCGACGAACTGAACCGGCGCAAAGCGGTCATCTTCGTCCATCCCACCGTGTCTTGCTGCGGCCATCCCGATCCACTACTGGGCGGACCGTCCATCGATTTTCCAGTGGATACAACCCGCACGATCACCAGCCTCGTTTACAGCGGCACGATCGCTCGATGCCCCGAGCTCCGTTTCATCTTTTCCCATGGCGGCGGAGTTACTCTCATGCTCACTTCCCGTCTTGCGGGAGGCAGCCTCAAGCCGGAAGACAAGGCCAGAATCATTCCCAATGGGTTCGAAGGCGAGCTGAGAAAGTTTTATTACGATATCGCGAGTGTGGCGGTCAATCCGATTGCCATGGCCGCTGTGTTTAAGGCTTATCCCAAGGATCACCTTCTGTTTGGCTCGGACATTCCGTTCTGGAAAATCGAGACGATCGCGACGGCGATGAACAGATTTGAGATTTCTCCGAGCGACCTCCGAGGAATCCAGCGCGAGAACGCTCTGCAATTGTTGCCGCGCTTTAGGGTGTAATTCTTTAGCTGGTTCGATTTCTCACGGACAACAGCGATGGGAGCGCCATTTTGGTCATGTAGGGGCACGGCATGCCGTGCCCCTACACGAGCGCGTGCTGGCTTCGAGCTTATTCCATCGGCTGAATGCGGACAATGTATCCGTTGTAATCGACGTACCACACCGTGACTGGATTCGTTGAATTGTCGATCCAAGTCCTCCGATCGTGCGTGAAGGGCTCGGGCATCACATATTCGGTCCAGTGCTCGGTCTTGGGGTTCAGCCTTACGAATTCTCGTCCTGGCAAAACGCCCGCCCATATTTCTCCGTTCTTGTCCGGCATCGCTTCGTAGAATCCGGAGTAAGGGTTGATGGGGAGCGGAGGCTTGAATTCGCGGATGCGAGCCGCCTTAGGGTCGAGTTCCACCAGGGTGCCGTTCCCGCCTCCGAACCAGGCATTGCCAAACGGATCGAATCCGCCTCGTCGAGAATTTGACGGCTCCGACCCGGTGTTCAGATCGAACATTTTTCCCGTCCTGATGTTCAAGAGCTCCGCTGAGTTTCCGCCGCCTGGAGGGGAACCTCCCGCCCACCAATTCCCGTCATACGAAATCGCGTTGTCGTAGGTGGAGGGACTCTTCATGGGGAATTTTTGCACGAACTTGCCGGTCTCCGGATCGATTTTGACGGCCGCGTGATCGTCCGTGTACCAGATATAGCCATCCGGGGCGAGAGCGAAGTTGTTAAAGCCGGGAGAATTGATCGGCATCACCGAAGACGCGATGGGTATTTGTGTGAACTTTTCCGTTCGCGGGTCAAACTTGGTCAAGTTATGCGCCCAGACTTCGGAAAACCAGACGGTATCATTCTTGTCGACCGCGATCCGGTGCGAACCGGGCAAAGCGCCCGGCGTAAGTGGCACTGCATATTCCGTGATGATCCCGGTGCGAGGATCGAGTTTGCCAATGTAACGGGACCTGTGACTCGTGAACCAGATATTTCCTTTCGAATCTCCCGCGACGTCATGCGGAGTCTCCAGTACACGCGGTAAAAAGTATTGTGTAACGACCACGCGGGTCGCTGCTCCGCGAGGCCGCGGGAAAGCCTGAATTTGTCCGTCCTTCGAGTCCGGTCCGCGAACCCTCGCCAGGAACTTCACAATCATGTCTTCATTGCGGGCTCGCCTCGGATCGCCGGGCACCATCCCGTTTTCGGAGAGCGCGATTTCTGCGGTGGTGGGATTGATCAGGGAAGCGCCGTTATAGTGAGTCATCCGATTTACGATGACGCGCCAGCTTCGTTCATCGTACCGGTTCCGCAGAATCTGCCCATAGGAATGGCAGCCGCTGCCGCAGCCGCGGAACGCCCTCTTCTCCTCCGGTGTGCCACCAAGATTCCACACCAACTCAGCGCCGCTCATCTGCGATTCGATCTCTTGCGTGCCCGGCAACAAATCGGAATTCGACACTCTTTCGAGTACGACGTCTTCTAGCTTCGTGGCGCTGTCAATCTGAACATCCTTTTTGAGGGGTTTAAATTCCAGAGGGGAAGCGACTCGCAGTGTATAGGAGCCAGCCTGTACCTTCGGGAATTCGTAATTTCCCTCTTCGTTGGTATACACAGTGGTCCTGACGCCGTTCGGCGCGATCAGCTGCATCATGACGCCCTCCGGCGTGTCGCCGGACGGAATCCGAACGGCTCCCCGCGCGCCGCCCGAGACGCCGCTCTGCACGGGCCACTGATGGGCCGATGCCTGATACCATGAATTCAACGGCGGATTTTCGCCTTCGACGCAGCATTTTCCTTCGCGAAAATAAGCAAGCAGATCTGCTATGTCTGTGTCAGTGAGGCTCGTGCGGAACGACGGCATTCCCGGTGCGCCATTTTTGATTTGAGCGGCGACCGTATCATCTCCAACAGGTTGTCCGGATTCGAGCGTCGCATGCTTGTAGAGATCCTTGAGGTAGGGGGCGCTCTTCGTATACTGGTTGTGGCACATCCAGCATTTGAAATAGTAAATCACCTCGCCACGAGCGGCGCCGCTGTCGCCACCCAGCTTGTAGCGGTCAATGCGATACGACCACTGCAGATCATCCGCTTGAGTGGCTGGTCCCGCTGCTTCCTGGACGGCCTGCGCCGCGGCAGGGCGCTCTGCGGGTCCTGCCGCGTACAGCGCTATCGCAAATGCACACGTGACCAAAACCACGAAGATTCGATTTCTGCGCATCAGTACAAACTCCCTGCAGGATTAGCCCCTGCCTGTCCGCGTTTTCCACCGGGCTAGCTCGAACTTAAACGTCTAGTTAAAACCTTTAGCCATTTCATGTACCACCCGTACGTACCCCCGGTCAACGTCAAAAAAACGACGGACTGAGCGGGACAATGCTACCCGGAAAGGCGCGGCGCTATTTTTTCTCCAGAATTTCGATGGATGCCCGGGTCGTTTCCCAATCCAGCTTCATCGTGCAGATCGTCCCGGCTTGGCCGAACGAAATCGTGAAATTTTCCAGCGGCGAGGGGAGTTTCGAGAGCTTCATTTCCATACGGGCGAAGTCCAACTGCTCCCCGGGATAGGGGATTCCGAACTCGCCCGTTTGTTTGCTTACAATGAGTGTCCACTTGTTCTGCGTGGGCAAAACAAAGAGCGTATAGCTGCCCGCAGGCACGTTCTTTCCACCAACCACCAGGTCTGCACTCGTGACGAAGCTGGTTGCATCGTCCGCTCCGGCGCGCCATACCTCGCCGTACGGCACCAAATCGCCGAAAATCTTTCGCCCGCGCATGCGCGGGCTGGAGTACGCGACAGTAATCGTCTTGCCGTCAGCCAACTTGCACGCTGCCTTGGCCGGAGGGCTAAGAACTTGCTGACTCCATCCGGGAATCGACGTACCCGTCAGGCCCAACAGAATCGAAAAACAATAACCAGCAGTTTTCCTCATGTTTTCCCCTCAGGCTTAGCGATCCCATCGCGACAATTCGATTCCCGCCATTCGTTCCCGCGGGCTCCCCTTTGGAACTCAGGGTAAACAAGTGCAGCGCGCACCCCAATTCCGGCGCGTTCACTCTAAATTCGGAGCCCGCAACAAGTATACAACTCGCCGTCTTCGATCTACTTTTATTGAAGAAAGATTGTTGAAATTTTTCCACGGACGTATATGATGTGCCGTTCGGGTTTAACGGTGAAGTTTGTTCCGTGGTAAGTTCCAAAATGGAACTTTGGGTCGATGCGTGCAAGCGGCAAAATTCCTGGAGCGGAGATGATGCTGAGAAAACAAGGGGAGCGCGGATCCAGTTCTGTTGCTCTCGCCATGGCGATTTTCCTGGTGCTGATGACGGTCATCACGGTTTACATTTTCTGGGCGAAAGTGTGGTGGTTCCCGCCGGCGATTACGGATTTAGGTCACGAGATTGATTCGCAATTCATGCGCACTCTGTTGATAACGGGCATCGTGTTCGTGGCCGCGCAATTCGGCCTGGCCATCGCCGTGTATCGCTTTCGCGATCGCGGTCAGAAGGTGACCTACTTCGAAGGCAACAACACGATGGAAATCGTCTGGACGCTGGCGACGGTCGTCTTGTTCGTCGGGCTGGGCTTGTACGCACGCAACGCCTGGGCGCAAGTGCACTTTATTGGCGCCGCTCCTGGTGCGATCCCGATCGAGGTTACCGCGCAGCAGTTTGCCTGGAATTTCCGCTACGCAGGCCCTGACGGAAAGTTCGGCCGGACGAAGCCTGAGCTGGTGAGCGCGTCCACGGGCAATCCAGTTGGGCTGGACTCGACCGATCCAGCGGCCAAGGACGACATCGTATCGCCGGTCATCGCCGTCCCCGCCGGGCGCGAGGTGGAACTCATCCTTCGTTCGCAAGACGTCACCCACAGCTTTTATGTGCGTGAATTGCGGCTGAAACAAGACACCGTACCGGGGATGGAGATTCATATGCACTTCACGGCGACTGTGCCGGGCGAATATGAGATCGCTTGCGCGGAACTCTGCGGGTTGGGGCACTACCGGATGCACAGCATGCTCACGGTCATGACCGAAGCAGATTATGAGAAGTGGCTGATGGACCAGGAAGCGGCGAACCAGTAAGCACGAAAGGGAGAGGAATTTTGCGGAGAAGCGCAAGCAGGCGAAACGAAAGACTCGGAGGAGCGGCTCGATGGTGACACACGAAGACGGCGGCAGTCATGGGCAGCACCAGCCCCCGTCGGGTTTCATCTGGAAATATATCTTCAGCATCGATCACAAGGTGATTGGCATTCAGTATTTGTGCCTGGCTCTATTCTCCGTGTTCGTCGGCATGGGGTTGTCGCTGCTGATGCGGTTGCATCTGGCGTGGCCCACCACGAAATGGTTTTTCTTTAAGGGCGGCTTGATGACGCCCGAGCAGTATCTTGCGCTGATGACTATGCATGGCACGATCATGGTTTTCATGGTGTTGACCACCGCGCCGCAGTCCGGATTCGGCAATTACTTCTTGCCCATTCAAATTGGCGCCGCCGACATGGCGTTCCCGGTGCTGAACATGCTGTCGTTCTGGACGACGTTCGTGTCGCTGGTGGTCATGATTGCCGCATTTTTCGTAGCCGGGGGCGCCCCGATTGGCGGCTGGACGTCTTATCCGCCGTTGAGCGCCCTGGGCGAAATGGCGGGACCGGGCCAGGGCGCCGGCGAGACGCTGTGGATCGTGGGCCTGGCAATCTTTTGCGGCGCGTCGCTGATGGGCGCTCTGAATTTCATTACGACGCTGATCGACCTCCGCACGAAAGGCATGACGCTTGGCCGGCTGCCATTGACGTGCTGGACGTGGTTTGTGACTGCGATCCTCGGCCTGCTGGCGTTTGGCGTACTCCTGGCGGCGTGCATCCTTCTCTTGCTCGACCGCATTGCCGGCACTAGCTTCTTTGTTCCCGGCGGCCTCGTGATTACCGATCAAGTCGTTACCTGGCACAAAGGCGGCTCACCGCTGCTGTGGCAGCATCTGTTCTGGTTCTTCGGACACCCCGAAGTGTACATCGCGATCCTCCCGGGGATGGG
>WNFC01011030.1_pt1 | contig 10052 bp, 8 predicted proteins | sample 5400541 | NCBI WGS metagenome assembly WNFC01 (sample SAMN13153342, study PRJNA577476) | soil metagenome | isolation source: 120 cm saprolite under Douglas fir tree site 2 hole 2 replicate 1 | place: USA:California | collected 2015-04-18 | reverse complement strand
TCACCGAGCTCCCGCCGCCCGCGGGTGTCGACCTCTGGGTCGTGCCGAGCTTCAACCCCGACGGCGAGGCAGCCAACACGCGCGGCAACGCGCACGGCGTCGACCTGAACCGGAACTTCCCGCTCGGTTGGCGGCCGCTCGCCGGCGTGTATTACTCGGGGCCGCACGCCCTCTCCGAGCCGGAGAGCCGGATCATGGTTCGATTCATGCTGCGGCTGCGGCCGGTCATCTCGATCTGGTACCACCAGCACCTCGATCTCGTCGACGAGTCCGGCGGCAGCGTCGCGGTCGAGCGGAGATATGCGCAGCTCGTCGGCCTACGCGCAATGCGACTCACGCGCTACCCGGGCAGCATCGTCAGCTGGGAGAACGCGCGGTTCCCCGGCAGCACCGCGTTCGTCGTCGAGCTGCCGGCCGGCGAGCCGAGCGCGGCGATGGCGAGACGCTTCGCGCGCGCGGTCGACATCCTGACAGGGCGCCGACCCTAAACAAGAGTCGGAGCCGGCCGAACACCGGGGCTCCGGTTCATGAGCGTCCAATCGAGAGTCCGTCCCGATGCCGTACCCGCGCGCTTGCGCCTGCTTGGCGTCGCCGCGGTTCCGCCTGTCCTTTTTGTCGTCACGCACGGTGCCGCCGCCTGGCCGGTAGGGCTCTATATCGGCGCGACCGCCCTGGCCATGCTCCTTGCTGGGCGACGCGGCGCGATGGTCTCCCTCGCCGAGAGGTACGCGCTGCCGCTCGAGCGCGCGCAGCAGGAGGAGCTCATGGAGACGCACCGACTCGCGAAGGTCGGGAGCTGGGCCTGGAACGTCGACGACGGCGACCTCACCGCCTGGTCGGACTCGTTTTCGCGCATGCTCGGCCGGGATCCCGCGCTCCCGATGCCAAGCTCCGCCGAGCGGAGCCGCTATTACACCGACGAGACCAGAGAGCGCCTGGATCGCCTCTTTGCGGAGACGTTGCGGACCGGGGTGCCGTGGGAGTACGAGCTCGAGATGGTGCGTGAGGATGGACAGCGCGTCTGGATGTGGTCGCGCGGCGAGGTGGAACGAGACGCGGATGGCCGGATCGTGATCCTGCGAGGCAGCGTGCAGGACATCACCGACCGCAAGCGGGCCGAGCTGGAAGTGCACGAGAAGACGCTGCTACTCGAGCGTGCGCAGCAGGTCGGCGGGGTCGGCTCCTGGGCGTGGTACCCCGGCGAGAACCGCGAGGTCTGGTCGGAAGAGGCGAGGCGCATCTTCGGCTTCACGCCGGAGGAAGCCGCCAGCGGCGATCCGGAGCTCTTCTACGGTGTTGTCCACGCAGAAGACCGCGACCGGATCGTAGGCCTGACGTGGGAGTCGTTCGACACGAGGACGCCCTCCGAAGTCGAGTACCGGATACATCGCCGCTCCGACGGTGCACTCCGCTGGGTGCGCGAGCAGGCGGTCGCCGAGCTCGACGCCGACGGCACGCCGCTCCGCGTCCTCGGCGCGGTCATCGACATCACCGAGCAGAAGGCGGCGAGCAAGGAGCTCGAGCGCCTCGCGTTCAGCGATCCGCTGACCGGGCTGACGAACCGGACGTCCTTCCACCGGTATCTCGACCTCGCCGTCGAGCGGGCCGATCGCGGCGCTGCCGGCAACCTCGCGGTCCTCTACATCGATCTCGACGACTTCAAGCTCGTGAACGACAGCTTCGGCCATGAGGCAGGCGACGAGCTGCTGCGCGAGACCGCTGCGCGGCTGGGCGACCGGACCCGCGCCGCCGACCTGATCGGCAGGCAGGGCGGCGACGAGTTCCTCGTCCTGTTGAGCGACACGGACGCCGAAGGCGCCGACCTTGTTGCGCGGAACCTGCTCGACGAGCTCCGGCGGCCATTCGCCGTAGTCGGCGCAGACGTGCACCTCAGCGCCAGCATCGGGATCAGCCTCTTCCCGCTCGACGCGCACTCGAGCGAGGAGCTGCTCAAGCACGCGGACACGGCGATGTACACCGCCAAGCACGCCGGTCGCAACAACGCGCAGATGTACGCGCGCAGCACCGACAGCGCGCTTACGCAGCTTTCGCTCACGAGCGGCCTACACCGCGCGCTCGAGCGCGCCGAGCTCGTCCTTCACTATCAGCCGGTCTTCGACCTCGTCAGCGGCGAGGTGCTGATCGTGGAGGCCCTCATCCGCTGGAACCATCCCGAGCGCGGGCTCGTCTTCCCCGACGAATTTGTCTCGACGGCCGAGCGCAACGGGCTGATCGCGCCGATCTCGAACTGGGTCGCGCGCGAGGCGTGCCGGCAGGCAGCGACGTGGAAGGGACAAGGGTTCGATCTTCCGGTCGCGTTCAATTTGCCGCCGGCGCTCTGGCAGCCCGGACTCATGCGCCACCTGCTCGCGACGCTGGAGGAGTTCGACCTGCCGGCCGACCGGGTGATCGTCGAGATCACCGAGTCGGCGCTGAGCGAGGATCTCGGCCGCAAGGAGCCACTCGTCGACCAGCTCCGCGAGGCGGGATTGCGCCTTGCGATCGACGATTTCGGCACGGGCCACTCGTCGCTGTCGCGGCTCGCGCAGCTCCCCGTGTCCACCTTGAAGATCGACCACTCCTTCATCCGGGACATTCCAGGCGACACCGCCGCGGCGACGCTCGTCACGTCGATCATCCAGCTCGCGCGCAACCTCGGCCTCGAGCCGCTTGCAGAGGGGATCGAGACGCCGGAGCAGCGGGACTTCCTCGTGAGCCGCGGCTGCACGGCCGGCCAGGGCTTCCTGCTGGGCGAGCCCATACCGGCCGACCGGATCCCGCCGCTGCTTCTCGCGGGGCTCGGCGCCACACGCCGCGCGGCCTGACTCACACTCGAAAGAGGGGTGCTCGATCACCCGTATCGAGCACGCACCGCTCACGGCACCGAGGATGGCCAAGCGGCCATGGCCGGGGCAGACTCCGCAAGACCCGGCTAGGAGGCTTGCGGTGCGCCATCTACAGGACGTCTCGCTGACGGCGGACGAACGGCAATTTCTGCTCTTTCGCGACGCGATGCTCTTCGCGCTGAGCGCCCGCCCGGACCTCCACCGGGTCGGCGTCGTCGTGCGCGGTGACCGGGGCTTTCGCCTGATTCCGGTCGACGGCGCCACCCGGATGCTCGACGTCTGGGCCTGGCTCGTCGAGAACGCGCCGACGCTGACGCAAGGCGCGCCCCGCGCGGCCGCGCTCGTCATCCCGACGGAGGTCGACGGGTCGATCCGTATGGCACCGGCCGGCGACGGCATCGACGTGTACGACGTCAACGTCTGGGTGGTGGACAATCGCCATCGCGCGGACAGCTCCATCGTCCGCTGCCGCCTCGAGAACGGCACGCTCAGCAGGCTGCCCTGGCAGCCCGCGCGGCCGAGCTCGGCGGACGCGATCGCGTCGCTGCTCGGGACGCTCCTCTCGGAGTTCTCCGATCCGCCGCCCGCACCGATGCGGCTCGAACCGCCGGTCCATTCGATTCGTTCGATCAGGCCCGAGCCGCAAGCCGTCGACCAGCTCCGCGCCGCTGCGTAGCAGCTAGACGACCGCCAGGGTCTTTCGGGCCTCGACGAACGTGTCCACCGCGAAGTCGAGATCTTCGAGCGTGTGCGCGGCGGACATCTGCGTGCGGATGCGCGCGGTCCCTCGGGGGACGACAGGGAAGGAGAAGCTGACCGCGTAGACGCCGAGCTCGACGAGCTTCGCCGAGAGCCGTGCGGCCGCGACCTCGTCACCGACCATCACGGGCACGATCGGGTGCTCGCCGGGGAGCGCGTCGAATCCGAGCTCGGTCATGCGGGTGCGGAAATGCACCGTGTTCTCGCGCAGGCGGTCGCGCAGCTCGTGCGAGCTTTCGATCAGCTCGAGGGCGCGCAAGCTCGCGCCGACGACAGGCGGTGCGAGGCTGTTCGAAAAGAGATACGGCCGCGCGCGCTGGCGCAGCAGCTCGACGATCTCGCGGCGCCCGGCGACATAGCCGCCGCTCGCGCCGCCGATCGCCTTGCCAAGTGTTCCGGTGAGGATGTCGATTCGCTCGACGACGCCGTGGTGTTCGTGCGTGCCGCGGCCTCCGGGCCCGAGTACGCCGACTGCATGCGAGTCGTCGACCATGACGAGCGCGTCGTGTCGCTCGGCCAGATCGCAGATCCGGTCGAGCTGGGCGAGGTAGCCGTCCATGGAGAAGACACCGTCGGTCGCGATCAGCCGGTAGCGCGCATCGGCCGCCTCCTCGAGCCGCGCCTCCAGCTCGTCCATGTCGCCGTTCGCGTAGCGAAGCCGGCGCGCCTTGCACAGGCGGACGCCGTCGATGATCGACGCGTGGTTGAGCTGGTCCGAGATGACGGCGTCCTGCTCGTCGAGCAGCGCCTCGAACAGCCCACCGTTCGCGTCGAAGCAAGAGCTGAAGAGGATCGTGTCCTCGGTACCGAGGAATGAGGAGAGCTGCGCCTCGAGCTCGCGGTGGAGCGCCTGCGTCCCGCAGATGAAGCGCACCGACGCCATCCCGTAGCCCCAGCGGTCGAGTGCTTCGTGTGCCGCCTCGACCATCGCCGGATGGCCGGCGAGACCGAGGTAGTTGTTCGCGCAGAGGTTCAACAACTCCCGCCCGTCGACGTCGACGTGTGCACCCTGCGGCGTCGTCATCACGAGCTCGGTCTTGTAGAGACCCGCCTTGCGCACTTCCGCGAGCCGGCCCGCCAGATCGTCGCGCAGCGTCCCGTACACAGTTCCTCCCAACCGTCTACACATCAGTCCAGTCGAGGATCACCTTCCCCGATTCGCCGGAGCGGGCGACGGCGAACGCCTCCTCGAAATCGCGGTGCGAGAAGCGGTGCGTGATCACCGGGCGGATGTCGAGCCCGGACTGGAGCATCACCGTCATCTGGTACCACGTCTCGTACATCTCGCGACCGTAGATCCCCTTCACGGTCAGCATGTTGAAGATGATCGGGTTGAGATCGAGCGCGATCTCCGCGGCCGGGATCCCGAGGACGGCGATGCGGCCGCCGTGCGCCATGTTCGCGATCATGCTCCGAAGCGCGTCCGGGTTGCCCGACATCTCGAGGCCGATGTCGAACCCCTCCGTCATGCCCAGCTCGCGCTGAACGTCGGCGAGGTCGCGCTCGCGTGGGTCGATCGCGAGCGTCGCGCCCATGCTGCGCGCGAGCTCGAGCCGGTACGGGTTCAGATCCGTCACGACGACGTGGCGCGCGCCGGCGTGGCGTACCACGGCCGTCGCCATGCAGCCGATCGGGCCGGCACCGGTGACGAGAACGTCCTCGCCGAGCACGGCGAAGGAGAGCGCGGTGTGCACCGCGTTTCCGAACGGGTCGAAGATCGAGGCGACGTCTTCGTCGATTCCCGGCCAGTGGTGCCAGATGTTCGTCATCGGCAGCGCCACGTACTCCGCGAATGCACCTGGCCGTTGCACTCCAAGCCCGATCGAGTGGGCGCAGAGGTGACGGCGCCCCGCCAGGCAGTTGCGGCAGCGGCCGCAGACGACGTGCCCTTCGCCGCTGACGAGGTCGCCGACCTGGAAGTCGCTCACGTTGGAGCCGACCGCGGCGACCTCGCCGACGAACTCGTGGCCGACGACCATCGGCACCGGGATCGTCTTCTGCGCCCAGGCATCCCAGCCGTAGATGTGCAGGTCGGTGCCGCAGATCCCGGTCTTGCGCACCCGGATCAGGACATCGTTGACACCGATCTCCGGCTCGGGCACATCCTCGAGCCAAAGGCCCTCGGTGGCCTGGGCCTTGACGAGCGCGCGCATGCGGGCGTCACGCTACACAGGCCTAGCCTGCCCTTGCGCCGCTAGTGTCAGGACGGAGGGATCGTTGGACGGATGCACCCACCTCGACTCGATTCGCATTACGACGCTGCCGGCGCCCATTGCGGGCTGCGAGGAGTGCCTGAAGACCGGCGGCCGCTGGGTGCATCTTCGGATGTGCATGACCTGCGGCCAGATCGGCTGCTGCGACTCCTCGCCGAATCGACACGCGAGCCGGCACGCAGCGGCGGCCAGCCATCCGATCGCCCGCTCGGCGGAGCGGGGGGAGGACTGGAGCTGGTGCTACGTCGACGAGGTGGGCTTCGTCGTCGAGCCTGAGTCGCAGTCGTCTGACTGAAACGCAGTGGCCGGTCCGGCCACGTCCCGTGCCTGGCACCAGGCGTGGGGGTACAGGACATGTTTGCCCGAGGCGGTTGCCCGGCGCTGCGCATGATTCCGCGCCTTTCGGCGTCGCAGAGGTCTCGAAAAGCCACGTCCCGTGCCTGGCACGAGACGTGGCCCGGACAGCCGGTGCTTGATTCATCGCACCGCTGTTCGCGTGAACACGCGGATCGACACCGTCGTCATCAGCAGCGCGAAGAGCGCGACCACCGCCAGGCTCAACGAAGCCATCGCCGTCGTGTTGCCCGACCGCCAGATGTTGTGCAGGCCGCTGCTGTCGTGGAGCAGCCCCCACCGCATCAACGCGAGTGCGTGCGTCAGCGGCAGGAACCTCGCAATCCAGGCGAGCACGAGCGGCAGCGACGTGACCGGGAAGAGCGACCCCGCGAGAAACCAGGGCACGATCGCGATCGCGGGCAGTCGCGCGATGTACTCCTCGGATCGCGGCACACGCGCCGCGAGGGTCTCGGCTATCCCGTACATCGCAACCGTGAACAGCACCGCGGCGGCGAGGAACCAGAGCAGGCCCATTCCCGTGACGTGGAAGTGGATCCTGCGCAGCACTGCAAAGCCGAGCAGCACGCCGACCTGCAGGGCCGTCGTCGCAAGCGCGACGAGCAGGTTGCCGACGACGAGCAACGGCCGGAGGATCGGCGCGGCGAGCAGCTCTCGGCGCGCGCCGCTCTCCCGGTCGACGAGCACGCTGATGCCCGAGAACATCGTGTTCAACGGGATCAGCAGTCCGATCGTCCCGACGGCGACATAGGACTCGTAGCTCGCGCTCGTGTGCAGCGCCTTCTTCAGCGCCGGCGCGATCACCAGTGCAAAGAGAACCGGCGTCAGCAACGGCACGACGAGCTCGCGTGGCGTTCTGACCGTGAGTGCGAACCGGCGGGCCGCGAGCGTGCCGACGACGCTGAGGCTTCGGCTTCGCCGCCGAGGTCTGGGGAGTGTGAGTTCAGGGCTGATGGCGCTCATGAGAGTCCTTTCGTTGTCAGTCTCCGCCGAGGCGGTCGCCGGTAAGGCGCAGGTAGACGTCGTCGAGCGTGGCTGGGCGTGCAGCGATCGCCGTGGTCGCGACGCCGATCTCGTGGACAGCGGCGATCGCGTCCGCGGCAGACCGTTCTCGAAGCGGCACGGTGACCGTCGATCCGACCGCGAAGGCGTCGTCGCCGGCGAGACCGCGTGCCTGGAGGACGTCGAGCGCCGATTGCGCGTGGCCGTCGACCCGGAGCTCGAGGATCTCGTCCCCCATGCTCGCCCGCAGTTCAGCCGGCGTACCGAGCGCGACGATGCGGCCGGCGTGCATGATCGCGACGCGATCGCAGAGCCGCTCGGCCTCGTCGAGGTAGTGGGTCGTCAGCAGGATGGTGACCTCGCCGCCGCCGCGCAGCCCGTCGATCACGTCGAGCAGCTCGTGGCGGATCCGCGGGTCGAGCCCGACGGTCGGCTCGTCCAGGAAGAGGACGTGGGGATCGGAGACGAGCGCGCGCGCGATCTCCAGGCGGCGGCGCTGTCCGCCGCTGTACGTCGAGACGGCGCGGTTCAGGAGCTCCTCGATGCCGAGTGCCTTCGCGATCTCCGCGCTGCGTGCCGCGGCTCGGTCCGAGCGCACGTTCCATAGCCGCGCGTGCAGCTCGAGATGGCGGCGGCCGGTGAACGACCGGTCGACGACCGGATCCTGGAACACGACGCTCGAGATCTGCCGCGCGGCGACAGGCTCACGCGTGACGTCGAATCCCGCGAGCAGCGCCGTCCCGCTCGTGGGCGCGAGCGTCGTCGTGAGCATCCCGACCGTCGTCGACTTGCCCGCTCCGTTCGGGCCGAGCAGGCCGAAGACCTCACCGCGCCCGACGTCGAAATCGATCGCCTTCACCGCCTCGACCCCGCCGGGATAGGTCTTCGTGAGCGCACGCACCTCGATGGCCGGCGCCTGAGCGGCATCTCCGACCTCCCGCATCGCTTCGTGCCGTGTTGCCGTGGTCGTCATCGATACCTCCGTCACATCTGTCTCGTTTGCTTCGTCACTGCTATGACGGATCTCGACGGAAGGATGTGACGTGAGCGAACGCAACTGGCAGGTCGACCAATTCGAACAGCATCGAGCGCACCTGCAGGCGGTCGCATACCGCATGCTCGGATCGGTGAGCGAAGCGGAGGACGCGCTGCAAGAAGCGTGGGTGCGCCTGAGCCGCGCCGACGCGAACGCGGTCGAGAACATGGGCGGCTGGCTGACGACGGTGGTCGGCCGCATCTGCCTCGACATGCTGCGTGCGCGCCGCTCTCGTCGCGAGGACTACGTCGGCACCTGGCTGCCCGAGCCGATCGTCTCGAGTGATGAAACGGCCGACCCCGAGAACGAAGCGCTCCTCGCAGACGCCGTCGGGCTCGCGCTCTTCGTCGTGCTCGAGACGTTGAGTCCCGCCGAGCGGCTGGCGTTCGTCCTGCACGACATGTTCGCCGTTCCGTTCGACGAGATTGCCCCGATCGTCGACCGGTCACCCGCTGCGACACGTCAACTTGCAAGCCGTGCGCGGCGGCGGGTGCAAGGCGCCGCTCCCGCTCCGGACGCCGACCTTACCCGGCAGCGGGAGATCGTCGACGCATTCCTTGCTGCTTCACGCGCGGGAGACTTCGAGGCGCTGCTCGAGGTGCTCGATCCGAATGTCGTCTTTCGCGCAGACGCAGGTGTCGGCAGCCTGCTCGCGCGGGGACCGATCACCGGTGCCGCCGCCGTTGCGCGGCAAGTCCTGGCACGCGGTACGCGGTTGGCGCCGCTGGCGCGGCCCGCGATCGTCAACGGAGCAGCCGGAGCAATCGTCGGGCCCGCGGGTAAGCCGATCGCAGTCGTCGGCTTCACCGTTGCGCACGACAGGATCGTCGCGATCGATTTGATCACCGACCGTGACAAGCTCCGCGGCCTCGCGGAGCTCCCGACCTCGTAAGCTCAAAGCATGATCGAGCTGCTGCGTGAGCTCGTCGAGATCGAGTCGCCGACCGGACTTCGGCGGCGCCGCGGCGCCGCTGCTCCTCCTCGGCCACTTCGACACGGTCTGGCCGCGCGGCACGCTTGCGACGCAACCATGGCGCGTCGAGGGCGGACGCGCCTTCGGCCCGGGGAGCTACGACATGAAGGGAGGCCTCGTCGTGATGCTCGAGGCCATCCGTCGCGCGCGTACCGAGCGCGCGCTCCGCGTCATGCTGACCGCCGACGAGGAGATCGGCAGCCCGACCGCGCGGGACGCCATCGCGCGGGCGGCCGCAGGCGCGGCGGCAGGGCTCGTGTGCGAGCCTCCGAGCTCGCGTGGCCATCTGAAGACGGCGCGCAAAGGCCTCGGCCGCTTCCACGTACGCGTCACCGGCCGCGCCGCGCACGCCGGCCACCCGAAGGACGGGGCGAGCGCGATCGAGGAGCTCGCCCGGCTCACGCTGCGCCTGCACGCGCTCACCGACGAAAGCGGCGTCTCTGCAAACGTTGGGGTGATCGCCGGCGGCACGCGCGAGAACGTCGTCGCCGCCGAGGCGACCGCCTGGATCGACGTTCGCGTGCCGACGTCGGCCGCGCGCGACCGCGTCGACGCCTTCCTCCACGGCCTCGAGCCCGAGACCCCCGGCACGAGCATCGAGCTCGACGGTGGCTGGACGCGACCGCCGCTCGAGCGGAGCGAAGGCGCCGGCGTGCTCTTCGAGCGCGCGCGCGAGCACGGCCGCGCGCTCGGTCTCGACCTCTGCGAAGTCGCCGCAGCGGCGGCTCGGACGGCAACCTCGTCGGGGCGCTCGGCGTGCCGGTGCTCGACGGGCTCGGCGCCGAGGGCGCCGGCTCGCATGCGACGAACGAGCACGTTCTCGTCGACTCGCTCTCGGTTCGCTCAGAGTTGCTCGCCGCGATCTTGCG
>WNFC01011028.1_pt1 | contig 10052 bp, 12 predicted proteins | sample 5400541 | NCBI WGS metagenome assembly WNFC01 (sample SAMN13153342, study PRJNA577476) | soil metagenome | isolation source: 120 cm saprolite under Douglas fir tree site 2 hole 2 replicate 1 | place: USA:California | collected 2015-04-18 | reverse complement strand
CGGCGGCAGCGGTGATCGAGAAACAGGCCGCGGGCTACCACGTACTGGGCGACCCGCGGCCCGCCGTCACGCTGTTCGTCTCGCAGCGCAAGATCAGCGAGGGCACCTTCGTGTCGCTCGCCGCGCTGGTGAAGGAGATCGCGGCCCAAGTCGACCAATACGGCTCGATCGCCAAGATCCCGGCGACCTCCGTCGGCAACGTCCGCAACGACATGTACCTTGCTTCCGAGGCGCTGCGCTTCCTGATGAAGGACAAGGAGAACGCGCTCGGCAAGCCGGAGGTCGCCATCCTCAACACCTACAAGGCCGAACTCGACAGCGCGACCCGCTTCATCCCGACCTGGGTCAAGGTCGCCGTGGCGATCGCGCTGGGGCTGGGCACGATGATCGGCTGGAAGCGCATCGTCGTGACGGTCGGCGAGAAGATCGGCAAGAGCCACCTGAGCTACGCCCAGGGCGCCTCGGCCGAGCTGATCGCCGCCGCCACCATTGCGGCAGCCGACGTCTATGGCCTGCCGGTCTCGACCACCCATGTACTGTCCTCGGGTGTCGCCGGCACGATGGTTGCCAACGGCTCGGGCCTGCAGATGGCCACGGTGCGCAACCTGCTGATGGCCTGGGTGCTGACCCTGCCCGCCGCCATTACGCTCTCGGCCACGCTCTACATCCTCTTCCTCAACATCTTCTGAGGAGAGCCAACGGCGCGGCCGCTCACGCTCAAGCGCCGAGGCGCGCGAACGTCTTCAGCCCGCGCCGGCCGGCGGGGCTGACGGTGTAGACGCCGCGTTCGACCCGCTCGAACCAGCCATAGACGTCCTGCTGCAGAATCGTGGCCGCGCGCGGCGCGTCGGCCGCCGTGCGCAATGCGGCGAGTTTCATCGGCCCGTTGCTGGCCAATAGCTCGGCGCAGCGCAGCGCTTCCTGGCGGTAGGCCGTCATCATCGGTACCCGCGTGGTCGAGCCGCCGCGATTGGGATCGCCGACGCGGCGCGCATGCTCGCCCAGCAACCGGCCGGTCTTGCGCTTGTTGAGCCGTGGCCGGTAGGGCACGGGATCGAGCACGATGTCGGCCCGCGCGGCCACCACGACCATCAGGCCGAGCCCCAGCCGGCGGCAGAGCTTTTTGACGTTCCTCATCCGCTTGGGCCACTGGCCGACGGCGAGATAGACGCGATCGCTCGCCGCCAGGCGGTCGACGCCCTGCAGGACCAGCCCGAGACCGAAGGCGCGCTTCAGTTCGACGATCACCGGCGGCTCGCCGCCGCGCACGGCCACCACGTCGCAGCCGCGCACCTCGCCCTTCACGACATATCCCTGTCCCTCGAGCAGCGCCTTCACCGGCGCATAAAGGTCGCTCTCCAACGGCATGGCGGCGCACCGTATCATGCTAATAAGACCGCAACGGGGGATAACGACATGACCGAGTTGCTGGACCAGGGCGCCGCCGCCATCGCCGCCGCCGTGCGGACGGGCAAGACGAGCGCACGCGACGTGGCGGAGGCCGCCATCGCGCGCGTCGAGGCGCGCAACAAGACGCTCACCGCCATCGTCGACTTCGATCCCGCCGAGGCGCGCGCCGCCGCCGACGCCGTCGACTCCCGGCGCAAGCAAGGCTTCGACGGCCCGATCCTGGGCGTGCCCTACACCGTGAAGGACACGACTTGGGTAAAGGGCCGCCGGGTCACCAACGGCTCGCTGCTGTGGAAGGACTTCAAGCCGCCGCGCGACGCCATCGCGGTCGAGCGGCTGAGGGGCGCAGGCGGCGTCTTCCTCGGCATGACCAACACACCGGAGATGGCCGCCAAGGGCCACACCGAGAACAAGGTCTACGGACCGTCGCGACACCCGATGAATCCCGCGATGACTCCCGGCGGCTCGTCGGGCGGCGCGGCGGCGGCGCTCGGTGCAGGCTTCACGCCGATCGCCCTTGGCACCGACGGCGGCGGCTCGGGCCGACGACCGGCGTCGCATTGCGGCGTCGTCGGCCTGAAAACCTCGGCCGGCGCCATCCCTTCCCCCTTCGGCTTCGGCGGCGCCTACGGCCCGCTCTATGGCGTCGTGGCGCCGATGGGCCGCTCGGTTGCCGACGCCAAGGTGGCGTTCGAAGTGATGGCCGGCCCCGACCGGCGCGATCCTCATTCGGTGGCGACCTTCGACGTGCCGCCGCCCGCCAACCCGCGCATCGCGGTCAGCCCGCGACTCGGCCTCAACGTCGCCATCGACGCCGACGTCATGGCCGCCTTCGAGGCCGCCGTTGCCCGGCTGCGCGCCGCGGGTTGGCGCATCGAGGAGGCCGACGTCACCTGGCCGGAGAACACGACCGAGACCGCCTTCACCGCGGTGAACGCCGCGGCGAGCGCGCTGCTCTACGGCGAGCGCCACGCCCAGGACAAAGATCTGTTCGGCGACAACGTCGCCGGCCTGATCGAGCGCGGCCGCAGCGTGCCCGGCACCGACGTGGTGGCAGCCTTCCGCTTCGCCGACGCCTGCGCGCGCGCCGTCGCGCAGTTCTTCACCGAGTACGATTATCTCCTGACGCCGACCACGGCCTGCGTCTCGTGGCCGGTCGAGCAGGTCTATCCCAAGGTGATCGAGAACAGGGAGGTGGGCCCGCGCGGCCACGCCGTGTTCACACCATTGTTCAACCTGGCGCTGGTGCCCGGCATCTCCGTGCCATGCGGATCGGGCCGCGACGGCTTGCCGGTCGGTCTGCAGATCGTGGCGCCGCGGCTGCACGACCGGGCACTCCTGGCGATGGCGCAGCGAGCGGAAGCCGCACTTGGGTAAGGGCGACTCCCTTTCCGCCGCTGCCGCCCGTCGAATCGCTCTCGCCGCCCAAGGCTTTGGCACGGCGCGCCCGGACGGCGCCACCAACCTCGGTCACGTCAGACGCGCCATCGATCGCCTCGGCCTACTGCAGATCGACTCCGTCAACGTGCTGGCGCGCGCGCATTACCTGCCGCTGTTCTCGCGGCTGGGGAATTATGACAGTGACCATCTCGACCGCCTCGCCTGGGGCCGCAAGAGCCAGCGCGGGCTGTTCGAGTTCTGGGCGCACGAAGCCTCGCTGCTGCCGCTGGCGGCGCATCCGCTGTTCCGCTGGCGCATGCAGCGCGCCCGCGAGAACGTGGGCAACGGCAAGGGCAAGCTGCATGTCTTTCGCCTCGAGAAGGCTGAGTACATCGACGCGGTGATGCGCGAGATTTCGGATCGCGGCCCGCTGGCGGCCTCCGAACTGTCCAACGGCGGCGAACGCCGTGGCGGCTGGTGGGGCTGGAACGACGGCAAGCTCGCGGTCGAATGGCTGTTCTTCGCTGGGCTGGTCACCACGGCGACGCGGCGCGGCACCTTCGAGCGGGTCTACGATCTCACCGAACGCGTGCTGCCGGCCGCCGTGCAGGCCTTGCCGACACCATCGGCCGAGGAGGCGCAGCGCACGCTGCTGCAACTGTCGGCGCGCGCCCTGGGCGTCGCCACGGAGTTCGACCTGCGCGACTATTTTCGCCTGGGCGTCGCCGACACCAAGGCGCGGCTGGCCGAGCTCGTCGAGGCAGGCGAACTGCTGCCCGTGGCGGTCGAGGGTTGGAACCGGCCGGCCTATCTCGACCCCGCCGCGCGCCAGCCACGGCGGATCGAGGCGCGCGCCCTGCTGGCGCCGTTCGATTCCCTGATCTGGGAGCGCGATCGCACCGAGCGGATCTTCGACTTCTTCTATCGCATCGAGATCTACACGCCGCTGGCAAAGCGCAAGCACGGCTACTACGTGCTGCCTTTCCTGTTGGGCGACCGGCTGGTGGCCAGGGTCGACCTCAAGGCCGATCGCGCCAATTCGAAGCTCCTGGTTCCCGCCGTGCATCTCGAACCGGGCCACGACGCCAAGGAAGTAGCCGGACCCTTGCGCGCGGAACTGCGGCTGATGGCGGACTGGCTGGGGCTGGACAGCGTATCTCTGCCGCGCGCGGGGACGCTGGCGAAAGCCATGGGCAGGATGCGATAAAGCGCATCACGCGATGTTCTAAGGAGGTGTGATGAACGACCTGGTTCTCAAAGGCGGAAGAGTCGTCGATCCCTCGCAGGCGCTCGACAAGGTGACCGACATCGCGTTCGCGAATGGCAAGGTCGCGGCCATCGGCGACAATCTGTCGGGCAAAGACGTGCGCGACGTCAAAGGCAAGATCGTCTCGCCCGGCCTCATCGACCTGCACACCCACGTCTACTGGGGCGGCACGTCACTCGGTGTCGAGGCTGAGCTTTTGGCCCGCACCGGCGGCGTCACGACCTTCGTCGATGCCGGCAGCGCAGGCCCGGGCAACTTCCACGGCTTTCGCAAGCACGTGATCGAGCCCTCGCCGGTCCGCATCCTGCCTTACCTCAACATCGCCTTCCCCGGCATTTTCGCCTTCTCCAAGACGGTGATGGTGGGAGAGAACGCCGATATGCGCCTGATCGATGCGCGCGAGGCGGTGCGCGTGGCGCGCGAGCACAAGGACCTCGTACTCGGCATCAAGGTCCGCGTCGGCCGCTCGGCCAGCGGCGATTCCGGTGTGAAGCCGCTCGACGTCGCGCTCGATGTCGCCGAGGAGGTCGGACTGCCGGTGATGGCTCATCTCGACGCCCCGCCGCCGTCGCGCCGCGAGGTCGTCGATCGTTTGCGGCCGGGCGACATCCTCACCCACTGCTTTCGTCCCTTTCCCAACGCGCCGGTGCGGCCCGACGGCAAGGTGCGCGAGGAGATCCTGGCGGCCCGCGCACGCGGTGTGATCTTCGACATCGGCCATGGCGGCGGATCGTTCGGCTTTGGCACGACGCGCGGCATGCTGGCGGCGGGATTCCTGCCCGACGTCATCTCTTCCGACGTGCACGTGATCTCGATCGAGGGCCCGGCCTTCGACCTGCTCACGACCATGTCCAAGTTCCTCTGCCTGGGCGTCGACCTCGCAACGGTGATCAAGCTCGCGACGCTGAACGCCGCCGCCGCGCTCAAGCGGCCCGATCTCGGCACCCTGAAGGTAGGCGGCATCGGCGAGGCCACGGTGATCGAGCAAGCCAGTGGCACGTACGACTATGCCGATTCGATCGACGAGCGCATGATGGGCGACAAGCGGCTGCTCTCGGCTGGCGTGGTGCTGGCGGGCCGCTGGTGGCATCCGGCGTGACGGACGAACCCCGAGACCAACCCAAAGAACCGAGCTCTCCCGCCTGCCTCGCTCACGAGGCCGATGACACCTACATGGGCTTCGCCACCAAAGCGGAGATCGCTGCCTTCCTGAAGGCGCTGGCGGAGGCCGAACATACCGGCCAACCCCATGCCGAGATGCTGCGCAAGATGCTGCCCAAGGTGCGGGACGATGTTCTGCACCGCGAGCTCAGCGCCAAGCTCGAGGCGCAAGAGTCCGTCGAATCAGGCACTTAGCCTCTGGAAAAAATTCTCAGGCGTCGGGGGCAACTTTTTTTGGCCGGCGTCGTTGAAAACATATTGGTCGGGTACCGGTATCGCCCTGCCCCCGCTCAGCGATGCCACTCTCCCCACTCGACCTATAGCCCGTCCCCGAGGAAACTTGGGGGCGGGCTGCCTGCTTCAGGGGGCAGCCTCCAGGTAGACGACCGCAAACAGCCGGGCTGGATCGGTCCAGGTCCGGTCGATGGAGAAGCCTCCGCTGCGCGCCAGCGCCGCGATGCCGGCATCGTCGTATTTGTAGGAATACTCCGTGTGCACCCGTTCGCCTTCCGAGAAGGTGAAGCTGCGGCCGGCGACGGTCACGGTCTGCGGTCGAAGGCTCCTGAAGTAGATCTCGATGCGGCCTTCGGCTGAGTTGTAGAAGGCCTCGTGGGCGAAGCCCGCCAAGTCGAAGTTGGCGTCGAGCTCGCGATTCATGCGGCGCAGCAGATTGAGCGTGAACTCGGCGGTGACACCGGCGGAGTCGTTGTAGGCGTCGTGCAGGCGGCGTGGATCCTTCTTGAGATCGACGCCCATCACCAGCGCCCCGGTCGGGCCCAGGAGCAACCGGGCGCGGCGCAGGAAGGCGGTGGCCTCGGCGGGCTCGAGATTGCCGATGGTCGAGCCCGGAAAGAAGCCGAGCCGCGGCGCGCCGTTCACTTCGGCCGGCAGCGCGGTGAGCGCCATGTAGTCGGCGCAAACCGGCTGGACGTTCAGGCCAGGGTAATCGCGGCGCAGCCTGGCCGCGGTGGCGTCCAGATGCTCTCGGGAGATGTCGATCGGCACATAGGCCGAGAGATCGTGCAGCGCCTCGAGCAGCAGGCGCGACTTCACGCTCGAGCCGCTGCCGAACTCGACCAGCGCGCAGCCGGGCCCGGCCAATACGGCAAGTTCGGCGGCACACTCGCGCAGGATGCCGGTTTCGGTGCGCGTGAGGTAATATTCGGGCAGTTCGCAGATCTGGTCGAACAGCGCCGAGCCACGGGCGTCGTAGAGGAACTTGGCGGGGATGGCTCGGGGCGTGCGCGCGAGCCCCGCCAGCACCGCTTCCCTGAATTCCGCGCGGTCGTCCGCCTCGGCGCGATCGAGAGCAAAAGCCAGGCCGTTCATCTCAGATCCTCCGCCAGACGAAGACCACCGAACATCCAACGTGCGTCCGGCGGAAAGAAGTTCCGATAGGTCGTGCGTATGTGGCCGGCCGGTGTCGCCGCGCAGCCGCCGCGCAGCACCATCTGGTTGGCCATGAACTTGCCGTTGTATTCACCGATCGCGCCGGCCGGCTCGCGATAGCCGGGGTAGGCGACATACGGGCTGGCGGTCCATTCCCAGACCTGGCCGATGCCCTCGACCGCGCCCGCACCCGTTTCCCACTCCTGCTCGCGCGGCAGGCGCTTGCCCGCCCACTTGGCGTAGGCCGCGGCCTCATAGGCGCTGACGTGACAAACCGGCTGGGCAGGATCGATCGAAGTCATGCCGGAGAGCGTGAAGACCTGCCAGCCCTCGCCCTCCCTCTCCCAGTAGAGCGGGGCCTGCCAGCCTCTCTGGCCGACACAGTCCCAACCGGCCGACAGCCAGAACTCGGGCCGCCGGTAGCCGCCGTCTTCCATGAAGGCGAGATATTCGCCGCAGCTCACCGGCCGCGTGGCCAGTGCGAACGGCTCCAGCCACACGCGATGCCGCGGGCCTTCATTGTCGAAGGCGAAGCCTGAGCCGTCGTGGCCGAGCTCCACAAGCCCGCCCTCGAATTCGCGCCAGGTGAGCAGCCGCACCTTGGCCATCGGCGCGACGACCGTCTGATAGGCAGGCCTTAGCGGGTTCTGGGCCAACAGGTGCTTGGCGTCCATCAACAGCAGCTCCTGGTGCTGCTGCTCGTGATGAAGTCCGAGCTCGACGAGTTGATCGATCCGGTTGTCGCCGCCGGTCAGCAGGTCGGCCATGGCATCCGAGACATGGCGCCGATAGGCCAGTATCTCGCCGACTCCGGGCCGGGTGATCATGCCGCGCTGCGGCCGCGGATGCCGCGGACCGACCGCCTCGTAGTAGGAGTTGAAGAGATATTCGTAGGCCGGGTCGAACTCCCGGTAATCGCGCGCGTGCGGTCGCAGCACGAAGGTCTCGAAGAACCACGTCGTATGGGCGAGGTGCCACTTGGTCGGACTGGCGTCGGGCATCGACTGGACGGTTTGGTCCTCCGCCGATAGCGGCGCGGCCAGTTGGTCGGTCACCTTGCGAACAGCCAGGAAGTGCTCGACGCGGGTGGAATCGTGCGCCGGCACGGGACGCGTTATCAGGTTGGACACGACACCTCCGCACCGGTCGCAACGGCTGGCGACAATAGCCGGTTGCATTGCTCCGGTCGCGCACTCACTGTGCACAGCAGCCTTCTCTCGTCGACCCGAGGACGCAAGTGCCGATTTGTGAGATCGACCCGTGGCGCACTCAATATTTCGAGAATGCCGCCTGCCCTGCAGACGTTTTCATTCCCACTGAGGACAGCGACGGCTGGATGTGGAATCCCGCGCATCGCTGGATTTACGACAAGCTCACCGTCGCCGTGAGCCAGGGACTTGATGCTGCACCGCACGGCGTCGCTCCGCAGAATTACCCGGTCTTCTCCAAGCCGATCTACAACCTGAAGGGCATGGGCGTCGGCAGCCGCCCACTTGCGTCGGCGGACGACTACGCCGTCGCCTACCAGCCCGGTCATATGTGGTCGACCCTGCTCGAAGGCAAGCACATCAGCAGCGACGTGGCCCTAGTCGACGGCGCGCCACAGTGGTGGCGTCACGCCGGCGGTAGTGCCAGCGGCGGCGGGACGTTCGACTGCTGGGAGGTCCGCGCCGAGCCAGACCCCGCCGTCGAGGAATGGTGCGGTGCATGGTGCCGGCGACATCTCAAGGGCTACACCGGCATGCTGAACCTCGAGACCATTGGCGGTCGCATCATCGAGGCTCACCTGCGCTTCGCCGATCAATGGCCCGATCTCTATGGCGCGGGCTGGGTCGAGGCTCTCGTCCGTCTCTACGCCAAGGGAGAGTGGCAGTTTGACGACTCGGCACGGCGCACCGGCTATAGCGTCGTGCTGTTTGTCCCGCATGGCCCGCGCTACCGCCACCCGCCGGCGGAGCTGCAACGCAAAGCCGCGGGCCTGCCCGGCGTGTCGAGCCTGCAAATCACGTTTCACGAAGACCTGCCGCCCGGCCGGCATGCCATGCCGCCGGGTGGCTTTCGCGTCGCCATCGTCAATTGCTGGGATCGCCCGGCCGGCAATGCGGCGCGCGAAATGCTGCGCGCCCACTTCGCGGCGACCGGCGCGTCCAGTTAGAGGTTTCGCCTCAGGAAGCCTGCGAACAGGCTGACGATGAACAGCACCAGAGCAATGACGAAAAGTATTTGCGCCATGCCAGTCGCTGTCGAGGCGATCCCGCCGAAGCCGAACACTGCGGCCACCAGCGCGATCACGAGGAACATCAGCGCCCAATACAACATTGTCGACTCCTTCGAGATTCGTAGGTCAACGTGGGTCCCATCGAGGGGTTCCGAATGGCGGCCAGCAACCCCCGCCGCCGCCAGGCGTTTCCTCCAAGTCCTTGATGAACAAGGCAAACGGAGCCCTCATGGAACGCGAACTCACCCCCGTCGAGGCACGCAGCGGCGTCGTCAGCGGCCGCGTCCTCATCGTGCTCGCCCTGTCATCCGCGGGCGCGGTGATTGCGCTGGCGCTGGCTTGGCTGTTCCTCTTCGCGAGATAGGCTCGCCGTACAAGGCGCACTAGACTGTAGCCGGTGAAGACTTATTTCATCGGCTACGTCGCCGCGCTCATGACACTGGCAATCCTCGACGCCCTGCGGCTCGGGGTGGCGAGTCGCGAGTTTTACAAGGCACGATTGGGCCAGCTTCTGCTCGAGCAGCCCAATTGGTACGCCGCGATTCTGTTCTACCTGATCCACGCCTTGGGGATCGTCGTATTCGCCGTGCCGCTGGCCGAGTCATGGGCTTCGGCGATGTTCTACGGTGCGCTGTTCGGCGTCTGCGTCTACGCGGCCTATGATCTGACGAACCTGGCGACGCTGCGCGGCTGGCCCCTGACGGTGAGCCTCGTCGATCTCGCCTGGGGTGCCGTCGTGACGGCAGCCGCCGCAGTCGCTGCCTTCCTGGCGATGCGTACTGCTTAAAGGGTCAGCGCTCGTCGTTGTATTCGGGATGACGCCGCACGAAAGCGGCGACAAAGCGGCAGGCCGGTACGATCTTGAAGCCGCGTTGGCGGGCATCGTCGAGGGCGGCACGCACGACGCGCGCGCCGATCCCCTTGCCCTCGTCGGCCGCCGGCACCTCGGTGTGCGTGAAGATCGCGCGATCGCCTTGCTCGCGATAGACCGCCACGGCGAGGCCATGCTCGGTGTCGAGCTCGTAGCGGCTTGCGGCCGCGTTGTGTCTGACTGTCATGTCGCCAGTCCCGTCTGATCAAGTTCCTGCGCAATCAGCGGTCGACCTCCCAAAACATGGGGTAGGAGGACTGGATCAGGCCCTTGAGGTCGCTGCGATAGCCGGCCGGGATGGTGAACTGGCCCCACATCAGGGACGGCACCATCTCGTAGGCGATGACCTGGATCTC
>WNFC01028744.1_pt1 | contig 10053 bp, 6 predicted proteins | sample 5400541 | NCBI WGS metagenome assembly WNFC01 (sample SAMN13153342, study PRJNA577476) | soil metagenome | isolation source: 120 cm saprolite under Douglas fir tree site 2 hole 2 replicate 1 | place: USA:California | collected 2015-04-18 | reverse complement strand
TCTGCTCGTTCCCGGAGTTGCGCGTCCACGCGATGCCGACGGAGCGGCTGGAAGATCTGGCCTGAATATCTCCGCTGGACAGCCCGTTCAGTCCGGCCGATGCCGTCGGCGAATAATTCGTGTCCGAATAGGAAAGCCCATAGCTCGCGGTCAGCGCATCTTGCGCAGTGAGCGCGTAATTGTAGTCTGCGGTCAGGCCCTCGCTTCGCTGTCGAAAGAAAGGGCCCTTCACGCTTCCGGTAAGCCGCGGCCGCAGAAATGTATCGAACACCGAGAGCGCCAGCGATCCCCGCGAGCCCAGAAATCCTTCCTTGGCCAAACCCATTGCCAGTTGCAGGCTCTCAGGCCCTCCTTCGATTTTCGACGTAAGCAACTCCTCACGATTCAACAGATTGAATAAGGAATAGGCGATTCCCAGCGTGCTGCCGAATTGCCCGTGGCCGCCGACCATCGAAACTCGTTGCTGGCCCAGTTCTTCCACGTGAATCGTAATATCCACGCTACGGGTGACGTCATTCGGTTCGATGTGAATGTCTTCTTTCTTGATTGGCTTGAAATATCCGGTGCGTGCCAAGCGCGCCAATCCCGCTTCCAACCCCCGCTCATCCAGTGGCGCTGCCTCCTGCACTCCAATCCGCTTGCGGAGATAGCGGTCCGGAAAACGATGAATGCCCGCAAACTCCAGCCGCCGCACGGTGTATGCGGCATTGGAACTTAAATCCAGCCTGATTCGAACGGTACGCGCCGCTGAGTCCATCGTTCGAATCGTTTCCACGTCGCGAATCGTCCCTGCATTTTCCCGTTTTGCTCGCGCGCGGACGCGCGCCTCCCACGCACGCCGCAAATTTTCCACGCCCTGCTCCGAATATGTCTGCGCCGCCGCAATCTTTTCTTGCGGGGTTTGCCCAGTTCGGTCGATCCCGGCCGCCTTCTCAAGAGCCGCGCTCGTTGTCACCGAATCAATTCGATAGAACGTCCCGGCTTCTATGGGGATCGCCACCGCCAAACGCATGTTTTTGACTTTGTGCGGCCAGGGTAGCCAGCGCCGCGAGGTGTCCTCGTATTCCTCAACCTTCGCCGCCCCAGCCCGCGCCTCCGCATAACCATGATTTTGGTAATACGCCAACAATCGCCCTCGGTCCCCCTCGAACGCCACGGGCGTGAACACGCCCTTTCCGCGCACGCCAGCCCAGAAGGAGCCGGGTGAAACCCGCCGCATCTGCCGTTTCAGCAATTTCTCTGGGATCGAGGAATTTCCCTCGAAAGTTATGCGCCCCACGGGAACGTGCGGTCCATCGCTGATTGCGAATCGCACCTCTACCGTCGCCTGCTTGGATTCCTCTCGCACCATCTGCACGCGCCCGCGCGGATGGCCCAACTCCGCGAGCGCAGATTCAATCGCCTTGCCCGCCTGATCGAGCCTCACCGGATTTTCCGGTTCGCCTAACTTCGCCGTCAGCTTTTTCTCCGCCAGCAACTTTTCGATTTGCGCACGTGAAAGCAAACGCGATCCGCGGTATTCCACTTTGGTCAAAAAAGGCAGCTCCGGCACATAAAATATCAGCCGCAGATATCGAGTGGAATTTCTGGAACTCTCCGCAGTATTTCCGGTCTGGACCTCTGCCCGTACCGTTTCGAACCATCCCGTGCGCGCTAATGCCCGCACGTCATGCTCAATTTTCGCCCCGTCCAGCGCGTCTCCCGCGCGCGAGAGCATCTGGCTTTTCAGCGCTTCCGGAGAAATCCGCCGCAGCCCCGCGAACGCGATTTCGTCGACGATTGTGCCGTGGGTCGCTCCGACCGGGCTGACAAGCGCCAAACCTTCTGGCTTGTTTCCTCGAAAAGGCTCGTCTTGCGCGCGCAGCGTCGCCGCCCCGACAAACGACACCACGACTCCAGCCGCGATAATCCAGCGTCTCAGCATCGCTCCTCTGCACCAAGGACCGATGCCTGAACGGATGGCGCTGCCTCTCTCCGGGTTGTCCCCGCAAACAAAAAGCCCGCCGCAAAACGCGGCGGGCCTTCAATTCGGTTCTCTACTGGCGCGGGCTGTCTTTCCCTTCAGTCTGGTTCTAATCAATCGGCTCGCCGGTACTGGGATCAAGGAACAATTTACCTTGCTCATCGTCGTCGCGGTTAAAGTCGAACATTTGTGCAATCGAGTTTGTCATGGCGTCAAACGAGCCCTGGCCGATTCGTTGCCCACCGAGGAAGTTGTCCTCAATGAATCGCAGGACTGAGCTCTGATCAGTCACGGAGTGGTCCACGAAGTTTCTCCGCGCCCATGGAGAGACAACGAGCAGTGGCTGGCGTGGACCTAGGCCGCAGCGGCCCAGCGCGTGCGCGTTGATTGAATCGACTCCAGGCAGGGCTGTCGAATCCGCTGAGCCGCCGCAGAGACCGGCGCCGCTTAGTGCGTCCGCCGTGCCATGCGACTGGTTGAGAATCGGTCCGATTTGATGGTCGTACCATCCATCGGAATCGTCGTACATTATGACCACCGCTGTGCTGCTCCATTCACGTTGGGATTGCAGAAAGTTGATCACGTTGACTAGGAAGGACTGTTCGTCCAACGGGTCGGAATACCCAGCATGTCCGTCCTGGTACGCTGGCGCTTTGAGGAAGTTCACCGCCGGGAAATTGCCCGCCTTGACCGCGGCAAAGAAGTCGTTGACGTCATATTGATGATTCGCGGGACCGGAGTGTCCAATTTCCGCAATCGACGCGGGCCGCGTGTGACTTGGATTGGCGGTCGACGCGTAGTATTGGAAGAAAGCATGATGCGCGATGTAATCGCCCGTTGTCCCCGCAAGGCCGGTCGAACTCCTCTTGCAGCCCGTGGTTCCATTGGAGTTCTGCACCGTGAGGTCAAACCCACCCATGAACGCCCCCCAACTAACACCAGCCGCGTCGAGCAGATCGCCGACATTTTGTCCCTTCATAGTCACCACCGCGCTGCCCGAGCAGACGTCCCCGACTGGGTCCGGATCGTTTATTACGGTGAATGATCCGGCTCCCCCATCGACCACTGCGAAGGTGGCGGCCGCAGCGGAAATGTTAGTTGCGCCGTTAGTCTGGCCCGAAACGAGGTTTAACAAACCCGGTGTAGAGGGTCCAAAGCCTGTGCTATAGGAATTATCGCTCATAGCAAAATGCTGCGCGTAGTTCCACAATGCGGTGACTGTATTGCCGTCGAAATAGCCGAGATTCAGACCGGTGGTGCTGGTGACGCCTCCTCCTGTCGGCGGAGGGCCGGCCTTGCCAACGAACAAAGGGAACAAGTCCATCAATCCGTTGTCGAACGCTTGCTGTTCCGCCTTATAGCCATGGCCCTGGTCTCTTGTGACCGCCTGCGAGCGATCCAGGCGAAACGGATTTGTTGCACCCGCGCCATTCGCCGGATTCAAATTCGGATTGTTGGTCAGAAGGGCCTGGCTTAAGCCATTCACCGTTGGCGTGTCGCGCCGGGCGCGAAAACCTGGCTCACCTGCCGGGTTCAGCGCGTTCGGATAGGTTCCGAAATAATGGTCGAACGAAACATTTTCCTGAAAAATCACCACTAAATGCTTAATGGCGGTGCCCCTATCGTCGCCATCACCAGCGTGAGCAAACGCCGGACTGATGGGCAGCAATGTGATGGCTGCCGCCATCAGCGTTGCCAATACCTTTGTAAGACAATGATGCATAAAATCTTCTCCTTGATTTCACAATTTTGACCGACGAAGTGCATTCTACACGGACGGGACGCATCCGGCGGGCTTCGCAGGTGAACCCGCGACTAAGGTTCTAAGCTCCCTCTGTTAGCGCCCGATGAATGCGCGGTCAAAAACTGAGCGACTCACGTCCAATCCGTGTAAAATCGCGCCGCCGAAGCCTTTGGAGTGCGGCAATCTTGCTGCCGCTTTCACCGAGCAAGCACGACAAGCAGCGCCAGCCGATAAATGCCCACTCTAGCCCGCAAGCTCCGCCTCACCGACTACTTCACCCTCGCCTTCGGCACCATGGTCGGTGTCGGCTGGCTCGTCCTTATGGACGACTGGCTCGCCCGCGGCGGCCCGCTCGGCGCCGCGCTCGGTTTCGCCGTCGGCGGACTCCTCCTTCTCCCCGTGGGCTATGTATATGGCGAGTGGGTGCGGCGTTTGCCAGACGCAGCAAGTGAAGCTGCCTACACCGCACAAGTTTTTCCGCCCATCGTCAGCTTCTTCACCGGATGGGTGATGCTCCTCGCCTACTTCATCGTTTGCCCGTGGGAAGCCGTGGCCATCGGCAAAGTTGCCGCGTACATTTTTCCATCCCTCAATTCTTTTGAGTTGTACAGCGTCGCGGGCCAGCCCGTGTTTCTTCCGCGCCTTCTCCTCGGCGTCGCCATGACCGTCTTCCTCACCATTCTGAATTACCGCGGCATTCGCCTCAGCGCCACCTTTCAGAACTGGACGGCATCCACCGTCATTCTTCTCTTCCTCCTGCTGTTGAGTATCAGCGCATGGCGCGGCTCTCCCTCAAATTTTCAACCCCTCTTCCGCGCCAGCCCCTTCGTCTCCATCCTGCTTACCCTGCAAATCGTTCCGTACTTCCTCACTGGTTTCGAGTCCGCGCCCAAATGCGCCGAAGAGGCTAATCCAGAATTCAAGCGCACCGGCTACATGCGCGCCATCGCCCTGGCCCTGCTCGTCGGCGCCGCTTTCTACGCGCTCACCATAGTCGCCGTCGGCTACATCGCGCCCTGGCAAAACGTCATCGGCAAGCGCTTCGCCACCGCCATTGCCTTCGAGCAAGCCCTCGGCGCCCGCTGGCCCGTCCGCCTCATTTTGGTGATGGCCTTCTTCGGACTCTTCCAATGCTTCAACGGAAACTTCGTCGCTTCCAGCCGCTTGCTGTTCGCCTATGGCCGCCGCCGAACCATTCCCGCGCCATTCGGCCGCATCCACGAAAAATTTCAGACGCCATCCATCGCCATCCTGGGCATCGCCGCCGCCACCATCGCCGGCTTGCTCCTCGGTGACGCCCTCCTCGTTCCCGTCACCGAAGTCGGCTCCATGGCCTCCGCCTTCGGTTGGCTAGCTACCTGCGTCTCGTTCTTCCTGGTCGAACGCAATCTCCGCTCCCGCGCCCTCACCTCCCTCGGCATCCTCGTCGCCGCACTCCTCCTGCTCATGAAGCTCGTCCCCGCCTTCCCAGGCCACTTCACCCAAGCCGAATGGATCGCCCTCGCCTTCTGGCTTGTCCTCGGCGCCTCGCTCCATCTCCGCTCTTCGTCTCCGCGCATCGCCGCGAACTCGGCGTCCCCCCGTTAGGCCTCCGCCGCTTGGCGCATCTCGTGAATTAACGCTAGCTCGGCTTGCCAGATGGCGCCAACCACCACAGCTACACATCAGCAGGCAAGGAGACCGTTACATGAGATTATCAACAGTCATCGACGCGGAACGCTGATTTAAGATAGGTCGTTACTTCGGTTCTCTATGCGCATCAGTCGCGGCTCAGCCAGAATAGTGGAACAGCGCAGCCGCCATGTCGTCGTATTGTTCCTGCCCGCCCATAAACCTTTTCACTTCCGCAAAGGTTCTACCTAGCATCTCTGTCGGCGATGCAAGACGCTCAGCGTTGCACAGCTCCTGTAACCGCTCGGTTCCGAACAGTTCCTCATCGCGGTCGAACGCATCCGTTAGGCCATCCGTGAAAAAGAGTACAGAGTCGCCGGGCCTCAAATCGACAGTCACCGTTTCGTAACTCGTCCCCGCAAACAATCCCGGCGGAATTCCTGAGACTCCCAGCATGCGGCAGCCAGCGGCAGAATAGTGAAAGGGCCCGGGCATGCCGGCGCTAGCGATTTGCAGTTGGTGGCTGCGCGGGTCGAAGACTACGTACTGGATTGCCGCGTGCCGCTGCGGCATGCCGCGGATCATTAACCGGCGGTTAAAAGTCGCCAGAACATCGCTCGGTGACGTCCCTGTCTTATGCCCCACCCACCGCTGCCACGGGTCGGAATTCGTGAGAGATCGTTACCGCTCCGGCTCGCAGAGCCTGCGTCGGCATCATCAGGCTCTGAATCGCACGAGCTTCCTCCAGTTCCTGTTCTCTCAGTTTTTCGAGGGCATGCAGTTTCAACTCTAGCGCAGTCGTACCCATCAGCTTGTCCAAAGAAGAGACGTTATACCGGGAAGGGGGACACCACGGCTGAGGAGAACCTAACATAGCGGCCGCCACTCCAAGCGAAAAAAAGGATCGTCGTTTCCCAACCCGAATACACATCCAAATGAAGATGGTTAGTCCCCGCTGCAACTTCCCACAACGCCAGGAGTTAGTCGCATCGCCGAACGACGCTACGCTACTCAATTCTCAATGCGTTCATGGGCGAAATTGAGGCTGCGCGGTTTGCGGGAATTATGGCCGCGAAAAATGAGCAGATCGCAAGCGCCCCCGCAGCCACGCTCAGTGCGAGCGGATCCCACGAGGAAACGCCGTACAGTTGGGCTGAGATCAGGCGGCCTGCGCCAATTGCCAGCGGCAATCCGAGGATCAGTCCTACCAACACGCGCTTAAATGCCCCGGCCAGCACAAGGTGGATCACTTTCGGGCGGTCAGCGCCAAGCGCCATGCGAATGCCGATTTCGTTGGTTCTCTGCGCAACGCTATACGCCGTGACGCCATACAGTCCAACCGCAGCCAGCACCAGCGCCACAATCCCGAACAAGCCGGCAAGGCTCGCCACAGCCCGCTCACGATCGAAGGTAAGCTCAACTTGCTGCTGCATGCTCCTGATGCTGTTGATCGTCAGGTTGGGATCCAGTTCCGCAAGCATCCGCGTGAGCAGTGGCTCCAGCGCTCCCGGGGACATGCTGGTCACCAGCGTAATTCCATCCATAAAGTGCGAGCGCAACTCCAGTTTCTTCATCAAGGCATCGTGATAATCGACAGTTTGCGCCAGCGGTACGTAGAACATGGGACGCGCTGGCCTGCTCAACCCCCAGCCCGCGAACTTCGCATCGCGCACCACACCCACGATGCTGAAGGTGCTGGCATATTCGGGCATATCCAGCCCGAAGTGCTGCGCCAGCGGGTCTTCCTCGCTCTTGAAAAAGCGCTTCACGAAGGCCTCGTTTACAATTGCCACCGGCGCCGTGGTTTCGTTGTCCGCTGCGCTAAACGCGCGCCCCCGCAAAATCGGCATGCCCCAGTTCTGCAGATAGTTCGCACTCACGCGGTCCCAGGAAGCGCCGGATTCTTCGTTTAATTTGGCGGGAGGATGACCCGCCACCATGATCAGTTCGCCCCAGTTATCGGTGAGCGGGTTGTACATTGCCAACCCGGTTCCCTGCACCCCTGGTAGGCGACTCAATTGTTCTTCAAGTTGGCGGTACAGCGCCGCTAACTGCGGCGGCGTGTAGCTGGCTGGCGGAGGGTTCATATCCACCACCACGCGCCCTTGCACTTGATATCCGAAGTCCTGATGCTCCAGCTTGTTTAGGCTTCGCGCCAGCATCGTCGAGCCGGCCACCAGCACCACCGATAAGGCCGCCTGCACGACCAGCAGCGCCTTGCGCGCGAAGGAAGAACGGTCCCGGGTTCCGCGGCCCGAACCCCGCAGCGCTTCCGCCGGATCGGTTCGCGTGGCCAGCCATGCCGGAGCCGCCCCGAAAATAATTCCCGTCACCAGCGCCAACCCTAGCGCGAATGCCAGCACCACGAGCGACGGCGCCGCGCTAATTGGCAAGAATTGGGCGTTGTGGAACGCAAGCGCCAGCAGCAAACGTGCCGCCCCCATCGCCACCACTAAGCCGGCGATTCCGCCGCCAATCGCAAGTAATATGCTTTCCGTCAGTGCCTCCCTAACGATCCGTCGCGGCGTGGCACCCAGGGCCAGCCGAACCGCCGTTTGCCCCCGGCGCCCGACTCCGCGAACCAGCAGCAGGTTCGCCACGTTGGCACACGCGATCAGCAGCACCAAGCCGCACACTGACAGTAGGATCTGTAGGCTCCGCCCGTACTCCTCCTTCATCACCGCCACTCCCGCACCGGCGGGCACCACGTCCAGCACTTGCTTGGGAAGCAAGCGGATTACGTCGGGCATCCAGTTGGCGGGATATCCGGAGTCGTTCTGCATCCATTGCCGCAAGACTCCGGTAAGCCGCGGAGCCATTCCGTCCGTCGAAGCTCCCGGCCGCAATCGGCCGATCATGCGCAGCCACGCAGAGATCGACTGATGGAGTAGACCTCCGTCGGCATCCATCATGGGTTCCTGTTGCAGCGGGACCCAAACATCCGGAGGGTCGCTTTCCAGCGTTTCGCCGAAAAATCCCGGGGGAGCGACTCCAATCACCGTAAATGGGTGCCCCTCCACGACGAACGTCGAGCCCACGACCGACGGATCGCTGGCATAGGTGGTCTGCCAAACGCGATGGCTGAGCACTATCACCGGTGGCGCCCCCGGTCCAGCGCCCCGCCTGAAACGCCGTAACTTCTTCAAATTCCGGTGTTTCCGCTTTCAGCCGCTCGTACAAAGCAAACGAAAACATTCCCCATTTGTCCTGAGGCCCCCCCTCCACGCAGCAATCGTCGCCTTCGCCGACGCGGTACAGCCGCGCGGGATCGGAAACCGGCAGCGACCGCACCATCACCGCATGGATCAACGTGAATATTGCCGTAGTTCCGCCGATTCCCAAGGCCAAGGTAAGTATCGCTGCAGCGGTGAATACAGGCGACAGCCGGAACTGCCGCATGGCGTACCGAAAATTGCCCAGCAGGTTTTGCATGGAAACCTCTCAGTACTCTACGCAACTCAGCCCCTTCGGGTTCCCAAAATCCGTCAAACTTGCGCACGGCGCCCGCACTTCAGCACAATTCCGCCTGGTCCCGTTCTATTGACGCTTCAGGGAGTCGCTTGTCATCGAGCCGCGACGCCTAGGACAATCCGATGTGCGGGCGAATGCCCAGAAACGCGCTTGCCGGAGAAATTGGATTTCAGATGTCCGGTAACCCGACCGGGAGTTACCCCGCCCGTTTCTTTGTGAAAACCGAAAATGCTGTCTAGGAGTTTCTTACGTTCGCAGGAACTTGAACAACGAGTGTGTAGGTACCGAGGGCAATACGTGCAGCTCGACGACGATCAACATCCGCACCCGTAACCGGAAGAAGTCTCTAGAGACTGACTAACTAATGGGGAAAAGAGCGCAGCGCATTCCATCCTGGCCAGGAGTGATTCACTCCAACAAAGGCCGTATACTTTTGCGCAGACCAACTTGTGACATCCTCACATTTCGCTTGCGGCGAAGCGGCGGACCATACACTCCGGTTGGCCGACCACTCGCCCGGAACACTTCTGACGCTACTTAAGCCGGTTTCTGGCCCCTTAAGCGGCCGAGTGTCTTGAACGTACCGCAAAAGCCGTTTTCAGGGAAGTACGGAGATGCCATCCACAACAGGAGTTACGGGTGGCTCGACGGGCCTAGGTGAACTCATTTTCCTCCGCCTGGTCTGGGAACCGAACTTTCTCCGGCCCGTCAACGTATGAGAACGTATAGGAGACGGTATCTCCCGTAGAAATCCCTGCTGTCTCGCCAAGAGGATCGTCAATGGAAGCTTTAGGGCAAAATCTAAAATTTGCAGCGCGTCAACTACGGCGCAATCCCGGTTTCACCATCACGGTGATCCTTACCCTGGCACTCGCCATCGGCGCAAACACCGCCATTTTCTCCATGGTGAATGCGCTCATGCTGAAGAGCCTGCCCTATTCGCATCCCGAACGGATGGGCACTATTTACACACGGATCACCGGCTCCAGGGCCTCCGATGAGCGACACAAACTAAATGGTGAGCAATGGGAGCTGCTGCGCGACAATGTCCTCTCCCTGATATCGGCTGTTTCAAGTCCAAGAACTTCGGGCGTAAATCTCCAGGCGGGTTCGCACGTGGAGTACGTGCATGGCGGGCGCATCTCGGCTCACTATCTCGACGTGCTAGCGGTTCAGCCTGTGCTGGGGCGCAATTTTTCTGACGACGAGGACCGTCCGCACGGGCCCAAGGCCGCCATCCTAAGTTACAGTTTGTGGCGAAATA
>WNFC01022497.1_pt1 | contig 10053 bp, 6 predicted proteins | sample 5400541 | NCBI WGS metagenome assembly WNFC01 (sample SAMN13153342, study PRJNA577476) | soil metagenome | isolation source: 120 cm saprolite under Douglas fir tree site 2 hole 2 replicate 1 | place: USA:California | collected 2015-04-18 | reverse complement strand
GGATCCACCGCGAGCGAACGGATGTCGCGCGTGCTCGAGTTGCTCGAGACGCAGGACGCGGTCAGCGTCACGGGCCTCGCCCGCGCTTTCGCAGTCTCGGAGGTCACGGTCCGAAGCGATCTCGCGAGCCTCGCGCGCCAGGGGCGCCTCGCCCGAATCCGCGGCGGCGCGCGCGCGCTGCAGCGTGGTCAGTCCGAGGTCGCGTTCGACGTGCGGCTCCGAGTGCAGGAGCACGAGAAGCGTGCGATCGCACGAGCTGCTGCGGCGATGGTCGGCGACGGCGAGGCGATCGCCCTCGACTCGAGCACAACGGCGTTCTACATCGCGCTCGAGCTTCGCGAGAAGCACGAGCTCGTCGTCGTCACGAACGGCCTTCGCGTTGCAATGGCGCTGGCCGACGCGCCCGGCGTGAGCGTCATCGTTCCCGGCGGCATTCTGCGCCTCGCGGCGATGTCGCTCGTCGGTGACTTCGCGTCCGGCGTCCTGCGGACGACGAGCATCGGCAAAGGCTTCTTCGGCGCACGTGGAATCAGCATCGAGCGCGGCCTCATGGATCTGAATCCCGATGAGGTTCGCCTCAAGCGCGAGATGGCCGAGGTCTGCGAGAAGGTCGTTGGGATCTTCGACAACACGAAGTGGCATCGCACCGCGTTGCTCTCCTTCGTTCCGAGTCAACGAATAGACGCGATCGTCACTGACGAAGGCGCGCCGGCCAAGGTCGTCGCGCAATGGCGAGAGCGCAAAGTCGAGGTGGTCACCGCGGCGATCGCCGACGAGCTCGCGCAGATGACGCCGACGCGCGAGCTGCATCGTCGGACCTCTGCCGCGCATCGCTCCGAGGAGGTGACACCAACCACGAGCCTCTGACGGAAGTGCCCGGCGAGGCGTCCTCGCGGCGAAATGCAACGCGTTTGGTTCCCGCAAACCCGCACGGTGAAAGGAACTCCAGTGAAGAGTCGTATGTTCAAGCTCATTGCGTCGATCGGAGCGTTCGCTCTGATCGGCGTCGTGCTGCTGACCACCGCGTCGGCAGCGACGTCCCTGAAGACCGGCCTCAAGGTCTTCGTCATCCCGAAGAACCTCGGCAACGCGTACTTCACGACGTCGGACAGCGTGAAGTCCGGCGGCGCACTCAAGGCCGTCCTGGAGCTCAAGGGCATCGGCAAGGAGACGAGCGGCACGCAGGCGACCGCCGCATCGCAGATCCCCGCAATCCAGGCGGCGATCACGAAGGGCGCCAACGTACTCCTCGTCTCGGCCACCGACGCCACAGCACTTTGCCCGACGCTCAAGCAGGCGATGGCGAAGAAGATCGCGGTCGTCACGTACGACTCAGACGCTCCCTCGTGCCGCAACCTGTTCATCAACCAGGCCAACTCGAAGGCGATCGGCACGAGCGAGGTCGACCTTCTGGCGAAGCAACTCGGCAGCTCAGGTGAGATCGCGATCGTCTCGGCGGCGGCTTCGGCGACGAACCAGAACGCCTGGATCGGCTACATGAAGACGCAGCTGAAGAAGTATCCGAAGATGAAGCTCGACGCGGTCGTGTACGGCAACGACGACCCGACCGTCTCGACGCAGGTCACGCAGGGACTCATCCAGCAGTACCCGAACCTGAAGGGGATCATCTCGCCGACGACGGTGGGCATCGCTGCCGCCGCTGCCGTCCTCGACACCGCGCAGTACCGCGGGAAGATCAAACTGACGGGTCTCGGCACCCCGAACTCGCTCCGCAAATACGTCAACGACGGCACGATCGAAGCGTTCGAGCTCTGGAACCCGGCCGATCTCGGCTATCTCGCCGCGTATGCCGGCGTGAACGTCGCGTCGGGAACCCTCAGCGGCAAGGCCGGCCAGACGTTCACCGCCGGGCGCCTCGGCAAGTTCAAGGTCGGCGCCAAGAGCACCGTGCTCCTCGGGCCGCCGTTCGTCTTCAACAAGGCGAACATCGGCAAGTTCCACTTCTAGGATGAAGGGCTGCGGGCGTGCCGGATCCGGTCCGGCACGTCCGCGACACCTCTGACGTCATGACCGAGCCCAGCCCCGTCCTTTCTCTCCGGCAGGCCGCCAAGGCGTTCGGCGCGATTCATGCCGTCGAGGACGTCTCGATCGAGTTGTTCGCCGGCGAGGCGCACGGGCTCGTCGGCGAGAACGGCGCCGGCAAGTCGACCCTCGTGAAGATCCTCGCAGGGGTTCACCTTCCTGACAGGGGCACGCTCACGGTCAACGGTGCCGAGACGGTGCTGCACGGACCGGCCGCCGCCCGCAACGCCGGCATCGCCGTGATCTATCAGGAGCCGATCCAATTCCCGGACCTGACCGTCGCCGAGAACATCTTCGTCGGGCGCCAGCCGCTGTCGTCGGGCAGGAGGATCGACCGCGCGCGGATGAACGCCGCTGCTGCTGCGCTGTTCGAGCAGCTCGGCGTCCCGCTGGATCCAGGGCGGGTCGCGCGCGGCCTCTCGATTGCAGAGCAGCAGATCGTCGAGATCGCAAAGGCGCTGTCGCTCGACGCGCGGGTGATCGTCATGGATGAGCCGACGGCCGCGCTCTCCGCGATCGAGGTCGAGCGGCTGTTCGGCGTCGTGGCAACGCTACGGGCCGCCGGCGCCGCGGTGCTCTTCATCTCGCACCGCCTCGAAGAGGTGTTTGCTCTGTGCCAGCGCGTGACGGTGCTCCGCGACGGCCGCCTCGTGATGACGAGCGAGCTCGCCGGGCTGAGCGCCGAAGACCTGGTCCGCGCGATGGTGGGCCGCGATCTCGAAGAGCACGTTCCCACGGAGAAGAACATCCGCAGCACAGTGCTGCAGGTCGAGCGCCTCACCCGTGAAGGCGTGTTCACAGACGTGTCGTTCGAGGTCCACGCGGGCGAGATCGTCGCGCTCGCCGGCCTCGTCGGCGCCGGGCGCAGCGAGGTCGCATGCGCGATCTTCGGTGTCGACCGGTTCGACGCGGGGGCGGTTGCGGTCAACGGCACGAGGCTCCGCTCGGGTTCCCCGTCGGCTGCCATGGATGCGGGCATCGGCCTCGTTCCAGAGGACCGCCGCCAGCAGGGGCTCGTCATGGACATGTCGATCGCGCGGAACATCGCCCTTGCGTCGCTCAAGACCCTGCGCAGGCTCGGGTTCATCAGTGGCGCGGCCGAGCGGCGATTCGCCCGCGACTGGGCGACGCGCCTGCAGGTGAAATACGGGAGCCTGTCGAGCCCGATGACGTCACTGTCGGGCGGCAATCAACAGAAGGTCGTGCTCGCGAAGTGGCTCGGCCGACGGCCGGCCGTCCTCATCGTCGACGAGCCGACGCGAGGCATCGACATCGGCACGAAGGCCGAGGTGCATCGGCTCCTCGAGGAGCTCGCAGGCGAGGGAGTCGCGATCCTCGTCATCTCTTCGGAGCTTCCGGAAGTGCTGCGGCTCGCGAATCGCATCCTCGTGATGCGCGAGGGGCGGATTGCCGCGGAGTTCGCGCATGCCGACGCATCGGAGCACGCGATCGTGTCGGCCGCCACGGGCAAGGCTGCGGCGTGACCGCCACCGTCGACGCGCAGCACGGCGTCGCGACGAGCGGAGCGGTGGACGATCCGCGCCGGATCGTCGACCTCGTGTTCCGCGTCCGCGAGTTCGGCATCGTCGCGGTGCTCATTCTCTTCGTCGCAGTGACGGCGGTTGCCCAGCCACGCTTCGTCCACACGGCGAACATCCAGTTCATCCTCGTCGACACGACGATCTTCGCACTGCTTGCGCTCGGACAGACGCTCGTCGTCCTGACGCGCAACGTCGATCTGTCCGTGGGATCGGTGCTCGGCCTCTCGGCCTTCCTCTCCGCGGATCTGTTCGGCCATCATCACGGCATTCCCATCGCCGTCGTGTTCCTGGCGGGCCTCGGGATCGGCCTCGCGTGCGGCGTCACGGTCGGCTTGCTGACCGTCGTGGGCGGAGTTCCGAGCCTCGTGGTGACGCTCGCCGCTCTCTACATCATCCGCGGAATCGACGTGCTCGTCGTCGGGGGTGGCCAGGTGGTCGCAAGCTCCCTCCCGAATGCATTCATCGAGATCCCCAAGAAGACGGTCGCCGGCGTTCCGATTCTCGCTGTCGTCGTCGCGGGAGTCGTCGCCGTCGGCGCGTATTACCTCCGCTCGTTTCGCTCGGGGCGCGAGCTCTACGCGATCGGATCGAATCCCGACGCGGCGCGGCTGGCGGGCATCCCCAAGGGACGCCGCGTGTTCTTCGCGTTTGCGGCGAGCGGCGCGATCGCCGGCATCGCAGGCGTCCTGTACGCCGCCCGCTACGGCACGATCGACTCGACCGCGGGAAGCGGCTACGAGCTCCAGGTGATCGCGGCGGTCGTCGTCGGCGGCGTCGCGATCTTCGGGGGCAGCGGCAGCGTCGTCGGCGCCGCATTCGGCGCCCTCTTACTGCAGACGATTCTCTCTGCGCTCTACGTCCTCGGCGTATCGCCGTTCTGGGACCAGGCAATCGCGGGGGCGCTGCTGCTCGCGGCGATCTCGCTCGACCGCGGCATCGAGCTGAAGCTCTCGGCCATGCTGCGCAGGCGAAGGACATTCGCCCGTGCCTGAGCTCCGTCGGCGGATTCAGGGTGCGCTGCGCTGGGAGGTCGGCCTCGTCTTCGCGCTCGTCGGGGTCGTGCTGTTCGGCATCTCCTCGTCGTCGCAGTTCCTGACGAGCACCAATCTTTTCTACCTCAATCTCTCCATCGGCGAGGTCGCGATCATGACCCTGCCGATGACCTTGATCATCGTCACGGGCGAGATCGATCTGTCGGTCGCGTCGACACTCGGCATGTCGAGCGCCTTGCTCGGATACCTCTACGCTCACGGGTGGTCGATACCGCTCGCGATCGCCGCCGCGCTCGTCGTCGGTGCTGCCGCCGGCGCGGCCAACGGCTTCCTCGTGACGAAGGTCGGGCTTCCGTCCCTCGCGGTGACGATCGGGACACTCACGCTCTACCGGGGCATTGCGATCGTGATTCTCGGGCCGCAAACCGTCTCCACGTTCCCGGCGAAGTACACCAACATCGGGGTGACGTCCCTCCCGCATACCGGTGGCTACGTGTCGTACTCCGTCGGGTTTTTCCTCGTGCTCGCGATCCTCTTCGGAATCGCGCTGCACGCAACGCCGTTCGGCCGCTCGCTGTTCGTCATGGGCGCGAACGCGGAAGCTGCGCGGTATGCGGGCCTCCGCGTCAAGCGCACGAAGTTCAGGCTGTTCGTTCTTTCGGGGCTCGTGTGCGCCTTCGCCGGGATTCTCTACACGTTCCGGCTCTCGACCGCGGTGCAGGACAACGGGATCGGGCTCGAACTGAGCGTCGTCACCGTCGTGTTGCTCGGCGGCGTGTCGATCTTCGGCGGCAGGGGGAGCATCCTCGGCGTCGTCCTCGCGATTGCGGTGTTCGCCGGCCTCCAGAGCGCGCTCTTCCTGACCAACTTCGAGCAGCGTGCGATGGGCGTCGTCACCGGAAGCCTGCTCCTGCTCAGCGTCCTCATCCCGAACGCGTCGACATTCGTGCGCCGTGGCAGGGACGTTCTGCGCCGCAGGGAGCTGCGAAACGCGGCAGTGGAGCCTGCGTCGTGAAGGCTCCGGTGCACATCGCGTTCGATCTCGGCGCCGAGAGCGGGCGCGCCATGGTGGGGCGCTTGACCGGAAGTCGGCTCGAGCTCGAGGAGGTGCGGCGGTTCCCGACGCCGTCCGTGCGCCTTCCCGACGGCCTCTACTGGGACGCGCTCGGGCTCTTCGATCACCTGAGCTCGGCGCTCGCCGACGTTCACGCCTCGGGAGAGAGCGTCCGCAGTGTCGGCGTCGATTCCTGGGCGGTCGACTTCGGGCTCCTCGACCGCCGCGGAGCATTGATCGGCAACCCGCTCTCGTATCGGGATGGACGCGGCGCCGGCGCCGTCGAGGATGCACTTCGGCGCGTTCCTGCAGAGTCGGTCTACGCGACGACCGGCATCCAGTTCCTGCCGATCAACACGGTCTTCCAGTTGCTCGCCCTCGAGCACGGCGCCCTCGAGCGCGCCGAGACGCTGCTGCTGATCCCCGATCTGCTCGCCTTCTGGCTCACGGGCGAGCGCCGCGCCGAGGCGACGAACGCGAGCACCACCCAGCTGCTCGACGCACGGTCCGGCGACTGGTCGGCCGAGCTCATCCGGCAATTCGGGCTGCCCGAGCGGATCTTCGCCCCGATCGTCGAGCCGGGCTCGATTCTCGGCGCGCTGCTGCCGCATGTCGCCGACTCGACGGGCCTCCCGGCTGCGACACCCGTCGCCGTCGTGGCGTCTCACGACACTGCCTCGGCCGTCGCAGCGGCTCCACTCGGCGCCGCGGGCGCCGCGTACATCTCGAGCGGCACCTGGTCGCTCGTCGGCATCGAAATGGAGGAGCCGGTGCTGACCGCGCGCGCCCGCGCGGCCAATCTGACGAACGAGCGCGGCTTCGGCGGCACGATCCGCCTCCTCAAGAACGTCATGGGCCTCTGGCTCGTGCAGGAGTGTCGTCGCGCCTGGCAGCGCGAAGGCGACGTCGCCGACTACGCGACTCTGGCCGCTCTCGCCGGAGAAGAACCGGGGGGCGTGCTGTTCGATCCAGACCTCGCGGAGCTGCTGGTGCCGGGCGACATGCCCGCGCGCATCCGCGAGGCCTGTGCGCGCACGGGTCAGCGGGCGCCGCAGGACCGCGCCGCGCTCTTGCGTGCGATCTTCGACAGTCTCGCCTGCAAGTACCGGCAGGTCCTCGACGAGATCGAAGAGGTGACGGGGCGGACCCTCGGCACCGTCCACGTCATCGGAGGCGGCGCACGCAACGAGCTCCTCTGCCGGCTGACCGCAGACGTGTCGCGACGTGTTGTCGTTGCCGGGCCTGTCGAAGCGGCCGCCCTCGGTAACGTCCTCGTCCAGATGCATGCCTTCGGCGACGTCGGGTCACTCACGGAGATGCGGGAGATCGTCCGTGGATCGACGGAGCTCGTCACGTACGAGCCCGACCCGGCAGGAGACCGCTGGAGCGCCCTCTACGGGCGTTTCCGCGCGATCTCGTCGCCGAGATGCTCGCGTCGCGCGGCGACGACATCGCGAGAGTCGAGGCGGCACTGCGCGCTCAACGGGTCGAGACGCCCTCGTGGGCGTTCGGAAACTCGGGCACGCGTTTCGCGGTCTTCGCGCAGCCCGGTGCCCCGCGCGACGTCTTCGACAAGCTCGACGACGCTGCCGAGGTGCATCGCCAAACCGGCATCGCGCCCTCGGTGGCATTGCACATCCCGTGGGATCGCGTCGACAACGTGCGCGACGTGAGCGCGGCTGCGGCCGAGCGCGGTCTGCGCATCGGTGCAATCAACCCGAACCTCTTCCAGGAGCCGGAGTACAAGCTGGGCAGCCTCTGCAATCCGGATGCCGGCGTGCGGCGTCGCGCGGTCGAGCACATCCGCGAATGCATCGAGATCGCTGCTCGCCTCGAGTCGGATGTGATCTCGCTCTGGCTCGCCGACGGCACGAACTATCCGGGTCAGGATTCGCTGCGGAGGCGCCGTCGCCGCCTCGTCCAGTCGCTGCAAGAGGCCTACGGCGCACTCGGCGACGGGATGGAGCTGCTCGTCGAGTACAAGTTCTTCGAGCCTGCGTTCTACGCGACCGACCTGGCCGACTGGGGTTCGGCGTTGCTCGTGTGCCAGGAGCTCGGCGACAGGGCAAAGGTCCTCGTCGACCTCGGGCACCATGCGCAGGGCGTCAACATCGAGCAGATCGTCTCGATGCTCTACGACGTGGGCCGGCTCGGCGGCTTCCACTTCAATGACCGCAAGTACGGAGACGACGATCTGATCGTCGGATCGATCGATCCGTTCCAGCTCTTCAGGATCTTCTTCGAGCTGGTGGACGCCGACGCCGTCGAGAACGTGCGGTTCACGGTCGATCAGTCGCACAACGTCGAGCCAAAGCTCGAGGCGATGATCCAGACGGTCGTCAACCTGCAGGAGGCGTACGCGAAGTCGTTGTTCGTCGACCGTACAGCCCTCGAGGCGGCGCAGGACGCGGGCGACGTCCTCGCAGCGAATCGCGTTCTGACCGACGCATTCAGCACGGACGTTCGACCGCTCTGCGCCAAGATCCGCGAAGACCTCGGCGCCTCCGGCGATCCAATCGGCGCCCACCGCGCAAGTGGGTACGACGACCGCGCCGCCCGAACGCGCGCGCACGGACAAGCTGCGGCATGGATTCGAGCCTGAAACACACTGGAGGAATGAGCACCTGATGGCGATCACCAGCCCTGACGCGTTCGAGAACCTGTGGGTACCCTCCGTCGAGCTCGACGAGCTCGACGCGCTGGTCTACCGCTCCAACCTGCTCGCGTCAGACCGCGCGATCGTCAACTTCGGCGGCGGCAACACGTCGGTGAAGTCGCGCGAGGTCGACCACACCGGACGCGAGGCGAACATCCTCTGGGTGAAGGGCTCCGGCACCGACCTTGCCACGATCGACGCCGCAGGGTTCACGGGCCTTCGGTTGGACGAGATCCTGCCCCTGACCGGGCGCACGGAGATGTCAGACGAGGAGATGGTGGCCTACCTCGGACGCTGCCAGGTCGATCCGTCGATGCCACGTGCGTCGATCGAGACCCTGCTGCACGCGTTCGTCCCGCATGCGCACGTCGACCACACGCACCCGGATTCGATCGGAGCGATCGTCGGCACGGCCGACGGCGAGCGGCTCGCGCAGGAGTGCTTCGGTCCCGACGCGGTCTGGATCCCGTACATCCGTCCCGGCTTCGCGCTCTCGAAGCTCGTCGCCGAGGCCGTTGCGGCGCACCCGGAGGCGAAGATGGTGCTGCTCGCGAAGCACGGCCTTGTGACGTGGGGGGATACCGCAGAAGAGGCGTACGCCGCGACGCTCGACGCGATCAACCGCGCTGCGGCGTTCGTTGCGGAGCGGGCGGCCGGCAAGGAGCCGTTCGGCGGGAACCGGGCGCCTGCGCTCGACGACGGCGCGCGAGACGAGCTCCTGGCGTCGGTTCTCCCAACGCTTCGCGGTGTCGTGTCCGTGGATGGGCCACGGATCCTTCAGGTCGACACGTCGCCGGCGGTGCTCGAGTTCGCATGCGGCCACGATTCGCCCGAGCTCTCTCAGGTCGGTGCGGCGTGTCCGGATCATCTCGTGCACACGAGACGTAGGCCGGTCTGGGTCTCCTTCGACGCCGCCGCAGAAGACGCGGCGGTGTTGAGTAGCCGCATCGTCGAATGCGTCGCCGCCTGGCAGGCGTCCGAACGCGAGTACTTCGAGTCGCATCAGAACGGCGACCGACTGAGCGACCCGAGCCCCCGCGTTGTGATCGTCGAGAGTGTCGGCATGGTCTCCATCGGCCGGACGCTGAAAGCCGCTCGCGTATCGAGGGATCTCTATCGCCGCGCGATCAACGTCGTCCGCGCGGCATCGATGCTCGGCGGCTTCGTCTCGCTCACCGACGAAGAGTCGTTTGCGGTGGAGTACTGGCCGCTCGAGCTCTACAAGCTGTCGCTCGCACCCGCGCCGAAAGAGCTTCAGGGAGCGATCGCGTTTATCACCGGCGCAGCAGGCGGCATCGGGAGCGTGGTCGCCCGCGCGTTCGTCGCGGAAGGCGCCTGTGTCGTGGTCACCGACCTCGATGTCGAGGGTGCCCAGGCCGTCGCCGGGGAGCTCGGTGACGCTGCCGTGGCGGTGCACGCCGACGTGCTCGACGAGCAGACGGTGATCGATGCGTACAAAGCGGCCTCGCTCGCGTTCGGCGGTGTCGACACCGTGGTCTCGAACGCCGGCATCGCGTCGAGCGCGCCGCTCGAGGACACGACCCTCGAGGTCTGGGATCGGAACAACGACATCCTGGCGCGCGGCTACTTCCTCGTCGCCCGCGAGGCTTCGCGCGTGCTGCGCCGGCAGGGCACGGGGGGCAGCATCGTGTTCATCGGCTCGAAGAACGCACTCGCGCCGGGGAAGAACGCGGCCGCGTACTCGGCCGCGAAGGCTGCTTCTCTGCACCTCGCGCGCTGCATCGCCGAGGAACTAGGCCCCGAAGG
>WNFC01011022.1_pt1 | contig 10056 bp, 10 predicted proteins | sample 5400541 | NCBI WGS metagenome assembly WNFC01 (sample SAMN13153342, study PRJNA577476) | soil metagenome | isolation source: 120 cm saprolite under Douglas fir tree site 2 hole 2 replicate 1 | place: USA:California | collected 2015-04-18 | reverse complement strand
CGATTTCGCCGCCACGCACCGCTTCTCCACTGTCATCTACGATCTTGACTTCGTAACCCGGCACGGGGAATCCGCAACTGCCTGGCTTGCATTTCCCCGGACGGCTGGAGATGAACATGTGCAACATTTCCGTCGACCCGATTCCGTCGAGGATTTCGATTCCGAATTGCCGCTTCCACGCGTTGAAGATTTCGGCGGGCAAAGTTTCGCCCGCGGAAACGCATTGCCGCACGGAAGAAAAATCCGCGTCGCAATTCTTCTCTTGCACTTCACGCAGAATCGCCGCGTAAAATGTTGGGACGGCGAAGAAAATGGTAGGCTGGCGGCCTTTCACCAGTTCGATCACACGATCGACCTTCGTGCGTTCCGGATTCAAAACCGTGCGTGCACCGGCGGCCAGCGGAAAATACATCCCGTTTCCCAGGCCATAGGCAAAAAACAATTTCGAGACGGAGAACGTCACGTCCTCCTCGCGAAGATCGAGCACGCCCCGTGCGAAACCCCGGCTCGTCGCCAGCATGTCGGCATGGCGATGCACCGCCGCTTTAGGCGCGCCGCCGCTGCCGGAGGTGTAAAGCATGAATGCGGGGTCATGAGGCGAAGTATCCGCCGCAGTGAGTTTCTCGCTGGCCGCGGCTATCCAGGCAGTCCACTTGGCGCAGGACACCCCGTGCAAATCCATTTTATTCTCGCCGATGACCACAATCGGAATTTGCGGACGCACGCTGGAAGCGGGCAAAAATTCCGCGAGCGCTTCGGAATGGACAATTGCCGCGCTGGGTTCGCTATTTTCAATGTAATGAATGTAATCTGAAGAGCGCGCGAAAGGATTCACGGGCACGGCCAGCGCGCCGATTTTTGCGGCGCCAAAAAAGGCGGCAACAAACTCCGCCGAATCCGGAAGGACAATCAAAACGCGGTCGCCGCGGGAAACGCCCAGCGCGCGAAGCGCATTCCCCGCGCGATTGGCGAGCGCGGCCAGTTCCCCGTAGCTAACTTCGCTTGGTTCGCCAACGATGGCGATACGCTCAGAATACAGCGCAGCGGGGGCGTCCAGAAAATAGGCCGCGACATTGAAAGATTGAGGGAGTTCATCGTCCATCAATTTTTCGGAAGGAGTCACGCCGAGCCTTCAGTCCACGCCGATGTCTTCGTTCCAAATCTCCGGGTGCTCCGCCACAAATTTGGCGAGCATTTGAATGCATTCTGCGGAGTGCAGGTCGATGACATCGATGCCATTCTCGCGGAGCCAATCGATGCCTCCGCAGAAGTTTTCGGACTCGCCGACCACCACGGTGCCGATACCAAACTGGCGAATCAAGCCGCTGCAGTACCAACACGGGGCCAGAGTGGTCACCATGATTTTGTCGCGGTAAGTGCGCTGGCGGCCGGCTTTGCGAAACGCATCGGTTTCACCGTGCGCAGAGGGATCGCCCTCCTGAACTCGGCGGTTGTGGCCGCGGCCGAGCAGTTTTCCGTCGCGATCGAATAGCGCGGCACCGATGGGGATGCCTCCTTCGCGGAGACCGAGACGCGCTTCTTCCACGGCGGTCTTCAGCATGGCGAGATATTTGTCACGATTTTTTTCCAGGTCCGTGCTCATTTTCACCGGTCCGGTTTCTTGCCTACTTCATTTGGTGGCGCCAATTGCCGGAAACATCCAACTCAAAAGTAAGTGGGTCGGCCAATATATGAGCGCGACTGCCCCGACAAAGATCACGGCAAGGTGCACGGGAGCCGGTCCCCAGGAGCGATGGAAGAGCGGATCTTGAACCACATAGTTCATGTTGTAACCGGCCGGCAAAAACCGCGAAGCAATGAAAAGTCCGGCGGCAATTGCCGCCTGCAATGCCAGAGCGCGACGGTCGTATCCTACTTTGCGCATGGCCCAAAGCAGCGCCAAGGGAAGACCGATGTGAAAGCTAGAAAGTAGCCGCGCCCAGAGCGGAACTCGGGAATCCCACATGTAGTCCGTTCCGCCGACGAGAAATCGCCCGGTGACAAGCCGCCAGCCAATATCAGTGGCCCAAAAGATTCCCGCCGCCAGCGAGCTGACCGCCTGACTGGAAATCAACAAGGAGTTTCCCCACCACAAACCTGCGCAGGCAAGGATGACCGCAACATCGCATAAGTGCAGCAGATTGGCCCAGCCCCAAAATCGAATGTAAGCGGGCAGCCACACAATCGTCCACAGCAGACCAATCCATCGCAGCACGGGGAACGCGTTCGCGCCGGCGGTCATGCGTCTTCTCCGGTTGGTGTTTCCATTGCGGCACAGACTACCACAGACGGCCGAATCCTCACGCCCATCGGATGAGCGCCCCTACAGAGATAGAACCAGAAGAGTCTGATCGCCAGACAACCGACACCAAAATGGAACTTGGCATTACTGATTTGAGTTCCTAGTATGGTGCGACATGACAAAACCCATGGGCGAAGAAGCCATAAAAACTGGCACGGTAGTGGCATGGCTGCAACAACGCGAGGATGAAATGGCGGCGTTGCTGGCCGAACTAGTGGCCATACGGACGGAGAACCCGCCAGGGAAAAATTACCGCGTCTGCGGCGATTTTCTTGAGAACCGACTGAAGCAGGTGGGTCTCGAATGCGAGCGCCTGGAGGTCATCGCAGCGAAAGAAGGTACCGTCGACGCTTCCAGCTGTCTAATTGCCTGGTACGGACGAGGAGAACGCGTTCTCTACTTTCATGGACACTATGATGTTGTGCCAGCACAGTCCCCGGAACAGTTTCAGCCAGTCCGCAAGGAGCATTTCTTGTTTGGTCGCGGCTCGTGCGACATGAAGGGCGGGATAGTCGCGATGCTCTACGCCATTCTCGCGTTGAGAGAATGTGGTGCCGAGCCGGGCGGAAGGATTGCGTTGGTGCTGGTTCCCAATGAAGAGACGGGAGGCGAAGGCGGCTCGGCGTGGCTGGCGGCGCAGGGGAGGCTCGGCCACGGCGGGATTGGCATGCTTTTGGCTGAGCCGACGAGTGGCGTCGTGTGGAACGCAAACCGCGGGGCCATTTCGTTGCGCGTTCGTGTGCACGGAAAATCTGCACACGTTGGATTGCAGCATCAGGGGGTAAATGCGTTCGACCGCATGTTTGAAGTCGTTAGGCGGCTACAGGAATTGAAGGAGGAAGTGGAGAAGAGAGCGACTAAATTCAACATCGGGGCGGATCAGGCGCGCCAATCGATTCTGATGCTGGGCGGGCAAAGCGGCGGCGGCACAAATTTCAACGTGGTGCCGGAGGAGTGTTGGTTCACGATCGACCGGCGAATCAATCCCGAGGAAAATCTCGGCGACGAGAAAGGCCGATTGATTGCGGTCCTGGAGAGTTGCAAGCGCGATGGCATCACACTTGGATGGGAGATGTTGCAGGAGGGGCCATCCTCCGCATGCAGCGAGGAGCAGCAGCTCGGGGTAGCGCTGGCGCGCAGCATACGAGCTGTAACGGGTGAATCGGCACGATTTGAAATGTGTCCTGGCTTGCTGGAGATCCGCTTTTACGCCGCCCAGGGCGTCCCGGCCTATGCTTACGGTCCTGGCCTGCTCTCCGTGGCACACGGACCAAACGAATACATCGACTTACGAAAAATAATCGATTGCGCCGCGATCTATGCACTCACGGCGTTGGATATACTTCATTCCTGAGCGTTTCGACTGGGGATCGTGATAGGGACGCTTCGCTTTTGCTGATTGTTCATGCGATTGAATAGAGTTTGGCAGACAAATGCGAGTTGTGTATTTTGTTCAGAAAACGCTGAGCCATTGGTTGTGGAAAGGGCGCTGCCAATTTTGTTTCGGGAAGCGTTCTCTTTGAGTTACCGCCTCCTGCTTCAAAAAGACAGAAATAACGTTGCAAGCTGTTGAAATGTGGTTAGTTATGCGGCGTAGAAGAGCTTTCGTGCGTTCTTCGCCACTATTTTCGCCGCTGGACCCATCGTACTATTCCAACCTTTACTTCGAATGGCGGATGATGCCGTGGTATGCCGACACTTTACTTTTGCCAACCCCACACAAAGAACCAAGGCATGCTCCGCGCCGTACTCTCAGTCAATGAATGCGAGCGCGTCGTCAGCCAGCACGCCGCCACGTATGTCGGCGATAAGTTCCCGAAACTGGCCAATGAGCAAGGGCCGGCAAACGACTTCGCCGTGCTCAATTTCCCACCGAATGAGACGCCGAAAGGATGGCGCTCCGGCTATTACCGGCTGGACTTAGACCTGACTAAGCTCAACGAATCGCTTCTGGCATTGTCGCGCTAACTACCCAGTGGTTTCTCGGGATACTGCAAGATAAGCGGGCGGACTTCCTTCGCGAGCTATTTCCATTCTCCGGCAGAGGCTAACAGTTGCAGTCCGATGGCGAAGGAACGGTGTCCGAGAGACTCGCAATAGACGACTCGCGCCCGAGCCCGGAAATCCCCCGGCAGCGACCACAAATTCAGCCGCTCATTGCGTTTCCAGGGATTGCTCGAAACAACGCGCACGCCGTGACTGCTTACGTTTTCGGTGAGGCCTTCCTGAGTGGGATGGCGGACATCCAGGCTGCAGAGATCCACCCTTACTGACAGGGGAATGCGTCGCTCCAACCGGCGCGCGATGGCTTGCATGGGACACTCCGCAATCTTACGGAAAGTTGGCTGGATGGGTGTCGGGGATGGGAACGACAAGACTATTATACGCCTATCAGCAGAGGATTTAGCAGACGTTCCAAAGTGGCACTGGGCATCGATTCCCGATAATCCTGAGCCTTCTCAGGTATTGGCAAGCCGGATACACGGTAGTACTCGTGGCCTATCGACACCCCCAGGGGCGCGCGAGAACATCGGTGCAGCTCAGAGAAGTCCAATCTACGGCTCGCTCTCTGGAGTGGTTATCCCCGGGTTTCTGGCAAAAAGATAAAGTGGAGGTCGCCCGTGAAACTGTTTAGTTTGTTGAAGATACCGACGATCGTAGTGGGCTTCGGGGCGCTGCTGTTCTTCGCACCCACCTGCAAGGCGCAGTCGGAAGTTAGCCCTGATCACTTCGATGGAACAGACCCCTGGGAGATCGCTGCCCGGAAACCAGTGGCTGCGAAAGCCAAGCCGACACTGGCAACTGGTTCATACCAAGCACAGAACAAGAAGACTGGATTGAGCGCAAGCCTGCAACTGGCTTCGGCTCGCGAACTCTCGAAGTCCACGCCACACAGCGCGGTGGCGGTTCAGGACAAACGTAAGGTGGCGGTTCGCAAATCAGACAAGGAATAACCTCGTGAGGCCTTTCCGTGGGTAAGGAAATCGCCTAGTTAAGTTGTTCCTAGACGCTGGACTCTCCTAAACTGCAATCCCATCCCGGGATACGCGTGTGAATAGTCGACCGTCGCGGACGCTGCGAAGACGTGTGTTTCACCGGCGCCTTGGGTCTGCTGCGGCTTGTTGAGCGCAAGAAAACAGGCTTCTGAATAGTCGTGACTTCCACTGAGATATCCAAGTAACATTTTGCAGTTCCTGGACAACCCCAGCGTGGAGCAGGGATGCCTCCAGAAGGCGCGCGTCGCAGCACCCGAATTCCCAAAGAAATTGCAATTCTGTTGGTGGGCAGCGACATGGAGGGCAAGATGTTTTCTGAGCAGACCAAGACGGTCGTGCTGAGCCGCCACGGTGCCGGCATCGTTTCGCAATATGCGCTTTCCGCAGAACAAGAATTAATCCTCCGCAGGCTCGACAGCAACAAAGAGGCTGAGGTTCGCGTGGTCGGCAATCTCGGTGCTCAAGGCAAAACCTACACCTACGGCGTGGCCTTCCTGAACCCGGAGACGGACCTCTGGGACATCCAATTCCCCAGCATGACGGAGTCTGAAAGAGAGGCCAGCCGCGTGCTGCTTCAATGCAGCGGCTGCAAGACCCGCGAAATGGTTGAGCAAAGCGATTTGGAATCGGACGTGTACCTGGTCAACGAAGGAATTGTTCGCGCTTGCAGGAACTGCGGGTCATCAACGTATTGGAGGCGGGCAATTGACAATGCCAGCGGCGAACCTGTTCCGCCGGAAATAGCCGCGCCGGAAGCTGAGGAAAGACCGGAACTTGTTGAGGCGCTCCCGCACGCGTCACCAGAGATGGAGCCTGCGGCGCGCATCGAAAATAAACGGAAGCACGTACGCACTAAAGTGAATTTCAAAGCTTGCATCCGGAGCTACGCCTTTGGCGACGATATCGTGACATGCGAAGACATGTCCCGAGGCGGCATAGGATTCAAAAGCCGGAAAGAATATGTTCCACAAACCGAGATCGAAGTGGCCGTGCCCTATTCACCGGGTACACAGTCCATTTTCGTCCGAGCGCAGATCGTCCACGTCACGGAACTGAAGCAGGAGAGACGCTTCCGCTGCGGGGTCTGCTACGCCAAGTCCTGAGGGCGTACCTGTATTGTTGATTCCACAGTGCGTTCTGAGGTTTTCTGAGTTCAACTCTTATTGGTTTACTTCAGCGAGGCCTCGACCTTGCTTTTGAATTCCCTGGCCTTGGCAATCACCGCCGGCTCATCCACCGTCAGCAGTTTTCTGTCTCGCATCACCACGCGGCCGCCGATGATAACCGTCTCCACGTCGCTTCCTTTCAGAGCATAGGCCAGTTGCGCATAGACGTCGTACATGGGTACGGCGTTCGGGGCATCGAGGTCAATCAAAATAATGTCGGCTTTCTTGCCCACTTCGAGCGAGCCGATTTCCTTTTCCATATGCAGGGCCCGAGCACCCTCAATAGTGGCCATCTCGACGACAGCTTTTGCGCCCAGCGCTCGCGGGTCCATTTTGGTGATCTTCTGCAGCTTCGCCGCGAGGTCCATTTCTTCCATCAAGTTCAGATCATTGTTGCTGCCCGCCGGGCTGTCGGCGCCGAGGCCCACGGCTATTCCTGAGGCTCGCTCCTCAATCACAGGGGCAACGCCGCTGGCCAGCATCATGTTGCTGGAAGGATTGTGCACGCAACCCACTTGCCGCTGCGCGAGGATTTTACGGTCCGTTTCGTCCACCCAGACGCAATGCGCGGCGAGCACGTCTGGGCCGAGAATGCCGAGTTTGTCGAGATACTGCACCGGCGTGGTGCCATTTTTCTCCCGGCTGTCGTTTAACTCTTTCTTCGTCTCCGCAATGTGAATCAGGATCGGCGCTTTGTACTTCCTGGCGAGCGCGGCGGAATCCTGAAGCGTGGCTTGCGAGCAGGTGTACATGGAGTGAGGCGCGACCGCGGCATGAATCAGCGGGTCGCCCTGCCAGCGTTTCAGGAATTTTTCCGTGTATTCGAGCATGGCCGCGTTGCTCTTATTGTCTGGGGCAGGAAAGTCGAGGATAGTTTCTCCCAGCACGCCGCGCATTCCGGCGGCCTGCGTTTCTTCGGCGATGGCATCTTCGAAGTAGTACATGTCGGCGAAAGTGGTGATGCCGCCGCGGATTTGTTCGGCCGCGGCAAGGCGCGTGCCCCAGCGCACAAACTCCTCGTTTACGTTTTTCGCTTCAGCGGGAAAAATGAATCTCGTCAGCCACTCGTCGAGAGTCACGTCGTCACGCAAGCCGCGGAGCAGAGTCATCGGGACGTGGGTGTGGCCGTTGATGAATCCCGGGAGAATCAGCTTGCCGCGGGCATCGATCTTTAGCTTGGCGTTCATTCCTTTTGGCGCAAAGCGGGAGCCTGCGCTGGGGCCAGATCCGATGGCCACAATCTCGTCTCCACGCACGGCGATAAACCCGTCGTCAAGGATTCGGCGACTCGTGTCCATCGTGACGATCGTGCCCCCGGTGATCACCAGGTCGACAGACACAGCCTCCTTGGAAGGCGTCTGCGCGCGCGGGGAAAGAATCACACTGGGTCCCATCGCACAAAAAAATGCGACCGCTAAGATTGACTTATGTTTCGCGCCTGAAGTTTCCATTTCAGCTTTTCCCCTTCTATAGATTGGAGGAGTCGAAGGGTTTGGGGAACAGATCTTTCATCTGCATGATCTCGGTCTTGCCCTTGAGGTTCGCGAGGATTACGGGGACGTCGCCGCAGAATTCCCAAATCAACTGACGGCATGCGCCGCACGGAGGTGTAAGTGTGTCGGTGTCGGTGACCACGGAAATAGCGTCGAAGCCGCGCTCGCCTTCGCTGATGGCTTTGAAGATGGCGACCCGCTCGGCGCAAAGGGTAAGGCCGTAAGTGGCATTCTCGACGTTACAGCCGCCAAAAATTCTTCCCGAGGTTGCACGCAGAGCGGCGCCCACTCGAAAATTTGAGTACGGCGCATGCGCGTTTTCCCTCGCCTGCCGGGCGGCCGAAATCAGAGTATCGTATTCGCTCATGCGATAGCCTCCGCGATTCGCGGAATGACCGCTTTGAGCAAGCCGATGAATTGCCCTTTCACGCGCTCCGCGGTCTCCAGAACTTCGACGTGATTGAGCGGCTGATCCAGAATTCCCGCCGCCGCATTCGTCACGCAGGAAATACCAAGCACGCGAATGCCGCTATGCCGCGCTGCAATCACTTCCGGAACCGTGGACATGCCTACCAGGTCGGCGCCGATCGCGCGCAAGTAGCGTATTTCCGCTGGAGTCTCATAACTCGGCCCGTGGAGCCCCGCGTATACACCCTCATATATTCCTATGCCCATGCGGTTTCCTTCACCGACGGTCATTTCACGAAATCGGCGGTCGTACGCCGCTGTCATGTCGTGGAAGCGCAAGCCGAAACGCTCGTCGTTCTGTCCAGTGAGCGGATTGACTCCCTGCAAATTGATGTGATCGCTGAGGACCACGAGGCGTCCCTGAGAGAATTCGCGTTTAATGCCTCCGGCAGCGTTAGTGAGGATCACGGCCTTCACGCCCATGCGCGCGAAAACGCGGATGGGAAAGACCACCTCCTTCGCGGAATAGCCTTCGTAAAGGTGGACGCGACCTTGCATGCCCGCGACAGGAATGGCTCCCACTTTTCCGATGACAAGCTTTCCAGCATGGCCAATGGCAGTCGATTGGGGGAAGTGCGGAATTTTCGCGTACTGGATTTTTGTGGCGCCGGCAAATTCATCGGCGAATGCGCCTAGTCCGGAACCAAGAACTAGCGCAATCTGGGGCCGGAGTGCGGTTTGAGAAAAAATGAAGGCGGCGGCTTGTCCCGCGCGTTCGAATTCTCCGTCCGTGCCGCTAGTTGAGACCGTAACCGCGATTTTGCCTGGCGAGATCTCCTTGGGTGTCTTGCTTTTGAAGCTTTTTTTTGCAGTCACGAAAGAATCCCCACAATCGAAGCTGACATTAAATTGGCCATCGTGCCGGCAAGCATGGCGCGGATGCCGAATCTTGCGAGCTGGCTGCGCTGTTCCGGTGCGAGCGCGCCGATACCGCCGATTTGAATGCCGATGGAGCTGAAGTTGGCGAAGCCGCAGAGCGCGAACGTGGCGATAGCAAAGGTGCGCGGATCGAGGGTGGCTTTCATGGGGCCGAGCTGGCCAAACGCCACGAATTCATTGATCACCATGCGCGTCCCGAGCAGATTGCCGATTTTCGCGGCATCATGCCAGGGCACGCCGATCAGCCAGGCAACGGGAGCAAAGATCCAGCCAAACACAGTCTGCAAACTTTCCGGGAACCAAGCCATGTGCGGCCAGCCGTGTACGCCGCCCATTACGGCGTTGAGCAAAGCGAGCAAGGCGATAAAGGTAATCAGCATCGCGCCGACATTGAGCGCGAGATGCAAGCCGTCACTGGTCCCGCGAGCGATCGCACCTAAGAGATTGGTCTCCTTTTCCATGGGGGGCATTTCCACGCGGCCCGCTGTGAGCGGCTGCTCAGTTTCAGGGACCAGCATCTTAGCCATGAGCAGAGTTCCCGGCGCCGTCATGATCACTGCGGTCAAAAGATTTTTTGGATCGGCGCCTCCCACCTGGATGTAGCCGGCCATCATGCCGCCGGAGATGTGCGCCATTCCGCTGGTCATCACCACCATCAGTTCCGATTTGGTGAGCTTGGGAAGAAAGGGGCGAATCGTGAGCGGCGCTTCTGTTTGGCCCATGAAAATACTGGCGGCAACGTTGAGGGACTC
>WNFC01011021.1_pt1 | contig 10057 bp, 8 predicted proteins | sample 5400541 | NCBI WGS metagenome assembly WNFC01 (sample SAMN13153342, study PRJNA577476) | soil metagenome | isolation source: 120 cm saprolite under Douglas fir tree site 2 hole 2 replicate 1 | place: USA:California | collected 2015-04-18 | reverse complement strand
AGAGCATGTCGGCCACGATGTTGGCGAACAGGAAGAAGGCCGAGATCACCAGGGTGAAGCCCTGGATGACCGGGAAGTCGCGCGTGACCACCGCGTTCAGCACCGCCGACCCCATGCCGGGAACGGCGAAGATGTATTCGATCGTGACCTGGATGCCGATCATGTAGCCGAACTGGACGGCCACCATGGTGATGAACGGGATCATGGCGTTCTTGAGCGCATGGACGATCACGATGGTCCCGGGCAGGAGCCCTTTCGCCCGCGCCGTGCGCATGTAGTCCTGCGACAGCACGTCGATCATGCTGGAACGCAGGAGGCGCGTTAGCATGGCCGTCTGCAGCGTGCCGAGTGCCACCGCCGGCACGATGAACGGCCGGATGTAGGTCCACCAGCCGCCCGCCGCGGCTTCGGACGAGCCGATGCCGGTGATCGGCAGCCAGTCAAGCTTGATCGAAAAGACGTAGATCAGGATCAAGGCGAGACCGAAGTTCGGCACCGCGAAGCCCAGCACCGTGTAGCCGGTGCAAAGATAGTCGATCCAGCTATTGCGCCGGAGAGCCGCGATGACACCGAGCGGGATCGAGACGAAAAGGGCGAAGGCCATGGCCGCGGCAGCGAGCTGGAGGCTCACCGGGAAGCGCTCGGCCAGCAGAGTGGTCACGCGATCGTTGAGGCGGATCGACCGGCCGAGATCGCCGGTCACGACCTTGGCGATCCACAATCCATATTGCTCGGGCAGCGACCGATCGAGGTTGAATTCGGCCCGCATCGCGGCCGCCGCCTCGGGCGAGGTCTGCATGCCCAGCATGATCTGCACCGGATCGCCCGGCGTCGCCCGCGTGATGAGGAAGGTCATCAGCGAGACAACGACGAGGACCAGCGGAACCTGGATCAGCCTGCGTCCGAGATAGCGCCACATCACCGTTGCGCGTCATTCGCCTCCCCCGTCATACGGGGGAGGTGCCCCGTCATACGGGGCGGAGGGGGAAGGCCGCACAGACGGTGGTGGAAAATTTCAGATCTGGAATCGGCATACTCTGTGACTGCGGCTTTCCCCCTCCGGCCCTGCGGGCCACCTCCCCGGTAAGACGGGGGAGGAAGGGAGGGCGCGACGGCCATCAAGCCCATTCCACGGTGTCGAGCTTCTCCATGTACTCCTGCGGGGTCGGATTGAAGCCCTTGAGGTTCTTGTTGAGGACCTGGATGTTGTTCGCATTGCAGTGATAGATGAGCGGGCACTCCTCGAGCGTCGTGTCGACGATCTTGTGGTACATCGTCTCGCGCGTGGCCTGGTTGAGCTCGGAGCGCGCGCCGTCCAGCATCAGATCCATCTCCGGGTTGGTGTAGCCGCTCGCCGAGCCCTTGCTGTGCAGGAACCACCACGACGTCGCATCGGGGTCGGGCGCCACCAGGGTGATATCCTCGAGATGCTGCTCGTAGCGGCGGTTGAGCCAGAGATTGTTGAAGCCGCCCATGTCCATATTCTTGATTTTGTAGGTGATGCCGATCTGACTCACCATCGCCGCGACCAGCTCGAGCTCCTTGCGCAGCCAGTCCTTGTCGGACGTGATGACCTCGACCTCGTAGCCTTTCACGCCAGCCTGGGCCATCAGCTCCTTGGCCTTCTTGAGATCGCCGTTCTTCGGGTACTTCAGCATCGGCCCGCGGTGGCCCATGTAGCCAGCCGGGATCTGGTTGTCGGTGGCGATCGCCTCGCCGTAGAAGATCTCGTTGACGATCGCTTCGCGGTCGATGGCGTAGGAGATCGCCTGGCGCACCAGCTTGTTGTGGTAGGGCAGATCGGGGCGCACCGTCAGATTGAACTGCTGGTAATCCCATTCCCAGCCCGGCGTCGACTTGACGACGAAGTTGGTGTCCTTGCGCATCGCGCCCAGCTCCTTGGGGTCGGGATGCGTGACGAAGTCGAGCTCGTTCTTGACCAGCGCCTGCAGGCGCGTGGTCGAATCGGGAATCGCGCGGTAGACGACCTTGTCGAGCTTGGGGAAGCCCGGCTTCCAGTAGTCGGGGTTCTTGACCAATGTGATTTCGGTGCCGCGCTTGCTCTCGATCTGGAACGCGCCGTTGCCGACCGGCGTGGCGGAATAGGCCTGGTTGCCCATTTCCTTGTGCGCCTTGGCGGAGATGATGGTTCCGCCATAGCCCATGGTGACGCCGGGGAAGGCGCCGAACGGCTGCTTGGTCTTGACCTCGACCACGTACTTGCCGTCGGCCTTGACGCTGTCGACCGGGAACAACGCCGTGCCGACCTGGAAGCTCTTGGATTCGAGATGGAAGTTCCAGCAGTACACGACATCTTCAGCGGTGAACTCGCCGAAGCCCTTCTGCCACTTCACGCCCTCGCGCAGCTTGATGCGCCAGGTCAGCGGGTCGGGATTGGCCCATTCGAGCGCCAGCATCGGCTCGATGGTGCGCTTGGCGAAGTTGATCTCCACCAGGCTGTCGAAGATGTTGTAGAGGACGAGGCCGCCCTGGATGTCGTAGCGAATGACGGGGCTGAGATTGCCGAACTCGCCACCCCACACGCCGACCCTGAGGTCGCGCTTGCCCTGGGCGATCGCCGGCGCGCGGCCGGTGCCCAGGACGAGACCGGCGCCGAGCGCGCCTGCCGTGAAACCGCGACGCGTTACGCCTTGGCCGTTTGCGAGCCTGGACCCTTTGCTCATCGCCGTCTCCTGTTTGAGAGGTGCCTTAGAAACCCCTGTCGTATTCCTTCAGTCCGTTTTCCACGATCTGATGCAGCAGCGTGATCAGGCTCGCCTGCACCCTGTCCGACGTGCCGTCGACGTAGGGAATGAGACGGGAATAGGCTCCATCCATCGCCCCACCTGCGACGCTTGCGTGCACGATGCGCAGCTCCGTTGCCTCGTCGTGCAGCACCTCGCGGTCCCCCAAGTGACCGGCCAGCGCCGCCGCAATGCCGTAAGCTCCCCAATTCGAGACAGCGGCGAACACCAGGACGTCGCATTCAGTAACCGTGCCAACGCCGCCATGGCAGGGGCAGCCGCAGTCCTTGCCGAACGGCTGGATCTCGCGCACCGCTTCCTTGATCACACCGCAGCCGATCTCGTTGCCGCCGTCGCCGATGCCGATCGTGGGAATGCCCTTGGCCTTGGCAAGGTCGGCAAGATGGTAGGCGCTGGCGATCTTGTCGGGCGTGCGCGGCGTTCCCATGATCGAGTGATAGATGCCCTTGGTGTTGGGCCCGACCTTCTCGATGAAGATCATCGCCGCCGGCTGGAACTTCTTGCAGAGCGCGGCGGCGGCCTTCTTGCCGGCGGCGTCGCCCAGCGGATAGTCGATGGCGAGGGCGCACGAGCGGCGCTGCTTGAACAGCGCCTCGTCGACGACGGCGAGGCCCGCCGCCTCGGTCGACTTGATGACGGCCGGCATGTTGCGCGCTTCGCTGATCAGGATCGGCTTGGCGCCGAGGCCGAACTCGATGGCGCGGGCGATCGCCGCCGCCCCCGGTGGCCCGTCGGTCTCGCCGGCCGGCAGGCCAGGCGGCGTGCCGGCGCCGGTCACGACGAAGACGTGTTGGCCGGCCTTCACCTTGTCTTTCAGGAGCTTGGCCGCGAGCCAGGTCAGCGGCTTCTTCTGCTTCTTGCGTGCCGCCTCATAGAGCGGATAGGTGACGCCGCGCGGCAGGCCGGCCCGAAAGCGCATCTCGATATTGACCGCCCGATCGATCGAGTCGCCGACGATTTCGTCTATGGCCATCAACTTCTCCTTGAGTCCTGTTTGCCAATACAAACTCTCACCTCACCCTGAGGAGGCCGCGAAGCGGCCGTCTCGAAGGGTGGGCAACAGGCACCTTGTTTGTAGCCCATGCTTCGAGACGCTCGCTGCGCTCGCTCCTCAGCATGAGGTCTTTGTCGAAGGCTACACTTCATCGATCCAACCTTTGTCAGAAGGAGTTTAAAACGCACGCTTGAATCCGCTAACCAGGCCGTTGCGCACGATGCAGCCCAGCATCGTGACGACGGCACAGGACACGTCGGCCGGCATGCCGTCGACCTGCAGGATGTGGCGACCGGTGCTGCCGTCGGCGGCGTGGGTGTCGACGCAGGCCTCGATCATGCGCCGCTCGACCTCGGCCGAATGCATGATCTCCGGCTTAGCCACCAGGGCCGCCAGCGCCGCTTCGACGGCATAGGCGCCCCAGTTGGAAGTGTTGGCCGGTATGAGCACGTCGGTCTTCACGCGCGTGCACAGACGGGCGCCGTTGGGTTTGTATTTGGCGACGGCGTCGGCGATCAGGCCGAAGCCCAGCTCGTTGCCGTTGTCGCCGATGCCGAGAGAAGGAATGCCGCGCGCCGCCGCTTCGTCGAACAGGCACTCCGCGCGCGCCCGGTCGCCCGCCGTCGGCGTGCCGGTCGAGGTGTGGGCGATGCCCAGCGGATTGGGACCGAGCTTCTCGATGCTGATGACCATCGCCGGCTTGTAGAGATCGAGATAGTCGGCGGCCTGCTTTTCCGCCGTGTCGTCGTGGGCGAGCGGCAGTACCGATGTGGTGTAGCCTGTCGTCAGCGCATACTTCGGCTCGCGGATGCCCAGGCCCGCCGCCAGCGTCGTTGCCGCGAGGTTGGCGCAGAACGGCGCCTCGGTGAGCAGCAGCGGCACCGCCCCCGTGACGGCGTGGATGGCGAGGGCCAGCGCCGCGACGCCCGGTGGTCCGTCGGTTTCGCCGGCCGGCAGGAATCGCGGATCGCCCGCGCCGGTCGTCAGGAAGACCGTCTTGCCGGGTCCAAGATTCTTCAGGATCTGCTGCGCGCCCAGCATCGACAGCGGGCCGCCGCCCTGTGCGGCGCAGGCCGCCTCATAAAGATGCACGATCACATTGCGCGATGTCGGCGAGATGCGCGCCTCGACCGTGACCAGGCGATCGATGTGGCGGCCCAGGAGTGCGAGTTGGTCGGGGGTGGTGGAGGAGTGTGCAGCGACGTGTGCAGTGGTCATCGAAGTTTCCATTCAGTTTCCTCCCCAGTTTCGCTGGGGAGGTGGCCCGTAGGGCCGGAGGGGTCATGCGGTGCGGCGCATTCTGCAGTTCATGACCCCTCCGTCCGCTTCGCGGACACCTCCCCACGCGCGGCGTGGGGAGGAAGAGAGGGTCAATGCGTCAACCCCGCGTCGGGCGGCTCGAGATTCTTGCGCACGATGTTCGACAGGAACTGCATGCACGCCATCGAGGTCTCGCCGTCGAGTCCGTCGACCAAGAATTCGGTGGTGCAGTACATCGCCTCCAGCCCGCCGGCGTCGAGGCAGGCTTGCACGATGCGCTTTTCCATCTCCGGCGAATGGATGAGCTTCGGCTTGCGCAGAAGATAGGCAAGGCAGGCTTCGATGCCGTAGCAGCCCCAGTTCGACATCATCGCCGGGATGACTATGTCGGTCTTCACCACGGTGGCGAGCACCTTGCCCTTGGGCATCGTCTTGACCACCGCGTCGTAGATGGTGCCGAAGCCCAGCTCGTTGCCGTGATCGCCGATGCCGACCGAAAAGACGTTGCGCCGGTTGGCCTCGGTCACGACCTCGCCGATGTCGATGCAGCCCTGGAACTTGGATTTCGGGCCGGTCAGCGGCAGCCCCGTCGCCGTATGGACGTTGCCGTCCGCGCCGGCGCCCAGCCGCTCGGTGGCGACGACAGCCTTGGGCTTGTAGTCGGCATAGAGCTTGGTCACCCAGGCCTTGATCTTGGATTGCTGCGTCGGCGCATTCACGATCGCGGCACCAAGGTGGCGGTCGCGCGCCTGGTCGAACGGCTTGACCATCAAACCGGCGGCCTCGCTCGACGCAATGATGGGATCGGCGTGGCATGCCTCGTTGACGAACACCGGAATCGCACCCAGTCCGCGATAGAGGATGCGCGCCAGCGACGCCGCACCCGGCGGGCCGTCGCTTTCGCCCTTGGGCATGGTCGGCTCATAGCCGGCGCCGGTCATGATGAAAACCACGTCGCCCTTGCCAAGGTGCTTCTTCAGGCCCTTGGCCGCGGCCATGGTCACGGGCTTGTTGCCCGCCGCCTTGCGCGCCGCGTCGTACATCGGCTGCAGGATGCCGTGCGGCATGCCGTGGTTTTTCGCTTCGATGGTGATCAGCCGGTCTACGGCTTCGCCGACCATGTCGAGCATGATTGCCCCCCTTCGAAATTCCCCTCACGAATTGGGCGCTTCGCCACGTGATCGCACAAGAGCAATTTTGGCGTCGACACGATGCCCATCCGGCATCACTGTATGGAAGAGGGGAATTGGGGAAATGACCAGCATCAGCCTGCGTTACTTCGCGACGGTGGCCCGCCGCGGCTCGATCCGCGAGGCGGCCGAAGAGCTTCATGTCGCGCAATCCGCGATCAGCCGGCAGATCCAGAAGCTCGAGCAGGATTTCGGCGTGCCGCTGTTCCAGCGTCATGCGCGGGGCGTCGAACTCACGTCGGCGGGCGAGATCTTCCTGCGTCACGCGCGCTCCAGCCTGCGCCAGACCGAACGCGTCCGCTCGGAACTCGATGCGCTGAAGGGGCTGCGCCGCGGCACGATCAACATCCAGTCGATCGAATCCCTGGTGCCGGGCGTGCTGCCTCAGGCAATCATGCGATTCAGGGCACGCTATCCCGGCATCGCCTTCGAGGTCATCGTCGATCGCACCGACCGCATCATCGCGGCCGTGCGCGAAGGACGCACCGATATCGGCCTCGCCTTTTATCCTCCCGTCGAACGCGACCTCACGACAGTGTTCAAGATGCGCGAACCGCTGGTCGCCCTGATGTCGCCCCGCCATCCGCTGGCTGGGCGACCGAAGGTGTCACTGGCCGACAGCGTGGCCTATCCGATCGCCCTGCCGCTCAAGAACTCGGGCAGTCGTGTCCTGATCGATATCGCCTGCAAGGCCGCCGGCATTTACATGCTGCCGGTCCTGGAGACGAATTCGATCCAGTTCAGGGTACAATTTGTCCACGTCAACAATGGCATCACGTTCCATTCGCGCTTGTCCGCCAGAGACAGCCTGCGCACCGGCGACCTGGTCGCCGTTCCAATCCGTGATCGTATCGTCAACACCGCGACAATCGATGCCGTGACCCACGCGTCTCGCGAATTGCCGCTCGCGGCCGAGGAGTTCCTGCGTTTCCTGCAAGGCGAATTGCAGAATCTGCCTGAACCTCTCAGCAGCGCCGCCTAGGCCATGGCGCGCTTCCTGCATTGCGACCGGAAAACCGCCGGCATGTTTCGGAGGACGAACGTTCATGACTTTCACCATCGTGGCGCGCTGTTCGCGTAGCGGACAGATCGGCATCGGCATCGCGACCTACTCGATCGGCGTCGGACTCTATTGCAACGGTCTTCGCAGCAATGCCGGCGCGACCATGACCCAGGCCTTCGTCAACCAGGGCAACAACTCCTTGGCTTTGCGCCTGCTGGCAAAAGGTTTTACGCCGGCGCGGGTCCTCGACGAACTGGCGGCCAACGATCCGGACTTCGCCTATCGCCAGATCGCCGTCATCGACCGGGATGGACGCGCCGTGGCCTATAGCGGTCCGAAGACCCGCGGTTATTCGGGACACAAGGTGGGCGAGGGCTATGTCGCCATGGGCAACGTGTTGGCCGGGCATCATGTGGTGGAGGCCATCGCCGCAGGCTATGAGGCCAACCCGGGCGAAGCGTTCGAGCGGCGACTGCTGCGCGCGATCGAGGCCGGGCGCGATGCCGGCGGCCAGGTCGGCAACGACGGCCATCTGACGGAGCGGTCGGCCGCGCTGCTGGTCTACGGCGCCTGCGACCACGCCGAGCTCGATCTGCGGGTCGACCTGCACGACAAGGCGGTCGATGAGTTGCGCCGCGCCTTCGAGGAATACGAGCTCTATCGCGGCTACTATCGCGACCGCGGCAGGAATCCGCGCGATGCCGTTCCGCAGGACGTGTTCGTCGCTGGCCTCAGGCAGCACCAGGAGGCCGCACAATGACCTACTCGATCATCGGGCGTTGCGCCCGCACCGGACGGCTGGGCCTCGGCATCACGACTTTCTCGCTGGCCGTCGGTGGGCGCTGCGAGGGGATCGCCGCCGGTATCGGCGTTTGCAAGACGCAGGCCTTTCCGAACCGCACCAACGATCCGCTGGGAATCAAGCTGCTCGCCGAGGGCTTGCTGCCGGCGCGGGTGATGCAGATGTTTGCGGCCAACGACAGCGAGCATGACTATCGCCAGATCGCCATCATGGACCGCGAAGGCCGCATCGCCGCGCACACCGGGCCGGGCACGCGGGGATGGTCCGGGCATCAGATGGATACGGACTGCGTGGCCTTCGGCAATGGTCTCGTCGGGCCGCAGGTGCTGGCGGGATTGATCTCGGGTTTCCTGGTCAAGCCTGATGAGCCCTTGGAGTATCGCCTCATGCGGGCGCTCGAAACCGGACGCGACGCCGGCGGGCAAGGCAGCGCCCAGACCCACAAGCCCGAGCGCTCGGCCGCGATCAAGGTCGTCGACCGGACGGACTATCCGGATATCGACGTACGCGTCGACGTTCATCCGACGGCCGTCGAGGAACTCCGCCGCGTGCTGGAGGAATTCAAGCTCTATGAGGACTTCTATCGCGAACGTGGTCGCAATCCGAGCAAGGCGATCCCGCAGGACGTCTTCGTCGCCAACCTGAACGCGCGCCGTCATGCTCTTGCCGGAGCGCGGGCCTCCAGGCCCGCATCATGATCATGAGCGGGCCTGGAGGCCCGCGCTCCCGGAAGACCATGACGCGCCGCTGGAGTGGCGCGCCCCAGCTAAGGAGATCGTCATGACCTACACCGTGCTGGGCCGCTGCCACAAAACGGGACGCCTCGGGATCGGCATCGCGACGTTCTCGATCACCGTCGGTCGCTATTGCCGCGGCGTGCGGGCGATGGCGGGTGTGACGATCAGCCAGGCCTTCGCCAACGAGAGGAACAACCAGTTGGCCTTGCGCCTCCTGGCGCAGGGCTTCACGGCGGGCTCGGTGCTGGCGCAGCTGACCTCGAACGACCCCTATTTCGACTACCGCCAGATCGGCGTCATCGATCGCAGCGGTACCGCCGTGGCGCATACGGGGCCGCGAACGCGCGGCTGGTCCGGTCACGTGACGGGCGAGAACTTCGTGGCGTTCGGCAACGGCCTGGTCGGACCGGGCGTGGCGGATGCCATCGCCGCCGGCTTTTTAGCCGAACCGGACGCCGACCTGGAGCATCGCCTGCTGATGGGCATCGAGGCGGGCCGCGACGCGGGCGGGCAGGGCACCGCGGAGCGGCACAAGGCGGAGCGTTCCGCGGCGCTGCTTGTCTATTCGCAATATGCCTACGCCGATATCGACCTCCGCGTCGACCTGCATGCGACGGCGGTCGAGGAGCTGCGGCGCATCTATGGCGAGTACAAGCAGTACGAAGCCTACTATCGCGACCGCGGCCGCAATCCGCGCGGCGCCGTGGGACAGGAAGAGTTCATGGCGACGCTACGGGCGGCGGAGGCATAGATGACATTCTCGATCATCGCGCGTTGTCCGCGCTCCGGCCGTCTCGGCCTCGGCATCGCCACCTTCTCGATCGGCGCCGGCGGCCGCTGCGAGGGCGTCCTGGCCGGCGTCGGCATCTGCAAGACGCAGGCCTACGTCAATCGCGGCAACGATCCGCTGGCGATCGAGCTGCTGGCACAAGGTTTTAGCCCGGCGCGCGTCATGCAGATGCTGGAGGCGAACGACCCCGACCATGATTACCGCCAGATCGCCATCCTCGATCGCGACGGCGCGGCCGCGGCCCATACCGGCTCTGGAACGCGGCCGTGGTCCGGACACAGGATCGGCGCCGGCTACATCGCCTTCGGCAACGTGCTAGCCGGGCCCAAGGTCGTCGATGCCATCGCGACGGGCTTCGAGGCGGAGCCGGAGGCAGCGCTCGAGTTTCGCTTGCTGGCGGCGCTCGAGGGCGGCCGCAATGCGGGCGGCCAGGTCGGTGCGCAGGGCCATTTGACCGAGCGCTCGGCGGCCATCTGCGTGGTGTCGGACCCCGACTATCCGGACATCGACGTCAGG
>WNFC01011018.1_pt1 | contig 10057 bp, 12 predicted proteins | sample 5400541 | NCBI WGS metagenome assembly WNFC01 (sample SAMN13153342, study PRJNA577476) | soil metagenome | isolation source: 120 cm saprolite under Douglas fir tree site 2 hole 2 replicate 1 | place: USA:California | collected 2015-04-18 | reverse complement strand
CTCTTCAAGCGTGGCCGCTGGAGAGTCCAGCAAATCTGAAAGCCAAAATTTCTATGCGAGGCTGCGCGCCATCTTCGGAGCGTTTCAAAGTGGCAATGGGCTCTTCCATTCTTGTACTTCCGAAATGCCTGAACGCTAAACTCTGGTAAATTTACTTTGACAACATACCTTCGCTTTGCTACCGTCCCTTTCCTGAAATTCCGGGGTACAAAACCCACGGGACAGTGGGAAGGCCCGTGGCCTCGTTTTTCTTGAGCCCAAGAGATTCGCCGATCCCATCCCCTTCTCACCTGTCTAACTCTCCCTTTCCATTCCTGCCCCCGGAATCGAAAGGAGCCTATGGCAAATTACAGAGAACACATCCCACTTAAGGGAAGTGAAAGAGTAGTTGCTTCCGGTGCTAAAGCGATTGGCTCGGCCAATCCCGATGAAAGTCTTCAAGTCACTGTGCTCTTGCGTTCACGGGCGCAGGCGGAAGATGCCAAGACCAAAACCACCAAGGCGACCGAGAGCGAAAAGGCCGCGGTGGAATCCTTGCTGAAAAAGCGCGCTGCGGAAAGACAGCATCTAACGCGCGAACAGTTCCTGGCGCAGCGGGGAGCTTTGGAGGAAGACATACAAAAGGTGGAAGAGTTTGCTCACGAGTACGGACTGAGCATCTCCGATACCCACCAGGCGAAGGGTTCCGTAACGCTATCGGGCACGGTAGCGGACTTCCGGAAAGCCTTTGACGTCGAGTTACTGAATTACGAGTCTCCCGGCGGTTCGTACCGCGGCCGCAGCGGCCCCATTCACATCCCTACGGAACTCGATGGCATCGTCACTGCCGTCCTTGGGCTCGACAACCGTCCGCAAGCGAAGCCCCATTTTCGCGTCCACCACTGCCCCATGACCCCACGTGCACGCGCACAACAGCAACAGCCCGCCGGCACCTTCACCCCGGTGCAAGTTGCCCAGCTCTATGACTTCCCCGCAAGTGCAGATGGCGCTGGCCAGTGCATCGCCATCGTCGAATTGGGTGGCGGCTTCCGGGCGCGCGACGTCAAAAGCTACTTCAAATCCACTTTGAAGATGACACCGCCTAAAGTTGTAGCCATCTCCGTTGACAACGGCCATAACAAGCCCACCGGCGATCCCAGTGGACCCGACGGCGAGGTCATGCTGGACATCGAAGTAGCTGGTGCCGTCGCTCCCAAATCGACGCTCGCCGTTTATTTCGCCCCCAACACCGACCAGGGCTTCTACGATGCCATTGCCGCCGCCGTTCACGACACCCGCTACAACCCCTCGGTGATCTCCATCAGTTGGGGAGGCCCCGAGTCGTCTTGGACACAACAATCCCTCACCCAGTTCAACACGCTTCTCGAAGACGCGGCTACGCTCGGTCTGACCGTCTGCGTCGCCTCTGGTGATAACGGCTCGACCGACGGCCTCACCGACGGCTTGCAGCATGTGGACTTCCCCGCTTCCAGTCCCTTTGCCCTCGCCTGTGGCGGCACGAAGCTCTCCGCCGCTAACGGCAACTACGGCAATGAGGTTGTCTGGAACGAAATCGCAAATCAGGAAGGCTCGACCGGTGGAGGGGTCAGTGATTTTTTCCCCAAACCCTCTTACCAGGCGGACGCGCCCAACTTGAAAGTGCCGGCATCCAAGAACCCCGGCAATTTTGTTGGACGTGGCGTCCCCGATGTCTCGGGAGATGCCGACCCCGTTTCCGGCTACGACGTCTACGTTGATGGACAAGCTTCCGTCATCGGAGGCACGAGCGCCGTTGCTCCTCTGTGGGCCGGCCTTACCGCTTGCATCAACCAGGTCCTCGGCAAGCGCGCAGGAGCGATGTCCTCGCTGGTGTACTTGCAAGTGGCGCCGGTTAACGGCACCTTCCACGACATCACCAATGGCAACAACGGCTCCTTCGCGGCCGGGCCCGGGTGGGATGCCTGCACTGGCTGGGGAACACCCATCGGCTCGGCGATCACTGCGGCCCTAGCCGGGAAGGCCGCGGCTGCCAAGCCCTGACGCTTACTTCAACTTACGTTAAGAGCTTCAATCCGCAGAACACAAAACAGCTGATTCGGCTGAGACAGCCCCATCCATTGGGCTCGATGGGTGGGGCTTCTTCTTCTTGATTGCAGTGCCCGCCGGAATCCGCCGCATCTCTTCCGCTCGGCCTGTCTAGGCGTATAATCCCTCTCAAACGGCAGGAGGTGCCGCATGGCTAAAACGAAACAATTCACCGTCTCCATTGACAATCATCCGGGTGCAGTTGCAGAAATCGCAAGAACTCTCGGGAGTGCTAAGGTAAATATTCTTTCCCTCCTGGGAACATCTCAGGGCACTGGCGGTGTCGTTCAACTCCTCGTTGACGATCCCCGCCGCGCCAAGAAGGCCCTCGACTCCGCCCGCGTCGCGTATCAGGAAACGCCCGCGGAACTGCACGAGTTGCCCAACAAGCCCGGCGCGCTGGCCCACGTCCTCGATAAACTCGCGGCTAAAGGCGTCAATCTCGCTTCCATCCACGCCACCGCCGCGAAAGGCGGCAAGAAAGCCGTAATCGTCTACACGGCCGAAGTCGCCCCGATGGCAGCCACTGCGGGCGCGTAGAAGTCTCGTTCTTCACTCGGTTCTTCAACCCACAGGGAGAAGTGTCTTCACTCTATCGAGCGCCGAACGAAATTCGCCGTTGCGTTTCTTGAAAAAATGATGGAAAAAAAAGCCGTAGAGAAGTTATGGAATGCTAGCCCAAGAAATTGTGCTCGTTGATCTTTGCTCTTGTTTCTCGCGTTTCTGGGTTTCGTTCGGCCAGTGCACGCCCTCGGAAACAGTTTGGCTCTCGCCCCTCCCATGGGCAGTCCGCGACCTCTGGGCCAAGAAAGACCTCGGCAAATTCACGGGGACGTTCAGCGCCAAGGTCCCGTCACACGGCGTGGTGATGCTCCGCGTCACACCTTGAGTGACGCGCTATCCTGCTGACTAACGCTCGCGACTCAATTCAGCTTCTGGCGGGCGCCTGAAGCCACTTGATTGCTTTACGCCACGGGGCGACCTCGGCCCTTTTCATGGGCGTCTTCAGCCATATGATCGCTCGGTGCGACAGGCCTGGCCGACTTTCGTGGAGTTCCTGCAGAGGAGCCGCCGCAGGAACTTCCGGCGGCGTAAGCCAATAGGGGCTGGCATTGGCGAACGATCGGTCGGCGGCACCACTCGATGACTGCCGCTCCGAGACCGCACCCGTAACCGACATCTTTAGCAGCGCCCCGACCTGCTCTTGGGACGCCCGTAACGTGCGCAGAATTCTGCGCCCAAACCAAACAGCTGCGGCCAGGAAGGCGCCTTCAATAAAGAGGTTTCCAAGCGCATACCAATTGCTTTGTATCCAAGCGGACATTTCGTTCCTGGTCTCACCTTGGACTGGGACAGCTTGAATTTACTCCTCGGCTCCGGCAGTCGTAACTGGCGCAAAGTCCAGAAAACGGGCAGGTGTTGCCCTGCCCCCGCGCTCTATGGGTCCGAATGGCGTTCCACTCGGTTAGCATGTTGTCCGGCGCGGTCCGAAGCGTCTCCGCTCGCGTACCAATTTCCCCACTTCCTGTCCCTTGCAGATCGTGTTAGCCTGAACACACCCACCCACAGTTTCCAGTCCCAGCTCCTTGCCATCGCTCTAAGTAAGTTGTTTGTTTTCTATCATCTATGGGCCGCACGCCGTTCGGCAGCCCGGTTGCACTCTCTATGGCTCGGAAGACAAATCGTACTTGCAATAGCACAAAGGCCAAGCGCCGCCATCTAACAAGAAAGGAGGCGGGAGCATTGTCCGTCAAAGCATTCTTCCGAAGGCTTGTCAGAAACGTTCTGCGCCTCACTGCCGCCTTGCTGACCATCGCGGCCTTTGCCTATCTTGGCGGCCTGCTCTGGACTCTGGAGCTGCAGGCCCCGCGCTACCCCGCTCTCCCCGCGCCCAAGATTCAAGGCCATCAGTTGGTTCTGCCATTCTCGCCTGGCGTAGCTTCCGCGAAGGTCGCCACTTTCCACGACCAGCTCGAAGCCTTCCTCCATTTTGAATATCTGCGCGGACGCGAAGCCCGGGAGGGCAATGATACTTCGCGCATCCTGCTCACGGCCGTCGATACCGCCAAGGGCCCATCCTACGAAATCTTTGTGGTGTGCGATAACGATCTGCTCACCGCCATGCCGTATCTTGCGCAGCTCGAAGGCCGCAACCTCATTTCCAGCTACGACCTGAATACCTGGTCGGAGAAGGACTTCGCCTACTACCAGCAGCAAAGCCGCACGTTCGACGTCGCGTACGGCGTCCCTTCATTGCAGAAACTGGAATCGCTCAACTCCTTCCAGCTTCTCCCGGCGCTGGCGCGGTTTCTCGTCTTCAAATCGCAAACCGATAATCGCGTGCTCTATGGCAGCGAATCCGCTCCTCATCCGCTGACGCGGGAGCAGGCCTCCCAGCTCGCCGCCGACATTCTGGATGTCGCCCAATTTTATAATCTTCCGCTTGACTACTTCCTCGGCGTCGGCGCCATGGAGAACGACTACATGGACGTCAACGGCGATCTCGAGCACGCAGTCTGGAAGAAGCGCGCGCAACGCGACGACATCGTTCTTCGGCGCAGCCGCAAGCGCGTGATGGTCAGTGACTACGCCATGGGCACCTGGCAAATCACGCGCGAAACTCTTCGCGCCGCCCATCAGCTTTATCTGAAAGACAAACGCGACTACACCAAGCTGCCGGCGCGCTTGCGGCCTCCGCGCGTGCTGGACCTTAACTCCGTCGATGACGCCGTCCTCACCACCTATGCCGGTTTGCTGCTTCGCGGCTTGCTCGACCATTTCGGCGGCGACGTCGACAAAGCTATCGGCGCCTATAACGGCGGCGTCAAGAATCCGAGCACCGCCTATGCCGCCGGCGTCAAGACTGTCGCCGAATACGCCCGCCGCGTCCTCGAGCACGCCACCACTCTGGACGACCCACAAACCGGCGCGAAGAGTTTCGCCAACGTGCAGTCCGCGGCGTCTTCCGCGCAAGCTCCGTCTGCAACGCCCGGCGTCGCCCCGGCGGCTCCCGCTCCGCAGCCGAAACAACCCTGGCGCCGCTCCGACGACTGAGCCTTCCCGCTCCCCTCCCGCGTAGCGGCGGCCTTTAGGCCGCCATCTTCTCCCGCCCACGCCTCCAACCTGTCATTTCGAACGGAGCAGGCCGACTTTTTCTTCCGCATTCGCTCCTGCGAATGCGTCGGCCTGCGCAGAGAGACCTCCGCACCATCACGCGCATTTTGCGTGATGAAATCTCTCCTCGCCCCTCTCTACACCGCCCAGTTATCCACTCCAATTCCTTCTTTTTCTAGTTTCTGCTTTCTAGTTTCCATGTTTTCTCTACCCTCTTGCAGCAAATCCGCCCAAACGTTCGCCGGTCGCGCCCCGTGTAATAATCTCCCGCCAGACACCCGCCGTTCGAGACTCTTAGCATCGCCGTGCCATAGTGCATGTGCATCGTTCTAGTCGCGTTTGCGAGCGGCTGACTTTCATACTGGTAGACCAGCGAAACACCTTCCGGGTCGTCCACTTGCATCACAGCCGCGCAACTGCGTGAAATGGACGTTGCGGTAGTGAGGTAAATGACGATTTGCGTCCAGCTTTGGAAGATATGGATCACCAGTTCGCGCTGCTTCGCGTGGCCGTCAAAGGAGGTGACCAGGTAACCGCGCCACCGTCCCGTGAGGTTCGGGATTCGCGCCAGCCCTAACTTATGCACAAAGCCGTTCCGCCAGAGATATTTGTCGAAGAGTGCGTAGAGCACGCCGTAGAAAGCTAGGCTGGAAGGGGCATCCACCCACCAGGGTACCGAGAGGTGCGCGGCAGCGAGAAATCTCGAAGTGGCCCACGCCAAAGCAATCGCCAGCAGCGCGAGCAGAAGAGGAACGATCCTCCTTTCGCTCGAGTCTGTGCTATAGCCGTGCATACTTCACCTGCCCGGCTTCGAAAAGCCGAACAGGCCCTTAGCCTGTTGGAATTCGCCTTCCACTCCCAACTGCTGCTGGGGAGCGCTGGGTAAAACGAAATGGCCCTAGCGGTAGAGTGGCTTCCTGAAGAGTGGCCCGTTGGTATTCCGAATCTGAAGCAACTGCTAGTGGTAGCGCCCCTTACAACTTCTATCCTACCCCTCTTTGGATGCAGAAATCGCCACCTGCGCATAGTGTGGCCAATTCTCTGCACGTGGCCGCCCCGCGTTCCGCAAAGCCGGTCACCGCTCTTTTTGCACAGAAGAGCCTTTCGATTCTCCTTGACACGCGCGTCCGCGAGGAACAGCATCATCTCGAAGTTTCGCCGCTTCGGGCGAGACTCCCGCTCGGTAGTCCAAGGGCCGTTTCTTTAATAGCTAAGCTCCGAGTCGAGCGCCAAGAGGGCAGTACGTCCTCGGCTCCTTTTCCTACGCTCCCGCGGGACCTAACCTTGTCCGATCCAACGGACTGCACGCCCAAGGCCGCAGCGGTTCCACGCCACAACATTCGAGCACGACTCGCCTCATGCGAGGACCGTTTTTGCTTTTCTCAAAGAGGAGAACACGAAATGTTAGAACAAAACAAAGCTATCGTCCGTCGTCTGTTTGAAGAACTTTGGAACAAGGGCAATCTGTCGCTGGCAGACCAGCTCTTTACCCCGAACTACACTCATCATGACTCTTCGTCACCCGATTTTGGCCACGGCCCCGAGAGTGAAAGGAAAAGAGCTAGCCTCTATCGCAATGCCTTCCCCGACCTGCGCTTGACGATCGAGGACCTCATTGCCGAAGGGGATACCGTCATGGCCCGTTGGTCCTGTCACGGTACCCACAAAGGGGATCTCAACGGGATGGCTCCCACTGGAAAGCAGTTCACCATCTCCGGTGTGACCATCGCTCGCCTCCTGAACGGCAAACTGGCGGAAGGCTATGTCAACTGGGACGCTCTGGGTCTCATGCAGCAGCTCGGCGTTGTCCCTCAGCTCGCTGCTAAAGCCCAAGCCGCCGCCGCCTCCACCAAGTAACCATCCTCACTGTACCCAAAAAACCGGAAGGCCCGATCCAGTTCGGGCCTTCCTTCATGTCCGCTTTGCCATCAACCCCCACCGTCATTTCGAACGGAGCGGGCCGACCTTCTCTTCCGCATTTGCTCCTGCAAATGCGTCGGCCTGCGTAGAGAGAAATCTCTCTTCTCCCTTCCTTACTCCGCTCCGTGCATCCACCCCTTCCCGCATCATCGCTTCGCTCTCTTCTTCACCCCATACAGCGTCACCTTGCCATCTACCACATTTCCCACGTATCGCCCCGCGGAAAGAAACTGCATCACTTTGTGCCCCTTTCTCGCCAGTTGTGCCCACCGCGATTCGGTGTTCGGATTCTGCTCCAGCCCGCGCAAGGCCTGCCCCTCAAATTCAAAATCCACTTCGCGTAGCCGTTTCCGCGGCGTCTCCTGCACCGCAAACTTCTGTCCGTCTAACTCCACTTCCTTCGCGCCTTCCACCAGTGCCCCTCGCCAAACCTTTTCCATCGCTTCTTCCAGCGTCATGGCCGCCTCCCAAACCGCTTTGTTGTAGCGGCGACTTCAGGTCGCCATTTTTCCGTGTACAACTTGAACTAAGTTTAACGCCAGCTGGCATACCGCCTTCGCATGTGCCGCATCCACAAATCGTTGTTCCCGATCATCTGCCTCGCGCGATCGCGCAGGCGAAAGGCACGCCCGCCGGCAAAGGCAAGCGCGCACCCTCAGCGAGCCGTTCCCCAGGGCACGGATTATCGACTGATTAACCAGGTCGTAAAGGAGCAAGGCTTTGTGGACGGAATCGTCGCAACAATGCTCAGGCAAGCACCAGGGGAAAGGCCCACTTCCATCGCGGAGATTAAAGGGCTTATACAGCGACACCAGTCCGAGGCCGTCTCGCTCCAAAGATTGAGCCAAATCGAAGGAACCGTCATCAAGGCGAACGAAATCGACGAGCCACTAGCAGTGACACCGCCTCGACTCGTCGGCGCCGAATGGGATCGCGGAAAGCTCATCCTGACGCTAGACCGCCCCGTCACGCGGCAGTGGATCAACGCACTGCACCGCATGGGCAGCTTCAGTTCGGTCCTGGGAAAACCTCCGCAGGTCTTCTCATTTCATGAGAATCAGGCTGCCGTCAAAGCCCCGGAGCACGAGGTTCAGATGCTGGTCGATAACTTCAAAACCTGGCTCCCCACGGCCTCGCGCACCTTAAAATCCATGTTGGAACATGAGGCTCAGCAACAGGAGACCGCGAGAAAGGAGCAACTGCGCCGCGACCGAGAAGCGGAGGAAGCGCGTCTCCGGGTGACACGCAACATCAGGATTTAACTCCGCACAAATCAACCCATCCGCCTGCACGCGCGCTGACCTCCGCGCCGTACACCCGCAAGGAGCCTTGTCCGCACCTGGACTAGGATGAAACTGTGAAGAGGAATCTGTACCCATGCCCATCACGCGGCGGCACGGACGCCCGCAGCCAATGACAGACGAGGAGCTGATCACGGAGATTGAGCACCAGCGTCACCTAATGACCGCTGTCGCCACAGGCGGGCCACGCATTCAAGAGGTCAACCAGCTGTACGTCGAACGTCGAGGCCGAATTGCGGCTGAATTGCGGCGGCGCAACATCGACGATCCGAATCCACTCGGCGACCTCTGGGAATGGTACGCCCGCTGGTCGGCTGGCGATCTGCCTGGCTGGGCCTCGCGAAGAGCTCACGTTTCCAAGATGTACCAACCACTGATTGACCGCATCAGAGCGGGCGCCAGCGGCATACGAGCCGAACTGTTTGAGGAACCAACAGGCTGGCCGCGTGTGGACCGCGGAATCTACGAAGTGCGCCGAAGACTTGAGCAAGCAGAAACTGAAGAGCAGTTTCAGGCGGTCGGCCTACTCTGCCGCGAGGTATTAATATCTCTGGCACAAGTGGTCTACGACCCAGAACGCCACCCAACAGAGGACGGCGTTCCCCCCTCCGATACAGATGCCAAACGGATGCTGGATAGTTACATCGCGGCTGAGCTACTTGGAGGCCCGAACGAGGGAGCCCGTCGCCATGCCAAGGCCGCCTTGCAGCTGGCGAACGACCTCCAACACCACAGAACTGCCGGCCGTCGCGAAGCCGCACTCTACGCGGAAGCCACCACTTCCGTAGTGAACATCGTGGCCATCATCTCGGGCCGACGAGACTGAGCGGAAGAATAGAGCGACGAGCGGCTCCACATCCTCACCTTTTAGCCCCGCTGCCCTCGCGCCGCGCGCGCTTCTTTCTCCGCTGTCGGCGGCGGGTGGGGCAGCCAACTGGGTGGCGCACCCTTTGGTACTTCGCCTTTCAAAGGGTGCGGCTTTTGACTCTTCCCCTGACTCCACTCGATGGCTCCGCCTTTTCCTCTGCATTCCATAGCTCTGAACGCTCGCACAGATACACAGTGAGCTCTACTCCTTTGTTTTCTTCTCTTTGCAAAATCTTTCGAACAAATGTTGTCAATTCGCTAAACACTAGTACTAAAAAAGTATTTGACAAGCTATGTAATCAATGCTAGCATGGGTCGTGATTTATCGACGACACCGCAGCCAAGCCCGTAAGCCCACCGCGATCCACCTTTTCCGCTCTTCTCGCCCCCTCCTCAGATGCGCACTTTGCATCCCGGACGGTTTTGCGGGACGTTCAGACGTTGAGACGTTCCGGCGTGTCTTGCCACGCCTTCGCCTACCCACTTATCGCCTATCGCCGTTCAGTAACTCTTTTAGAATCAACACTCGAAAAAGTGCCTCACAAACAGATTGTTACGAAACTCTGTTGACCGTCCGAAAATAAATGAGAAGATGCCTTCGTGAAAGCGAGGGCATCTTTTTTATGGGCTATGTGCAGGGCGAAGGCCGGACCCAAGCAACCCTCTTTCCGGTCACCTTGGAACAGTTGATTCCGGACGATCACGTGTGCCGGGTCATCGATGCATTTGTCGATCGGTTGGACATGGCTGGTTTGGGATTTGAGCGCGCCGAGGCGGCTGAGACTGGGCGG
>WNFC01011015.1_pt1 | contig 10057 bp, 8 predicted proteins | sample 5400541 | NCBI WGS metagenome assembly WNFC01 (sample SAMN13153342, study PRJNA577476) | soil metagenome | isolation source: 120 cm saprolite under Douglas fir tree site 2 hole 2 replicate 1 | place: USA:California | collected 2015-04-18 | reverse complement strand
CGAAAGCTCTGGTCGAGGGCAATCCTCGCGCCATCATCAACTCGCAGCCTCTGCCCTATTTTCCTCGGCCAGTGATAGGAAGTTACCGCAAGAGCAGCAATTAGCATTCAGCACTCAGCATTCAGCCACTTCCCGGGTGCGCTAAGAACTCTCCGCTTCAAGAGCCAGCGGACGCAACGCTTCCCCGCCTAAAGCATCTGTTCCTGGCTGAGTGTTGACTGCTGAGTGCTGTTTGCTGAATTTACTGCGGGCTGGAGGAGTCGTGGTCTGCAGTCGAGGCAGGCACCGGATTCACTGACGAAGGCTTCCCCGTACCCGCTCCCGGATCCGCGCTATGCGACACCGGAGCCAACGATGCCGCCTTTGGCATGTCCGGGCCAGTCGTCATTGCGCTCTCTGGATTCAGCAGATGATCGTGGCTGGGGCCTAATCCGAGTTTGATAAGAGAGCGCGCGTCCGGCACCGTCTTCGATTGCCATCCGTGATCGCTCTGGTAACGCCGCATGGCGTCTTCACTGGCCTGGTTCCAGGTCCCGGTCGCTTCGCCCGTAAGGTAGTGCTCCCGGATTAACGCTTCCTGGATCGACTGCGCTCTCTCGGAATCAATTTTCTGCTGGCCCCGCGTACGTGCCGACTTCTTCTTCCGCGAGTTGGAACGCTTTCCTTTGGCTGAGGAACTGCGGGTTGTACCAGCAGAGTTAGAACCACTCTTTGACACCGGCTGTGATGTCGACTTTTTCTTAGCGGAAGATGTCGATCCGTGGGCTGCGGCCTTACGGTGTGCCTTGGTGCTGGAAGCAGTCTGTGGACTCGCGCTCACCGCCACCGCGACCGCACACAACAGCACTAACGCGCAGCCCGCACGGGAACAAGATCCTCGAATTCCAGCCAAATCGTTCGCAGTCAACCCTGAACCTTCACTCTCCGAGAATCGTGCTATTCAAAAACGCGCAGCCCTTAAAAAGAGAAAAGCCCAACCGGACCAGATACTGCCATCATCCCCTACCGAGGCGACACAGTACTAGGTCCCATTGGGCTAGTCCAAGTTACGGAAGTGTACCGGGCAGAAAGATCGTTCCGTCCTGTCGCGACGTGCCTCGCTGGCGAACCAGGAACACCACATCCTGTCCGCTTTTCAGGCTCGATTCCACCCGGGCGAACTCTTCCTCGCTGTTCACCGGTTGCTTGTTGATCTCCAGGATCACATCGCCGCGTCCCAGACCAACATCTTCGGCGAACGACTGCGGTTTCACATCCTGGACGATCACGCCCTTGCCAGCGGGAATGTCCAGCCGGTCGGCAATCTCCGGCGTCAGCTTGCGAACGGTCACGCCAAACTTGCTCTGCTTCGGCGTGCTCTCGTCCTCGCCCTGCTGATCCTCTCCCAACCGCGCCGCGAACAGCTTGGCGCGATCCGCAATGGTCACGGTCGCATCCTGTGTCTTGCCGTTACGGAGGAAGCCCAGCGTCACCTTTGACCCTGGTTTACGCGATGCAATGTCTGACACCAATTCGGAGCCCTTGCTTACTTTCTTACCATCTACAGTAGTGATGGTGTCGCCCACTTTCAATCCTGCCTGATCCGCCGGGCTACCTGCAACCACGCTAGAGACCGTCACGCCCGAACCGTTGCCATATACGCGGGCGATGGCTGGATTCTCCACGGCATCAAACGTGATGCCAATCGAACCACGTGTAACTTTGTGCTCCGGCCCGGTCAGCTGGTTGTAGACCTCGACCACAGTCTTCGACGGCAACGCGAATCCCACGCCCGCGTAGGCATTGGTCTCGCTCAGGATCGCGGTATTGATCCCGATCACTTCTCCTGCCATGTTCACCAGCGGGCCGCCTGAATTGCCCGGGTTGATGGCCGCATCGGTCTGAATGAATGTTTGGAATTGCCGCCCGGGCACAATATCGCGCCCCTTGGCGGAAACGATTCCGGCCGTTACCGTCTCCGACAAACCGAAGGGACTTCCGACCGCCAGAACCCAGTCGCCCACCTGCATGCCGTCCGAGTTGCCCATTTTTGCCGCAGGCAGCGCTCGATCCGTCTCTACTTTGATTACCGCCAAGTCGGTCTCCTGGTCGGTGCCTACCACCTTGGCGTCGTGCTGCACTCCCGGCGGATCATCCTGAAACCGTACCCGAATCCGGTCCGCCTTCTCCACTACGTGACGGTTGGTGACAATGAAACCCTTCGAATCCACAATCACGCCCGAGCCCAGCGAGCGCTCGCGAATCGGGGCATCGCCCCCGAACGGATTGCCTTGCCCGCCCGGTCCGCCAAAAAAGCGGTTGAAGAAGTCATCCATCCCACCACCGCCCCCGTTATCCTCTTCGTCCGGACTCTGTCCGCGACGGCGGTGTGGGTTCTTAATGGTCGATTCGGTGTTGATGTTGACCACGCTCGGCTCCAACTGCTTGGCAATCTGCGAAAAAGTGTTGGAGAGTTGCTGCGGCGCAGGCATGGAGAGCGGCGTCGCATCGGACTTCTGTCCCTCTTTCCCTTTTACACCGTAAGAAACCACTGTGCCGATCAGAATGCCGACCGAAAGAGTAGCCAAAATGCTGAATGTGTAGACCCAACGACGGGCCTTCATGCGCAGCCAAATTGCGCGCGAATCCATGATTTCACTTCCTCCAGAACTATAAACCTTCATATTATACCGATTTGGGCGATTCCACTGCGGCTCTCGTCCGAGAACTGTCGGATCCACAACCGACACGGATCCCTGTAGTTAGACGCGGAAACTCCCTAATTCGTTTCATGCTGTCTAAGCGGAACACTCGCGCCACCGTGGTTTCTCGTTTAGCGCGGTTCGAAGTGAAAAATCCGCGCGATTGGGTTCGTGGGCCCATTTCCAATACTCCGAGCTGATGACGGAATCGCTGTTTCTTATTTCCCTTCGTACACGCTCTTGCCACCTACCACAGTGCGCAGAACTTTCGTGGCGAGTACTTTCTCCGGCGCTACCGCGGTCACGTCGCGATCCAGGACCACGAAATCTGCCAACATGCCGGGTACCAGCTTGCCTTTTTCTTTCTCTTCAAACTCGGCGAAGGCCGCGCCAGTCGTGTAAGCCGCAATCGCCTGATCCATGGTCAGCCTTTGTTCGGGGAAATATTCCACCTTGCCGTTCTCGCTCTTTCGGGTCACCGCCGCGTACAACCCACGAAACGGCGTGACGGGCTCCACCGGATAGTCTGTCCCAAAGGCCAGGGTCACCCCCTTATTCAGAAACGCGGCCCACGCGTAGGACGTCGCCGCGCGCTTCGGTCCCAGGCGGTCCCGCGCCCATCGCATGTCGGTCAGCACATGACTCGGCTGCATCGAGGCAATTATTTTCAACTCTTTGAAGCGCGAGATTTGTGCAGGCGTGGTGACCTGCGCATGCTCAATCCGCAGGCGGAAGTCGTCGCCGCCATTCGGCGCTTTTAACTTAGCCTCCCGCGCCGCCTTTTCCGCCTCGGCAAATGCATCCAGCGCCATCTGGATCCCTTTGTCGCCGATGGCGTGAAAACCAAGCTGGAAGCCCGCCAGAGCGCGCTCCTTTGCCATCTCGTTCAGCTTGGCTGCTTCGTAGCGCGGCAAGCCGGAATTCTTCACGTCGTCCGCGTAGGGCTCGAGCATCGCAGCAGTATGCGACCCCAGCGAGCCGTCCATGAATCCCTTCAGCATCCCGGTATGCAGCATCAGGTCCGACTGCGGATGCGAGTCACGCTTCTTGCCAAGCTCTTCGACAGAATCGTCAAAGGGAAGCCATTCGGTGATGCGCGCCGTGAGCTTTCCTTCTTTCTCCAGCTCTTCGTAGATCTGGAAATCCTCCCAGCTCGAATTGTCCTGTGCCGAGGTCACGCCATGCTCGGCCAGATCGTTCAACCCGGCCTCGATTCCCTGCCGCAGCTTGTCATGGGTAGGTTTGGGAATCACCATTTCGACAGCTAGGCGCGCGGTCTCGCGCAAAATGCCGGTAGGCTCGCCAGTCTCATTACGGTCGATTTGCCCGCCCTGCGGATCGCGGCTGGCCAGCGTGACGCTCGCCAGTTGCAGTGCCCGCGTATTCGCCACAGCAATATGCCCATCGATCCGACCCAGAAATATCGGATGCCCGCTCGAAACCTCGTCCAGGTCCCAGCGCGTCGGCGTGGTTTGTACCGGCCAGAGGGTCTCGTCCCAGCCTCCGCCCAGAATCCAGTCACCGGCCTTGGCCGTCTCTACTTTGGCCAATATCCGCTGTCGCATTTCGTCCAGCGATTTCACGCCGGTCAGGTCAACACTCAACTTCTGTAGCCCGGCATCAGCCAGGTGCATGTGGGCATCGTTGAATCCGGGCATCACAAAACGCCCGCCCAAGTCCACGACCTGTGTCTGCGGCCCTTTGAGCTTTTCAATCTCAGCGTTCTTGCCGACCGCCTGGATGCGGCCCTCGCGCACCGCAATCGCTTCTTCGCGGAGGATCGAGCTGAATTGCAAATTCGCCGGCACCCCGGTGTAAACGTTCGCGTGCAAATAGACGACGTCCGCCTTGGGCCCAGAAACCTGCACCGTCCCGCTGCCCGGCGCGGAACTCTGCGTCCATCCGGGAACGGAACACAACACTGCAACCACACATAGAGTCAGGTTTTGGGTGGCGCAGCGCCTCAGCGCTGCGAACCAGCCGGTCTTATCGACAGGGGCTTTAGCCCCTGAGGTCGCGAGACTCCTCATCATTCCCCCACCCCCGCCAGCGCCAGCAGCGTCAGCAGAATTCGCTTCAGTCCCAGCTCGCGCCCGTTGGAATCGAACCACTCCTGCAAAGTGTGCGCCCCACCGCCTGATCCGCCTCCACCAATGGCGATCGCTTCCTGTCCCAGCGAGAGCGGAATGTTTGCGTCGGTCGAGGCCCGCTGCACCTGCGCGGCGTTGCTCAGTTGCGTGTCCACGGCCCGGATTACCTGCAGAATGCGCGCCCCCGGTTGCAACTCCCCCGCAGGACGGCTGCCGATGACCACCACCTCGCAACTCACTCCCGGAGCCCGCTTCTGGGTCACCGACGCTGACTGTGACACTGGTGAAGACCGCATCTGCGACTCCATGGTCTCGTCCTCGATCGCGCGATTCAGCGCCAGCCGCAGGCTCTGTTCGAGCCGCTCCATCTCCGCCATCGAGGTGGAACGGATATCCACCTTCATGCTGGCCGACTCAGGAATCGAATTCACCGACGTCCCGCCGCGAATCACGCCAATGTTGAAAGTTGTCTTCGGCATGGCCGGCACCGGAGTCGCGGTAAAAGTCTCGATCGCCTTGGCCAGAATCACGATCGGATTGGGAGCGCCAAAATCGCTCCACGAATGTCCGCCCGGACCGCGCACGATCACCTCAAAGCGGCGGCTCCCAAGAGCCTCAGCCACAATCGTGTCGGCACCGGCGCCGTCGAGTACGACGCTATAAGCAATCGAATCCTTCCAGCGCGGCGTAGAGAAAATGTGCCGCATCCCACGCAGGTCGCCTTCGCCCTCTTCGCCGACATTGCCGACAAACACGAACGGCAGCGCGTGACGCAGGCGCACCGTCCGCAGCAGCGCCGCAATCCCGAGCATCGCGGTCACGCCCGCGCCGTTGTCGGAAACGCCCGGCCCGTACAACCGGCTTCCCTGCTGGCGGATATTCAACGGTGTATTCGCCGGAAACACGGTGTCAATGTGCGCGCTGAGCGCTACGTACCGCCGTCCGAACCCGGGATGAATGCCGAACACATTGCCCACGTCGTCGATACGGACGTCATCGAGGCCGACTTCGCGAAAGAGCTCGGCCAGCCAAGCTCCGCGCGCCGACTCGCCAAACGGAGGCGCCGGGATCCGCGCCATCTCCATCTGCCACTGGACCAGTTGCGGCTCCTGCGTGCGAAACCAGTTGAACGCCGACCGGACCTCCGGCGATGCCGCCAGCCGCGCCACTTCCTGCTGCACCGCAGGAGCAACGTCCGGCATATCCGCACGCGGGGGAGTGGGGCTCATGGGGAGTTATGTCATATTACAACGCGTGAATGAGGAATGGGGATTGGCTTTGGCGGGAACCGGCTTAGGCGAGCACCGAAGAGGGGTGAATCGCGGTGATGTTGCTGTAGCGCTTGAAATCAGCGGCATTGAATGTGAGGACGCTTTCCACCGCATAGACGCTCATGGTGGCAACGAGGGGGCATCATAAACTTTGACGCCTTGGACTCTGTGGTCTCTCACAATCTCTTTCCAGCGGTGTAGATCGCCGGAATGTCCGGCAGCAGCGTTAACAACTTTTCAATGTTGCTGACTTCCTGGAGCGCTTCCTCCTGCGACAGCCCGAGCCCGTTCAGACCAGCGGGCCGTGTTGCCACATTCCAGAATTCGGCGATGTTTTGGGAACAGAAGAACACGGCGTCCTTTTGCCGGATCAACTTCGAAACTGCGCGGGTGGCTTGAGAGCAAAGAGGGTGATTCGGTTGAGCACTGCGGAGCAGAATATTCGTGTCAACCAGGACACGCATCAGTGGTCGCGGCCTTCATAGATACCGTCGCGGCTGACAGCGTAATCCGACAGAGGAGGCGTTGGGCGATGGCCGGCAGACCACGCCTCAAAGGCCGCAGCTCGTTCCTCTGCCGACAATGTTTTCTGCGTCATGAGAAGCACAGCGCCCTCAACCACGGAACGGAGATATTCTTCCACGGTCATTCCGCTGGATCGCGCTTGCGCCAATAGCCCAGCTTCAAGTTCCGGCTTCAGATTCAGGGTAACAGTCATTACTTTCTCTCCAGTTTAAAGTGTACGTCAAGCCCTTAGCCAAGCGCGATGGCCTCAATCGTCCATGCTGGAAGGTCAAAAAGTGTCGAGACCCGGCATATCCGCGCGCGGGGGAGTGGGGCTCATGGGAAGTTATGGGTCCTATTACAACGCGTGGGAAGGAATGGGGATTAGCTTTGGCGAGAACCGACGGCGAGAACCCAAGAACCACCACAAAGCTGTCATCCTGAGCGTAGCCAATGCTTCGCGAATGCGAAGCAGCGGCGCAGTCGAAAGCCTGCCCTGAGCGAAGCCGAAGGGGACCCCTCGCAAATTAGTGGCGGTCGCGGCTTCGCGAGGAATTCTCTTGAAGATTCCCCGCTGCAGCCACCACGATCTGTACTGGCCAGAACTCCCAGACAGGCTGCCGACAATGAACCGGTGCAAGGGGTCCTTCGACTTCGTGGCGTCTTCGCATTCGCGAAGCCGCCACTGCGCTCAGGATGACAGCCAGAAGGCGTTAGCGCGCTCACTACGCCAGCAGACTGTCCGCATATCCCGCTCTCCGCTCTACGGCCACCACCAGTTTCTTCGTCGCTGGAACCTCGATCCCGTGGCGACGAGCGCCGCGGAGGATCGGTCCTGCGATCGCGTCCAACTCTGGGGTCTTGTGCTGCTCCACGTCCTTCTGCATAGAGCTACGCATGCTTCCGGGCATCGCCTTCACTCCGGAAAGTACCGCTTCCGGACTAACTTTGGCCGACTCGGCCACAGCAACCGCGCACGCTTCTCGAACACAAGCCTCTCCCTGACTTCGCCACTGCGGATCGGAAAGAATTTCGCCCACAGTCTTATTCGCAGCGGTTGTGGCCAGCGCAAACGGCGCAAGAAACACAAGCTTGCCCCACATCAGGGTTGGCTCGTCGTCGATGAAGCGGCAGGCGAAACCCATTTTTTGAAACTGATCGAGAGTGCTCCCCAGCAGATCCCGCCCGGTGGACAACACATTCAGGCGCGCAAACGGCGAGCGATGGACGATATGCCCCGGGCTGACGCGCTCGGTTTCAACCGCGATGGTCGCCGGGATCACGCGCTCTGATCCGCACTTGGCGCGAAGCATAGCCACATGGTCAATGCCGTTGAGCAGGGGAACAATCGCGCGCACCGCATCAGGATTCTTGAGAGCGGTCAGCGCTGACTCCAACTGCGTGGCCTTCACCGTAATCCAAAGCACGTCAACGGCAGGCACTTCCGCAGCGACGGCGACATCAACCGTGAAATTGCCGAATGCACTCTCTAAACGAAGTTGTTTAGGAAGCTGCTCAAACGCCTCACGCCGCACGACCAGCGTGACCGAAGTTCCACCGTGCGCCAGACATGCGCCGATCAATCCTCCAACGCCGCCAGCTCCTAGAATCGCATGTCGCATTCGTCGATCTACGCCGCCATCTTTCGCGGCGCGGCCACGCCTTGGATTTCAAGCGGGAGGTGCGCGTCCATGAGGGACGCTCCTCCGTCCACATCAATAAGCTGACCTGTTATCCAGTTCGCCTCGTCCGAACAAAGCAGGGAGACTGCGTTGCCGATATCTGCCGGCGTCCCAATGCGCCCCATGGGGGTCCAGCCGTCTCTGTGCCAGTTCCGGATCGCATCCTGGACCGCCTCCGGCAGGCTGTTGAGCACGCTGTCCTCGATCCAGCCCGGACTGATGGTGTTCACGGTGATTCCCTGGCGCGCCAGCGCAACGGCGAAGTAGCGCACCAAGACTTCCAGAGCTGCCTTCGCGGCGCCCATGGCCACCCAGGGCTGCCAACTCCCAAAGCGGCCGCCCGGAGCGTAAGTGATGGCAATGATGCGGCCGCCTTCGCGCATCAGGGGAACCGCGCCGCGGACTCCGACCAGGAAAGCCTTGGCCTGGGAGTCGCAGGCCGTATCCCATTTCTCAAGACTGATTTGCATGGGAGGCTCGTAGAAGGTTGGCGCCTCGGTGCGGGCATTGCTGACGAAGATATCGAGCGCGCCAAATTCGGCCCGGACTTGCTTAAAGATTCGGGTGACTTCGTCGGGGCGACATACATCGGCTTGGATTAAAAAACCGTCGGAGCCGAGTTCGCGAATCTTGCTTAGCGTAGCTTGAGCGGCGCTTTGATTCTGATAGTAGTGGACGGCGATTTTCGCTCCCTTCTCTGCGAGCTTCAGAGCGATGCCGCGTCCGATTCCGCGGGAACTGCCGGTAATAAGCGCGTGCTTTCCTTTCATTGACATGGGATCTCCTCTGCTCGAACCGGGCAATGTTAGTGCCGCAGGAAAGTCGGGTCAATGGGAATTGCTGCGGATGCCCGAAGAGGGGGAATTAAGTCCTCTTCAGCTCTTTTTAGCGCCGGCGGTGGGCACGCACTCTAATATCTCGGCCTCACTCAGCGTGTGGTCACTCGACTTGGCGCGAGCATAGATGCGCTCCACCAGATCATCCGCCGCCGGAATGCCGCGCCGCTCCAGCCAGAACAGCACATTCGATTTCCCACTCATCGGTCCGACATCGATAATCTGTTCCAGTCCGAATACATGTGACGGCACGCCCGAATACACCGTGTTCGCCAGTTCGACGTCGTTCTTCTTGAACGCCTTGATGACAGCCGCCGCGTGCACACCCGTAGCGGTGCGGAACGCATCTTCTCCCACCACCGGATAATTCGCCGGAATGGGCACGCCCGTGGCCCGCGACACTGCCTGGCAATACTGCTTCAGCTTGGTGAGGTCCTGCTCATCCCACGGTGCAATTCCCATCAGCTTCAGATTGACCAGCATCTGGTCCATCTGGGTATTGCCCACACGCTCGCCAATTCCGATGGCGCACCCGTGCACGCAGTGCGCTCCGGCCATCAGCGCCGCCAGTGAGTTGGCGACAGCCAGTCCCCGATCGCTGTGCCCGTGCCAGTCCACACGAATCGTTTCGCCCGAAGGCTTTACCACTTCGTCGATCACAAACTTTACCAGCGCAAATGCTCCCATCGGAGTGGCATGGCCCGCCGTATCGCAGATCACGACGGCCCGCGCGCCGCAGTTGATGGCCGTCGAATACAACAGCTTCACTGTCTCCGGATCGCAGCGCGTCGTGTCCTCGGTGACGTACATGTCGTCCAGGCCGAGTGAAACCGCGTATTTCACTGCCTTCTCGGTAGTCTGCAAAAGAAAATCGTCAGTCCAGCCTTCGGTGAAGCGCCGGATGGGACTCGATCCAATAAAGGTTGCCGCTTCGATACGCAGGCCCGTCTTCTGCACGATCTCGGCAATCGGCCGGATGTCATTCTCGTGCGT